>Ga0256829_1000697_pt1 | contig 31386 bp, 34 predicted proteins | sample 131447metaG_FD_185979 | JGI IMG/M metagenome (GOLD analysis project Ga0256829, IMG submission 185979) | Hydrothermal vent microbial communities from Lau Basin, Pacific Ocean - 131-447 | ecosystem: Environmental > Aquatic > Marine > Hydrothermal vents | place: Pacific Ocean: Lau Basin | collected... | reverse complement strand
TGAATAGCTATTGTTGCTTAAAGTGTGCATAGAGAGTGTACATTTAGAGGTTGAAAATGAAAACAAATGCAGTCGATTTGCGTCGAAATATGAAGGATATTATGCGTGCAGTGGATAGGCATGAAATGGTGACTGTACTCTATCACGGTAAGGAAAAGGCAGTCATCCTACCTATCGAACATGCTACTTGTGAACCTGTTGTTGAGCATGCTTTTTTTGGTATGCATGTTGATTCAGAGAAGCCAGTTGATGCGGTGATGGAAGGTCTTCGTGGTGGTCGTATTGATGGTATTTGATACTGATGTGCTGATTTTTGTGCAGCGTGGTAGTGTAAAAGCAGCACAATGGGTGGAAAATGCCAAAAAGCGTTATATTTCAACACAAACATATATGGAATTATTGCAGGGTGCAAAAGATAAAAAGCAACATCAAGTGATTCAAAGGTTTCTTAAAGATTATACTTTTACGGTATTGCCACTGACACAAAACATTGGTCATCGTGCCTCGGTATATGTTGAAGAGTATGCACTATCGCATGCAATGAGAGCAGGAGATGCGCTTGTGGCGGCAACGGCAGTGGAGAATCATTTGCCCTTGGCATCTGCCAATGAGAAACACTTTCGGGTTATTCAAGAGTTGGACTTGCATATATTTTCTCTGAATTGAGATGGTTGGTTGTAGGTGATTATTATATAAGTATGCACTTATTCGGAAGTGTGTTGCTAAGGATTGAAGAACATGGCTAAAAAATTACAAAGTATTCGCGGTATTCATGATGGATTGCCTGCGGAAGTGGGTAAGTGGCGCAAGATTGAAGATGTGGCGCGTGAAGTGTTTGCTAGTTATGCCGTATCGGAAGTGCGGTTGCCAATTTTGGAACCAACAGAGCTGTTTGTGCGCTCGGTGGGTGAAGAAACGGATATTGTTTCCAAAGAAATGTATGCCTTTGAAGATCAGGGCGGTGATTCTATTTGCTTGCGTCCAGAAGGCACAGCTGGTGCGGTGCGGGCTTATTTGCAAGCTGGCTTAACGCGGGCAGGGGCGCAGCGTTGGTTTTATATGGGGGCAATGTTTCGTAGGGAACGTCCACAAAAGGGGCGTTTGCGCCAGTTTCAACAAATTGGGGTGGAATGGTTCGGTGTGACAGGTCCTGTTGCCGATGCTGAAATGCTAGCGATGGCACAGCATTTTTTAGATACATTGGGTATTGAAAAGGTTCGTTTGGAGATTAACTCTTTGGGTTGCACTACATGTCGCCCTGCTTACCGTGATACTTTGATGGTGTATTTGAATGCCCGTTCTGAATCTTTGTGTGATACCTGCAATGATAGAATTGAGAAAAATCCCATGCGTGTATTGGACTGTAAAAATGAATCCTGCCAAGCACAGTTAATCGATGCCCCAGAAATGGTGGCGCATGTATGTGGTGATTGTGAAACGCACTTTTCAGGCTTAAAAGCTGGTTTGGATGCTTTGTCTGTGCGCTATGAGGTAAATCCACGCATTGTGCGTGGCTTGGATTATTATAATCGCACGGCATTTGAATTCGTCACCGATCAACTTGGCGCACAAGGTACTGTGTTGGCAGGTGGTCGCTATGATGGTTTGGTTGAATCTCTGGGTGGCCCGGCAACGACTGCGGTTGGTTTTGCCGCAGGTATGGAGCGATTGGCGATGTTGATGCCTGATGTTGATGCGCATGCTGTGGATGTGGTTGTGGTTGCTTTGGGTGATGAAGCTTTGTCTTATTCATTGCAGATTGCCAAGCAATTACGCGAGCAAGGTATTGCGGTGGTGCATGCAGGTGGTGGAGCCGCCAAGCGCCAGTTCAAACTGGCAGACCGAGAAGGTGCGCATTTTGTTGCCGTGGTGGGTGATGATGAAGTGCAGCAAGGCGTTGTAGCATTAAAAAACTTGGCAACGGGAGAACAGAAAACTTGCTCAATTGAACAGGTTATAGAGTATCTTATAAATTAATTTATCATATGTGGAAATGGTGTTCTCAGACTATATTTGAAAAGTTAACTGTAAGAATATGGATTTTTTCTGTATTCTTTCTGAAATATAGATGATATAGTGAATCATGAATTGATTTACCTGTTTCGTCATTCCCGTGAAAACGGGAATCCAGCCTCGTTTAAATATGATTATCGAATGGATGCCCGACAAAAGAACTCGAGCATGACGGTAACTCTAAACATGAATGACTATATTACATTTACACATATGATTGTAGGGGTGATTGCCCTTTAAATGCGGGAAAGAAATCGATAATATCAAGATTGAAAAAAACTATTACTATGATTCTCTAACCTTTCTTTAACAATTTGTATCTTACGCTCAAACTTTTCACCATTGATTAATTGATCCATATAAAGTTTGGCTAGCCTGCTTTTAAGGCTGGAATGTTTGGGGTAATACTCTTTAATTAAAAAGTAGGTATATTGAGCCAAGGCATCTTTTCCTATAAACTGATGTTCATAATTCGCTCTTTTAAATATAGCGCAGGCAAGCCCATCTTTAATAGCTGTGACGATACCTGAAGTGGATTTTTCTTTTGCAAAAAGAATCGTAAATCGTTCGCCTATTTCATGGTCACTATCATGTGCATCCGAGTTGCCAAAGGGTGCTAAATATTTATGCTTATTTGTTGTCTGGAGCGCGGTTAAATGCGTCATATTGTTATGCTCTCTTACTTTTTCTTCGCCAAAAACTTCAACGCCATCCAAGTGTGAGCTTTTCAACATCTCTTTATAAAAAGCTTGATGGAGATGATACTTGCCATCACGATAAACCCAGTTGGGATGCGCTAATATTGCAGCACCCTGTGACTCTTTAATCTTATTGATCACCCAAATATTTTTTGCGTAATGTGCAGGATCAATGTTTTCATCAATATCCGCTGTTTTTAATACTTTAGCTATATCGCGAAGCTCAGCTTCATATTTTTTGCTATCTTTTCTTTGATCTTCAATGGATTGATTGGCATGGATAGATAGAATATGTCCATTCCCCAAAGCAATAGACATATCTTTTTTGCCACCAACACTGACCTCTTCACCCGCCAATGCCAAAATATCAATATCATGTTCGGTTACCTTCTTGATTGCTTGAAGTGAGCCATTATAATTATCATGGTCGGTAACGCTTACAAAGTCCATGCCAGCACCCAAAGAAGCCAGTACCATAGCAAAAGGCGTTGCTTTTCCATCTGAAAAGATGGAGTGCATATGTAAGTCACCCTTTAATGGTCTTAATTGAATCATCTCTTTATCAAGGCAATACAGACAAACAGTTTTTGATTCTTTGTAGGTGAAATTAACTTTGATAATAAATTCGCCAATGCATGGCATGTTGTATGTAAATACAATTTTACGATTTTTAATCGTATAATCGAGGCTCTCTTTATGGTAATAATCACCACGTGAGAGCACTTCTATAGATTCAATGTTACTGGTGTTTTTTAGCGTAAGTTTATATGCCACATCTTTATGTTGTGCGACGACATTTGGTGTTATTTTCATAACTTCCCCTGTTATTCGTTATGTTTTAATATACATCACTGCAAGGTGGTAAGCAGGATTTCGCACCAAGCTTATAAAAGTTGCCTGCCGTATATAGCCGATATTCCAAGCGTATAGATTGCCAGAATTACTACATTTCGAGGGTTGCCAGAAAGCTTTGGTGTTTTAATTTGTGATACATTCAACGCTATAATAATCATAAAGCAGACATAAAGGATTATAGCAAACATGTCCTTATCAAAAAAGCTGGAAAACAAAACAATAAAGACAATTAATATGCTATTATTATCCAGTGCTAAGCCTGTATATTTTGTGCCGCCAGCAAGACCAAATGTACTAAAGTAACTCAACCGTAACGCACTGGTTGCCACCATTAGGAATGAACCAATCAAATAGATAAGAGAAAAATCACCATAACTCAGAAGAAGAATTGCAGGTGTAACGCCGTAACTTACAATATCAATCGATACATCAAGTTGCCCACCAAACTTGCTGTCATCGCCTGTGCGCCCCTTCATTCTTCTCGCCACAAGCCCATCAGCCCAATCAAAAGCAACAGCCCAAATCATGCCAATCATGGCAGCGGCATAAACGCCTTTGATGCAGAAATAAATCGCAAGAATGGTGCAGGCCAAGCCTGCAAGCGAGCAAAGGTTGGGAAGATCCTTTACGTAAGAGAGTATGGTTGGTTGCTGGGGTTTCGTTGTCATGATGTTCCTTAAAAAAACTATTTACTAATGGATTCGTTTGAATTGTGTTATGCTAACTGCGAAGTTATTACTATCAAAGGATTATCAAAGAAATGGTTGTTTATACAGTGGGCACGTTTGATTTATTACATGTTGGACACCTTGCCTTACTGGAATACTGCGCCAGCTTAGGCGATACGGTTGCTGTTGGCGTTGCTTCCGATGAAGTTGTTAAATTATATAAACCGAATGTTCCGGCTATTCCACTGGAGCAACGTATGCAAATGCTTAAAGCTCTTAGTTGTGTGGATATTGTACTTCCCTACCATAAACTGGATTACATTGCTGTCTGCAAGAAAGTTAAGGCAGATATTTTTGTAATTGGTGAAGATTGGGGAAAAAAACCTCATAATGAGGGTGTTGAAAATTATTTAAAATCACAAGGTAAAAAGATTGTGCAAGTTCAATATAACCCACAAAACTCATCAACAAAAATCAAGGCGCAAATCATCGCTCAATATCAAGTTGATGTATGTAAATCTAAGGCATTAGATAAAGTTATTAATGTTTAGGGGCATGGTTATTTTCTTTTTTCTGATGCTTGTTGTTAGGGGTGGGTAAGTCCGATAAAACTCTTGGTTTGGTTTCGAATATATTGAAGTTTCTAAGTAGAAAAGAAGGTGTTTTAGTTTTTTTGTAGAACTTAAAATTCATATTTAAGGTGCTTGGGTCTTTTATGTTTAAATTAAAATAAATATTATGTTTATTTTTTTAAAGTGTGGTTGGCAATACATCATGCTGGAAAGAAACTCGATCGCGGTTAGTCTGCAACGCTATGGATAAATCACTTGAGCATATGAACCTTGATGACCTGCGCGCTGCGATTGATGCGGTGGATGATGAGGTTCTCAATTTGATTCACAAGCGAGCAGCTCTGGCTTCGGCAGTGGGTGAGCGCAAGGTCTCACAAGCAGGTGCGCCGTTTTATGTGCCAAGTCGTGAGGCGAGTATTATTCGCCGTTTATTGCAGCGCCATGGTGAAGTGGCAGCCGTATCACATGCCGCAAAGATTCCCGATGAAGCGATTCATGGTATTTACCGTGGTATTATTGGTGCATGTTTGGCTTTGGAACATCCGATGACCATCGCGTATTTGGGTCCTGAAGGAACTTTTTCGCATACAGCCGCACAGCGTCAGTTTGGTGAGACTGCGGTATATATGCCTTGTCCGAATTTAGCGCAGGTCTTTGAAGAAGTGGAAGCTGGGCGTGCCACTTATGGCGTGGTTCCGATTGAAAATGCGTTTGAAGGTGCTGTGAATGATACACATGATAAATTTGCTGACTTTGATATGGATTTGTCGATTTGTGCGGAAATTCAGCTTTCGATCCATCATCAGTTGTTGAGTTCATGTAAGAATTTATCGGATATTGAAGTTGTGTATTCGCACCCACAGCCGTTAGGTCAGTGCAAAGATTGGTTGGCATCGCATGTGCCACAAGCAAATTTGTGTGAAGTGGCATCAACAGGTAAGGGTGGTGAAATCGTCAAGCAAGATGCAGGAGAGCCGCATAGTGCAGCGATTGCTTCGATGGTCATGGCTGAAAAGCTGGCGTTGCCAGTGCTTGCAGCAAATATTGAAGATCACCATCATAATACCACGCGCTTTTTTGTGATTGGTCAGCATGATTCACCTGCATCGGGCGAAGATAAAACAGGCTTGGTGGTTGCCGTGAAAGATGTACCAGGTGCATTGTATGGCTTGGTCAAACCTTTTGCCGAACGAGACATGGGTTTAACACGTATTGAATCGCGCCCATCGAAGAAAAAACTATGGGAATATGTGTTTTTTATGGATGTGCAAGGGCATAGAGATGACCAAAATATGTCCGATGCGATTGCCGATGTGGAAGCCTTGGGAGCGTCCGTGAAAGTGCTTGGCTCGTATCCAGTATCAAGGAAATTATAAAGTGACAGAGATTGATTGGGTGGGAATTGACTGGATGGATAGGGCAGTTGCGCAAACACAAGGTCTATATCCTTATGTTCCGGGGAAACCTGTGGAGCAGCTATTGCGTGAAAAAGGCCTATCGCATGCCGTAAAACTAGCCTCGAATGAGAATGCTTATGGCCCGAGTCCGAAAGCGATGCTTGCGATGCAAGAAGCTGTTTCCGAGGTGCATCGTTATCCTGATGGTGATTGTACAGAACTTAAATCTGCATTGGCAGCACGCCACGATGTGAAAACAAACCAAATTATCATTGGCAATGGCTCGAATGAAGTATTGGAATTGGTGATTCGTTGTTTTGCAGGGGCTGGTGACGAAGTGGTTTACAGCCAGTGTGGTTTTATTGTTTATGCTTTGGCAACACAAGCGGCAGGAGCCATGCAGGTCGCTGTGCCAGATACGGCGGATTTGGGACATGATTTACAAGCGATGGCAGCGGCAGTGAGTGATAAAACCAAAGTGGTTTGTATTGCTAATCCGAACAACCCTACAGGAACGTTGCTGAACAATGATGAGTTACAAAGCTTTTTAGATGCTCTGCCACGTCAAATAGTTGTAATTCTCGATGAAGCTTATGATGAATTTGTATCAGATATAAAAGAAGATAGTTTGTGTGTGCTAAAACACCCTGGTTTGGTGGTAAGTCGGACATTTTCCAAAGCTTATGGTTTGGCAGGTTGTCGTGTGGGTTATGCGATTGCAGATGCGGATTTACTTAATGCCGTGAACCGCTTTCGCGAACCGTTTAATGTCAATAACTTTGCGCAAGTTGCAGCATTGGCAGCCCTTGATGATGGTGAGTGGGTGATGGATAAAGTAGCCAAGGTCAAAGTCGAGAGAGCGCGTTTGGAAGCGGCTTTGGATGATTTGGGTGTACTGGGCGGACAATCCTATGCCAATTTTGTACTGCTTAAACATGCAAAAGCAGGAGATATTCTGAATAGGCTCGAAGATCAAGGCATTATTCCGCGTCCTTTGGCAGGCTATGGTTTGAAAGATTATTTGCGGGTTTCTGTGGGTACAGCCGAGGAAAATGATGTGTTTTTACAAGGCTTGAATGTGGTATTGAAGCAGGTGAAGGCATGAGTATTCAAATGAAACACCTTGTGGTGATTGGCACAGGGCTGATTGGTGGCTCTGTAGCTTTGGCTCTAAAGCGAGCGGGCTGTGTTGAACGCATTACAGGTGTAGGACGTAGTGTTGCCAACCTTGAAGAAGCCGTGCGTTTGGGTGTCATTGATGATTTCAGCCATGATATTGAAAAAGCAGTGGTGGATGCTGATATGGTGTTGGTGGCTGTGCCTGTAGCAGCGTGTGAGCAAGTGTTTGAAGCTTTGGCGAAATCTTTACCTGATAAGGCAGTGATTACCGATGCAGGAAGTACCAAGCAATCTGTTATGGCATCAGCAGAGCGTTATTTAAAACATCCATCACAGTTTGTGCCAGCGCATCCTGTTGCAGGTAGTGAGCATTCTGGTGCGGCGGCAGCATTTTCGGAATTATTTGAAGATAAAAAATGTATTTTAACGCCCAATGAACAAACCGATGCCAAAGCCTTAGCGCAGGTGCAAGCCTTGTGGGAAGCGGTGGGGGCGCGCGTAAAAATAATGTCTGCGGCAGAACATGATGATGTCTTGGCTGCAGTAAGTCATTTGCCGCACTTGGCAGCCTTTGCGATTGTCAATGCGGTTGGGAAAAGTGACCATGCCTTTCGTTTGGCAGCAGGTGGCTTTCGAGATTTCACACGTATTGCATCCTCCTCGCCTGAAATGTGGCGGGATATTGCTCTGTGCAATCAAAGTGCGATTGTGGATAAAATTGATGCCTTACAAGAAGAATTGAGTGTTTTACGTGATGCTTTGAAGGCGCGTGATGGCGATGCGCTGCTGGATAAATTTGCATCAGCAAAACAGGCACGGGACAAATGGATGTCCAAATATGGAGATAAGTTATGAATGTGGGCGGAACATTGATTGCAGGCCCTGCTGCTAGTGGATTGCGCGGAAAAGTGAGTGTGCCAGGTGATAAATCGATGTCGCACCGTGCGGTCATGTTGGCATCATTGGCGGATGGTACAACTGAAATACATGGCTTTTTACCAGGTGAAGATTGTTTGGCGACAGCAGAAATGTTTGTGCAGATGGGCGTGTCGATTGACTGGCTAAATGATGAGAAGACTTCTTTGCGTGTGCACGGCGTGGGTTTGCATGGTTTGAAAAAACCTTCTGAAATATTGGATGCAGGTAATTCAGGCACATGTGTGCGTTTGATGATGGGGGTGTTTGCAGGTCAAGATTTTGATGTCACTGTGACGGGTGATAGCTCTTTACAAGTTCGCCCGATGCAGCGTGTTGCGGATCCTATTCGTGCTATGGGAGCAGAGGTGGTTGGTGAAGGTGATTTGTTGCCGTTGACGATTCAAGGCGGAAAGTTGCAAGCTATTCATCATGTTTCCAAGGTTGCCAGTGCACAGGTGAAATCGTGTGTGTTATTGGCGGCATTGTATGCCGATGGTGAAACCACTGTATCGGAGCCGCGACCAACACGCGATCATACCGAGCGTATGTTGCCGCTATTTGGGCAGCCTGTAAGCGTGGATGATGCAGGGCTGATTCATTTGAAGCCAACGGGTAAACTTACAGCACCAAATGAGCCTGTATATATTCCAGCCGACCCATCTTCAGCAACCTTTTTTGCTGTTGCGGCTTCGTTAGTGAAAGATTCAGATATTACACTTGAGCGCATTGGTATGAATCCATTGCGCAATGGCTGGAAGCGTATTTTATCGGATATGAATGGGAATATGCTTTTAAAGAATGAAGCCTTGGTCGGTGAAGAATCCGTGGCAGATATTCATGTAACATATCGAGGTTTAAACGGTGTAAAGGTGAATCCTGCGGATGTGCCTGATGCCATTGATGAATTTCCAGTCTTGTTTGCTGCCGCGACATTGGCAAAAGGTGAGTTTGTATTATCGGAAGCAGAAGAGTTGCGGGTGAAAGAGTCTGATCGTATTGCGGTGATGGCGGAAGCTTTGCAAAAAGCTGGTGCAAACTTTGAAGAGAAACCTGATGGTGCAATCATTATGGGCGGTGATTTACAAGGTGGTTGCACAGTTGATGCGCGTGGCGATCATCGCATTGCCATGGCGATGGCAGTCGCGGCGCAATGTGCAAAGTCGGAGCTTATCATTGAGAATTCGGCAGCGATTGCGACATCATTTCCTGATTTTGTGCCTTTGGCACAATCGTTGGGCATGAACGTGCGCTGGAGTGAGGCATAATGGTAGGCTTATATTGGAAGCCTATTGAAGGTTTACAAATTGCTATGGATGGTCCTTCAGGGTCTGGTAAAGGCACGGTTGCAAAACATGTCGGTAAAGAGTTGGGTTTGCCAGTATTGGATACGGGACTATTGTATCGTTTTGCAGGCTGGCAAGCGACTGCGGCAGATGTGGATTTAATGGATGAGTCGGCGGTATTGCAGGTCTTGCATGAAGTGTTGCCAGAGATGCAGTGGCGTGCCGAAGGTATCTTCTTTGAAAGCAATGATTGCACTTCCTTGCTGCGTGGTGAGGATGTCGGGGGCTTGGCATCGCAGGTGGCGCACTATCCAAAAGTACGGGCGTTGTTGCTTGATGTGCAGCGTGATATTGCTAAGTCAGGCTGTGTGATGGATGGTCGTGATATTGGCACGGTGGTATTGCCCGATGCACAGGCAAAGTTTTTTTTAACGGCCAGCCAGCGAGAACGAGCGCGGCGACGTTGGGCGCAGCTGCATGTGAAGGATAAGGAACTATCCATTGAGCAGGTAGCAGATGAATTGATGGAGCGTGATAAACGTGATGTAGGACGAGATTGCGCACCGCTTGAGCGAGCCAAAGGCGCGATTCAGATTGATTCCACAATCATGCGTGTGGATGAAGTTGTGGATCGTATTTTGGCTGTTTTGGAGCGGCGTGACTTGATTCATGCGATTTGAGTTTTAAGAGTTTATAGATTTTATTTTAATAGGTGGAAACAAGAGTCATGGTAGAAGAACAGGTGTTGAAACAGGATGCAGAGAACGCAGTAGAGCAGACAGCCGAGCAAGTGGCGATTCCAGAGGAAGAAAACTTTAAAGCCATGTTTGAGGCCTCTTTGAAAGAAGAGCATAGCCTGAAAAAAGGCGAAAGCATTCGTGGTGTTGTTGTGGCAGTGAATGATGAGAATGTCATCATGGATATTGGTACCAAAAATGAAGGTAGTATTGCAGTGACTGAGTTTGCTTCTTTGGCAATAGACATTCCTGCTGTTGGTGCTGAAATTGAGGCGGTTGTTGTATCTGCAGGTGGCACTGTACGTTTATCTGTTTTGGAAGGTAAGCGTCGTGAATTGTGGGCAATGGTTGATGCTGCGGTGGCGGAAAATAAAACTGTGAAAGTCACTGTTACTTCCGAAGTGAAAGGTGGCTTTCGTGTAGACTTGGGTGGTTTGCAAGCCTTTATGCCACGCTCGGAAGTAGATACGCATGCAGGCATGGGTGCAGAGCAATTGTTGGGCAATCGTTATGATGTCGCCATTTTAGAAGCAACGCATTATCCCGCCAATATTGTCGTATCTCGCAAGCAGCCTTTGGCTGCGGTTGCTGCCGAAAAGCAGGCTGAATTTTTTAAAGAAGTAAGCCTTGGTGATAAAGTTACGGGTGAAGTAAAACGCTTGGCAGACTTTGGTGCTTTTGTTGATTTGGATGGTGTGGATGCTTTGTTACACGTTTCAGATATGGCGTGGCGTAGAATTAACCATCCATCAGAAATGTTAACGATCGGTCAGAGTGTGACCGCCGAAATTGTGAAGTTGAATGCAGAAACGGGCAAGATTTCTATCTCTACGAAGAACCTACAACAAGATCCTTGGCAACATGTTGCCAATACTTATGAAGCAGGCATGCGCCTAACAGGTACAGTGCGTAAATTATTGGATTTTGGTGCGGTTGTAGAGTTAGAAGCAGGTGTTGAAGGTTTGATTCATCGCTCTGAAATGAGCTGGACACGTCAAGATGTGAAGCCTACCGAAGTATTGGCGGAAGGTGATGTGGTAGATGTTGCGGTATTGGAAATTGATACAGAGCAACGCCGTATTCGTTTGAGTTTGAAGGAAGTTGCTGAAAACCCATGGCAAGCATGGATGTCTGAGCATCCAGAAGGCTCAAAAGTAACGGGCAAAGTTCGGAATATCACAGATTTTGGATTCTTTGTTGGTTTGGCAGAAGGTTTGGATGGCTTGGTGCATATTGGTAACTTGTCGTGGACTGAAAGTGGTGAAGATGTGATAAAAACATTTACCAAAGGTCAGGATGTTGAGTGTGTTGTATTGGGTGTGGATGTTGCTAAACAGCGCATTGGTTTGGGTATCAAACAATTGTCGGATGACCCATTTGAAATCTTTATTGCAGGTGTAAAACGTGGGGCAGCAGTAAAAGGTAAGGTGGTTGAGCTTGGTACTGGTGCGGTATGGGTTGAATTGGCGGAACATGTTCGGGCGCGTTTGGCATTGCGTGAAGTGCCAAGAGATTTGCCTGCCTTGAAAGAAGGTGATGAAGTTGAAGCCAAGGTGATTGATGTGAATCGCAAGCGTCGTCAGGTTGATTTATCCATTCGCCAATTTTTAAATGATGAAGAACGTGAGGCAGTACGCCAATATAGTCAATCGGTAAGCACTGAAGAGGCCCCCTCTGCATTGGCACTGGAATTACAGCGTAAATTGTTGGGTAAAGGTTAATTATCACTTGCTGAATAGGCTTTGGATGAGCTAAAGTAAGATATTGTTGTATATGAGCACTGTTTTTTTAAGGGTGTTTTGCTTGGTAGTACAGCTATTCAAGCTTAAGTATGGGAGGTGAGTATGACCAAATCTGAATTGGTGGACATCGTTGCGGAAGCGCACGGTCAGATTACGCGGCGTGAGGCTGAGGTTGTAGTAAATGAAGTAATTGAGGCTATCTCGGGTGCTTTAAGTACTGGAGATCGTGTGGAACTGCGTGGTTTTGGAAGCTTTACTGTGAAAAAACGGGCACCACGAGTGGGACGCAACCCTAAAACGGGTGCGTCGGTACATGTGCCGGCCAAGGTTGTACCGCATTTTAAGCCAGGCAAAGAGTTGCGTGAACGGGTTGATGCCACAACTTAAAGCTATGACGACAATGTCTGTATTGGGTTCGGGTCGAAAGCATTGGCTTAATATTGCTATTATAGCTTTATTAACAGCATTTTTTATCACCTTTGCATTGTCCAATTTAGCATTGGTTGATATAGCTTTGTTGGGTGTGAAGAGTCAGTCTGTACCATTATATATACCCGTTTTTATTGCCTTTTTATTGGGGTTTTCAGGTGGTATGTTATCACTAAGTTTTTCGCGACGAAAACATAAACAAGAAATTTCACAATTACGCGAAGAAAATGATTTATTACATCAAGAAGTTGAAAATCTTCGCAACATACCTTTGCAGGATGATGTTTAATATCAACGCTCATTTTCAGTTAGTTATACGATGACTGCGGCACTGCTTGTTTTATTGGTTGCAGGTCTGCTTGTTGCTTGGGTATTGTTTTGGCGACAATGGCAGCAGGATGAGGAGCCACCAAGCATTGAACACGATGAGCGTATTTCGCCATTATTGCGTGGTATTAACTATTTATTAACCGATGAGCCAGATCGAGCATTACAAGAAATGGTGCAGGTAGCCAAGCTTCGTTCGGAAGCTGCGGATGTGTATATGGCATTGGGCGAGATGTTTCGTTCGCATGGCGAAATTGGGCGTGCAGTGCGTATTCATCAAAATATTTTAGCGCGTCCCGATGTATCTTCTGAACTTTATTTACAGGCGCATTTTGCTCTAGCCAAAGACTTCCAAGCAGGTGGTTTGCTGGATCGTGCTTTACGCCACTATCAAAAAGTATTGGATGTGCGCTCTGATCATTTGGATGCTTTAACGGCATCGTTACGCATACGAGAGCAGAGTAGTGAATGGTTGAAAGCTGAAGAATTATTATCGCGAATTGAGCGTTTGCAAGGTGATGAAGACGGTCTGCACCGTGCACATTTATGGGGCGCGTTGGCAGAAGATGCGATGCAGAGCGGTGCTGATGGTGTTGCGCACGAATATATAAACAATGCCTTAAATTTAGCCAAGAACTGTGGATATGCCCATATATTATTGGTGCGTTTGTTGCTTGAGGAAGCTGACCCTGAAAAGATTCAAAATGCATTGCTTATGATGCAGAGACAGGCACCAGATGATGTGCATTTATTGATGCCAATGTTATTGCAAAGTGATATTTCGATTGATGGACTTATGCATTATTGCCAAGAAAAAAATGATCATGAGTTGGCTTTGGCTTGGATGGAAGAGCTTGCCAAAGGTGATGTGTCTGCCGCTATTACCTTGCGAGAAAAACTGGGGTTTGTTCCATCGGGTTTACGTGAGTCTCTACGTTTGGCGGCGATGGGTATGAATAGTGATGCGTGTTTTGTGGAAGAGGCAAAAAAATGGCGACTTAGTATGAAGCACTATGGCTGTAGGAAGTGTGGTGTACAGATTGTAGATATGCGTTGGCAATGCCCGCAATGTCATCAGTGGGGAAGCATGTCGGCAATGACTGAAGATGATAATTAAAGGAAAGTTTAGCAATGAGTGAAGGAGATATGAAGCAGCGCTTAATGGTGGCATTGGACATGCCTGATGCAGCGCAAGCATTGCAGGTGCGAGACCAGTTGGCAGAGCATGTAGGCTGGTTTAAAGTAGGTTTGCGCCTATTTGTGGCAGAGGGTGCGCCTTTGGTTAGGGCGCTATTGCAATCACATAAGGTGTTTTTAGATTTAAAATTCCATGATATTCCAAACACAGTGGCACAGGCGATTGAGAGTGCAGGGGCTTTGGGTGTGCAGATGGTGAATGTGCATGCAGCAGGGGGCTCTGAGATGTTAAAGCGAGCTGTAGAGGCTGCTGCAAGATTTCCTGATATGAACTTAATCGCGGTGACAGTCTTAACCAGTGATGCTATGCCTGCTGAGCAAGCCAAGCTCGTGGCTGTTGAGCGCGCATTATTGGCACGTGATGCTGGTTTAGACGGTGTGGTATGCAGTGTGCATGAAGTTGCAGCTATTAAAGAGGCTTGTGGCCATGCATTTTTGACGGTTACACCAGGCATTCGTTGGGGCGGACAAAGTAGTCAAGATCAAAAGCGGGTGGCAAATCCTATGATGGCTGTGCAGCAAGGTGCTGATTATTTGGTCGTTGGCAGACCGATTATTCAAGCTGATATACCTGCAGATGCTGCAAATGAGGCAGTGCAGATGATGTGCAAAGCTTGAATTTCTGAGGGTTAAAATGCCCTTGGTATATTTATAACTGTACCAAGGGCATTGGATATTTCTAGTTCAGTGCTGTTTAGAAAATGCTACTTTTTTTGATGAAGAATTCTAATTTCATATCACCCAACTCAATAATCGCGCTATCTTTAAGTGTGGTGGGTTGGCTTGTGATGCTTGTGCCATTTACCTTGGCTTTGGATAGACCTTCCAAGTGTGTGATATGATAGCCTGTAGGGCGACGGGTAATCACAGCGGATTGTTTTCCAACCGTGAAGCCCTTTGCCTTAATGCGACAAGAGTCACCTTTACCAAGACTGGTTAATGATGATGTAAGATCGAAACTTTTGCCCGCTTGCGCACCAGTAATGATTTGTACGGCAGCTAGAGGCATGGTTTCCGCTGTGGCTTTGCCCTTGTTTAGCAGTGTTTCTTTTGCTTGTGGCGTAATGATCATGGTTTTATCCATATCATCATCATTATCTTCAGGTTCACTTGGGGCTGGAATAGGTGAATCTTCAATCTCTACATAGGTTAAGGTATGTTTACCAATCAGAATAGAGTCGCCGTGTTTGAGGATGTGCTTGGTGACTTGTTTTTCATTCACTAGCGTACCATTGGTACTCCCGAGATCTTCAAGGATCACTTTGCTACCAATTTTCAGAACGCGAGCGTGATGCCCGCTAACTGCTAAATTATCAATGTGAATAGCATTTTCTGGTTTGCGACCAATAGCGGTTTCCTCCGCTACCAGTGGATATTCTGATATGATTGAATCTTTAAATCGAAGAATGAGTTTGCTGCTCATAGGTATTTTTCCTCCATCATCATTACCAATCCTTAATTACGTCGAAATAGGCGCGATAACAGCCCCTGTTTACGATGAAATTGTTTTGATGTCTTTATAAGAATAACCGAAATATTATCGGGACCACCTGCATCATTGGCTAATTGTACCAAGGCAGTCGCTGAATTCTTAAGATTTTTATAATTATCAATCAAGGTCAAACGAATAGCCTCATCGGGTACAACATCTGTCAAACCATCGGAACACATTAGATAAAGATCACCGTCTTGTACAATATCTTCGACGACATCAGGCTCAACCCCAGGCTCAACACCCAAAGCACGTGTGACCAGGTTCTTGATGGCAGAGTTGCGCGCATCATCTTCGGTTAGTAATCCGCGTCGGACTTGCTCTTGAATCAGTGAATGATCTTCTGTGACATGGGATAAATTATCACCACGCAAGCGATACATACGTGAATCACCAACGTGTGCTGCAGTCAGTCGGTCGGCATAAAATATTGCTGCAACAACCGTAGTACCCATGCCCGCACATTCGCGTTTTTGTTGGGATGCCTCAAAAATAGCATCGTTGGCAGTTGCAATAACTTCTTGAGCCAGCATTGACTCACCAGTGAAGCCTGTATCTGTATCAAGCTTGGCTTCAGGCATGCTCGGTAAGCGGGCTTGTAAGCAGCGTGTTGTGACATCTACAGCCATAGCACTGGCAACTTCGCCTGCATTATGTCCGCCCATGCCATCAGCAAGTACAGCAAAGCCAAGGTCGGGTGTGATGCCAACATAATCTTCATTGTGGTTGCGTTTAATGCCCACGTCGGTAAGCGCATGCATTTCTAATCCACTCATTATTTCACTCCCTTTGCAGCCATATCATGGAGACATTGGATGATTTCTTTGATAACTGCTGCGCCATTGGCAATCCGTATTTCAGGATCTTTGGTTAACATATGATCAAGTAACTTAGCAGTACGTTCGGTTATTTTACTATTATGTTCGCGGATGTCGGGGTGTGGCTCGTTGGCAATTTGAAACATTAATGTCGCCATAGAATCGCCACGGAATGGGCGAACACCACATAACATTTCATACATCATCACGCCCAATGAAAATATATCGGAGCGACCATCGACATGTTTTCCTGATAGTTGTTCAGGAGACATGTAGGAAGGTGTTCCCAGTACCACGCCTGTTTTTGTTTTGCTAGATGCTGTGATGCGGGCAATCCCAAAATCGGTAACTTTTATGCTTTTATCTCTTAGTAACATGATATTGGCAGGTTTAATGTCACGGTGAACAACATTCTGCGATTGTGCATAATTCAGAGCTTCTGCGACTTTACCGCAAATTTTCATAGTGGCAGAAGCAGGGAATAACTTGCCCTTTTTGGTATATGGTGAAAGGTCAGCACCATCCAAAAACTCCATGGCAATATAAGCCAAATCATGCTCATCTCCTGCGTCAAAGATAGTAACAATATTCGGATGATTGAGCATACCCGCAGTCTCTGCTTCACGGAAAAATCTAGTTTTCACTTCTTCGATTTCATCGGGTTCAAATTCTTGGGTCAATGCCATCGTTTTAATGGCAACTTCACGGTTTATTTTAGGGTCTTTGCCAAGGTATACCGTGCCCATAGCACCTTTACCAAGTTCGCGAATGATTTCATAGCGTCCGAGTGTTGGTTTTGCACCACCAGTGATAAGCAAGTTGGAAATTCCACCTGCTGTTGAGGCACCAAAAATCATGGTGTCGCCAGCATTTTTCATGCGTTCCATGCGCACACTTACATCTTTGTAGGATGGCTCATGTTCATTGATATATTCGTATATGGTTGATGCTTTATTAAACTGACGCTTGCGTTCAAAATCTAGAGCAAGGTTGTAGATACACTGTAGAATATCACTGTTAATAGGACATTTGCGAAATTTATCGAAAGCCATGTCGAGCATACCTTGGCTTTGAAACGATAAACCAAGCATTTTATTGGTCTCTGCTGAGTCAGAGGCACTTCGCCCTTGGCTTTTTGAGGATAAGAAATGTTTATTAATTAATATGCATATGTGCCCAGTGATAAGCAACATGGCAGCGCTCATGGTTTGTAGCCATAATGCAGCCGTACTTAAAAGAAGAAAGCTAGTAGCCAATAGCATGACGAGTAGAGTAACTGAGGTAATGGTGCTTATGGTTATATTGGTGCGAGGTAGGAGCATTGTAAGGTAAATACCAATCAGTATAATCAGTCCGTATTCAACAAGTTCTGCCCAAGATGGTCTGCTATAAACTGACTCATCCAAAATACTTTGTAATACATGAGCTTGAAACTCGATACCCGACATGCTGCCGCTGACAGGGGTGTCATAGGCGGCGGTGATATTTTGATCTGTTACTCCTATCAAAACAATTTTATCGTTAAAAGCTGAGTTGGGAATGCGATTTGAAATGACATCATAGAATGAGTAGTGCTTAAAAGCAGGGGTGTCATCACTTCTGTGAAAGGTTGGATATATAGACATTTGTGCATCTGAAACAATATCCAGCATACCCAATTCAAGATTTGAGCCTAAATCAACTCGGATATCTGAGACGGTCATATTAAGGTTACGGGCAGCTATTAATAGTGCCAGTGATGGGAAATAATTATTTTTATATTCGACGATTAAAGGCGCGGATCGAGCTATACCATCTGAACTCATGCTGGCATTAGAAAAGCCTATGCCTGCAGCGGCTGTAGCGAGGTCACTAAAAGGGTAATGGAGTTTATTGGCAAGTATGGGGCTAAATGATGCGCCTCCATGGGATGTATTTTTAATAATAAAGGGTTTTAGGAATGCAGGGGTAGGCGTATTGACAGATGTAGATTTTCTGTTTTTATCGAACAACATAGACATGTATACATTGCCGCTTTTTTTGGCGGCAGATGTGAGCATGTAATCGCCATTCATAGAGCGTATTTCAGCCTCTATTTTTGAAGTGTTAGAATTTTTTCTATCTTGGCGAAGAAGTGCGGCTATTTGAGCACTGTTGGCAGTACGTTGTCTTTGAGTGAAAGCAATATCAAGACCAATAATGCGCGCATTTGAAAGGGATAACTTATTGATAATGCTTGAAAATTCAGATCTTGGCCATGGCCATCTACCCATATGTTCTACGGATGATTCATCAACATCAATAATGACAATACGCTCGCTAGCGGGAAGCTGATTTGCACTTATTGCGATATCATAAGCAGCAAAATCTAAAGATTTTAAAGGGTTAAAGTTCATGCTATAGGCAAAGCCAAAAAGCAATGTTAATAGCCCTCCAACAAACCAGTCAGATCGCCAAAAAGCTCGATTATTCAATGAGATTGCCCCCCTTTCTCATGCACTATAGCATTTTAACTGCGTAAGTGCCAAACACTATCGTAGTGTGCATATTTTATCGACCAGACTCAAGCATTGATTTTATAGTTCGATGAAGATTATATGTTGACATCATGGGTGCTGATTCGTACCGTTCGCGCCGCCTTTATTCCCCGATAGTTCAGTTGGTAGAACGGTGGACTGTTAATCCATATGTCGCAGGTTCGAGTCCTGCTCGGGGAGCCATTCAAGGGTTTGAAGAAGCCCAAAGAAAGCCAGTAAGCCTAGTGTTTGCTGGCTTTTTTATTGCCATCATGTTTGTAGTAGTTCTATACTGTCCGATAGGAACCCCCACGAAAAGGGGTTTAATTGGGGGTCTTTTTGAAGGCTGGGGGTTTACCCGTAAAAAGAACCCCCACATAGGGGTGGTGATATGGCGTTATCAGATGCGAAGGTAAAGGTAGCAAAAGTTCCCAAGGGTAAGACACAGTGCAAACTAGCTGATAGCGAAGGCATGTATTTATTAGTGACGCTAACGGGCAAGCATTGGAAGCTAAAGTACAGGCTAGCTGGAAAAGAGCGTTCTTTATCATTGGGTAGTTATCCAGATGTGACGCTTAAACAGGCACGCATTAAAAAAGATGCAGCAAAGAAATTGCTTGATGATGGCATTGATCCAAACCAAGCAAAGAAAGCCGATGCGCTTAAAAAGAAACAAGCTAGAGCAACAACCTTTGAAGGTGTGGCTAGGGAATGGCTGGAAAAGAAGTCACCAGCATGGGCGAAAGCTACCTATGAGAGAAATAAAACGCGGCTAGAAAAGCATATCTTTCCTTGGATTGGGTCTTTACCTATTCGAGACATTGAGCCTATTGACGTGTTGGGCTTGGCAAGGCGCATTGAAAAGAAAGGCTATAATGAGTTAGCCCATCGCATTAAACGACTATGTGGGCAAGTGTTCCGATATGGCGTGGCTTGCCAGTATGTAAAGAGCGACCCCACCAGAGACTTGGCAGACGCTTTGGCTCCAGTAGTTGTAAAACATCACGCTTGTTTAACTGATCCCAAAGAAGTGGGCGCATTGATGCGAGCCATACAAGGTTACACAGGTACTCATACGGTGGCTTGTGCGTTGCAGCTATCGCCTTATGTGTTCTTACGCCCGAAAGAATTGCGAACGCTTGAATGGGCTTATATAGATTTTGATAAGAAGCATATCCACATACCAGCCGATAAGATGAAAAAGCGAGTGCAGCATATCGTACCGTTATCTAAGCAGTGCATAGCTATATTGAAAGACATCCAGCAACTTAATGGACAGGGCAAGTATGTTTTCCCATCCATACGGACAGCCGCCCGACCCATGAGCGAAAACACAATCAATGTATGCCTTCAAAAGCTTGGCTATGACACTTCAAAGGAACAATGCGCTCATGGTTTCCGTGGTATGGCTTCCACGCTATTGCATGAGCAAGGCTATGACACTGATGTAATAGAAAGACAGCTATCACACAAGGAAGGCAATGCAGTCAAAGCAGCATATAACCACGCCCGACATTTACCACAACGCAAAGCAATGATGCAAGCATGGGCGGACTATCTGGATGGGTTGCGTAGTGGTGCTGATGTGATACCGATTAAGCGGCATGGGTAAGTAGCAGATGTAGTATGTCGATTATTTGACAGTGCCCTATGTGGTGCATTAAGCTGCGACTTGTGTATAGTAAGTTTCGATGCGTTGAGTTGGGGACGCAATATAAAAAATTCAAATGCGCTATGACCTTAACAGGTTTATAGCAAAGTAAGAGGGCTGCGCCTTCGATGCGTTGAGTTGGGGACGCAATATAAAAAATTCAAATGCGTTATGAACCTTAGCAGGTTTATAGCAAAGTAAGAGGGCTGCGCCTTCGAGTAGCTGAATCTTAGAAATGGCAGTGCTATTTCATTGATAGATTCATTCTATTTGGAGGTGCAAAAAATGCCCTACAATTCAATTGATAATTTCCTAAGATTAAAAGATGTTTTAAAAATATACCCCGTAAGTAAATCTACTTGGTGGGCAGGGGTTAAATCAGGAAAATTTCCTGCAGGTGTAAAACTTAGCGAAAGGACTACGGCCTGGCGTTTGTCTGACATAAAAAAGCTGATGGAAGGGTTGGAATCATGAGTAAGAAACCAACACCTCAACCAGTAGTACAAATCCACGGTAAAAAATCTATTGTGACAAGTGAGAATATTGCCGCTGTTTTTAGTAAGCGGCATAATGACGTTGGCAATCGAATCAAGAAAATAATCTCTCGATTAGAGAGTAGGGGCAGAAATCCAGCACGATATTTTTCGTACAGGAATTACGTCGGGAAAGACGGTAAGGAACATGATTCATGGGAAATCTCACGCTTAGGATTTGACCTATTAGTGCTTGGATTTACAGGTGAAGATGCTTTTGAATACCGCGTTCAATATGTGGAAAAGTTCCATCACAACCAAAACATCCTTATCCAACAACAAATCAACTATGCATTACCAGAATGGCGAGAAGAGCGCACTTTTGGCAAGCAATCGCGTAGAACATTCACCGACTCAATCAAATTGCTACAAAGCTATGCTAAAGCGCGTGGAAGCAATGGTTATAGTCACTTTTATACCATTTATACGAGCTTGATCTACAAAGCCTTGTTTACTTGGGACAGCGAATACAAGTTCAATCGTGACGACTGCACAATACAACAGATTGACGACATTCAAACAGCAGAGGGCTATTGCGCCGATATTATCAAACGCGGCATGTTGGAAGAGTACCCATACAAAGAGATATTTCAGAAATGTAAGAAAGCAGTGTTTGAGATTGCTGATGTTGTTGAAGTATCAGAAGTGCCTTCTTCACCTATTGGATTGGAGGTGGTAGTATGAAAATCACCTATCTATTTGCCGAGAGATTGTCTCAAAGTCAGGAAGAGAAATCGTCTCGCCGAAATTGTCTCACAGAACAATCAATAAAGTGTTTATACTGCAAAAAAGTTGGCTGTCTGAATCAGGCTAATTTATGCGGTTATATATAATATCCTTTTTAGACTATGGGCGATTATAGCGAAAGTAAGAAGGTGAGAAACTGGAAAACTGCAACGGAAAGTTCACCTTTCAAATATGATGGTGTTGATTATGAAATTGATGTTAGGTCAGTGTTGGCTATAAAAATTCTCAACCAAACTTTAAAACAGCTTACGATTGCACGGAAAATTCATAAGCGATTGCTTGTTATGAGGTTTGATTTAAGAAGTACCACTTTCAAAAATAGCAATGAAGAAATAAGCCTGTTTCGGAAGCGCATAGTGCAATGGATTGAAAGACACTATCAAACACACTCTATCGGCACTCTATGGGTTAGAGAGCGTGAAACGGTCAAGCACCAGCACTACCACTTCGCGATATGGATTGATGGAAATAAAATAAAACATTCAAGGAAGTTGAAATTAATTATTCAGCAGAAATGGGAGGAGGTAGACCCAAGCAGTCATGCTGCATGGAACTGCGAGAATGGCGCTTACTTTGTAGACAATGAAGATGTTTTTCATGATGCGGTTTTCAGGCTTAGCTACATGGCAAAATTGCGAGGTAAAGGCTATCGAGATAAGCAAGATAATGATTACAGCACAAGCCGCTTGAAGATTAAGAGTAGGAGCGCGAACAAATGAGCGGAAACAAACTGACCGAAACCCTTGAGGGTGTTGTAACCGAGGCTACCCCCTCCCCCCCTAAAATTGACTTGAGAAATGCCCGTGCAATCAGGCGCGAAATTGCAGCGGTTTATCGTGACATGAGGGCTGGCAACATTGAAATGCAGGATGGAACCAAGCTTGCCTATGTGTTGGACATGATACGCAAAGCCTATGAAACAGCAGTCATTGAAGAACGACTTGAAGCAGTGGAAAGAACATTAACCCATAGGAGAAAATAACTATGAAACAAGACAGGATAGCAAAAGCCTATGAAGGGCTAAATAACAAAGAACTGGCAACCCTAGCTTTTCACTACCTAACCAATACAAACCAAGTTGAAATGGCGCGTGTTGGTGATGCTGTGCCTAAAAAGCTATATAAGTGTAAAGATGCTGAGTTTGTCCGCTGGTATGAATGTTTTTTTGATATGGCGGGGCTTTGGTCAATCGAACATTGGAGAGCTTATGCGCTAATGCTGGAAGCACGTGTTGAGATGGAAGGTAAAGAAAAGCTAGGGCGAATGGAGTCGCGTTTGCTGGCTGTAGATGCTGCAATGCTGGCAGTGTGTGAAGAACATGGCATTGATCCAGAAGGGCTGCAACGAATGGCTGGTGATTGTGTTTTTACAGCTACAAGCAAGGACATGATGCCCGATGCAGACCACCAAGCAGAAATGTACGTAAATTTTGGGCAGCTTCTTTTATTGGAGGCTTAAGAGGGAGGGTTCAACTGAAAATGCGAAAATTTATACAGTTAGATTTACAGGCTCTCTCAGGCTTTATTTACCAGTTATCAGTGGCAGCTTTATTATTGCTGATATATGTATGTAATTTGGTAACTAGTTCATTTAAAAGCTTGTTGGTTTTCTTAATGTTTTCCTCATTTGTGAAGTTTGCAGCGTCGCCACAATCAACGCCTGATTTATAAACTTCTTCGCATTCAGACTCATCACTTACCAAGGTTTGCTTAACCATGGTTAGAGTTGTCCGATACTTATTATTTTTAGCTTCAACTTTTAGCATGTAATGAACTACATTTGTAAAGTTTTGAGCAGAGAAAAAACTTCTGTCTCTTGGTAAGGCAAAGGTTCCTTTTAAAATCAGAGTTTTAATATCTTTGTCTTTATAGCTTACGTGAGCATTTCCACTGCTAGCTATATCAACTGCCCATTGTTCAGCAGAAGAATAAATATTACTTTCTGTATGGTTGTGAACTTCCCATACCTTAATTACGGTAGTAGGTTTAATTGGAATTGTACTAATGAAACTGGCGTGTGCAGGTGCCGTTATTAAAAATAGCACTGTAATCAAGCTGATTATCCTTATTAACATTATTAACCTCGTGATTTGAACTATTATTTTTTTAATCGTAATTTTGCTTATTGGCTGGAAGTATTCAAGCTTTATCAATAAGGAAGAGTCAGATTGATCTGAATAGGGTTTCCAGATGGTATGAAAGGATAGTAAAGCAGGGGGTAGATTCCCATTTGGGGGTCTTTGTGGGGGTCTTTTTTAGGAATTGTAATTTTACCTTATTTAAAAATATATGTTTATTGCGACTATACGAGTCCTGCTCGGAGCCATTTTATGAAAGAGTCTGTGAGAAATCACGGGCTCTTTTTTTTTGTGTTGCATGACGTAGCCTTGGCTTATGTATAATCAATTAATAATCGGTTTAGAAGGCTTGGTGTTAAATGCCAGAGAGCGACAATGGCTGCGAGAGCAGCCGCCTTTGGGTGTGATTCTCTTTGCGCGCAATATTGAATCCCCTGAGCAAGTGAAATTATTATTGGATGAAGTGCGCCAATGTACAGGTTTGGCAAGCTGGGCGGCGGTTGATGAGGAAGGCGGGCGGGTAAATCGTTTGCCTTGGGCTCCCTTTATTCATCGCAAACATGCGGGCGAATATGGACGGATGTTTTCTTTGGATGCTGAAAAAGCCAAGCAAGCGGTATTTGATGATGCTTATAACGTTGGTTATGCATTGAAGGATATGGGGTTTACGCATAATTGCGCGCCAGTGTTAGATCTCTTTTTTGATACAGGGCATAGCATTATTGGTCAACGCTCCTACGCGAGTGATAAAAAAGCAGTTGCGGCTTTGGCGACTGCATGCATGCAAGGTTTATTGGCAGCAGGTATTCAGGCTGTGGGCAAACATTTTCCTGGTCATGGGCGAGCCAATGCCGATTCACATGTGGCTGTGCCGATAGTTGATGCAAATCTGGCGACGTTGTTGGAAGAGGCGGAAGTTTTTGAAGCGTTAGTGATGCAAGGTATGCAACATATGATGACAGCGCATGTGGTATATACAGCGGTGGAAGATCAGGTGGCAACATTTTCACGCTTTTGGTTGCAGGATGTTTTGCGCCAACGTTTTACCTTTGATGGAAAAATATGGAGTGATGATCTGTGTATGCAAGGTGCTGGAGGCAGCATCAAAGAAGCTGTGCAAGCTGCTAAATCTGCAGGTTGTGATGTCTTACTGGTGTGTGAACCAGAAGGTGTTGAAGCCCTTTATAGTGACTGAGTAACTTTCAAGCCCCTTCTCCCATTCAGGGGACAAGGTTGGGATGAGGGGTGATTTCCTCAAATATCAACGAGAATCGTTTTTTTGACGCAGGTATCGGGCGAATTAGTGGTGAGCTGAATAGTTACGAGTGCTGATGCGCGAGTTCTTGCTTAGAAACATGCGCTTCATTGCCATCTTTTGAAAGGGTAAGCTCTTCAATGCGCCATGCGCTTGTATCAGCAAGTAAGGCAGTCACCAAGCAATGGTTCATTTTATGGCCTGTGCGCTCGCCTTCAAAGGCACCTGCAATTGGCAAACCTGCCAAAGCCAAATCACCCACAGTATCCAAAATTTTATGGCGGACGCATTCATCTTCATAGCGTAAACCACCTTCATTCATGACACGATATTGATCCAATACAATGGCATTTTCCAATGAGCCACCAAGTGCCAAACCTGCTTTTTGAAGAGCTTCGATTTCATGCAAGAAGCCAAAGGTGCGCGCACGGCTGACTTCACGGGTATATGCTTGATTTGAAAAATCAATACTAACCGAACGATCTTTTAGGAGTGGGTGATCATAGTCCAAAAGATAAGAGACTTTAAAGCCTGCTGCGGGGTGAAGTGAGCAGCGTTTATCACCATCTGATACTTCAACACGCTTAAGGATGCGTAAGATTTTTTTGGCTTTATTTTGTTCTCGAATGCCCGCGCATTGAATTAAAAATACAAAGGGAGCCGCAGAACCATCCATGACAGGAACTTCAGCGCCATTGACTTCGACATGGGCATTATCAATACCTAAACCTGAAAGAGCCGAGAGTAGGTGCTCCACTGTTGAGATATTTGCGCCATCTTTACCAATGGTCGTGCATAGACGGGTATCTGTAACATAATCTGCATGTGCAGGAATGCTGATGTTCAAATCAGAACGGGAGAATGTAATGCCTGTATCCACGTCGGCAGGGTGCAGGACAAGTTGAATCTTTTTACCTGAATGAAGACCAATGCCGCTACAGCGAATAGCATGGTCTAAAGTCCGTTGTGGAATCATAAACACTCCCTGTTTACGTGATTAAGTATTGAATAAGCACCTTGCTTTGCAACACGATCATCAATATGCATGCTGGCAAGAGCGATGCAGTGATGCAGAGCACACTTTAACCCAAGATTCGGCATTGGCATGCGGCACATGTCGCAAGCCTTTGATTCGCCTGACATTCCAAAGCCAATATCGATTCTTGGGTTTAATAATCGCTGGCTATGATGCCATCATTGGCGGCGATTGAAAAGTGCCTGCATGCTTTGCGATTGTGAAGAAGGCACTGATTTATCGAATGCTTACAATAAATCAATGCCTTTCTAACACATTCCCTGGTATGTCTAAATCAATCAGCCTGCCTACGAATCCATGTTGGGATGGACAGTTGGTCTTCATCATACGCCAATGCACTGGCTGTCTGCGCGGAGGTGCGTGAGACAGTCGGCGCATCAAATGTTGCATAATCAATACTCTGTGTGGGTGAGCTGGCTGCAGGAATAGGAATATTTAGGCTGCCTGCTGTTGTAGGCTTACTAGCTGCAATACGCGGTTTAGTGGTGTTTGTGTTGGCTTGATTTAAACCTGTTGCCACAACAGTGACACGCAATTCATCGCCCATACTATCATCATTCACAAAGCCAAAGATGATATTGGCATCTTCATCGACCATATTTTCAATAATGCTTACTGCTTCGTTCACTTCGTGCAGCCCAAGCTCATTGTTACCTGTAACATTCACAAGTACGCCACGAGCGCCATGAATATCTACATCTTCCAAAAGCGGTGAGGAAATAGCTTTTTCAACGGCTTCGCAAGCGCGATTTTCACCTGTTGCAGTGCCTGCCCCCATCATGGCAACACTACGATTTTCACTCATAACAGCTTTCACATCGGCGAAATCCACATTGATGTAGCCAGCATTGGCGATTAAATCAGAAATACCTTTTACTGCTTCTAGCAAAACATCATCGGCTTTGCGGAATGCTTCCATCATGGTGGTGGTTTTGCCTACAGATGCCACTAGTTTTTGATTGGGAATGATAATCAAGGTGTCTACATATTTGCGTAACTCTTCGATACCAGCTTCGGCTTGACGCATACGACGCTTGCCTTCAAAAGCGAAAGGCTTGGTCACAATAGCAACAGTTAGCACACCCATTTCACTGGCAACTTCAGCAATCACAGGTGCAGCACCAGTACCTGTTCCTCCGCCCATACCTGCGGTAATAAATAGCATATCCGTATCAATTAACATTTCGCTGATATGTTGCTTTTCAATTTCAGCAGCTTCTTTGCCCAAGTTTGGATTTGCTCCTGCACCCAAGCCACGGGTTTTATCACCGCCCAATTGCAGGCAAACTTCAGCCTGACTTTTTTCAATTGCCTGTGCATCGGTATTGGCAACAATAAATTCTACGCCTGTCATATTTTGGGTAATCATATTGTTGATGGCATTGCCACCGCCACCACCCACACCGATAACTTTGATATTTGCTGTTAATCCACTTGTATCATCCAATTCGTAATAAATAGCCATGTCCCTCTCCTGTTTTCTCATTGTCATTTTTTATAATTGTAAAATTGATGTTGCCATTGTGTTAAGAGGTGTCCCCAAACCATCGTCGCATGCGTTGAAAAAGCCCTTGCTTGCTTTGTGAAGGGTGCTTGTGTGGCGTTTGTTGCCTGTAACGCTGTCCATAAAGCAATAAACCAACACTGGTAGCATAAATAGGGCTAGAAACTACATCCACAAGCCCGCCTACACCTTGTGGACGACCCAAACGAACAGGTAACCCATCAAAAGTTTCCTCTGCTAGTTCAACCATACCTTCAAGCAGTGAACTACCACCTGTGAGCACCAAACCAGCAGCAATAAGCTCTTGGTAACCAGAGCGTTGTAATTCGGCTTTGACCAGCTCAAATAGCTCGTGCACACGCGGCTCTAAAATTTGCGCCATAATTTGGCGAGGCATAGGCCGTGGTTGACGACCACCCACACTAGGAACTTCAACTTGTTCTTCAGGGGCAATCATTTCGACCATGCATGAGCCGTACTTAATCTTTAATTGATCTGCTTCACGTGCTGAAGTACGTAAACCAATGACCAAATCATTGGTAAGATGATCGCCACCGATAGGAATGACTGCGGTATGGCAAATCGCACCATCAATAAAGATGGCAATGTCAGTTGTGCCACCACCAATATCAATCAATACCACACCAATATCTTTTTCATCTTGGCTAAGAACGGATTCACTCGATGCAACTTGCTCCAAAACCATATCTGCTACATCCAAATCACAGCGATTACAGCACTTGATAATATTTTGTGCGGATGAAACAGCACCTGTAATCATATGAACCCGTGCCTCTAGGCGTACACCAGACATACCGATGGGTTCGCGTATGCCATCTTGTTGGTCGATGATATATTCCTGAGGTAAAATATGCAGGATTTTTTGATCGGCTGGAATCGCCATCGCACTGGCTGCATCAACGGCTCGTTTTACATCCTCTTCGGTCACTTCGCCATTTTTTGTAGCGACAACGCCATGCGAGTTACAACCATGAATATGATTGCCTGCAATACCAACAAAGACGGAATGAATTTCAGAGCCAGACATCATTTCAGCTTCTTCGACAGCCAAGCGAATAGATTCAACGGTGCTTTCAATATTGACAACGACACCTTTGCGCAAACCACGAGAGGCATGCTTGCCGATGCCGATGACATCAATATGCCCATCAGGCGAAGCCTCTGCGACGACGCAAGCAATTTTGCTTGTACCAATATCAAGACCTACAATGACATTTTGTTCATGTTTTGACATTTAAATAACCCCCTCATGTCTAGCAGGCCGTAAAAACCAACGGTTTTCTAAGCGTGTATCCACACGCCAGTTTCCAGCATGCCAGCGTGGTTGTTGTAATATATTGCTAAGCTTTGCAATGTTTTTTATGCCGCGTGAACCAAAAGGTATTTGCCATTGCTGACCTGCCACAAGATTCAACTTCCAGCCATCATGTGCGGCAAATAATTCACTACTGCGTGCAAACCATTGTGGCTGTTCTTTTTTAAGTGTTGCAAGCCATTGGCATGCCGCTACTAATTTCTCTTGTTGCATACGCAAAACAGGTAAATCGGAGGCTTCACCATGCTTACGGGCTCGGTAGGCGATGCCGTGTTCATCAACAAGGTACAATTGAGGTATTGTTTTATTACTGGTGCTTTTATTCAACCATAATGCAATGGGCTGACGCGGTGTTACATGGATGATTAGGCTATTGGGAAGCTGACGTTGAATTTGAATATCGGCTAAATCGGGCACGCTACGCAGTAATTGTGTGCGCAATAGCGTTGGGCGAGCGTGCCAAAAATCAAGCTCTTGCATAGCATTTAAAGCATGCTCAATATCAGTTTTAAGTGGAGTCGAAGCATAAACATCCCAATGTTTGATGCTTAGGCTTTGATTGAGTGTCCATAATCCTGAGACTGTAGCGACAAGCAGTGCGAGACTGCTAAAACTTGTGAGAGCAAGCTTCTTCCAATGCACCACAGGTTCTTTTTTGATGCTGTCTTTGACGCGACGTTGATTGCTGCGGATGCGACTCATGCCATACCTCCGTGTTGCAATGCTGCGGATGCCAAGATATTTAAACAAAGCTGTTGAAAGCTGATGTCTGCTGCTGCGGCGGCTTTGGGAAGCAGGCTGGTTTCAGTCATGCCTGGGATGGTGTTTACCTCTAAAATGATAGGCACGCCGCCATCACTCACAATCATATCAACACGTGGTGCACCCTTACAAGCAGTTGCATTCACAGCATCTTGGGCTTGTTCCATGCACAGGCGTAATGTTTCTGCTGGTAAACGAGCAGGGCAGAAATATTCAGTTGCACCCTGTGTATATTTGGAAGCAAAATCATAAACACCAGATTTCGGACTCACTTCAACAGGCATAAGCGCAGTTCCATTGAGTACAGACACCGCGATTTCCACGCCTTTTACAGGCATCTCTGCCATCCAACTGCGTGTTTGATCAAGCTCTAGAGCGTGCCATTCTTTTACATTTTCTACTTGATGCAAACCTACACTGGAGCCTTCATCAATAGGCTTGATAAATACAGGGTAGCGTATCGGACCATCAGCACGAATGGCAATATCAACAGGTGTTTTTAGTCCTGCATGTTGTAAAACTTGTTTGGTTAACATTTTATCCATGCATAATGCTGATGCAGCAACACCAGAGCCTGTATAGGGAATGGACATGGTTTCGAGCAAGCCTTGAATGCAACCATCTTCACCCCAAGTGCCATGTAGCGCGATAAATGCGGCATCAATACCAGCACTTTTAATCTGGCTCGCCCAGTCGCTTTGTAAATCAATGGCAGCAACATCCAAGCCTGTTTCTTTCAAAGCAGCAAAAACTGCACGACCTGATTGCAGTGAAATCTCACGCTCTGCCGACGTGCCGCCCATCAATACACCAACTTTCTTGAAGGGAATATTTTGCAAGGACTTACTCATTGCATCTCCTCCAATATACGAACTTCAGGCTCTAAGTTGATCGCGAATTTTTCAAAAACACTTTGTTGCGCCAAGCGAATCAATGCGATGACATCATCGCTATGGGCATTGCCATGGTTGACGATAAAATTGGCATGCACTTCAGATATTTGTGCACCACCAATGCGTTTGCCTTTTAAGCCAGAAGCCTCAATCAAACGTGCTGCATAATCACCTTCTGGGTTTTTAAACACTGAACCACAGTTGGGCATTGCCAATGGCTGTGTTTGCGAGCGTTTTTGACGCATATCGCGCATGGTATCGCGAATCTCTTGCTGCTTGCCTGTTTGTAATTCAAAACTGGCAGCGGTGATAATGGCTTGTTTTGGAATTTGGCTATGGCGATAGACCATGTTCATTTGCTGTTTGGATAATGTTTCTTGGCGACCATCTCGGCATACAATATCAGCATGCAGACATGTATCGGAAGCTTGTTGCCCAAAGGCACCTGCATTCATGGCGATACCGCCACCCAAATCACCCGGTACGGTTGCCATAAATTCAAGACCAGTCAGTCCTGCATTGGCAGCAGTTTGTGCAACCTTGGACATGCGACTGCCAGCTTGGGCCGTTAAAATATTGCCGTTTGTTTCAATGCTGTGAAGCATCGCTAAATCAATCACCACACCATCAAATCCATGCTCAGAAATAAGCAAATTACTGCCGCGACCCAAAGGTAAAATAGCCACAGCATCAGGAATCAATGCTAAAGCCTGAGACAATGATTTTTTATCATGGGGTTTGAAATAGCATGTAGCATCACCACCGACAGCCAGCGTGGTGTGATTCGCCATAGACTCATTCAGGCTAAGCTCGCCCAGTGTTTGCAATGATT
>Ga0256829_1000696_pt1 | contig 31429 bp, 25 predicted proteins | sample 131447metaG_FD_185979 | JGI IMG/M metagenome (GOLD analysis project Ga0256829, IMG submission 185979) | Hydrothermal vent microbial communities from Lau Basin, Pacific Ocean - 131-447 | ecosystem: Environmental > Aquatic > Marine > Hydrothermal vents | place: Pacific Ocean: Lau Basin | collected... | reverse complement strand
GTTATTATTGAAAGCATACCATGATCAGCAAGCAAACATGATGCCAGTTGATAGGCGATATAGTAGATATAGTACAAACATTGGATGAGTAACCGCCAACCAACAGAAAAACACTACCATCCATTCTGGATAAACTGGAACAACTACCACTGCTTGTGCCTAATTTGGAAGTTTTCTCCTTTGCGTTCTCTGCGACTTTGCGAGAGCCGGTTTTACTACTACGGCTTGCCGTCTGGGTTAGAGACACCCCTCTTACATTACCCGGCGGCTTTGCCGATTTCGCAGCTGATTCCCACTACCGCCGCAGGAATCACCAGCAGATTGAGTAGTGGAACCAGCATCAAAGCCATCGCAGCGCCTGCGAAACCGAGATAAAACCAGCGCCGATCCGCCAGTTGCTGCTTGCGGGCATGAAAATCCCATCCACGCCGCGAGGCCGGCGTATCAATCAGCTCATAGGAGAGGAAGCGGATGCCGCCATAGGTCCACAGGGCCGTCGCCACAGGCGGCAGCCAGAAAAAGATCAGCGCCGCCACGCCCCATGCCAGCAGGCCGAACAGCGGGCGAATGGAATTCGCCAGACTCTCTGTGACCAGTTGCATCCAGCCGATTTTCTGCTCGCGCACCGCCTGACCGGACATCGCTTCAGTGCGCGCCGCCAGATCCTCCAGCCACGGCGCTGAAGCAGCCGAACCGAGCATAACAAAACTGACCGCGCCGCAGATCATCGCCAGCACAAAGGCCAGCGCCCCGGCAAACCACGACAACAGCTGCCAGTACCACGCATCGCCCGCTGGAATCCACAATGCGCTGACATAATCGACCAGCCAGAATGTAGAGCCGGAGATTACTACCATCAGCACCAGCAACAGCGCCAGCATACGCCATAAGATGGCGCGCAATTCAGCGCGAGCCAGTAATAATTGTAAGCCCTTTAGCAGTGCCAGCACGCCGCCAATCACGAGTTTAACTCCAGATCATGCAAAACCTGTTTGGCCGCCACCACATCATCTTCCGCAACCAGCACGCGCGCATCCATCACCGCAGGTAGTGGCATCAAAGCATTCATGCCGGCGTTTTCGATACGAAAAATTATATGCTTTGATTCCAGCGCATCGCTTAGGATTTGCAGACTTACAGGATCGGATATTTTTATCAGTTCAATCATGCGCAGTAGACTAGAAAGATTCGCCCATATCGTCACGCACAGAAGAAAAAACCGCAGTCAAAAGCTTTCACCGACCGCGCCTACGCATCCATGCATTTGCGGCATTTGTGCATCCTGCACGTCACAGGACGCCAAGGACGCAGAGGAAGGTCAAAGGCATTTAATCAATTACGAAAAATATCTCGTGCAATATGCAGAAGGCGACCTGGAGGTTTTATAATCAGTGTTCATTCGTGAAATCAGAGGCTGGGGTTATGATGCTTTTCCTCTGCGTCCTTGGCGTCCTCTGCGGTGAAAAAGATTTTTCGTTTTTCAGGCAAATTAGCTTGACAGAAAACTGTCAGGCACGACGATTGCGGCATGTCCGAATATAATCCCGGAACCACTCCGGCTCCTACCCTCCCTGTTTCTATTGAAACACTACAATCTGTTCTCGCCCACATGCTGCCGGCGGATGCCGATGACGGTGATCTGTATCTGGAACATTCATCATCCGAATCACTGGCGCTTGAAGAGGGCCGCGTGAAACACGTTTCGGCCTCCACCCATCAGGGCATGGGCGCGCGCGTCATCAAAGGGGAAGCCGCCGGTCATGCCTTTACCGACCGGCTTGATACGAGCGCCCTGCTGGAAGCTGGAAAATCGGCGCGGGCCATTGCACAGAGCGGCCAGAATCGCACTCCGATTGCCATTCACGACGTTTCCGCACCGGCCTTGTACCAAGCTATCAATCCGGCTGAATCGGTGAGTTTCTCTGAACGCAAAACATTGCTGGAAGAACTGGATGCACTGGCACGCAGTATCGATCCGCGCGTCAAACAGGTGTTCGCCAATGTCTCATCCTCCTTTTCCGACATTCATATCATCCGCATGGATGGCGCCGCCATTCACGATGCCCGACCGTTGGTGCGGCTTAATGTGTCGGTGGTGGTCGAGCATAACGGCAAGCGTGAAACCGGCTCTGCCGGCGGCGGCGGCCGTTTCTCGCTCTCTCGCCTGATTGATGGCGATGAAGCCAAACGACTGGTGCAGGAAGCGGTGAGGCTCGCACTGCTGGGTCTCGATGCGCATGATGCGCCGGCGGGCACCATGCCTGTGGTGCTGGGGCCGGGCTGGCCGGGTATTTTATTGCATGAAGCTATTGGCCATGGCCTTGAAGGCGATTTCAATCGCAAGGGCACTTCCGTTTTTGCCGATAAAATGGGAAAAAGAGTCGCCGCCAAAGGTATTACAGTCGTCGATGACGGCACCATTGCCGAGCGGCGCGGCTCGCTCAGCATTGATGACGAAGGCACGACAACCCATCGCACCACATTGATCGAGGACGGCATTCTGACCGGCTATCTGATGGACAAGCAGAATGCCCGTTTGATGGGCATGACTCCGACCGGAAACGGGCGGCGTGAATCCTACGCCCACCCGGTACTGCCACGCATGACCAACACCTTTATGCTGGCGGGCAACGACAAGCCGGCTGATATTATCGCCTCACTGGATCGCGGCATTTACGCCGTCAATTTCGGCGGCGGGCAAGTTGATATCACTTCCGGTAAATTCGTATTCACCACGTCCGAAGCCTATTATGTCGAGAACGGCAAAATTCAGCACCCCGTCAAAGGTGCGACACTGATTGGTTCCGGACATGAGGTGCTGCAAAAGGTCTCGATGATCGGCAATGATTTGCAACTCGATCCGGGCGTCGGTACCTGTGGCAAGGGCGGCCAGTCGGTGCCGGTTGGTGTGGGGCTACCCACCATCCGCATTGACGAACTCACCGTGGGAGGCACCGAAGCATGAGCCAGTCTAATCCCATGATTTCCAGTCAAACTATTTCTGAGCAAGCCATTCGCCTGATTGAAACAGCCAAAAAAGCCGGTGCCTGCCATGCCGATGCGCTGGCCATCTGCGATACCGGCGACTCGATCAGCATTCGTAACGGGCAAGTTGAATCGGTCGAACGTGAAGATGCCCAGGGCTTGGGCTTGCGCGCCTTTATCGAAACCCCGAATGGATTGGCATTCGCCACTGCCTCTTCCTCCGACATGTCGGAGGAAGGCTTACAGTCACTGGCAGAACAGGTTGTCACCATGGCGCGTATTTCCGAGCCGGACCCGGATGCTGTGCCTCCGATTGGCGCCAACCACCCCACAGCAGATGAACTGAGTGACTGGCAGCAGCGCCATAACCACAGCGATTCCGGCTGGACTCTGGAGCAGGGCAAAGCCGCTGCGATGGAATGTGAGGAGATCGCCCGAAATTATTCCGCCGATATCAGCAATAGCGAAGGCGCCGATGCCGGATTTGGAAATACCCACGTTGCATACGCATCCAGCGATGGCTTTGCCGCCGAATATGCCAAAGCCTCCGCTTCGCTGAGTGTATCTGTGATTGCCGGCAACCAAGATGCCATGCAGCGTGATTATGCCTGGCACCGCGCCTTCAATGCAGCCGACTTGCGTTCGCCGCAACACATCGCCGAAGAAGCCGCCAGCCGCGCCGTTTCACGCTTGAATCCCGGCAGCATGGATAGCGGCGAATACGCTGTCATCTTCGAACCACGCACCGCCACTTCCCTGCTCGGCCATTTGATCGGCGCGGTCAACGGACGCGCTGTATTGCAGCAACGCTCGTTTCTGGCCGATAGTCTGAACCAGACCATTTTTCCCGATTTTGTCCATATCGAAGACAATCCCGATCACCCCGATGGCATGGGTAACCGTCTGTTCGACGGTGAAGGAACACGCTGCACGCGCAACCGTATCATTGAGCAAGGTCGGCTACACACCTTTCTGGCCGACCGCTATGTGGCCAAACGATTAGGCCAGCCGGAAACCGGCAGCGCCTCTCGCGGCCTGACCGGCGATATCGGCATCGGCTCCTCCAATCTGATCTGGCAGGCTGGCGATCAAACACATGAAGAGATGCTCAAAAACATTGGTAACGGTTTACTGGTTACCGAACTGATCGGCTTTGGGGTCAACGGCGTCACCGGCGATTATTCACGCGGCGCAGGTGGCTTTTTGATTGAAAACGGCCAGCTCAGCCGCCCCGTTCAGGGCATCACCATCGCCGGGAATTTGAAGGAGATGTTCGCCAATATCGCCATGGTCGGTTCCGATTTAACATGGTTTGGTTCCACCGCAGCCCCCTCCATCGCCATCTCCGCCATGACGGTTGCGGCATAATCCTTGAATATTCGGAATACAACTCCGAATATTCAAGGATCATAACCCCTATCTGACAGCTTTAACCTTCACCACAGGATCAAAACCTTCATATTTTGGTTTTTTCTGCTTTTCCTCTGTGCTCTCTGTGTCCTCTGTGGTGAATGCTTTTGACTCACTTTTTATCAATTCTATACACCTGCACTTTGCGTAAAATAGGTTTTCAGCCGGGGCGTCCGTCCACGCGGAAACGCGTCAGAATAGGGATATAGCGATACAGAAAGAGCGTAAAGGCCGCGATCCAGAGGATTTGCGACAGCCCGATCCACAGCTGGTAATGACTTTCTGACAATAGTGGAAACAACACCCGCACTACTGCGCCGACACACAGGATCGACAACATCAGTCCAATGCCTGCCGGCGGTTGATTCACATCGCGGCCGGTGTGCCCCAGCGAAATGCGCGACATCATGGCCAGCGTCATCATACCGATGCCGCCGACTGTAAAAGCATGGATGGCCAGCGAAAATGGAATACCCGTTGCAAATACTGCAAACTTCAATGCAAATCCGACAATGATCCAGCCATAGGCGATATACAGCGCCCACAGCAACGGCTTCTGCCAGATGCCATGCGTGTACCACCCCTGCAGGCGGATGCTGTGCAACAGGCACAGCGCCAGCGCCAGGCATGCCGTCAGTGCCGGATGATCAAAGAAAATATCGCTGATGGCGAAAATCAGAAAGATCAAAAAACAGGCAATATCAACCCACAACCGGTTCTTCAAACTGACCGGATATCCCACGCCCCGTTCAATAAACATCGGGATCACTCGCCGGGATAGCACCAGCATCAGAGAGAGAATCATATACAAGCCGATATAAATGCCGATACGTTGCCCATCTTCAAACAGCCCGAGCGCACCGAGCGCATAGATCACATTACCAACCAGAAGGAAATAGACCTTGGAGACCACGCCCATGTTTTTCCACAGCTTCGCTTTTACCACCGGCACAGTCAGCGTCACCGACAGGTAGATAATGAACAGATTATCCAGCACCAGTCCGGCCATCAGCGCAGCCTGCCCCGTCAACAGTGCGGCGATCCGAGCCAGCACCCACAATAACAACAACAGTTGTAACGGCCTGCCGTGCAGGGTCGGCACATTGGTCCAGTTTCTCACCGCAGTCAGCAGAAAACCGGCAATAACCGCCAGCGCATAACCATACAGCATTTCATGCGCATGCCAGAACAGCGGAATCTCGCTGGCCGGCAAAATGTGCGCGGACAACAGCAGTTGAGCCATCCAGATAAGCATGCTGATCACGGCAAGCAGCGCCGCCACCAGAAAAAATGGCCGAAAGCCAAGCCCGAACAGCGCCCATTCGGTCCTCCCCTGTTGTGTTGTTTTACTACCAATAGGTATCATCATTAGAATCCTGACCCAATTTGTTCTTCGTTTGATCTCTCTGATGTTATCAACATGTTCCGTGAATCTGCCTGGCCTGTTTTTCTTTATTTTTTGGGCCTTTGTGTCTTTGTGGTTAAATTTCTTGTGCAGTGTGTACAAGATATTATTGGAAAAAGACTAATCAGGCAAGCCGGAATCAAGTTTCACCACAGCCGTTGAATATCGTTATTCTTTTCGACAATCTTTTTACTTGAATGCATGCATGCATTCGCCTAAAGTGCGCCGCCTTTTACGGAGGTTAAATCATGGCTAAGCGTTGCGAAGTATGTGGAAAAGGCCCTATGGCAGGCAATAATGTCAGTCACGCGCATAATACGACCCGTCGTCGTTTTCTGCCCAATCTTCAGCAGGTTCGTGCTGTTATTGACGGTCAGACACGCAAGGTGAAGGTATGCTCCAGCTGCCTGCGCTCTGGAAAAGTCCAGAAAGCCATCTGATCAGGCGCTGCGGGCAATCAGATCCATTTCTACTTTGGCTCCCAGCGGCAGTGCGGCTACAGCCACGGTGGCGCGGGCAGGGCGATGTTCACCCAACCAGTCGGCATAAATTTCGTTGACCAGTGGAAAATCAGCCATATCGGTCAGGAAGATATTTACTTTCAGAATATCGTTGATGGCTACGCCGGCTTCTGCCAGCACCGCACTCAAATTCGCCGTCACCTGCCGTGCCTGCGTTGCCACATCATCCCCAGCCAGTTTTCCCTCAGCCGGCTTCAGACCGATCTGGCCGGATGCGTACAATACCCCGCCTGATACAATGGCCTGACTGTAAGGCCCGACAGCTTTGGGCGCTTGATCCGAATAAATCACCGTTATTGAACTCATGTTTTCCCTTCCTTATCCCTGTTTGATTTTGATGTCGTATGTTTGCGGCTGAAGAAATCGCGCAGCGTTTCGGCCAATGCACGCGGCTCCGGTTTGCCACAAAGCCCCACCTGATTACGACGCCCTACCCTGACCACACCGTCTACCGCCTTGATTACACGCAGCACCTGCGCCAGGTGCACCCGATCCTCCACTTCAACCAGAAAAAGCAGCTCTGTCATAGCGCCACCGCGCTGATTAAGTTTAATATCCTCAATACTGGCGTGCGCATCGGCGATATGCCGCGTAACCCTGGCCAGCATGCCTCGCATATTCCGCGCACGCACTTCAATACCTGTTTTGAATAACTGCCCGGACTTGGCATGCCAGTCGATTTCAAGCAGATCATCCTGTTGATATTTGGTAATTTCAGGACATTTACGATGATGCAGAATCACCCCTTCGCCAGCGCGAAGCTGACCCAGCACAGGGTCGCCGGGAATCGGATGACAACACTCGGCCGCATGCATCATGGTACGTTTCATGCCCATCAATTTCAGCGGCAATATACTATCCTGCCCGACCACCTCCAGCAGTCTGTGAATAGCGATTTCCCCACGCCCAAGGCGTATCTTCAGTTCCTCCTGGTCGGCGCACTGCAACTGTTTCAGCGCTGATCTACTCACATCTTTCTTGCCCAGAGAGTCTCGCAGGATACTTTCACCCATACGGATACCAGTATCGCGTTCCTGACGTCTGAACCACTGCCGGATAGCCTGCTTGGCACGCGGCGTTTTGACATATTGCAGCCACTGGCGCGTCGGCGACTGGTCGGGACTGGTCATGATTTCAATCTGGTCGCCATTTTTCAGGCGGGTACTGAAATCTGCGATTTCACCATTGATGCGCACGCCGATACAGTGATGGCCCACTTCCGTATGCACGGCATAGGCAAAATCCAGCGGCCGAGCACCACGGGGGAGTGGAAAAATATCGCCATCCCGACTGAATACATAGACCTCCTGCACAAACAGATCGAGGCGCACATTTTCCAGAAATTCACCGGGATTTTCCGTCTTCTGTAACATTTCGGTCAATTGCCTGAGCCACTTAAAATCTTCCTGCTGATCGGCGCTGTCGCCCTCCTTGTAGGCCCAGTGGGCTGCCACGCCATCCTCGGCATAGGCATGCATATCATGGGTACGAATCTGCACCTCAATGCGGAAATTTTCCGGTCCGATCACAGCGGTATGCAGCGACTGATAGCCGTTGGGCTTGGGCAGGGCGATATAATCTTTGAAACGGCCCGGCACCGGCCTGTACAGACTGTGCACGATACCCAGCGCCTGATAACAGGTGTACGGATCATCAACAATCACGCGAAAGGCCACCAGATCAAAAATCTCGCCAAAATCGATATGTTTACGCTGCATTTTTTCATGGATACTATACAGGTGCTTCATCCGCCCCTGCACCTCTGCTTTCAAACCGTGGCGCTGCAACGCCTGCTGAATAATGCCCTCAAGCCGTTCGCGGGTCTGGTTCAGGCTTTCAAGCCGATCCTGCATTTCCGCCAGCAGGGACTGGTAGGCCTCCGTATCCAGATACGAAAGCACCAGATCTTCCATCTCCTGCTTGATCCAGTGGATACCGAGCCGATGCGCCAGCGGCGCATATACCTGCAGTGTCTCCTCACCGATCATGCGCCGCTTGTCCTCGCGCATAAAACCCAGCGTACGCATATTATGCAGCCGGTCAGCCAGTTTGACGATGAGTACGCGCACATCCCTGGCTGTAGCAAGAATCATTTTGCGAAAGTTCTCAGCCTGCTTCTGCTCTTTGGAACGAAAGTGAATTTTGCCGATTTTGGTCATGCCATCGACCAGACGAGCAATGTCGGAGCCGAAATTGCGTTCGATGTCTTCCAGCGTCACGCTGGTGTCTTCGACCGTATCGTGCAGCAGACCGGTAATCACGGTAGATTCATCCATGCCGAGACTGGCCAGAATACCGGCCACCGCCAGTGGGTGAGTAATATAGGGATCACCGGAAATGCGCATCTGCCCGGCATGGGCATGGGCGGCAAATACGTAAGCGCGATTGATGCGATCAATATCGGCTTTCGGCGCGTATGCAGCGACACGCTCGGTGATTTCAAAAATGCGACTCATGTCAACGGCGGTATAAAATCAGATTATCTGAATTTAAGTCAGTCAACAGTGCCGCAGCACGGCATCAGGTTGCCTCGGCATCCTCAGCTTCTGCAAATGCAGCCTGGCGCCGACGCTCCTGATCATCCTGTTCAAACAGGAATTCCCAGGATACAAAACCATCGCCCATTTCACGCAGGGCATGCACAGCCGGCTTATCCCCTTCCGATTCCACCATAGGCGGTACGCCGCGCAATAGCTGGCGGGCGCGGCGGGATGCCAACAGCACCATCTCAAAGCGATTGGGATAATAACGGATACAATCTTCAACAGTTACGCGAGCCATGCGGCCAACCTCCAGAAAAACAATGTCATCAACACTAGGAAGGCAATCTCAAATTGCAAATAATTGATCTTTTCAGGTACTGAAGATTTTGAGCAACTGCGCAAATGTTGCATCAAAATCATCATTGACAATTTGATGGTGCGCCTCACCGGCATGCGCCATCTCAGCATCTGCCGCTGCTACGCGGCGATTAACCACCGCATCATCATCCTGTCCGCGCGCCAACAAACGCCGTCGCAATTCATCCAGTGAAGGGGGCAAAATAAACATACGAATAGCGGACGGCATCTTTTCAGCCACTTGCCGGGCGCCCTGCCAATCAATCTCCAACAGCACATCCGCGCCTGCAGCCATTATCGCCTCAACATCCCGTTGCCGGGTGCCGTACAGATTGCCATGCACCGTGGCCCACTCCAGAAAGGCACCTTGATCGCACTGGCTCAGGAATTCATCCCGACCAAGAAAGTGATATTCGCAGCCATCGCTTTCACCCGGCCTCGGCTCTCTTGTGGTGCAGGAAATTGACAATTTCAGATCGGGGCAGTGCTGCAACAGAGCATGGCAAAGACTGGATTTCCCCGCCCCGGAGGGGCCGGAAACAATAAACAAACGTCCGCTCACAGGCGCTGCCCGGTCAGGGTTTCATACTTCTGCTGCAACATTTTTACCGACTCCACGCATAGCGGATTCACCGGAATGCAATCGACCGGACATACCATCTGGCACTGCGGCTCATCAAAATGGCCGACACATTCAGTGCAGAGATCCGGATCAATCTCAAATATTTCATCACCCTCAAAAATGGCCGCATTCGGACACTCGGGCTCGCATACGGCACAGTTGATGCAGTCATCGGTAATCATTAACGCCATGCTGTTGATCTCCAAAACCCCGAATCTAGGTGTCTGTCACTCTGAGGGCAATTTACTATTCCCCCGCTGTTCCTCGCCAAACAAACCCATCAGTTTATTTTATATGCGTCAGAACGTAGTGTCACATCTGTGAATATGGAGAAACACGACACAACAGACACGCATGCAGATGATCTCCGGGCGTTCCTAACCACATCCATGCGCAGCAAGTTGTGGCTTAAATTGCACCGGAAACGGCTACGCGAAGGCCAGCATCTGCTTCATCATGGTGAAACAGGTGATACGCTCTATCTTGTTTGTGAAGGAGAGCTGGCGGAATTCTCGCGTGACGAACATGGTAACCCGCTCCTGCTTGATCTCATTGATCCGGGCGATGTCATATGTGAAGATAAACTATTCAAACCGGGCGTTCATAAAACTGATATTATCGCCAACAAAAGCAGTATCGTCGTCAAATTTTCCCGTAAAAAATTGACCGCCGCGCTGCTGGACAACCCGGCCCTGAACATTGCCCTGCAACGCAAAGCGGAGCACCGGCGCATGCTTGCCGCCATCTCAGCCAGCCCGATATTGCAAACGATCCCGCTGCAGATGCGCCGTCATCTGGCGACGCGTGGCTACATGCAGCACTATGCTGCCGGCGTCGCCATCCACAAGGCCGGGGAACAGTTGCAATATGTTGATTTGATTGTGCATGGTGAAGCGTGCTACCAGCTGCAGGGAGAGGGCCTGGTCAAGGAACTGAAACCGCTCAAACCCGGTGCACTGATTGGCGAGACGGCAGCCGTTCTTGGCAGCGGCTGTCCCGCAGATATCGTCACTTATCATGGCGTCTCAATTTTTCATATGCCATACACTGAGTTTGTCAACGTGGTTGAAGCTTTCCCGCCGCTCAAAAACAGTCTGACCACCTACGCGGAAAAACAGCGTGCCCTGCTGATGCGCAAACTCGATGAACTACAGGTTCAGGAACTCAATCCGGCATCACCGGAACCAAATTGAAAAAACCAAGAAAATCTAGCCACTGATTACACGAATTAACACTGATTAAAATATTAAAGCACTTTTTGCTTGTCGCCTCTTAATTCGTGTTCATTCGTGTCATTCGTGGCCAGGTTTGTTTTACTGCAGAAAACACTTAACCTGTTGATTACCAAAATAAAATTCAATACGCCTAAAAATTTCTTCTACGTTCTGCACAAGATATTTTCCGTAAGTGACTCAAGCAGACCCCCTCCCCGCCGTACCATGCATGCTGTCATTTTTGCGGTTATTTTGTCAGACTGATAAACAACTCCGGCAGACGTTCGGGCAGGCGCTCGACATGGTCGATGACCGTATATTGCGCGCCAAAAATATCCGCCACATAATCATCAGCCTGGGGATCGAGATTGATACAGTAGGTATAAACACCATCCCGATCCAGTTCCTGTACCGCCTTGTGTGCATCGTGAATCAAGTGTGCCGCATCCTTCACATCGACATCATGCGGACGGCCATCGGTGAGCACCAACAGCAATTTCTTGTCCGTTTGCTGCGCGCTCAAAGCCTGTCCGGCATGTCGAATGGCTGCGCCCATGCGCGTTGAATATGCGCCCTGCATGGCGGCCAGACGCCCCTTGACCGCATCGTCCCACCCTTCCGAAAAACCCTTGAAGTGATAATAACGCACTTCATGGCGCGTATTGGAATGGAAACCACCAATGGCCAGCGGATCGCCAGCCTGCTCGACAGCCCAGGCCAACAGCGACACGGCCTCCTGCGACAGTTCAAGAATCGTCTGGCTGCACCCGTCCGCTTTGTCATTGAGCGACACAGACAGATCGAGCAACAGTGACACCGCAATCGAGCGGCCATCGGTGCGGTGGGACATATTGATACGCGGATCGGGCTGCGAACCGGATTTGAAATCAATCAGCGAGCGAATTGCCACATCAAGATCGAGCTCTGTCCCGTCTTCCTGAAAACGAATGCGTACCTTGTTTTGCGGCTTGAGCATATCCATCAGATCCTTCAGTCGCTTGACCAGATGCGCATGCTTTTCAAGCACTGCATCGATTTTCGCAGGCGACTCCGACGGGTGCAAACGCTCATAGAGACTCACCCAGTCCGGCCTGTACACCTGCGAACGCTCGTCCCATTCATCATAATGACGCGGCGGCAGGTCGAATTCCTGCTGTGCGTCTTCATCGGCATCGCTGCTATCGGGCATGAAATCATCATCTTCAGGCTCGATGTATACCCACATATGACGATTATCGTCGCGGTATTCCACTTCGATATCATCGAGAAATAACTTCGGAGAAATATCTGAATCCCGGCGCGCTTTGACATACCACTCAATCGCCAGAGTCGCCATATCCTGCGTTGTCGTTGCCGTTTCGAGCAACGCATGAAAGCGGCCCACAAATGTATTCAGCAGTTCATCCTGATAACCGTGATCAGGATCAAGCATGGCACGCGAAAGCATGGCGAGGCGATGGTGAACGCCGCAATAATCATCGGGCACCGCACCTTCCACCGGTTTCGGGTGCAGTTTCAGCAATAAATGTTTCAACCCCGGCCATTCGCGTACGGCCAGCCAGTCCACGCGAATATCTTCAAATATGCCAGCAGCAAGCTGTTGAAACGGGGCCAGATTGTCCGCCACAATCGCAGTCGTCCAGCGCTTATGCGCCGCAATATGCGCCAACACAGCGCGATATCGATCCACGCCGGCGACGAATCCCTCACCCGTCTCCAGATCATCATAGACATCCGGCATATGAATGCCGCCATGTTGATCCAGATACGGCTGCGGCTTACGCAGTTCGTCAAACAGCAGGGAATACGGCTTGAATGACGCCTCCATCTCCCACAGCCCGGTCAGATACATCTGTAACACCCGTTCATGATCAACCAGCAGCGTACCATGGCGTTCGCGCTGCAAGACAGTGTGTGCCACCGGCGATTGCAGAGCAAAATAATCGCACTGACCTTCCGGATCATCGGGGTAACCCTTGATGCCGAATTCAGCCCAGTTTTTCATACCGCCAACAGACAAATGCTTTAACAGGGATGGTACGCTATTGAGAAAATCCACCAGGCAAGGGCTGGCATGCATGGCCACAATACCGTGTACCGATGGCGTCGTCTGCTGCATCACATCATCAATCAGTTGCAGATAATCCTTGAACATATCCATATCTTCCAGACGTGCAGCCGCAGCGGCGGCAGTCTGTAAAAATGGCACGATGGCATCGGCATTCGGCGTTCGTGAGATTTGATATGAAAAGGATTTCAGATGATCCAGTACGCTCTCGCCTATCATAGAAGCGACGCGCGGCCCCTCTTCCAGATATACCAGCATCGGCTCAGCACCGCGTCCCATGCCGCCCAGAAACTTCGCAGCCGCCAACCATGTCTGCACGCTCTGTTCAGACAGCAGGCGAATCGCCTCAGCGGCACATGCATCGAACACCGCATCCACCGCCGGAAACGTCCGCCCCAACTGCTCACGCAATACTTCGATTCTGACAAGATCAGTCATAATTTTTCACCGACCACACCTGCGCATCCATACGCCTCTTCTTTTTGCGCTATCACGCCCCGGAGGTGCCGGGGCTTGCTACTGCACGTCACAGAGCGCACAGAGAAAATCAAAAACAAATTCAATAAATGACAGAGGTGCGACTTTAGTCGCGCATTGTAGCAACCATCTCGGCTGAAGCTGCACCTCCTCAGAATAGAGATAAAAACATCATAAATTATCGGATTCATTTTGCTTTTCCTCTGCGTCCTTCGCGTCCTCTGCGGTGCATGTTTTTATGCTTTAAGCTTTTGCTTCAAAAACCGCATCAATAGCGTGATCCAGCGTATCGCGGATATCGGCATCATCGGTGATTGGACGCACCAGCGCCATGCGGCACGCTGCACGCGGCGCAACACCGCCCTTGATCAGCGTTGCAGCATAAACCAGCAAGCGTGTTGAAATACCTTCATCCAGACCGTGCCCTTTCAGATTGCGCGCAGCCTCGCCAATCTTGACCAACTGAGCAGCCAGTGCCTCATCAATACCTGTTTCTTTCGCCACAATACTGGTTTCGACCACCATGGATGGGTAATAAAATTCAAAAGCGGCAAAACGCTGTTTGGTAGACTGCTTCAAATCCTTCATCATATTCTGGTAACCAGGATTGTAGGAAATCACCAACTGGAAATCCGGGTGCGCTTCCACCAGTTCACCTTTTTTATCCAGTGGCAGAGTACGTCGATGATCGGTCAGTGGATGAATCACCACGGTTGTATCCTGACGCGCTTCCACCACCTCATCGAGATAACAGATTGCCCCAATGCGTGCTGCAGTGGTCAGCGGCCCGTCCAGCCAACGCGTGCCATTGGCATCGAGCAGATAACGCCCGACCAGATCTGATGCGGTCATATCCTCATTACAGGCCACCGAAATAATCGGTTTACCCAGTTTCCAGGCCATGTGTTCAATAAAGCGCGATTTACCGCAGCCCGTCGGCCCCTTCACCATCACCGGCAAGCGTGCGGCATAAGCGGCTTCATAGAGTTCCACTTCATCCGCTTGCGCCTGATAAAATGGCTCATCTTGAATTCTATACTGCTCTTGATCGCCCATGATGGCCTCCAAAGGTGTTTGCTTATGGAGCCAACTCTAACCGCAGGCAATGGAATATCTAACGAATAAAGTAGGTGTCTGACACAGCCCATGAAAATATCTTTTTTTGGTTCAGGTTTTTGATTTAATTCGCGTGTATTCGCGTGTATTCGCGTCCATTCGCGGTTCGCTTAAAGGTTTTGATTGTATGAGTATATACTTTCGATCTATGCTATATGATTCAGATAAATGCCTGGCCGGTTTACGTAACGGATTCAGCAGTATTTTCAAACTATGCAGGTTAGCATTGGCGTATGCGAATCATGATATTTTTCTTACTCCTGTTTACGGTGCTTCAAACTGCACCCACCACTGCTCTGGCCATTATCAATGCCGAAGATCTCGACCTGTCTCTGGATACGGATGGCGTAGCCGGGAAGCTGGAGGCTTCGCTCAGCGGCAGCTCCGGCAACAGCAATAAGCTGAGAGGGCAGACAAGCGGTCGTGTGATCTGGCGACATGCACAGCATCTGGATATGCTGGTTGGCAGTTTCAGTTACGGCAAAAGTCGCGGCGTGCGGGACACCAACAAATCATTCGCCCATCTGCGCCATCGTTATGCCTGGAATCATACATGGGGACTGGAAGGCTTCCTGCAGGCTCAGCAGGATGAATTTGCCCGGCTCAAATTGCGCCTGCTACTTGGTGGCGGTTTGCGCTGGTCGTATCAGCATCAGGCATGGGAGTGGCATATTGGCCTGGGCAGCTTTTATGAGCGCGAGACATTGCTCGCCGTAGTAAATATCCCGGCAGTATCACATGTCTGGCGTGGCAATACCTATCTGGCACTGCGATATGCATTCAACAAGCGGGTTCGCTTTCAGGATACCCTCTATTATCAGCCGGTCTGGAGAGATACTCCCGATTACCGCTTACTCAATGATACGGCGCTGCATGTTGCACTGACTGATCATCTTGATTTGAAATTTGTGCTTGAAATCGCACAGGATTCCCGCCCGCCAACGGGCGTCAAAAACGCAGATGTCAATTACAAAACAGGTTTGTCATTCCGCTTTTGAGGATGCCGCAGTCAGCTTGCCGACTCTTGCCAGCTGGCCAGAATCGTCAGACAGATGCTGTTCATTTCAGCCGCACGACGGGCGCTGTCAGCTTCATTGTAGCAGCGCAATTCCGGGGCATTGCCGGAGGGGCGCAGGTGCGCCACCTCGTCGCTGGCGAAGGTAATGCGGATGCCATCGGTGACATCAATCGAAGCAACCGAACCGAAGGCACCGCCCAGCAGGGCTTCCGCAGCCCGGATATCGGCAGCCTCATCGCCCGTATTCAGTGCCGCCAGGCGGGACTGGCTCAGTTCAGTCGGGAAATTCTTTAGGCGATCACTACAGGTAAAACGCTGCGGCAGCGTTGCCAGCAACCCGGCAACCGTCCGCTCCTCAGCCTTGGCCAGCATCAAGATTGACAGCGGCACGATCATGGCATCGCGGGTCGGCAAGGCACGCAGGACATATCCAGCCAGCGCAATATCAGTTGCGGTGAGAAAACCGCCATTGGCTTCATAACCAATCACATTGGCTGCGCCATCGGCAATCGCCGCATCCATCGCTTCGATCACATAGGGAGAACCGATACGGGTGCGCTCAATGCGCTTAAACCAGCCGCATTTCTCCACCGCCGAATTGCAGCTCACCGGCGTGGCCACGCACTTCGCACCGAGATAGCGGGCGCACAGAACCCCCGCCACATCGCCGCGCAACCATTGCCCATGTTCATCGCTGACCAGCGGCCTGTCGCCATCGCCATCAGCCGAGACAATACAATCAAAGCCATATTCGCCCGCCCATTCAGCCGCAAGTTGCACATCTTCTGGACGGATGGCTTCGGTATCGACCGGAATAAAGGTTTTGGAGCGCCCCAGACAGATCACCTCTGCGCCCAATCCCCGCATCACCTCGGCCAGCATATCGCGGGCAACTGTGGAGTGCTGATAGATGCCAATTTTTAACCCAGACAGGCAATCGGCAGGAAAAAAATAAAGATAGCGCGCCACATAGGCGCGGGCGGCGGCATCGTCCACCGGCGGTAGCAACCCTGCGCTCACAGATTGACCTGCTGCATCAAAATGACCGGCGCTAATCCACACCTGCCGGGCGCTTAACGCCTGTTCATCGTGCTTGAGGATTTCTCCGCTGGATTTGTAGTATTTAATACCGTTACGATCATCAGGGATATGACTGCCTGTGACCATGATTGAGGGGATACCGGAGGCCATGGCATAGCTGGCCACGGCCGGAGTCGGAATGAAACCGCAGTTAACCGGTTGGCAACCGCCATCGACAACCGCCATAGCTACCGCATTCATAATGCGTGGCGTGCTGGGACGAAAATCTCCTGCGATCGCCACCCTGCCGCCAGCCTCTATATCGCCGATGCTGGCGAGATACTGCAGAAATCCGGCTGTATAGGCGTAGCAGACCCGGTCTGTCATATCATCGGCCAGTCCGCGCGCACCGCTGGTACCGAATTTCACGCCACTGGATTGCATCAATTCAGCAATCACCACCTGCTCGCCCTGTTCTGCCATGCTATCCTCCTTCCTTGTGATGACTTCTTACGAAGTTATCAGAGCGCCCATGAATAGGCGCAAAAATCAACAGCTTCAACATGGGGGATGATACAGACTTTATTGCTAAAAAGTCATCCTCCGTCACGATTGTGTCTTTGGCCTTGAGCCGAGCCCGGTTCATATGCATACTGCTTCAACATTGCATCTAAACTTGATGAAAATCAGCGGCTGCCAGCAGGGCTGGAGAATTACCTTCACTTTCGCTAGTCTGCGCATCCTTTTCGCTCCGGGGAGCGAGAATTTTTTGGGTTTTTCCTGTCAGATAGTCATGGTTCCTGTTTTAACATGAAGAAAACAACGCGCCTGCATGATTTTTCCCGCTGGCTGGCATTGACGAAAAGCCCCTTTACCAGTGAGGTTACGTAAAATGAGTGATTCGCATACAACGATGAACCGGAAACCTGCCAAACAGGGGTTATACGATCCGCGCCATGAACATGATGCCTGCGGCGTCGGTTTTGTTGCCAACATCAACAATCATCAAAGCCATGAAATTGTTGAAAAAGGTTTGGAAATCCTCAACCGGCTAACTCATCGCGGCGCATCAGGAGCGGACCCTCGCGAAGGCGACGGCGCCGGCATCCTGTTGCAAATTCCACACGACTTCTTTCAATCCGTTACCGATGATATGGACTTAACGCTGCCCGATGCCGGCGCATACGGTGTCGGCATGGTCTTTTTCCCTCAAAATGAAAGCCATCGTCTGGCCTGCCAGGACATTTATGAGCAGGTAATCAACGAAGAGGGGCAAACACTGCTGGGCTGGCGCGATGTACCGGTGGACGCCGTACGTGCCAACCTGCCTGAGAGCGTCATTCACTGTGAACCGGTGATCCGTCAACTCTTTATCGGCTGTGGGAACAACTGTGACAATCAGTGTGACAATCAGGATCATTTTGAACGGAAACTATTTGTCATTCGCAAGGTAGCCACGCACAGGGTGACCGCACTGGACTTTGACGATGCCGCCAAGTTTTATACTGCCTCCCTCTCCAGCCGTACAATCGTATATAAGGGCATGTTCCTGTCGCACCAAGTGGCTGCATATTATGAAGATCTGCGTGACGCCCGCATGACATCGGCACTGGCGCTGGTGCATCAGCGTTTTTCCACCAATACATTTCCCTCATGGGAACTGGCTCACCCGTTCCGCATGGTGGCGCATAATGGCGAAATCAATACCGTGCGCGGCAATATCAACTGGATGAATGCGCGCCGCCATTCCATGCAATCCGAACTGTTAGGTGACGATCTGGCCAAGCTGTGGCCGGTCATTAAAGAGGATCAGTCCGATACGGCCTGTTTTGATAATGCACTGGAACTACTGGTAGCCGGCGGTTATTCGCTGGCCCACGCTGCCATGCTGATGATTCCTGAAGCATGGGCCGGCAACAAACAGATGGATGAAAGCCGCCGCGCCTTCTATGAATACAATGCTGCCCTGACCGAACCGTGGGATGGACCTGCCGCTGTCGCCTTTACCGATGGCCGTCAGATTGGCGCCACACTGGATCGCAACGGTCTGCGTCCGGCGCGTTATCTGGTCACAGACGACGGCTTAGTGCTCGGCGCCTCTGAAATGGGCGTGCTCGATATTCCGGAAGAAAAAATAATCAAAAAATGGCGCCTGCAGCCGGGCAAGATGCTGCTGATTGACCTGGAAGAGGGCCGTATCATTGATGACGCTGAGATCAAACAGCAACTATCCACTAGCAAACCATACAAGGAATGGTTAGCAAAAACACAGATTCAGCTTGAAGACCTGCCGGAAGAAGTGGCTCCTCTTGCACCTGACCATGAAACACTGCTACATCGCCAGCAGTCTTTCGGCTATACCCAGGAAGACCTCAAATTCCTGATCACGCCGATGGCCGTCTCCGGTCAGGAAGGTACCGGTTCGATGGGCAACGACAGCCCGCTGACCGTGCTCTCCAACCGCGCCAAGCCTATATACAACTATTTCCGCCAGCTGTTCGCGCAGGTGACCAACCCGCCAATTGATCCGATTCGTGAAGAGATGGTTATGAGTCTGACCTCCATTATCGGCCCCAATCCGAATCTGTTGGGGCTCGATGAAGTGGAACCGCAGCTGCGACTGGAGGTGCATCAGCCGATTCTCTCCAATGTCGATGTCGAAAAGATTCGCCATATTGATCAGTACACCGACAACCGTTTCCGCACCATCACCCTCTCCTCCTGCTATCCGGTCGATAAAGGTGCGGCAGGAATGAAAACAGCACTAACCGAGCTCTGTCACAAGGCTGAGCAGGCGGTGCGCAATCATTTCAACATTATCATCCTGTCGGATCGCGGCATGAATCCGCAGAACATCGCCATCCCTGCCCTGTTGGCTACATCGGCTGTGCATCATCACCTGATTCGCGCCGGTCTGCGCACCGATACCGGCTTAGTGGTTGAAACAGGATCGGCACGCGAAGTGCATCATTTCGCCTGTCTGGCCGGTTTCGGCGCTGAAGCCATCAATCCCTATCTGGCCTTTGAAACGCTGAGCGATATGAAGCGTCAGGGGCAGTTGCCCGATGAATTGACAGGCGCGGAAATCGAAAGCCGTTATATCAAGGCAATCGGCAAGGGCCTGTTCAAGGTGATGTCCAAAATGGGCATTTCCACCTACCAATCCTATTGCGGCGCACAGATTTTCGAGGCGGTTGGTCTGTCCAGTAGGTTTATCGCTAAATATTTCACCGGCACGCCGTCCCAGATTGAAGGCGCAGGCCTTGCTGAAGTGTCGCAGGAAGCGGCGCAGCGCCATATCGACGCTTTCCGTGGCGTCATGATTTACAAAAATGCACTGGATGTCGGCGGCGAATACGCCTGGCGCGTGCGCGGCGATGAGCATACGTTGACGCCGGAAGCCATAGCTAAAGTACAACATGCAGTCAGAACATCTAACTATTCATTATACAAAGAATATGCTAGTATTATCAATCACCAGTCCGGCAAGCTGAAAACACTGCGCGGCCTGTTTAAATTCAAGAGTTGCTGTTCGGTTCCGCTGCAGGAAGTCGAACCGGCCAGCGCCATTGTCAAACGATTCGCTACCGGCGCCATGAGCTTTGGCTCCATCTCCCATGAGGCGCACTCCACTCTGGCTATCGCCATGAATCGACTTGGAGGCAAATCCAATACCGGCGAAGGTGGTGAAGAACGCACCCGTTTCACGCCTCTGGAAAACGGTGATTCGATGCGCTCGGCCATCAAACAGGTGGCATCCGGTCGTTTTGGCGTCACCGCTGAATATCTGGCCAATGCAGACCAGATTCAGATCAAAATGGCGCAGGGCGCCAAACCGGGCGAAGGCGGCCAGTTGCCGGGTCATAAAGTCGATCAGCGTATCGGTCGCGTACGTCATTCCACCCCAGGCGTCGGCCTGATTTCTCCACCTCCTCACCATGATATCTATTCGATCGAGGATCTGGCGCAGCTGATTTTTGATCTCAAGAACACCAATCCGAGTGCTGATATTTCGGTCAAGCTGGTCAGTGAAATCGGCGTCGGCACCATTGCTGCGGGCGTGGTCAAGGCACATGCCGATCATGTGGTGATTGCCGGCCATGACGGAGGCACCGGCGCAAGCCCGCTGACCTCGATTAAACATGCCGGCACACCGTGGGAGTTGGGATTGGCTGAAACCCAGCAGACGCTGGTACTCAACCGCCTGCGTGGACGCATGACGCTGCAAACCGACGGCCAGATCAGAACTGGTCGCGATGTGGTGATTGCAGCACTCCTGGGTGCGGATGAAGTGGCATTCGGTACCATCGCCCTGATTGCTGAGGGCTGTATTATGATGCGTAAATGCCATCTCAACACCTGCCCTGTCGGCGTCGCCACCCAGGATCCGGAACTACGCAAGAACTTTGTCGGCAGGCCGGAAGATGTGGTCAATCTGTTCATGTATATTGCCGAAGAGACACGCGAAATCATGGCAGAGCTGGGCTTCCGCACGTTTGATGAAATGATTGGTCGCTGCGACATGCTCGACACCAATGAAGCCATCAAACACTGGAAATCGCAGGGGCTCGATCTATCGCCGATCTTCCACCGCATTGATCCGAATGGTACAGCCGTTCACCACTGCGAATCACAGTATCACGGACTCGATAAACTGATCGATAATAAGCTGATTGAGCAGGCCAAACCGGCACTGGAAGAAAAGACGCCAGTGGTCATCGAAACACCGATCTGCAATGTTGATCGTTCCTTTGGCACCATGCTGTCCGGCGAGGTCGCCAAGCGTTATGGCAATGAAGGTTTGCCGGAAGATACCATTGCTATCAAGGCGAAGGGTACAGCTGGTCAGTCGCTCGGCGCATGGCTGGCACGCGGTATTTCCATCGACCTGGCTGGCGAGGGCAATGATTACGTCGGCAAGGGATTATCCGGCGGACGCATCGCCATCTATCCGCCGGCAGCATCCAGCATCGTGCCCGAGGAAAATATCATTGTCGGCAATACCGTGCTGTTCGGCGCCACCAGCGGCGAATGTTATTTCCGTGGTATCGCCGGCGAACGTTTCGCCGTGCGCAACTCCGGCGCTGTGGCTGTTGTCGAAGGCGTTGGCGATCATGGTTGTGAATACATGACTGGCGGCACCATCGTGGTGCTCGGAGATACCGGACGCAACTTCGCAGCCGGCATGTCCGGCGGCATCGCTTATGTACTGGATGCCGATGGCACATTTGAAAGCCGGTGCAATATGGCGCAGGTGGCGCTGGAAGCCATTACTGCTGAAGCCGATGCGCTGGAAGCGCTCGATCATCAGGGGCCTGATCTGGAAACGCATGGTCGAGTCGATATCAAGCACTCTTTGAGCCAGAATGATCAGCATATTGTACGCACCTTGATCAAACGGCATGTGCACTACACCAACTCCGGCGTCGGCAAATATATCCTCGATAACTGGAGCGATTTCGCCGCTCAGTTCGTGAAAATCATTCCGGTCGATTACCGTCGCGCCATGGCCGAAGTGGAAGCAGAGGTCGAAGCTGAAAAAACCGCAGCAGCGGCAAAGGAGACAGTCCATGGGTAAGCCAACCGGATTCAAGGAATTTGAACGTGAGAATCTGAGTTATGCGCCGGTCGCCGACCGCATCATGCATTTCAAGGAATTTTATAAACTGCCGGATGATATGGCCACGCAGGGCGCGCGCTGCATGGATTGCGGTATTCCCTTTTGTCACCATGGCTGTCCGGTCAACAATATCATCCCGGAATGGAACGATGCGGTTTATCGCGGCAACTGGCATGAGGCACTGGATATCCTGCACTCAACCAATAACTTCCCGGAATTCACCGGTCGCATCTGCCCCGCTCCGTGCGAGGAAGCGTGTACGGTCAATCTGATCGGCGATGCGGTATCGATTAAAAATATCGAACTCTCGATTGTGGAAAAAGGGTGGAGAAAAGGCTGGATTACACCGAAAATCGCCGAGGTTAAAACCGGTAAACGTATCGCCATTGTCGGTTCCGGCCCGGCTGGTATGGCAGCGGCCCAGCAACTGGCCCGCGCCGGTCATGATGTAGTCGTATTTGAAAAGAGTAACCGCATTGGCGGGCTCATGCGTTACGGCATCCCTAATTTCAAATTTGATAAATCCGTCATTGATCGTCGTATGGCGCAGATGCGTGCCGAGGGCGTGGAATTTCGCGTCAATTCGCATATCGGGGGTAATATTTCAGCCAAGGAGTTGCTCAATGACTTCGATGCCCTGGTGCTCTCCGGCGGAGCTGAAAAGCCGCGCGATCTGCCAGTGCCGGGGCGTGATCTGCATGGCATCCATTTTGCCATGGAGTTTCTGACCAAAAACACCCGCCGCGTACTCGGCGATGATATTCCGGACAATGAATTCATCAGCGCAGCGGGTAAACATGTGGTGGTCATCGGGGGCGGCGATACCGGCTCGGACTGTATCGGCACCTCCAACCGGCACGGCGCCGAATCGGTCACCCAGCTGGAGATCATGCCAAAACCGGCAGAAGTTCCGAACAAACTGACGACCTGGCCGAACTGGCCGATGAAACTGCGCACCTCCACTTCTCAGGAAGAAGGTTGCGAGCGCGATTGGGAGGTATCCACCAAACGATTCATCGGCGATGATCATGGTAATGTGCAGGCTATCGAATGTGTACGCGTGGAGTGGCAGCAGGAAAATGGCCAGTGGAAACTGAACGAAATTACAGGCTCTGAATTCGAATTACCAGCCCAGTTGATCACGCTGGCCATGGGCTTTGAGCATCCGGTGCATGAAGGCATGTTGGAAGATTTGGGGGTGGACAAAGACAAACGCGGCAACGTGGCTGCCAATGATCAGGATTACACCACCAGCATCGACAAGGTATTCACAGCCGGCGATATGCGGCGTGGTCAATCACTGGTGGTCTGGGCCATCCGTGAAGGCCGCCAGTGTGCTCGCGCTGTCGATGAATACCTGACAGGCGCAACTACCCTGCCGCGTTAGCGGTTAGTTTTTCGTTAAAATCCAGAGGCCGCTCAATGAGCGACCTCTGTTTTCTGAGCGCCGGTCTCCGCACCAGCACATTTCACTCTGATCCAACCATGTGCCATTTGGTTACCCGATCCGTTTCTGGCCAGCGGTTTAGCCGTGGGACTGGCCATTTTTGCCATGCACCAACTAAACTGCCTGCAGGCACCCGCTCGAACAAACCAGAGGTGGTCGGACAATTGATGGTTTCGGCTGTGATAACCTTGCCGGAAAGTGCGCATGTCAGCGAGGCAGTGTCTATATTCACCATTCAGGGGATCAGTCATATCCCCATAATGAATGAAGAACGCCGCCTGTCCGGCATGCTTTCCCGTACAGATGTCGCCCGTTCGTTGCAAACACCGACAGCCATAACAACCACGGACGCCCCCAAAACCACTTGTAAAAGAGTCAACGGATAAGAGCGCCTCTCTGTTGTTCAATATTCGATAAGAACTAATCGTCAGTAAGCGCTCTCAAGCGCTGCTTATCGCTGGCGGAAGGGTGATGGGCGATACCCAGCAGAATCGCGGCCAGTTCTTTTTCCTGTGCGCTGGCGGCGGCATCGCCCTGCAACTGCCTCAACAGCGGGGCATCGCCCTCTGTCACCCTGTGGTGAAAGTGCATCAGGGCATTGGCCAGTTGCTTTTCGCCGCTTGTCGCGTGTTGGTTATGACTTATATCCGCCAGCGTTTTCATTTCGCTGCTATCCGGATAATGGTTCAGATGCATGACTATGCCTGCCATCGTGCTGATAGCCGAATCAGCCGCCTGCACGGCTGGTATGGCAATCAACAACATTGCAGGAACCAGTAACAGATATGATAATATCTTTTTCATTATACGCTCCCTGTTAGAGAAATTCGCACCCGTGAACGGGTGTGTGAATCAGCAGCTTGCGCCCCTAATCACTGAGAAGCAAGCAGTACCATTTTTGTAAATTTTAATCACCTTGCGGACAGTTGGTTTTATATGTGTGATTTCGAAGCGTGCGTGTAGATGGCAATTCAGAGTCTTTATACTTGCAATGCTGTATGAGCTTACGGCGAACCTCATCAGCACTCAATGGTGCGTAAATGCGAGTACTACGAAAGGTTGGGTCGGTTTGAGTCAATGGTTCAACAATCGACCGAATATCTCCCCGTAGGCTGGGCAGGTGTTCTTCGATTCGCGGCCTGCCTCGTCGCTCAAGAAAATCTTCAGTGCATACATCCGCTTTACCTTCAGCCCAGCCCTTGCGAAAAATATCTCGTGTACAAGAAATAAAAATCATAAAAATCAAAAGAATCTCACCACAGAGGATGTTTTATTTTTTCCGCAGCCCTTATACAGTCGAACTGTTAATCAGAAATGTTACGTCGATTTTCAATCAGATGAATAAAATCTCTGCGGCTAATCTCACACCCGCCGAGACTTTCCAGATGCGCAGTATGAAACTGGCAATCAATCAGCTTCCATCCCTGCCGCAACGCCCGATCGCACAATGCCGCCAAAGCAATTTTTGATGCATCAATCTTGCGGCTGAACATCGATTCGGCAAAAAACACCCGATTTAACAATATCCCGTACAGTCCGCCAACTAAGGCCCGGCCCTCCCACACCTCAATCGAATGGGCATAGCCGAGCCGATGCATCTGTCCGTAGGCCGCTTTCATTTCCGGCAGAATCCATGTGCCATGCTCGCCATGCCTCGGAATTTCCGCGCATGTTGCAACCACATCATCAAAGGCTCCATCAAAGGATACGGCGTACCTGTCCTGCCGCATTCGCCGCGCCAGCCGTTTCGAGCAATGAAACTTGTCAGGGAACAACACCATACGCGGATCAGGCGACCACCACAGCACCGGTTGCCCTTCAGCATACCACGGGAAAATCCCCTTGCTATAAGCCGCCAGTAATGTCTCAGGTTCAAGATCACCACCCACGGCCAGCAAGCCCTCCTCATTAGCCAGTGACGGATCAGGAAACGTAATCATAATATACTCTCAGACGGCAAGCCATAGTAGTAAAACCGGCTCTCGCAAAGTCGCAGAGAACGCAAAGGAAAAACTTCCAAATTAGGCACAAGAAGTGGTAGCTGTTCCAGTTTATCCAGAATGGATGGTAGTGCTTTTCTGTAACTGATTCTACTTCGATATTCAGTACAAGCCCCCCCAGGATGTGCGACTTCAGTCGCGCAGGCCGTATGCTCATGCGCGGCTAAAGCCGACCCCTATCAATGTATGATGAGTTGTTGCCAAATGTTTTTCTGTTGGCTGGCAGTTACTCATCCAATGTTTGTACTATATCTACTATATCGTCTATCAACTGGCATCATGTTTGCTCGCTGATAATGCTATGCTTTCAAATGCAACTGCGAGAGTACGAGTGCAGGACATAATATCCAGTTTTTTACTTTGCGTAACTTTGCGCTCTTTGCGGTTGCTGCCTTTGACTGTGTATTACGCCACCTGCAACGCGGCAGGATAGAAACAAGCTGGACAGAAAAAGACTTGCCCGAACAGGTGCCTCGCGTAACGCTTGGCAGCCATGTGGATTGAGTCTCCGGTTCCCCTCTCCGAATTGCCGCGCGAGCCCGGCGTCTATCGCATGCTCGATGAGCATCGTAAAGTGCTCTATGTTGGCAAAGCGCGCAATCTGAGAAAGCGTGTCTCCAGTTACTTTCAGCGCCGTCCTGAATCGCCGCGCACGCTGGCCATGGCGCAACAGATCAGGGATATCGCCTTTTCCATCACCGCATCGGAAGCCGAAGCGCTGGTGCTCGAACATAATCTGATTAAACAGCTCAAACCTCGCTACAACGTGCTGATGAAGGACTCCAAATCCTATCCCTATATCCTGCTCACCGATGAAACCTATCCAAAAATGTTGACGTATCGTGGAAATCGATCATTGCCGGGCGAATATTTCGGCCCGTTTCCGAACGCCGGCGCAGTGCACGCCACCCTGCACGAAATGCAGTCGATCTTTCGTCTTCGGGATTGCGAGGACGGGGTATTCAACAACCGCTCCCGCCCCTGCATGCAGCATCAGATTGGCCGCTGCTCGGCCCCCTGCTGCAATCTTGTTTCAGCATCCGAGTACCGCCATCAAGTCGATGATGTGCGCCGATTCCTGAAGGGTAAAAATGAGGCGCTGATCAAACGCTGGGAACAAATGATGCAGCAGGCGGCGGAAATAGAACAATTTGAACAGGCCGCCGTACTACGCGATCGTATTCGCGCCCTGCGCAGCGTGTTGGCCGGCTCCGAGAACAGCGCATTGCCGGATGATGTCGACGCCATCACGTTAATCCGCCATCAGGCCAGCGTCGCGGCCAGCATTGGCGTTCGCCGGGCTGGCCGCGACCTGGGCTGCACCAACATCCGCATTGATCAGGCCGACGATGCCAATGATCTTGAAATCCTGCAATCCCTGTTTATCGAGCGGTATGGTCAACAAACGCCTCCGAAACAGATTATCCTGTCCGCTTCAGAACCAGATCTGACCGAACTTCAGCGCCTGATTTCAATCATACGGGCCGGAACAAAAACCGGTATACACTGTCCCAAACGCGGCATCCGGCTGCAATGGCTGCAACAGGTTCACCATTCAGGTCAACAGCTGGTTGCCAGCCGCAAACAGGAGAATCAGCAAGCCGCCTTTGAATCGCTGGCTGAATTGTTTGCTTTGGATGCCACGCCCGAACGCATTGCCGCTGTTGATAACGCCCATCTTGGCGGTAAGCAGATGGTCGCCGCCATCACCTTTGCCGGCTGGCTGGGGCCGGAGAAAAATCTCTACCGCCGCTACAAACTCGACGGTATTAGCAGTCAGGTGATCGAAGGCGATGATTACGGCGCCATGGCCGCTGTATTGGAACGTTTTTTTCGAGCCATTCAGGAAAACTCCATCCCATGCCCCGATCTGATGCTGATTGACGGCGGCCGCGGGCAGTTGGGCGTGGCTCTGCAATGCGCCGCTGATGCCGGCCTGCACGATTTAAAACTGGTTGGTGTCGCCAAAGGCGATTCACGCAAGATCGGTGAAGAAACCTTGTGGCCGGGTTGGCTAAAACGTGAACAAACAGGCATCGACGCGCCGTTACAACCCGGTCGTCACTCCCCCGCCCTGCTACTCATCGCACGCGTGCGCGATGAAGCCCATCGCTTCGCCGGGGCCTATATGAGAAAACGCAAGAAAAAGAGTATGTTCACTTCCGCGCTGGATAGTATTCCCGGCATCGGGCCGAACAAACGGGCTGTGTTATTAAAACATTTCGGTGGTATCGAAGGTGTCAAAAAAGCCAGCCGCCAACAACTGGCTCATGCCGATGGCATTTCAGAAAAGCTGGCAGAAAAGATATTTGTGTCGCTGCACAAGTGATGAAGGTGCAAAAAAATCATGCCTCCCCCCTAAAATGCATCGGCATCATTCTTGCTCACTGAGGAACATATCAAATATACAGACAATCTATGGAGGCCAATCCCATGAATGACAAAACATCCATCTTACAACTGCTGACCCCGAAGGCAGTTTTAAAAGCCATCACACCGGAAGCAAATGCCTGTGCTCCTCGAGGACAACTGAGGCATGGTTTCATACAAATAAATCAATTCCCATTTAGCGTCGGTAGAGAATCACGCATCAAAAACAGTGATGGCAAACTGACACGGATCGAGAGAGTCAAATTTACCGATCATGATCCCAATAATGATCTCTATTTAATGGATCCGGAACGACCAATGAATATTTCCAGAGAGCATTTTACTATTGTAAAGAACAGCGACGGGTATGCTCTGATTGATCGTAATAGTGCCTGTGGTACAGCTATCGGCACAAACAGAATCGGAGGCCGCGATAGCGGTGGTCAGGCCAAGCTTAAAGATGGGGACATCATTACGGTCGGCGGAGAAGATACACCTTACCGGTTCAAATTCATTAGCCTCGAAAACTAATCAAAACATTTTCACCACAGTGTATCGCCATGGATAACATTTTATTGACTTGATCGAAGGATTGCCGGTGATCATCAGTGTTGAGGAGGTAAAAAAGCGAGATGAACGAACTTACTGAAGTCCAGATTATCGAACAGCATGGGCAACCAGCCTTTGCCGTGATTCCGTGGGATGAGTTCGAGGCGATTGAACCAACCCTGAAACGTCACCGCGCACTGCGTGATGGCATCCCCCATGCTGTGGTAGAACGGATAGCACTGGAGGATGTCCACCCTGTACGCGCATGGCGTGAACACCTTGGCATGGAGCAGTCTGCTGTGGCGGCGCGCGCAGGCATGAAACAGCCCGCGCTCGCCCTCGGGTGCCGGTGGCAAAACCCGAGAGGATACGCTCACCAGATTAGCCAAGGCCATGGGCCTGACTATCGCACAGATCGATCTGAGCGACTGATCCGAGGAAGAAGTGCGTAGCTGTGCATACGGACGACTGATCAGGTGAATGGCGCTTGCGCCAGAGATTATGCCCTGGGGTACGAGGGATTTGTTGCGGACAAATGAACAAGCGAGGGCGCGGCAGTATTTTTGAATAGTCCGGGTTAAAAAGTCAATCCAGCCCCAGCGCCTTGCGCATGGCGGCCATGTGGTCTTCGGCTTCTGCTTTGGCCTCTTCGCTGTCAAGTTCCTTATCCACCCAGCGCATCACCGATTGATCCGGCTCTGTCAGAAATGGCGACGGCGCAGTCTTTTCTTTTTGACCAAAACGGCTGCGTACGCGCGCATAACTGAGGGTCAGATGAAAACGCGCCCGCGTCATGGCCACGTACATTAGGCGGCGCTCCTCTTCCATGCGATTCTCTTCCAGCGCCGATGAATGCGGGAAAATGCCATCTTCCATGCCGATCACATAAACGTGATCAAACTCCAGACCCTTGGCTCCATGCACCGTCATCAAACGCACCTGACCAGAGGGGTCATCATCGCTTTTATCGGCCAGAAGGAATATATGTTGCAAGAAATCGGGCAGATCACCACCCTTTTCCGTGTGCAAAATCCACCAACGGCGTAATTCCATCAGATTGCCCATGCGGCGCTCGGCAATGTCTTCACTATCGGCTTCGGCTCGGATAGCGGCTTCCAACAAAGTCATATCCAGCAAGGCATCGAAGGCTTCATCAGCCTCTCCGTGCCTGAACTGGAATTCCAGCGCCGCCATCATATCGCCGAATTCGCGTAAACTCACCGCCCGCTGATGCGTCAAATCTTCATGCGTACAAGCACCGAGCAACGAACAGCCATTGTGCATGGCGAAATCGCCCAGATCGCCCAGCGCTTTGGCACCTATACCACGGCGCGGACGGGCAATGGCGCGCATAAAGGCCAGGTCGTCATCGGCGTTGGCCAGCAGCCGCAGATAGGCCAAAGCGTCCTGAATCTCGGCTCGATCAAAAAAGGAGAGACCTCCGCTGATATGATAGGGGATCTGCGCCTCGCGCATGGCGATTTCGACAGCGCGGGCCTGATATGAGGCGCGGTAGAGCACGCAAAAGCCATCCCATTCCACATCAGAGGTGGCGCGTCTGGCCTTGATGTCGCCCGCCACGCGTCGCGCCTCTTCTTCGGGATTGGGCGATTCCCACACTCTGACCGGTTTACCCTGTCCCAGATTACTGCGCAATGTTTTACCCAGCCGTTCCGAATTTTTGGCAATAAGGGAGTTGGATGCAGCCAGAATCGAGCCGGTCGAACGATAATTCTCCTCCAGCCGAATCACCGTCAGCGTAGGATAATCGCGCTGCAACTGAAACAGATTTTTCACCTCCGCCCCGCGCCAGCCATAGATCGACTGATCATCATCGCCCACCACGGTCAAATTGCCATCATCCGGCACCAGCAGCCGCACCCATGCATACTGGATGCGCGAGGAATCCTGATATTCATCGACCAGAAAATGACGGCAGCGCGATTGCCACAGGGCGCGAATATCGGCATGTTCTTCCAGCAAAGAAATCGGCAACACCATCAAATCATCGAAATCAACTGCATTCATGCGTTGCAGCAATTCATCATAGTGCGCCCGTACATCCGCCAACTGATTATCATGCTGTTCCATCAGCCCATTTTTGAGCGACGATATGCGCGACAGGGTTCGATCCACCTGATCGGCATCGGCGGGCAACTTCATTTCGGACAACACCGATTTCATGGCCGATTTCTGCTCGGCTCCGGCAAAGATAGACACATTCGCACGCCGGCCTGCCAGTTTGGCATGCTCGCGTACAATCGCCAGCCCCAGCGAATGGAACGTACAGATGCGCAATTTTTTGGATTTTTCACCAAGCCGTTCCTGCAAACGCCCGCGCATTTCGCGCGCCGCCTTGTTGGTAAAGGTCACTGCCGTAATAGCCTTTTCAGGCACATCGCGCTCCACCAGCGCAGCAATGCGTTCGGTAATCACACGCGTCTTGCCCGAACCCGCGCCAGCCAGCACCAACAGCGGCCCACCGCGATGAAACACGGCACGATACTGTTCTTCATTAAGTTGGGACGTGGATGAAACAGCAGACATAGCAGCGCAGCATAAGCAGGCCCTTCCGTATCGCAAGCACACGATTTAGAGTTGCTGGATTACAATCAAAATCCAAACAAAATCAAAACCTTTTTCACCGCAGAGGACGCAAAGGTACGCAAAGGAAAAACTATAAACGCTGGAAGTGCGGCTTCAGCCGTGCCAAGTATTGCATCAATGCGCGACTGAAGTCGCACCTC
>Ga0256829_1000695_pt1 | contig 31498 bp, 29 predicted proteins | sample 131447metaG_FD_185979 | JGI IMG/M metagenome (GOLD analysis project Ga0256829, IMG submission 185979) | Hydrothermal vent microbial communities from Lau Basin, Pacific Ocean - 131-447 | ecosystem: Environmental > Aquatic > Marine > Hydrothermal vents | place: Pacific Ocean: Lau Basin | collected... | reverse complement strand
TAGTTCAACTATTTGAGCAATGGTCGATTCAAAATCCGCAGTAGAAATCAGCTCCCCGAGAGGATCATAAACTGCAGAATGTCCAACATATGGATAGCCGTTACCGTCTTCTCCAATTCGGTTTACACCAACACAATAACTCATGTTCTCAATGGCCCGCGCTTGCAAGAGTGTGTCCCAAGCCTTTATCCGAGTTTTTGGCCAATTAGCAACATAAAGCAACAGATCGTAATCCGAAGTGTTCCGCGCCCATACCGGAAAACGCAGATCGTAGCAGATAAGCGGACAGATCTGCCAACCGTTTAATTCCACTTGTAAGCGGTCGGTTCCTGGTGTGTAGACCTCATGTTCTCCCGCCAAAGTAAAACAATGACGTTTATCGTAGGTGCGAACTTCTCCGTCGGTATATACAAAAAGCAACCTATTATAGAATTTGTTGTTCTCTTTGATGATGATACTACCTGTGATGGCTGTGTTATGAGTTGCCGCCATCTGCTTCATCCACTGTGTAGTTGGGCCGTCTGGTTCCTCCCACAAGTCCGCAGCATTCATACTAAAACCCGTAGTGAACATCTCGGGCAAGACCACCAGATCGCAAGGCTTTGTCAATTCTGACAGTATGTTTTCAAAAAGCATTCGATTGGCTTGCGGATTCTCCCAAACCAGATCCTGCTGCAAAATTGCAAGGGTTAAATTGGGCTTCTTATTCATAAGATGCAATTAAAGCCACCAAATTTGAAAATCCCTGCATTTGAGCATGATCCTTTGCAGTGAGACCTCTTTCGTCTTTTTGACCAGTATCGGCGCCATTTTCTAACAATAAAGCCACGAGTTCTTCTTTATTGAACATGGCCGCATAGATAAGCGCTGAAGCTCCATTGAAATTCGTCTTGTTGACATCGGCCCCCGCTTGGATAAGCATTTTAGCTATATTCAAATAGCCTTTAAAACAAACCCCCATCAAAGCCGTATTCCCGGCTTGATCTTGGGCATTGATCTCTGGGTTGCGCTTTAAAAGATACTCCACTACGGCTTCGTGTCCGTAATATGTTGCAAGCAACAAGGCCGTAGATCCGCGTTGATCTTTCCAGTTCAACAAGTTCGGTTGGGTGTTCAAATAGGCCTCAATGTCCTTTAAACGGGCCTCGCGTACAGCATTGATAAATTCAGCTTCCATAGTATTACTGTTCTAGTTTGACCTAATTAGGCCAATTGCGGTTGTATTTGTTTGAGAATAGCGGCGGCCTTTGCCAAGGTTTGATCTGTTTTGGCAAAACAAAATCGCAGCATATGATCATTACGCTCCTCTTTATTAAAGACGGAGGTCGGTATAGCAGCCAAGCCGTATTCCTGTGTAAGACGGGCCGCAAAATGAATGTCCCCTTCGCTAGAAATGGCGCTGTAATCCACCATTTGAAAATAGGTTCCCCCACTGGGAACTGCCTTAAAAGCTGTGCCTTCCAATCCTTGTAAAAAGGTATCTCTTTTTTGTTGATAAAACGACCCTAAATTGGAATAATGCGACGGCTCTTCCAAATAGGTAGCCAAGGCTCTTTGTACCGGATGATTCACACTAAAGACCAAATATTGATGCACCTTACGGATCTCTTCCATTAAAGGCTTTGGAGCCAGACAATATCCGAGCTTCCAGCCCGTAGCATGAAAGGTCTTCCCAAAGGAAGCTGTGATCACCGAGCGCGCTGCCAGCCCTTCGAAACGAGCTGCACTATAATGGGTCTGACCATCAAATACAATATGTTGGTACACCTCGTCAGAGAGTACCAAAAGATCGTGTTCCACCACCAATTGCTCTAAGGCCAGCATGTCATTTTCAGACAGCAAGGTTCCACTTGGATTGTGCGGAGAATTGATAATGAGCATTCGCGTTTTGGTAGTGATGTGCTCTTTGACCAATTCCCAATCGATACGGTAAGTTGGCGCCTCTAACTGCAAGGCTACTGCTTTGGCTCCTTGGATTTCTACAGCTGGGGCGTAACAGTCATAGGCTGGTGCAAATAAGATCACCTCATCTCCTGGATGAACCAAAGCAGTTATAGCCGTATAAATTGCTTGGGTTGCTCCCGCGGTTATGGTTATTTCTGAATCAGGATCGTAATATTTGTTATGTGCTGCCTGGGTTTGAGCCGATATTTGCTCCCTAAGTGGCAAAAGTCCGGGCATAGGGGCATATTGGTTGTGACCTTCGCGCATGGCCTTTGCGACCAAATCGCTCAGAAGCGGATCGATTTCAAAGTTGGGAAAGCCTTGAGACAAATTCAAAGCTCCGTATTTGGCCGCCATAGCAGACATTACACTAAAGATACTGGTCGTTGTGTTTGGTAGTTTGGATTTCATCAGTCTAAAGATAAAACAATAAAAAACACTCAAAATACACTGTAAACTAGGTTTTTACATTCTTTTTCATATCTTTGATTTACCCAAATTTATCGATGAATTATGCATAAGTGCTACCCCGTATTGCGCTTTTGTGCCCTTGGCGTATTGCTATTTTGCCTTTCGCAGGCTACGGCACAAAACCTGACAGATGGAAAGAAACCCCTTACAGAAAGGGAGTTTCGTGCGTTGATTGACTCCTCGGATTCCTATTACTTTAATGGAAAATACAAAGAATCACTAAAGCTTAATATTACGCTTTTAGATGCTGCCAATGTATTGAAGAAACCAGAGCTTTTGCATCTGGCGTATCGCAATTTGGCCTATGATTATCTCGTAATAACAGACACGGTTAATGCAAAAGAGAGCTTTTTAAAGTCTCAGAAATACGCCATGGAAGCTAAAAATGACACTGCAGTAGCCTTGTCATATATGGATCTGGGCAATATGTATTCTACTGTAAATATCAATTATCAACTCGCCAAAAAATACCACAACCAAGCCATAGAAGGTTTTACTATGATCAAGGATTCTGTAAGACTTGCCAAAGCGCATTACAATGCCGCATTGACTGCTATGGATCTGGAAGATTATGAAGCGGCATATATTCATATTGTCAAATCTAAAGCGCTGCGGAAGCACCATGACTTCGAGTCTTTTGGTATAGGTTTAGACGGACTTTCTGCGGAATATTACTTGATTAAACAAGACTATGAAACCGCCGATCTGTATTACAATAAGGTAATAGAAGAAGCCACAGCGGCTGATCTCCCGGTCGAGTTAGAATCTGCTTATTACGGTTATAGTCAAAGTCTCTTTGCGCAGCAAAGGTACAAGGAAGCCTTTGAAATGCAGGAAAAGTACAACCAGTACCTCAGCCAAAATCTAAGCGATATTGCCTCTACCGAAACAGAAATGATGGTGGCTAAATTTCAGGTGGACGAATACAAACGAGACATGAAGGCCGCTCAGTTGGAACAGCAGATGCAAGAAGAAGTGCTTACCAATAAGAACAGGCTTAACAATTACCTTATAACGCTTTCTGCCTTTTGCTTGCTTTCTATGATCTTGTTGTTTTTAGTTTCTCGAAACAGGAAGAAACTGGTTCAGGAACTCAAGATAAAGAACCGCGAATTCAAGAAAGCCAAAGAAGAATCGGAACGCATGAGCAAGGCCAAGACAAAGTTCTTTTCTACAGTAAGCCACGAATTGCGCACACCTTTATATGGAGTTATAGGTTTGAGCACGCTTTTGATGGAAGATAAATCGCTCAGCAAACACAAAAAGGACTTGAGTTTACTAAAGTTCTCTGCGGATTATCTTTTGGCCCTTATTAACGATGTGCTTCAGATAAACAAACTCGACTCCAACAGCCAACAAGACGAATACACAGTTTTTAACTTGCGCGATCTGATAGGCACACTTTCGGGTTCTTTCGAATACCTGCTCATACAAAACAAAAACAAGTTCCAATTAGAGATAGACCACGAACTGCCTACCACAGTTAGAGGAAACGCCATGCAATTGGCGCAAATTCTTATGAATCTTATCAGTAATGCCTGTAAGTTCACAGAGAACGGTACTATAACCGTCAAGGTTGTTAAAGAATCTGTAGCTGGCGAGGCCGTAAAAGCCAATTTCAGTGTGATAGACACCGGAATTGGAATTCCCGCAGAAAAACAGAACGATATCTTCGATGAATTCTCGCAAATAGGACAAGAGGAGAACTACAATTACCAAGGCACGGGACTTGGATTGCCAATTGTGAAGAAATTGTTGAACAAATCCGGATCTAACATCCACCTGAAAAGTGAACTGGGCAAGGGCTCGGAATTCAGCTTTTCGCTGAGCTTTGAGGTGGTGCAAGAAACACCAGAAAAGGACTCCACATCTATGATCGATCCTAAGAATCTAGAAGGAAAGACCATTTTAGTAGTGGAGGATAACCGAATCAATCAGAAGGTAACTCAGAAGATCCTAGAAAAGCACAAGGTGAATTGTTTTATCGCAGAAAACGGACAACAAGCAGTAGATATGACCAAAGTACAAGACTTTGATCTTATACTAATGGATATCAATATGCCGATAAAAGACGGAATTCAGGCCACCAAAGAGATACGCATGTTCAACAAGCGTATTCCTATCTTGGCCCTAACAGCTGTAGAAATAGAAGAAGTACGATTCAGTATATTCGAGGCCGGCATGAATGATATCATTGTGAAGCCTTACGACATCACAAAATTCAAGCAGACCATTCTAAAGAATATCTTCTTGCAGCGAATTCAGAATGTTTCTAATCAGCACTTACGTGCGATGTAATTAGCCTTTAACGCTAGCAGATAAGTACTCGCGGTTCATACGAGCGATGTTCTCTAAAGAGATACCTTTAGGACATTCTACCTCGCAAGCTCCGGTATTGGTACAGTTTCCGAAACCTTCTTTATCCATTTGCTCCACCATGTTCAATACGCGGCGGGTTGCCTCCACTTTACCTTGAGGCAATAAAGCATATTGGCTCACTTTAGCTGAGGTGAATAGCATAGCGCTGGCGTTCTTACAAGCCGCCACACAGGCTCCACAACCAATACAAGCCGCTGCCATAAAAGAAGCGTCTGCGTCTGCCTTTTCTACTGGAATAGCGTTAGCGTCTATGGTGTTACCTGAAGTATTTACAGAAATGTATCCTCCAGCGTGTTGAATGCGGTCAAAAGCAGAACGGTCTACCATAAGGTCTTTGATCACCGGGAATGCTTTTGCGCGGAACGGCTCGATAACAATAGTGTCACCGTCGTTGAATTTACGCATGTGCAGCTGGCAAGTAGTGATCAAACGGTCTGGCCCGTGAGGCTCTCCGTTGATCATAAGCGAACAAGATCCGCAGATCCCCTCACGACAGTCGTGATCGAATACTACAGGCTCCTCGCCTTTTTCAATGAGTTCAGTATTGAGTACGTCCAGCATTTCCAAGAAAGACATATCGCCTTCAATTCCAGAAATGGAATAGGTTTGCATGCTACCCTTGGACTGGGCATCTTTTTGTCTCCAGATCTTAAGTGTTAAGTTCATAACGGTTTATTTATAACTTCTGGTTTTAACTTCTATGTTTTCGTAGTCTAGCGATTCCTTGTGCAGAACTGCATCTGCAGGCTCGCCTTTATACTCCCAAGCTGCTACGTACATATAATTTTCATCGTCTCTAAGGGCTTCACCCTCTTCGGTCTGATATTCTTCTCTGAAGTGACCTCCACAAGATTCGTTGCGCTCTAGTGCATCCTTGGCAAATAGTTCTCCAAGCTCTAAAAAGTCTGCTACTCGCATGGCTTTTTCTAACTCCGGATTCATACTGTTCATCTCACCAGGTACACGAACTTCTTTCCAGAATTCTTCGCGCAGCGCTTTGATCTCTTTCATGGCTTTTTTAAGACCTTCTGCGTTACGAGACATTCCTACCTCGTTCCACATGATCTTACCCAAGCGTTTGTGGAAGTGATCTACGGATTTGGTTCCGTTGTTGTTGACCAACTTCTCCAGTGTAGTTCTCACGTTGTTCTCGGCTTCCTCAAACTCAGGTGTCTCTGTGCTGATTGGTCCGGTACGGATATCATCAGACAAATAGTCTCCTATAGTGTATGGCAATACAAAATAACCGTCTGCCAATCCTTGCATCAAAGCAGAAGCTCCTAAACGGTTCGCTCCGTGGTCTGAGAAGTTAGCCTCTCCTGCTGCATAACAACCAGGAATAGTGGTTTGCAGGTTGTAGTCCACCCAAATTCCACCCATAGTATAGTGTACTGCAGGGTAGATCATCATTGGGGTTTTATACGGATTCTCATCTACGATCTTCTCATACATCTGGAAGAGGTTTCCGTATTTGGTTTCAATGACCTTTTCTCCTAGAGCGAGCCATTCTTCTTTGGTCGGATTGTGATTTCCTTGAATAGCAGCTTGTTCTTTTCCGTAGCGCTCAATGGCCGCGGCAAAGTCCAAGTATACAGCTTCTCCAGTCTTGTTCACACCGAATCCTGCATCACAACGCTCCTTGGCTGCACGCGAAGCAACGTCACGAGGTACCAGGTTACCAAATGATGGATATCTGCGTTCTAGATAGTAGTCGCGGTCTTCTTCTTTAAGTTCTGTTGGCTTGAGCTTACCTGCGCGGATGGCCTCGGCATCTTCTTTTTTGGCAGGGACCCAAATACGTCCGTCGTTTCTCAATGATTCGGACATCAAGGTCAATTTAGACTGATGGTCTCCAGAAACTGGAATACACGTTGGGTGAATCTGTGTAAAACACGGATTGGCAAAGTAAGCTCCTCGTCTGTGGATCTTCCAAGAAGCAGTTACGTTACTTCCCATGGCATTGGTTGAAAGGTAGAATACGTTTCCGTAACCACCGGTTGCGATCACTACAGCGTGTGCCGAGTGACGCTCCAATTCTCCAGTAACCAGATCACGCGCTATGATTCCGCGCGCCTTTCCGTCTACGATCACTAAGTCGAGCATTTCATGACGGTTAAACGCTTTGATCTTCCCACGGTTGATCTGACGGTTCATAGCGGAGTAAGCTCCGAGTAATAATTGCTGCCCGGTCTGACCTTTGGCATAAAAGGTACGAGATACCAAAACCCCTCCGAAAGAACGGTTATCTAGCAGACCTCCGTACTCACGAGCAAAAGGAACTCCTTGAGCCACACATTGGTCAATGATATTTCCAGACACCTCAGCCAAACGGTATACGTTGGCTTCGCGAGAGCGATAATCCCCTCCCTTGATGGTATCGTAGAAGAGACGGTAAGTAGAGTCACCATCTCCTTGATAATTCTTAGCAGCGTTGATTCCTCCTTGGGCAGCAATTGAGTGCGCACGTCTTGGAGAATCTTGATAGCAGAAGGTCTTTACGTTGTACCCAAGCTCTGCTAGGGTAGCAGCAGCAGATCCGCCTGCCAAACCTGTTCCCACCACAATTACGTCTATATTACGCTTGTTGGCTGGGTTAACCAGGTCAATTTCATTTTTATGTTTTGTCCACTTATCGGCTAATGGTCCTGCAGGTATATTTGAATTTAGAACTGACATATGCGATAGTATTAGTGTGGAATTTGATTAAAGTGATGGTAAAGCGCGATCACAGCAAACAACAACGGGATCACAATGGCGAAGGCTTTGGTAAATCCTTGCAAGGCCTTAGAGTATTTGTTGTTGAATCCAACCGATTGGAAGCTGGATGAGAATCCATGCCACAAGTGTACAGCTAGTAATGCGAAAGCCAATACATAAAGTCCAACGCGAACTGGGCTTTCAAACTTGTGCACTGTTTCAGCGTAGTAGCGTGTCGGATCCTCCGGATGTGTCTCGATGTATTTGTGTACGATCTCTGGCACCCAGAAATCATAAAAGTGAAGCCCTAAGAAGGCCAATACCACGATACCAGATATGATCATGTTTCTAGAAGCCCAAGATGCATTAGCGCTACCTTTGTACATGGCGTATTTGTGAGCTCTGGCACTTCTGTTCTTCATCTCTAGGACAAAGCCCATCACAAAGTGAAATACCACACCAAAGATCAGAACAGGCTGTAGTGCAAACTGCACCAAACCGTTAGTTCCCATAAAATGAGACCAGCTGTTAAAGGTGTCTGGATCCAATACGGAGGTCATATTGATCACACAGTGTTGGGTCAAGAAAACTACAAGAAACAATCCCGAAAGCGCCATGGCGACTTTACGGGCAATTGAAGAGGATAAAATTCCCATAGGATTGCGATTACTTTTTAGTGGTACAAATTTACGACACAAGGGAATCAAACCCAAGAATTAAAGTTTGATTCCCTTGTTATTTAGATTTATTTTAAATACGCTATCTACTTCAGGCTTAAGGCCGAACTGGCGGAACTTCCACCAGCCTTTATGGTAATGGTGTAGTCTCCTTTTGGCAGGTAGTATTTTCCGTTCTGAGCCGGATATACTCCTGCGGATTTATCCTTGCTGAGGGCTTTCTGGGCCTTGGAGCTCATGCTCAGGTCGTAATTCATAGTGTTGAAGCCTTTATCTGCCTGCACTTGCATACGCTGTACCTCTACACCGGCAGCATTGGTTATGGTAACAGTTGCCTTTCCTGCTGCAGGACTGTAAAAGTCCACAGTAACTTCAGGTTCAAAGGCATCGTACCACTTGCCAAAGGAAGCTCCCCAACGTCTGGAATGATTTATCGGGTCCAGGCCTTTGATCACCACACTATTCATCACGTCGGCACTGATGGCTTGCAACATAGAAACATCGGCTTTATAAATAGAGCGGCCGTGAGTACCCAAAACGAGTTCTGAAGCATCCGGATGAACAATTAGATCGTGGACCGCTACGTTAGGCAATCCTTCGCTGAACGGATGCCAACTTTGACCTCTATCTACAGAAACATAGGCCCCATTATCTGTTCCTACATATAACACATTCATATTCTTAGGATCTTCCTTGATCACATTTACCGGAGAGGCGGGCAAATTGCTGCTTATGTTCTTCCAAGTTGCTCCAAAATCTTCACTTACATACACATAAGGAGAAAAATCATCCCAACGGTAGCCGTTCAAACTTGCATAGACACGCGCTTTCTTATGCTTGGAAGCCTCTACACGAGACACCCAAAGATCGTTCGGTAAACCAGAGGACACATTGGTCCAAGATCCACCTGCATCTCGGGTCAAATGGATCAATCCGTCGTCACTTCCGGTATAGATCATTCCAAACTGAAAGATCGATTCGCTTATAGTGGTCAAGGTTCCATAAGCTACATTTCCTTTTTTACCTCCAGTGGTCAGATCGCCAGAAATAGCTTCGAAATCATCTCCTTGGTTCATAGAACGCATCAATTTGTTTCCACCCAAATACAAGATGTCTTGGTTGTGAGGAGACAACAAGATCGGTGTCTGCCAATTGAAGCGATACGGACGCTCGCCCAATTTGTGTCTTATGCTGAGTCTTTTCTGATCTCCTGTGCCCAAGTTGAGTCTAAAGTAGTTTCCGAATTGGAATCCGGTGTAAACAATATCACTGTTTCGGCTATCTACCTGGATCTGCATCCCGTCTCCACCCATGATGGATTCAAAGCCGTATTGACCGCTCGCTTGCCAGCGCGTAGATTCAGTATTGGTGCTCGAACCTTTCCAAACGCCGTTATCTTGCAAACCACCATAGACATTATAAGGCGTTTCATTGTCTACTTGGATAGCGTAGAACTGCCCTACAGAAGGACTGTTGTTCTTCATCCAGGTCTTCCCGTCGTCGTAGGAGATGTTCACTCCACCGTCGTTTCCGTTAATAAGGTGCCCAGGTTTTTTAGGGTTGATCCAAAGTGCGTGATGATCTGAATGCACATTGTCACCACCTATGAATTTAAAGGTCTTACCTCCGTCTTTAGAGTTCAAAATAGGAACTCCATAAACATAGATATTATCCGCATTGCTTGGATCTACATGGATCATTCCGAAGTAATATCCATAGGAGTAATAAAGATCATCTAAATAGCCTTCGTGCGTCTTTTTCCAAGTCTTTCCTCCGTTGGTGCTCTTGTAAACCTCAGCACCAATTACTGGAGTGTCAAACAACTGACTGTTGGCATCTTCCAAATAAAGTGCAAGGTCCTCTGGCTCCAAACTACCGGAGCGCACCATTTGTTTTACGTTACTGGCTTGGTATTGCTGCGGAAAGCGATTCTCTCTAAGAAAGGCATTGAGTTTGCTGTCTTCCAAACTTAAAAAGGCGGACTTGGCCATACCTTTAAAATCGTTCTTTGTCAAACCACCGTTACCACGACCACCTCCCATATCTGGTCTGCGATCTTGATTGTCGTGTATGGCATATACGGTATTGGCATCTACAACGGAAAGTCCAATTCTACCAACTCCTTCTCCTGTTGGAAAGCCACTGTTAGGAACACTGACCTTGGTCCAAGTGTTTCCGGCATCGGTAGATTTATAAATTCCACTGCCTGCTCCGCTACCTCTAAAGTTCCAAGCTTTGCGATCCTTATCCCAGGCAGAGGCATACATATTATTGAAGTTGTTCGGGTCAACAGCCACGTCTATTATCCCTGTTTGATCGTTCACAAAAAGTACTTTGTTCCAGGTCTTACCACCGTTCACAGTTTTGAATACACCGCGCTCGGCATTGGTAGAATACAAGTGCCCTGCAACACCTACAACCACTTCATCCGGGTTGTTTGGGTTGATCAAGATCCTGCTGATGTGATGCGAATCTTTTAGACCCATATTGGTCCAGGTCTTTCCCATATCGTCAGAACGCAGCAAACCGATCCCCGCATAAGAAGAACGGGAAGCATTCACCTCTCCAGTCCCCACCCATAGGGTACCGTTTTTCCAATCGACTGCAATATCCCCGACATTTTGCGTAGGACTGTTATCTAGCACTGGCGAGAATGAGATCCCATTGTTGTTGGTGTACCAAACACCGCCGCTAGCGTAGCCTACGTAAAACTCGGTAGGATCGTTTGGATTAACGGCTAAGTCAACTACTCGACCACTCATGACCGTAGGGCCAATGTTGGTAAATGGCAGGTTCTTAACTAATGAAGTTTCCGTGAGTTGCGCTTTGGCTTGGATACCGGCTTCTACTTGAGCAGCAGAAGTGGCCGGGGTTTGCGCGTTTAGAAAACTAAAACTGAGCATTCCCAGCGCGAGAAGGTAGTGTCGCATTTTTATCAATGGTTGGTTAATGAACTAATTCAGAACGTTAAATTACGACTTCGGGCTCCCAGCACAAAAATTTTAGATGAAGTTTAACATCAGGCTTAAGCCTTTTAAACGCTTAGATTTTGCTACTTTTAGGGCTCAATTAGAAGATCATGAAATACCATCCGATAGACAACAGCTTATACATTCACAACCGCAAGAACTTTATGGCAGCGATGAAGCCTAAGAGTATTGCGGTCTTTAACAGTAATGACATTTACCCTGTAAGCGCAGATAGCACTATGCCTTTTAATCAGCATAGAGACATTTTGTTTTTAAGCGGAGTGGATCAGGAAGAAAGTATTCTTTTGTTGTTTCCGGATGCTGTAGAGGAAAAACACCGCGAGGTTTTATTCTTACGAGAGACCAACGCTCACATTGCCGTCTGGGAAGGTGAAAAACTCACTAAGGAAAAAGCTTTCGAGACCTCTGGGATCAAGACGGTTTATTGGCTGCAAGACTTTGACAAGATCTTCTTTGAACTTATGACTCAGGCGGAATGTATCTATTTCAATACGAACGAACACTACCGTCAGGCCGTTGAGACCCAAACCCGTGAGGATCGTTTTATCGCCAAGACCAAGGCGCAGTTCCCAGCACATACCTGGGCCAAAGCAAACCCAATTTTGCAGCGCTTGCGCTCGGTAAAACATCAGATCGAATTGGACTTGATGCAAACAGCTTGTAACATCACAGAAAAAGGATTTCGTCGTGTTTTGGATTTTGTAAAACCAGGAGTTTGGGAGTATGAGATCGAAGCAGAATACATGCACGAATTCCTCAGAAACAGATCTAAAGGATTTGCTTACACACCTATCATTGCTAGCGGGAACAACGCCAATGTATTGCACTATATAGAGAACAATCAGCAGTGTAAGGATGGTGATCTTATCTTAATGGATGTAGGCGCAGAATACGCCAACTACAGCAGTGATATGACTAGAACCATCCCAGTAAATGGTCGTTTTACAGACCGCCAAAAAGCAGTCTACAATGCAGTTAATCGTGTAAAGGACGAAGCCACAGCCATGCTGGTACCTGGCACACTCTGGAAGGAATATCATGTAGAGGTTGGCAAACTTATGACTTCGGAGCTTTTAGGCTTAGGTCTAATCGACAAAGCTGATGTGCAGAACGAGAACCCAGATTGGCCGGCTTACAAGAAATACTTCATGCACGGAACTTCGCACCATATTGGTCTTGATACGCATGATTATGGTATTCTTTGGGAGCCCATGACCGCCAATATGGTCTTTACCGTTGAGCCTGGAATCTACATTCCGGAAGAAGGTTTCGGCGTGCGTTTAGAAGATGATGTGGTAGTTCAAGAAAAGGGGGCACCGCATAATCTGATGGGCAATATTCCTATTGAGGTTGAGGAGATCGAGGAGCTTATGAATTCTTGATTTATTTTTATGCTCATCTCTTTTGTGAGGTAGATTAGCAATTATTTTGCCACTAGATATGAGGTGAACTTCCCAGTTCTTTCAATAATCGTAATTGAAATAAAAAGTGGATTTTGTCCTTAGGGGCCCAAACCCCTCCCCACAATAAATTACCAATTGTTTGAGGTTTTTCAAACAGTCAGCAACTCAGATTCATAAATCTGCGCAAATTTTGCTCAACTTTTTCTATCTCAAAGCTGTCAGCGACGACTCCAGTTAATCCTCTGGCCTATAGGTCCATTGTGGAGCCGACTGCCAAACAATATTGATGATCTTCCAGGCTCCGTCCTTTTTAACCAGATTCAGATAGTCAATACCCCAAGAAGCCGTAACCTTTGTTATCGCGATCTTATCGTTGACCTCTAGAACCTCAACCTCTCGAATCGCTTGAGCATCTTTGGGAATAGGCCTTTCTTTTAATCGTTTAGAAAGATCTATCACGGCCTCAAAAGGCAATTCTCTGTTACCGGAATAAGCTTTCTTTTCTTCATTAAAACGCCAACCAACTTTGCGAAGACTTTTATCTATATAGATGTAAGCCAAGGCTGTGTCACCTTTGTAAAAGATATCAATATAACCTTCTGAAGCTGCGATAACATCATCGAGATCTTTCTTATAATCCTGTGCAAATGATATTGTAGTAAGACAAAATGCAAATAAGAAGAGTAGTTTTTTCATGAGCTTAAATTTTTAGCTGAGAGAATAGAAGTTATTGAATCTATTCAAACTGAAGTGAAAATTAACCATTTTTGTGACTGTTTGAAGCCTTTTTTGCGGTGCATAGCAGCGCTACGAACCAAAAAAAAGGCAAAGAACAGGTGCGGAAAGGGTAATTTTTTAACCAGTATTGAATGGGTTAAATAGCTTCAAAATAAGGTACAAAAAAAGCCTCTCAAAAAATGAGAGGCTCATCTGAACTAAATACTACCAGACCTTAGAGGTTCAAGATACAGTTGTCTGCACCTGCAAAGTCGTTCCACTGGTATGCATCGGCTTGTTCGTCGTTGGCGTAAGCGCCATCGATCCAATAACGAAACTCGTAAGAGGCACCTTTATCTAGATTCACAGTTCCTTTAAAGGTTCCGTTCTTAAGTTTCTTTAGCGGAGTAGCTTCTTGATTCCACTCGTTGAAGGAACCAACTACTTTTACTTCGTTGGCCTCTTCTGCTGGTACAGTAAAGGTCACTTTACATACCGGCTTTGATTTTAAAAATTGCTTTGTAATAGCCATAATGGGTGTTTTTGCTAACGGGGTAAATGTAGCCAAGGACAATTAGCTTGCAAATCAAATCAAAGGGGAATTCACAAGAATTATCAGATTCCCAATTTTAAGTCGGTCTGAGAAAAAAATTTCAAATTTTACAGGCGCTTAATTGTGATATCCGCAGCTTTTATTCTTCTTTTTAACTGCTGATTTTAAGCAGATTAACTACTACAACGATTTCGAAAAATCACCAAAATGTTAAGAAAGTATTGATTTCGGCAGATAGACGTCAATCCGCAGCTCGTGGAAACAAAAAATTGGCAAAAACAAAGGTTAACAAAGCGGGTAAGACCCAACCCAAACTGAATTGTGAAAGTGGAATCCAAGCCAAAGAGTTGCCAAGGGCTTCTGCCCCCCAAATACCGGAAATCACATCTGGCATACTGAACAAGAAGGTCACTAAAGCAACTGCCTTGAATACTTTCGCAGAGCCATAGCGATCGGGCAAGGCATTGAGCACAATCAAAACTATGGTAAGCGGATAAATAAAAGCAAGTACAGGTATGGCCACCACTATTATAGAGTGGAAGTCTAACTGTCCAATGACCACCCCAAGCACACAGCCAATTACAGCAGTGAGTTTGTAAACTCGGGTGGACTCATTAAAGACCCCTTTAAAGTAATCTGCCGCGCCGGCAATGATCCCTACTGCGGTGGTAAAACAGGCCAAAGCTAAAAGCAGGCTCAAAAGCGTATTGGCCTGAGCCCCTAAAGTTCCCTGTATGATACCTCTTAAAAGGGTTGCCCGTTGCATAGTGCTGCTCATTGCATCGGCACCCAAGATGTCATTGCCATAATAAGCTCCAGCAGCAACCAATCCGGCATACATGACCAACAAACCTAATCCCGCAATTAGCCCAGCTTTCCAAATGAGCTGCTTTTTAAATTCGTAATCGGTATGTCCTCTAAGATTCAAAGAGATGATAATTACCGCTCCCACCACTGCAGCTCCGATGGCATCAAAAGTCTGATAGCCTTCCAGCACTCCTGTAGTTAGGGGGGAAAGGTCCGTGGCCTCATGCACTATTGCTTCACTGGCAAACATCCCTATTCCAATCACTGCCAAAAGCATAATCACAATTAGTGGCGTGAGATACTTACCGATAATACTCATGATCTTACTTCGGTTCAGCACAAAGACCAAAACCAGGGCAAAATAAATAGCGCTGGTAAGCCAAGAAGGAGTTTCAAAAAGCGGGTATACGGCAATCTCATGCGTTGCGGCCGCAGTTCTAGGTGCAGGAATTGCAATAGAGATGGCGTAAACCACTATACAAAAGATAGCACTGAAAAGTGGCGAGACCTTTTTGCCAAAATCATACATAGTGCCTTGCAACTTGGCATGGGCGTATATACCTATAATAGGAATTAGTACGGCGGTAATGGCAAAGCCTAGGACAACAATAGGCCAATCACCAGCTGCCTTGTACCCCAAAAGCGGAGGTAATAATAAGTTGCCTGCTCCAAAAAAGAGGGCAAAAAGGGCAAAGGCCGTAAGCAGTAATTCTTTAGATTTGCTCATCGTTTAGCTAGCGCATCCCAAGATACACATTATGACCAAGCCCCAAAATTCAGGACTGCTTTTTTATACGGACCAAGGTCAAGGAGAAGCAGTGGTGCTCTTACACGGTTTTTTAGAAGACCACAGCATGTGGGATAAGTTTGTTGCCTCCTTAGCAAAATCATCTAGAGTGATCTGCATTGATCTTCCGGGACATGGTAAAAGTCGATTGAGCCTGGAGTCTCGAATGGAGTCTTTTACTGCGGATGTATTTCAAGTATTGGACGCAATAGGTGTAAAAACTTTTAAACTCATAGGCCATTCCATGGGAGGATATGTAGCCTTAAGTATGGCGAAAATGCAACCGGATAGGGTTTTACGACTCGGATTGCTCAACAGTACTTGGAAAGCAGATTCGCAGGAGCGTAAAGAAAAACGCAGACAAGCCATTGAGGTGATTCGCCACGATCCGCAGCTATTTGTCAAAACCGTAGTCCCTAGTTTGTTCCCGCCAAAAGCACAACAAAAGCTAAAACCAATAATAGAAGACCTTATTAATAAGGCTTGCACCATGTCTTCTGAGGCCATTATTGCTGCTACTCAGGCCATGATACACAGAGAAGATCACGGTCTTTTGTTTCAAAACCTAGGTGAAAATGGCTATCTCCTTGTTGGTCAAGAAGATCCTTTGGTCGATGTAAACGAACTTATCTCGGCCGCTAAGGCTAATAAAAATCAGACTGAAATACTTGAAACCGGACATATGAGTCCCTTTGAAAACATCGATAAAGTGCGAATTTTCTTAACAAAATTCATTTTATAGTGCATTTCATCGATTTTTTTATGCTTTTTATCGTGTTTTTTGCATTAATTCCTATATTTCCTATCCCCAATGCTAAACACTATGAATGCAACTACCATCAAAACTACCGCCCTTGGACGGCTACGTTGCAAAACGTTTGGTCACCATTTTGTCGTAAAACAAAAGGTAACCGATTCCGTTAGCGAGTATTGCTGTACCCATTGTAAAGAAGAATTTACAACCAATTCCCAGGGAAAACTGGAAAGACTAACTAATAAGACTCGAGAGATCAACGAGTGCTTGCGCGATTTTTTTATCAGACGCGCCAAATACCGATTACCCAACGTAACCCATTAACCTACTTATGTTTTCAAAATTCCTCCGCTGTAAACTTACCGGCCACAGACTAGAACTCACCGCCAATCATCACTTTCAAATCAACGAATACCGTTGTAAACGTTGTCATAAGGAGTTTACAGACGACGGCTATGGACAAAAGGTTCCGCTAACCGAATATTGGAAACAGACCAACAACAGGTTTAAGTCCTATTTGAACGAGATCTATTCCTGATCGGATTCTTTATTAAAGGCATTCCAGCCCCGAGCTACAATTGGTATCTTGGTGTTTGCTCTTGTAATTAAGTGAATACCTTCAGTGGCCGGAGTCATATGTCCTATGACGGTCAAATTTGGGTTACCCTTTATCTTGTCAAAATCCGAAGTAGGAATGGTAAAGAGCAATTCGTAATCTTCTCCTCCGTTTAGCGCCATAGTGGTGCTGTCTACTTCAAATTCTTCGCAAACCGAAATGAACTGCGGATCTAGTGGCAATTTATCTTCGTACAAATTACACCCAACTTCGCTCTGCTTACACAAATGCAAGATCTCTGACGACAGGCCATCACTCACGTCGATCATTGCCGTGGGTTTTACTTCTAAGACTTTAAGAAGTGCAGGAATATCCTTGCGAGCTTCCGGTTTTAGTTGTCGCTCCAATAAATAGGTATAGTTTTCCAAGTCGGGTTGTGAGTTGGGGTTCACCTTGAAAACCTCTTTTTCTCGCTCCAATATTTGCAAGCCCATATAAGCCGCACCAATATCACCTGTAACTACTAAGAGATCGTTTTCTTTAGCGCCGCTGCGGAGTACAGCCTCATCCTTTGCCACTACACCAATGGCTGTCACCGAAATGATCAGTCCCGTCACCGAGCTGGTCGTATCTCCACCAATCAGATCAACCTTATAAATATCACAAGCCGTCTTTATTCCGGCGTAAAGTTCTTCAAGTGCTTCAACCGGGAAGCGATTAGATACCGCAATAGATACCGTGATCTGCTTGGCAGCTGCATTCATGGCATAAACATCGGAAAGGTTCACAATGACCGCCTTGTATCCCAAATGCTTGAGCGGCATATAGCTCAGATCAAAATGAACACCTTCTACCAAAAGATCAGTGGTCACCACCAGCTGCTCATCCGCAGCAATTATAGCTGCATCATCGCCTATACCTTTAACGGTGGTTTTGTGCTGAATTTCAAAATGTTTGGTCAAGTGATCTATGAGTCCAAATTCTCCAAATTCAGATAATGGAGTGCGCGATTCGTCCTTGTTTTTTAACATGCCAAATACCCTTAAGTATGTTGATTATCTTTAATTTGCAAAGGTATGGTAACTTTAAAGACTAAACTAGTATTTGGGGGCTTTATGGCAATGGTTCTCTGCTGCCTGATGTACAGTTGCGCTTCTGACGATGGAGGCCTTCCGGACCCAGTTACTACAGAGAATGACACTAATGACGACCCTGTTGACGACGGCCCGAGCATCATAGGATTTTTGGCCTGCGATGGCGGCCAAGCCGGCTCTTATCCGTGTAACGGCATAGACCTGATGAGCCAGATTCCTTTAGAGATCTTCACCGCCCTTCGCGGCAACGATTCTTGGGGCTGGGTAGACTCTACAACAGGCCGCGAATACGCCCTTATGGGCCTTAACAACGGAACTGCATTTGTAGATATTACTAGTCCATCCAATCCTGTATATCTGGGTAAGTTGCCCTCTGCAACCTCATCCAGTAATTGGAGAGACATCAAAACCTATAACAATCACGCTTTTATTGTTGCAGAAGCAGAAGGCCATGGCATGCAGGTCTTTGATCTAACTCGACTTCGCGATGTAACAACTGCTCCGGAGACGTTTACTGCGGATGCTGTTTTGGGCGAGTTTGGCAGCGCTCACAATATTGTGATCAATGAAGATTCAGGTTACGCTTATATAGTAGGCGCCAGCAGTTTTGAAGGTGGACCTTTATTTGTCAACATTCAAGATCCGATCAACCCTGTGGTAGAAGGTGGCTATGCGGATGGTAATTATACACACGATGCTCAAGTGGTAACTTACAATGGTCCAGACACTGAACACTTAGGCAAAGAGATATTCATAGGAAGTAATGAGGATCAGATCGTTATCGTAGATATTTCGGACAAAGCCAATCCTATTGCTCTGGCCAGCAGCGAATATTCTAATGTTGGCTACACGCATCAAGGTTGGTTTACAGAAGATCAACGCTACTTTTTATTGGGAGATGAGCTGGATGAGATCCAAATAGGCAATCGCAGCAGAACCATAGTTTTTGACTTTTCCGATCTGGATGCTCCCGTGGTACACACTACATATTTGGGCCCGACCTTTGCCATAGACCACAACGGTTATGTGCAGAACAACGATTTCTATTTGGCCAACTATACTGCGGGAATGCGCCTTATTGACATCAGCGATATAGCTGCGACAAATCTTACAGAAGTAGCTTTTTTTGACACCTACCCAGACAATGACGACACCTCTTTTAACGGCGTCTGGAGTGTATATCCTTATTTGCCATCTGGAAATGTCATTGTAAGCGATATCACTGGAGGCCTCTTTATTGTTGCAAGACAGTAGGGTAAGACCCGACTAAATTGTTTTAACTTAGCATACTAATTGCTATTTGATGAAAAAGATATTACTCGCGCTGCTTTTTATAAGCTCTAATTTACTTGTGGCTCAGATTCCTTGTGAATCGGGTACCGCCGACGGCTTCCCTTGTCAAGGTCTGGACCTAATGGACCGTATTCCCCTTGAAACATTTGACGCTTTTTTAGCCAATGACAACTGGGGTTGGACAGATACCGAAACTGGCAAGGAATACGCTTTGATTGGACTTAGCAATGGAACCGCTTTTGTAGATATTTCAGACCCTTTGGATGTGGTTTATTTAGGTAAGCTTCCCACTTTTACCGAATCCAGCATTTGGCGCGATATTAAGGTATACCAAAACTTCGCTTTTATTGTCAGCGAGGCCGACGATCACGGCATGCAGGTCTTTGACCTAACTCGTCTGAGAACCGTTAGTAGCCCGCCAGTGACATTTGACCAGGACGCTCATTATAGCGGATTTGGAAGCGCCCATAATATCGCTATAAACGAAGATACCGGATTTGCTTACGCCATTGGAACCGACACTTTTGGCGGTGGAATACATATGGTGAACATTCAAACACCATTGAGTCCTCAATTTGCAGGTGGATTTGCAGATAGCGGCTATAGTCACGACGCCCAAATTGTGACTTACACCGGGCCGGACACGGAACATATAGGAAAAGAGCTCTTTTTTGGTAGCAATGAGGACGTGGTGGTCATAGTAGATGTGACAGACAAAGACAATCCAAGTATGTTGTCTATGGTAGATTACAGCGACACTGGATATACCCACCAAGGCTGGCTTACAGAAGATCAACGCTATTTTCTTTTGGCCGATGAGGTTGACGAGATCATCTTCGGATTCGAGACCAAAACCATAATATTCGATGTTTCAGATCTGGACAACCCGGAATTCGCCTTCAACTATTTTAGTCAAAACTCCGCCACCGACCACAACGGCTATGTGGTAGGAGATCAGTTCTATTTGGCCAGTTATCGCGCAGGTTTGCGCGTGTTAGATATCTCCGGAATTGACTCGGGAACTGTTGTGGAATCTCATTATTTTGACACTTGGCCAAGCAGTGACAACGCAGGAACTGGTGCTGGCTCTTGGAACGTTTATCCCTTTTTTGAAAGTGGGAACATCGTAGTTTCAGATCAAGATAACGGTTTCTTTTTGGTGAGAGACAACAGTGTTTTAAGTACTGCGGAAGCAGAAATATTAGAAGCGATCGCCTATCCGAATCCAATGGAAGATCAACTCAATATTCAATTTACAGCCCCTATCTCGTCCATTAAGATATACAACCTGGCAGGTCAGTTGGTAAAGAAGCTGGATTCGAATGCGAATGCAACGACAATTAACCTAGATGTTAGCCAACTTGCTGCTGGTTTTTACAGCTTGCAGATCAATAATACCGTCACACAAAAACTCATTAAACGCTAATGCCAAGTCGCTTTTGGTACATATTATTATTGCTTCTAAGTCTATCAGCTTGTTCTGAATCTGACTTACCGGCAGACAATACCGATGACGGTAGCCAAACCGATGACACTACAGACGATACAGGTCAAACTGCAGATTTTGAAGGAGTTGTAGACTGGCTTTTCACTTATGGAGGCTCTGGAGATGATGTGGCCAATGCTGTAGTGCGCACTGCAGATGGCGGTTTCGCTGTATTGGGCTATACGCAAAGCACCGATGGCGACATTACTGACAAAACAGCCACGGATAGCGACTATTGGGTACTCCGTTTGGACCCTACAGGAAACATTTTATGGAGCCGCACTTATGGAGGCTCCGCAGACGACCGCGGTGCAGACATCATTAACACCCAAGATGGTGGCTTTGCCTTAGTTGGTTTTAGCCGATCTAGCGATGGAGATGCAACGGCAAATGCCGGATTTCAAGACTATTGGATAGTAAAGCTCTCGTCATCCGGAGACTTGCAATGGCAGCAGAGTTATGGTTTTGCAGGTAGTGATCAGGCAAGTTCGGTGATTCAGACTGCAGACGGAGGATATTTTGTAAGCGGATTTTTAGACATCACCGCTAGTGGCGGAGCCGGAAACGACGGTTTTGCTAGCGGAGTTGCTGTTACCCCTAAACACGGCGTGGGCGAATTTTGGGGCATGCGCTTGGATGCTAATGGTGATCTTATTTGGAGACGCTTTTTTGGCGGAACCAATAATGATAGAAGCTATCAGGTATTACAAACCCAAGACGGAGGGTTTTTAATGACGGGCGCTTCAGAAAGTGATGATTTTGACGTTTCCAACCCCAAGGGCAGTTATGACTTTTGGGCGGTCCGAATTAGTGATAGTGGCGACCTGCTTTGGGAGAAATCCTTTGGAGGTTCGGAGATCGATATTGCCTACGGATTGGTACAATCCGCAGCGGGCAACTACGTTATGGTAGGAGACAGTCGTTCTACTGATGGCGATGTTTCTGCACCAAAAGGCAACGCAGACCTATGGGCTGTAGCCTTTGACGATAGTGGTAATTTTCTTTGGGAAGAAAGCTACGGAGGCAGTTTGTTTGAATCGGCGAGGTCGGTAAACCAAATGCTAGACGGAGAACTCCTAATGGTAGGAACCAGTCGTAGCAGTGACGGGCAAGTTGGAACCAACCAAGGTCAGAACGATGCCTGGGTTATCATGACCACCATTAACGGAGATCTGCTATGGCAAGATAGTATTGGTGGCTCCGGAGTTGAATTGTTCAACGACTGCAGCCCAGCAGATGCACGCAGTTTTGTTGCGGTAGGTGACACTGATAGTTCAGATGGCGACATCAATTTAAACAAAGGCGGGAAAGACGCCTTGATCGTAAAGTATAAGTAAATGAAAAAGTTATTCCTGCTCACTTTGACCATTGGCTTGTTGTGGAGCTGTAAGTCTGACGACACTGAGGCGCTTCCCGGAGAGGTCAACCTTATCTTTAAGAATCAAGTTGCAGGCAGCGATCTGATCTTAGATTCTCAAAATTACGTCAATGCCTCCTCAGAAGTATATCGCGTGAGTGAGTTAAAGTATATCATCAGCAATATTGTTTTAATCGGTGCCAATGGACAAGAGTACACCGTGCCGCAAAACGAGAGTTATTTTGTGATCAACCAGGCAGATAATGCTAGCAAGAACGTAACCCTTGCCAATGTGGACGGCAGAAAATACACTAAGATCCGCTTCGGATTTGGCGTGGATCAGTCCAACTATCCCCTTAACGGAATAAACAACTTTATCCCAACTGCAGAAGAAACAGACATGCTCTGGGCTTGGTCCGCAGGTTATAAATTCATCAAATTCGAGGGCGATTATGACGCTGGAACCACCAAGAATGCACCATTTTTGATCCACGTTGGATCTCACGGAACAACTTTAGACAATTACAAGACCATAGAACTAGACCTTTCCGAAGATATCACGGTGAACGACAACACAGTAAATATTAACCTCATCTTTGATGTGGCTCGTATTTTTGATGCCGGACTGCAGTCCTTTTCACTGCAAGAGAAAGACGATATTCAAGTGGATCCTGTCTACGCACCTATCATAGCCAGCAATATTGCAACCGCCTTTTCTGTAGAATAATTGTGATTAGATCTTGCTACATAGTACTCTTTAGTTTGATGCTCTTCTCTTGCGGAGATAATGAGCCTTATGAGGCTGTTCCAGTTTCAGAAGATCCACTAGAAGATACTGTGGCGACAGATGTAGCGTTGACTCTTGAAATTCCAGATTATTTCCCAGACCTAACCTATGATCTGAGTCAAAACCCACCTACTCAAAACGGTTTTGTACTAGGTAAAAAACTGTTCTATGATGGGCGTTTAGCTTCGGATGGGGTGGTTTCCTGCGGATTTTGCCATATCCAGGCCTTTGCATTTACGCACCATACGCACATTACCAGTCACGGTGTAGATGGTGCCATTGGAAAACGCAATGCGCAGCCCTTGCACAACTTGGCTTTTATGGAAGATTTCACCTGGGATGGCGCCGCAGATCATTTGGACGCTCAGCCTATTATACCGATCACTACCGAGGTAGAAATGAACAATACCTTTAGCAATATTGTCGCTACTCTGAGCCAAGACCCAGAGTATGTGGATATGTTCGCCGCAGCCTTTGACAACGGACAGATAGACCCTGATTATATTCTTAAGGCCTTGTCTCAATTTATGCTGATGATGGTCTCCGCAGACAGCAAATACGACCGTTATTTGCGTAACGACGGCACTACCCTGACCGCAGAAGAAACAGCTGGTCTAGGCCTTTTTGAAGCCAAATGTTCCAGCTGCCATGCTGGAGTGCTCCAAACAGATCAGACCTACCGCAATAATGGCCTAAGTATAGACCCTGAATTCAACGATCTTGGACGTTTTAGAGTGACCGGGCAGCCAAGTGATAGCTTAAAGTTCAAAGTACCGAGCTTGCGCAATATAGAGGCGACTTTCCCTTATATGCACGACGGCCGACTGCCCGACCTTGAGGCTGTTTTAGATCACTATGCAAATGGCATTACAGACAGTTCTACTTTGGACCCTTTATTGAGAAATGAGGACGGCAGTTTAGGAATCCCACTAACCGCTTTAGAAAAAGCGCAGATCATCGCCTTTCTAAAAACCCTTACCGACGACAATTTTATCTTCGACGAACGCTTCGCTGAATTCTAGTAAAGAAGCATTGAAAAGCCTTATTATTCCATGCGTTTTAATAATATGTTAAAACGTTAATGTCCGGGCCTTTTGCCGTATATTTGCATACAATTTAGAATCAGTCTACAAAAGAATGATCAAAGTAAGTGATATAGCAAAAACCAAGATAGCCCAGCTCATGCAAGAAGAGGGCTTCAATACCGACACTGACTACGTTCGCGTAGGTGTTAAAAGTGGCGGCTGTTCCGGCTTGTCATACGAACTCAAATTCGACAATACCAAAGCCGATGAGGACAAGGTGTTCGAAGATAACGCAGTTCGCATCTTAGTGGACAAGCGCAGCTTTCTGTATTTGGTAGGGACAACCCTGGAATACAGTGGCGGACTAAACGGCAAAGGCTTTGTGTTCAACAACCCTAACGCCAACAGAACCTGTGGCTGCGGAGAAAGCTTTTCGCTCTAATTTTTAAGCAATAATCAATCCATGAATAAGTTTACCGAAGACGATTTAAAAAAGGAACTCGAGACCAAAGAGTACGAGTACGGATTCTACACAGATATTGAGTCCGATACCTTTCCTGTGGGATTGAACGAAGATATTGTTCGCGCCATTTCTAAAAAGAAAGAAGAGCCCGAATGGATGACCGAATGGCGCCTGGAGGCTTTTCGTTATTGGCAAGAAATGGAAGAGCCTGAGTGGGCAAACGTGAACTACGAAAAACCAGATTTCCAAGCAATTTCTTATTACTCGGCTCCGGCAAAGAAAGCCAAGTATGAGAGTTTGGACGAGGTAGATCCAGAATTGTTGGAGACTTTCAACAAATTGGGAATCTCTTTAGAAGAGCAAAAGAAACTGGCCGGTGTTGCGGTAGACATCGTAATGGACTCGGTTTCTGTAGCGACGACCTTTAAAGAGACCTTGGCCGAAAAGGGAATCATTTTCTGTTCCATATCCGAAGCAATTAAAGAACATCCAGAATTGGTAAAGAAATATATCGGTTCTGTAGTTCCGCAACGCGATAACTTTTACGCAGCCTTGAACTCTGCAGTTTTTAGTGATGGATCATTCTGTTACATTCCTAAAGGCGTTCGTTGTCCGATGGAGCTTTCCACCTATTTTAGAATCAACCAAGCTGGAACCGGACAGTTCGAAAGAACTTTGGTGATCGCAGATGAAGGTTCTTATGTGAGTTACCTTGAAGGATGTACCGCTCCGATGCGCGATGAGAATCAATTGCACGCTGCTGTAGTAGAACTCATTGCCCTAGACGATGCCGAGATCAAATACAGTACGGTACAGAACTGGTATCCTGGAGGCAAAGATGGGAAAGGTGGAGTTTTCAACTTTGTTACAAAGCGCGGAATCTGTGAGAACAATGCCAAAATAAGCTGGACACAGGTGGAGACCGGATCCGCAGTAACCTGGAAATATCCTAGTTGTGTCCTTAAAGGGAATAACTCTATCGGAGAATTCTATTCGATCGCGGTGACCAATAATTACCAGCAGGCCGATACCGGTACTAAGATGATCCACCTTGGAAAAAACACCAAGAGTACCATTATCTCTAAAGGGATCTCTGCCGGAAAGTCGCAGAACTCGTACCGCGGATTGGTACAGATCAATTCCAGAGCGGAGAATGCGCGTAACTTCTCGCAATGTGACTCGCTATTGATGGGGAACGAGTGTGGGGCGCATACTTTCCCATATATAGAGGCCAAGAACAAATCTGCAACCATAGAACACGAGGCGACGACCAGTAAGATCGGGGAAGACCAGATCTTCTACTGTAACCAACGTGGTATCGATACAGAAAAGGCCATTGCCTTGATCGTGAACGGATTTAGCAAGGAAGTACTGAACAAACTTCCTATGGAATTCGCTGTGGAAGCTCAGAAACTATTAGAAATCAGCCTAGAAGGCTCAGTAGGATAAAGATGAGAAAACTAGTTAGTCTATTTTTTGTTTTAGCCCTTCTGGCCAGTTGTGCAGAAGAGCAATCGACGGCAACTAAAACCTATAAAGGCAACTTTTTGCTGTTCGAAGACAATGCCGTTTTGGAAGTTAATGAGGTGATGTACACCGTAACTAACGATGCCATGACGCAAGAGTTAGCTACCAAAGCAGCAAATTGGCAAAAGACCCCTTACGATATGGTTCCTGTTACCTTGGAAGCCGTTGTTAAGGCAAAACCTGCCAATGCAGAAGGTTGGGATTCTATTCTGACCATTAAGAAAATTGTAGAAGTAAGTCCAACAGCTGTTGGGCCCGATATAGAAATTGAAGAAACAAAACAGTAAGATGTTACAGATAGAAAATTTGCACGCAAGTGTAGAAGACAAAGACATTCTAAAAGGAATTGACCTGCAGATCGGTGCCGGAGAGGTACACGCTATTATGGGTCCAAACGGTTCTGGAAAAAGTACCTTGGCCTCTGTTATCGCAGGGAACGAGGACTATGAAATGACAGAAGGCAGCTTGCTGTTAGAAGGAGAAGATATCTCAGAAATGGATCCGGAAGAGCGCGCTCATCACGGGGTGTTCCTTTCTTTCCAATATCCGGTAGAGATCCCGGGAGTATCGGTAACCAACTTCGTAAAGACAGCCATTAACGAAACGCGCAAAGCTAAAGGCATGGAAGAAATGCCAGCCGCAGAGATGTTGAAAAAGATCCGCGAAAAAGCAGCGCTTTTAGAGATAGATCGCAAATTCTTATCGCGTTCTTTGAACGAAGGCTTCTCCGGAGGTGAAAAGAAACGCAACGAGATCTTCCAAATGGCTATGCTAGAACCAAAGTTGGCAATTCTGGACGAGACCGATTCTGGTTTGGATATTGACGCCTTGCGCATTGTTGCAAACGGGGTGAATAAACTCCGCAGTGAAAATAATGCTGTTCTAGTCATCACACACTACCAGCGTCTTTTGGATTATATAGTTCCAGACAAAGTACACGTACTAATGGACGGAAAGATCGTTAAATCCGGAGACAAAGATTTGGCCTTGAAGCTAGAAGAAAAAGGTTACGACTGGATCAAAGAAGAAGTAAAAACGGCCTAATATGAGTTTAAAAGACAAATTGATCTCGTCTTATATGGCCTATGAGGATACCTTGGATCATCAACATGTGATCCACGATATTCGCGCTGCAGCCATTAAGAACTTTGAGAGCGGAGGGTTTCCATCGCGCAAGCAGGAAGCCTGGAAGTACACCCCGCTAGACAAGATGCTCAAAGCAGATTACACCGTTTTCCCAAAGAAATCGGACGCTTTGGAGTACAAGAATGTTAAGCAGTACTTCTTGCACGATATTGACACTTACAAGGTTGTCTTTATCGATGGCGTTTACAGTTCTTTCTTGTCGGAGACAACACACGACGGCATAGACGTTTGCTTGCTTTCTGCGGCCTTAAGTAAAGACAAATACCGTCCTGTAATTGAAGCTTATTTTAATAAAGCTGCGGAGACAGACAGCATAACATCACTCAATACGGCCTTTGCCAAAGAAGGCGCTTACATTCACATACCTGCACATAAAGAAGTTGAGAAACCTATTGAGATCATCAACTTTGCTACAGGAAGTGAAGCAGCACTTATGATCCAACCGCGTAATCTTATTGTTGTTGGTGAGAATGCACATGTACAGATCATTGAGCGTCACCAAAGTTTGGCCGAGCATCCGATCTTGACCAATTCGGTTACGGAGATCTTTGCAGAGAAGCGCGCTTATGTGGATTACTACAAGGTGCAGAACGATGTTGAAACCGCTTCGCTGATAGACAGTACTTACATAAAGCAAGAACGCGACAGCAACTGCCGCGTACACACTTTCTCCTTTGGCGGAAAGCTCATCAGAAATAATTTGAACTTTTACCAGCAGGGAGAACACTGTGATTCCACACTGAAAGGAGTGACCATTATTGAGAAGAAACAACATGTGGATCATTCCACCTTGGTACATCACCAGTCTCCGAACTGCGAAAGTCACCAAGACTATAAAGGCATCTATGACGATGCCGCTGTAGGGGTGTTCAACGGAAAAGTTTTGGTGGATAAGATCGCTCAGAAGATCGATGCTTTCCAGCAGAACAACAACATCCTTATCAGTGACAAGGCGACCATTAACGCCAAACCACAATTGGAGATCTTTGCAGACGATGTGAAATGTTCTCACGGTTGTACCATTGGTCAATTGGACGAAGATGCACTGTTCTATCTACGTTCTCGTGGTATTGGAAAAAAAGAGGCTAACGCCCTTTTGATGTACGCCTTTGCCAACAACGTTTTGGAAAGTGTGAAGATCCCAGAACTCAAAAAGCGTATCAACCTATTGATCGCCGAAAAGATCGGAGTTCAACTTGGTTTTAACCTATAAGAAAGCCCTCGGACTTGATGAATCAGACAGCCAAAATACCCTTTGATGTTACCGCTATTCGCAAAGATTTTCCAATCTTAAAACGCGAAGTGAACGGTTATCCCTTGGTGTATTTTGACAATGCCGCTACCTCGCAAAAACCGCAAGTGGTCATTGACAGCATTGTTGATTATTACAGCAATTACAACGCGAATATCCACCGCGGAGTCCACGCGCTGTCACAAGAAGCGACAGACGCCTATGAAGCTGCGCGCAAAAAGATTCAGAAGTATATAGGGGCAGAAAAACAACACGAGGTGATCTTCACCTCTGGGACCACCCACAGTATCAATATTGTCGCCAACGGTTTTAGCAACCTTTTGCAAGAGGGAGACGAGATTGTAGTGTCGGCCATGGAGCATCACTCCAACATAGTGCCTTGGCAAATGCTTTGTCAACGCACTGGAGCGGTTTTAAAAGTGATCCCGATGAACGAGGAAGGTGCTTTGCAAATGCAGCAGTACAAATCCTTATTAAACAGCAAGACCAAACTCGTATTCGTAAACCATATTTCTAACGCCTTAGGTACCATTAATCCTGTAAAAGAGATCATAGAACTGGCCCACCAGCACGGGGCAGCCGTTTTGATAGATGGAGCTCAAGCCTGTGCTCACCAGCAGGTCGATGTCCAAGATTTAGATGCCGATTTTTACGTGAGTTCCGCCCATAAGATGTGTGGCCCTACGGGTATCGGGTTTCTTTACGGAAAAGAAAGTTGGTTGAATAAATTACCGCCTTATCAAGGTGGAGGTGAGATGATCAAAGAAGTAAGCTTTGAGAAAACAACCTATGCGGAACTGCCCCATAAGTTCGAAGCAGGAACTCCAAATGTCTCTGGCGGGATTGCCTTTGGCATCGCCATAGATTACTTGAATTCGATTGGTTTAGAAGCCATAGCAGCCTACGAGCAGCAGCTGTTAGCATATGCAACTAAGCAGTTGCTCGAGATTCCCGGTTTGCGCATTTATGGAACCTCGGCCGACAAGACCTCGGTTATTTCTTTTAATTTAGAGGGCGTGCATCCGTATGATGTTGGCACCATTCTTGACAAATTAGGTATAGCAGTGCGTACCGGACACCATTGTGCACAGCCTATCATGGATTTTTATCAGATCCCTGGAACTGTGCGGGCGTCCTTTTCATTCTACAACACTACCGAAGAGATCGACAGATTGGTAGCCGGAGTGAAGCGCGCACAGCAAATGCTTAGTTAACCTAAATTAGAAGTATGAGAATTGGAATATTATTAATACTCGGTTTAATGCTGAGTTGTAACGGCAGTAAACAAAGTGCTACCAACGGTAAAGCTAAAGCCGATATGGAGCTTAACGGAAATTATAAGATCGTGTCTATGAATGGCGAAGATCTAAGTAGTGAAGGCATGGAATTGACCTTTGACGCTAGCGGAAATAGCGTAAATGGCTCTTCTGGTTGCAACAAGATCTTTGGAAACTTTTCTCAGAATGGCAGCAGCATGAGCATAGAGGCTTTAGGGTCTACTAAAATGTTCTGTGAAGGCCGCATGGAATTGGAAAAACAATTCATGCAGGGGCTTGGGGCTGTTAATGGAGTTGCTGTTTCAGATGACGGCAAAATCAATCTGGTCAATGCAGATACGGTTTTAATGCAATTGGAAAAAATAGAAGAATGACCATAGCGGAAATTCAAGAAGAAATAATTGAAGAATTTGCATTCTTTGAAGATTGGATGCAGCGCTACGAGCATATGATCGCCTTGGGGAAATCCTTGCCCCTTATCGATCCGCAGTACAAAACAGATGAATTCATCATCAAAGGCTGCCAGTCCAAAGTCTGGTTACACGCCGAACTTCAGGACGGGAAAGTCATACTTACGGCAGACAGCGATGCGATAATTACCAAAGGAATAGTCGCCTTGTTGATCCGTGTATTTTCTGGACAATCTCCAGAGGCCATAGTAAATGCAGATCTCGCTTTTGTAGATGAGATAGGCCTTAAGGAGCATTTGTCTCCAACCCGAGCCAATGGCTTGGTTTCTATGATAAAACAAATCAAACTATACGCCGTGGCGTATCAATCTCAATTAAAGGCATAAATATGAGCGAGCAAACTGTAGATACCGCCGAACTTGGAGAAAAGATCGTAAAGGTATTAAAGACCATTTTTGATCCGGAAATTCCAGTTGATATTTATGAATTAGGACTGATTTACGACGTGCTTGTCAATGAAGACATGGACGTTAAAATACTAATGACCCTAACCACACCAAACTGTCCGGTGGCAGAGACCCTGCCCAAGGAGGTAGAAGATAAAGTCAAGTCCATCAAGGCTGTAAAAGACGCCGAAGTGGAGATCACCTTTGACCCACCTTGGAGCCAGGACCTGATGAGCGAGGAAGCCAAACTGGAACTGGGCATGTTGTAAAATTTTAAGGTATGAGCACATACGGAATCGATGCCATTGCTGTCTATATCCCCAAATTGTATTTGGATATCGCAGACCTGGCCGAAGCACGAGAAATCCCTTATGAGAAACTGAGAAAAGGACTTGGCCTAGAGCAAATGGCCTTGCCCGATACCGATGAGGACGCGGCTAGTTTTGCAGCCAACGCACTCTGGAAACTCATAGACGACAACAACTTGGATCCACGTGAAATTGGCCGGATCTACGTTGGAACAGAAAGTGCCGTAGACGGTTCCAAGCCCACAGCAACCTATGCCACAGAGTATGTAGAGCAGCGTTTAGCACCTCAATATGGCAATCGCTGTTTTAAAAACTGCGATGTTGTTGATCTGACCTTTGCTTGTGTTGGCGCTGTAGACGCCATGCAAAATTGTTTGGACTGGGTAAAAGGAGGGCAAAATAGAAAAGCAATTGTCATTGCTTCTGATCTTTCTAAATACGAATTACACTCCACAGGAGAATACACCCAAGGCGCAGGCGCAGTAGCAGTTTTGATCACTGCGGACCCTAAAATAGTATGCCTTGGAGATACATGGGGCATTGGAATGCAAAGTGTAGGAGACTTCTTTAAGCCTCGCCGTAGCTTTGTAAAAGAAGACCTTTTAAAAGAGTTGACCGATTTCGCTGCTATTTCATTACCGAATTCTGAACAGACAGGTTCCTTATGGTCGGACCCACATCGTATTGTAAACGTTTACCGCGAAGAGCCTGTTTTTGACGGACAATATTCAAATGCCTGTTATTCCGACAGGATTACAGAAGCATTGGCGCATTATAAAGAGCAAAAAAGCACTGCCAATTTTATGAATTGGGACTACTTGGTCTTTCACCTGCCTTATGCCTATCACGGGCGTCGAATTATTTTACGCAACTGGTTGGATTGGATCAAAGA
>Ga0256829_1000694_pt1 | contig 31507 bp, 35 predicted proteins | sample 131447metaG_FD_185979 | JGI IMG/M metagenome (GOLD analysis project Ga0256829, IMG submission 185979) | Hydrothermal vent microbial communities from Lau Basin, Pacific Ocean - 131-447 | ecosystem: Environmental > Aquatic > Marine > Hydrothermal vents | place: Pacific Ocean: Lau Basin | collected... | reverse complement strand
TTTTATAACTGACCTTACACATTATATCATATCCGTGGTAAACAAGAAAAAGGTATAAGTGCGTAAGGTTAGTTAATATCCTTTAAAACTTTCTTATTTATTTTTTATGATAGATCTAAAATATGCGACTTAGGTTGATATTTTGCAATAACTAAATATGCTATAATACCAAATATACTTATGAAAGAAGAGAGATGGAATTTACACTGACAAGAGCACCGCTTTTTATGAGTTTGGTAACACTTTATTTTATGTTGCTCCCTTTTTTGGTTTATGGTGCCATAAAGTTGGCAAAAAAAGGTAAAATTATAAAGCATTATAAGATACAAATAGGTATATTCATAATTTCAGTTTTGATAGTTTTTATTTTTGAAGCCGGAGTAAGAATAAGTGGTGGGTTTTTTGAATATATAAAACTTACGACAATTCCTTATGGTTTTTTAAGTAAATTTTTACTTATTCATATAATTATAGCCGTTATTACGCTTTTTGGTTGGATTTATTTGATAATAAAATCATATATAAGCCTTAAAAAAAATAGACATTTTTTTGATAGAAGACACAAGGCTATCGGGGTTTTAGTGTTTTCAGGGATTTGTGTTAGTTCATTGATGGGTTTTGCTACTTATGTTTTTTTATTTATGTTTTAACGGGTACTACACATGAGAATATTTTTTAAAAAAGTATTATATATTGTTTTGATGATGTTTATCATATCTGTTATATCATTTGCAGCCATTCACGCTGCACCAAATTCTTTCTTTGCAAGTGGCGAGCTTAATCCAAACATAACTAAAGAGTCGATTGAGCATTTAAAAGAAGTATATGGTCTTGACAAACCTCTTGCAATTCAATATATATCTTGGGTTTGGGCGATTATTCATCTTGATTTTGGAGTCTCTTTCGCAAGCGGTGAGCCTGTAAAAACTGAAATATTAAGCCATATAGGTATAACGCTACTTATGAATTTTATCTCAATTATTTTTGTATTTTTATTGTCTATTTATTTTGGTATAAAAGCAGCTTTTAAGCAAAATACTTTATTTGATAAGTCCATAAAGCAGTTTGCTCTTGTCAGTTATGCAATGCCGTCATTTTATTTAGCATTATTGTTAGTCTCTTTTTTTTCCGTTTATCTGAAGTGGTTACCAATATCTGGTCTTCACAGTATTGATCCAAAGACTGGTATCTGGTGGTATTTTGACTTTGCCTGGCATTTATTGTTACCTATTTTTGTTATGATTTTTGGAGGTGTCGGAACTCTTAGTATGTATGTTAGAAGTTTGAGCCTTGAGATTCTTAAAAGTGACTATATATATTTTGCAAAAAGTAGAGGAATCGATGATAAAATCATTTTTAAAAGATTTATAATCCCAAACCTCTATCCGCCTATAGTCACTATTCTTGGTTTATCTATTCCCGGCATGATAGGCGGAAGTGTAATATTAGAATCAATATTTTCTATAAACGGTATGGGGCTTTTATTTTTTCAAAGTGCTATGAGTAGAGACTACCCGGTTATTATGGGAATTTTAATTATTTCAACATTTCTAACACTGTTTGGTAATATTGTAGCAGATTTGATTTTGCTAAAACTAAATCCTCATTTTGCAAGAGCAAAACAATGAAGATTATCTTCGTCTCACTTTTCTTGGCACTCTCACTGTTTGCTTTTCAAAAAGATATATTCATAAGTAAATTTGTTGATTATAATAGCACCAATTTAAGAAATATGGCTCTGTCTTTTGGGTTGAAATCAGTCCCTAAAAACTATAAAGCATTGAAAAAACTATTTGATACAAAAGAAAATCCCTTAACAAAAGAAAAGATAAGACTCGGAAGAAGGCTTTTTTTTGAAACTAATTTATCAAAAGACAATAGCATCGCTTGTTCAAGTTGCCACATGCTTACCGAAGGCGGAGATGACAATAAAGCAACCGCCGTTGGCTTTAAGGGAAGGATTAATCCTCATCATTTAAATACCCCGACAGTTTTTAATGCGGCTTTACAAAAGAGTGAATTCTGGGATGGAAGGGTAGAAAATGTTGAAGAACAAGCAGGAGGTCCTTTGCAATCATCGTTTGAAATGGATATGACGCCTGATTTGGTTGTGAAAAGATTAAAAAGTGTGGCATATTATGTACATCAATTTAAGAAAGTTTTTAAAAACGATAAGAAACCTCTAAGTTTTAAAAATGTTCGATATGCCATAGGTGCTTATGAGAAAACTTTATTAACTAGGGGAAATTTTGATAGATTTTTAGATGGAAACAATAGTGCTATAAATAAAAAAGCGAAAATGGGTTTAAGTATTTTTTTGGATGTTGGATGCATAAGATGTCATAATGGCATAGCTCTTGGTGGACAAATGCTTACAAGATTTCCCTTAAAACAAAAAGTTGCAGAGATATCAAATGGAGTGTATCAATCTGTTTTCAACAGTGCAAGATTTCCATTTAAAAATAGAGGTAATTTTTTAGGAAAAGATAAAATGCAGATTTTTAAAGTTTCGATTTTGAGAAATATTTTACAAACGGCACCATATTTTCATAATGGAGCCATAAAAAGTTTAAAAAAAGCTATTGATATTATGGCAAAATATGAACTTGGAGTCACTCTTGATAAAATGCAAATAGATGAAATATACGAATTTTTTAAAAGTTTAAACGGAGAATTAGTTGATTATAAAATAGATGATTAACCTTTTTGTATAACTATCTTCCAACCGCCACTTTTTTCTTCATCTTTTGATAGTACCTTGTGTCCCTCTTTTTCTACGGATCCTGGAAGGTTTTCTATGGCTGAGCCGTCATCAATTAATAGCTCAAGTATATCGCCTTTATTCATACCGGCTAAAACAAGTTTGGTTTTAGCAAAATTAACAGGGCATTTAATACCTCTAAAATCTTTTAACACATTACTCATTTTCTATCCTCACAAATATTTTGTTCGTAATCTTTAAGTTGTTTGATACCATTTTTTCCGCATACTCTACACTCGGGATTTTTATCAAATTTTATTTTATCAAAATCCATAGTAGCTGCATCAAATATAAGAAGTTTATTTGTTAACAATTCCCCATAATTTACAATATATTTGATAGCTTCTGTTGCTTGAATAGTTCCAAGCATACCTGCAATAGTTCCAAGAACGCCTGCGCTTGAGCAAGTAGGTACACTTTGCTGTGGTGGAGGAGAGTCAAAAACACATGCATAGCAAGCCGAGTGATTTGGTGCAACAGTCATAGTTTGACCGGTAAATCTCAGTATACCTCCATGAGAAAAAGGTTTGTTTGCCAATACACAGGCATCATTTATCAAAAATTTTGTTGCAAAATTATCACTGCCGTCTATAATAAAATCGTAAGAAGATACAATCTCTAAGATATTTGATGCATTAAGATATTCTTTATAGGTATTTACAGTAATATCAGGATTTAATGCGAGCATTTTGTTTTTGGCAGATTTTACTTTTGGTATTCCTATATCATTTGTTGAGTGGATTATTTGTCTTTGAAGATTGCTAAGATCTACGATATCCCCGTCGGCTATACCGATAGTCCCAACTCCCGCAGCTGCTAAATACAAAGCTGCAGGACTTCCAAGACCTCCGGCACCTATTATCAGAACCTTTGAATTTAAAAGTTTTAATTGTCCTTCTATTCCAACATGCTCTAAGATAATATGCCTTGCATATCTTTCTACTTCTTTATCTGTAAAGTCAGTTTTTTTCACTTGAGCGTTTCCTTTTTCTAATCACCAAAAAGTGATTTTAGTGCATTTATATCCATAACTTTTTCTTTTTCACTGCCTGTTTTAGTAGTTGTGTCTCCTGCTCTTTCTACCAATTCTATCTCATATCCTGTAAGCATTGAAGCAAGTCTTATATTTATGCCGCTTTTTCCAATAGCTTTTGATTTTTGATCACTCGGAAGAGTAACAATAGCTTTTTTACCCTCTATCTTAACATTAGATACAATAGCCGGGCTTAAAGCCTTTGTTATATAAATTTCAGGAATACTTGAATATTCTATGCAATCAATATTTTCATTTTTAAGTTCACGACTTACAGCTGTGATTCTTACCCCTCTTGTCCCAACAGTTGCTCCTACTGGATCTATATTTGGATGAAGTGAGCTTAATGAAACTTTAGCTCTTTCTCCTGGAATTCTGGCAACATTATGGATAATTACATTTTTATCTTTAATTTCTGGTACCTCAAGCTCAAGTAATTTTTCCAAAAATTTTGGTGTTGTTCTTGAAAGCTCGACTATCATGCCTTTATGTGCATCAATAAAAACTTTTCTAATAACACTTTTTATCACATTTCCTACTTTAAAGACTTCGCCTTTTATACGATTTTTTCTAGGCAATATTGCTCTTACTTCATCTATTTCTATATATGTATTTTCATCAAAATCAACTCTTACAACTGATCCTGATACTATAGAGCCTACCATTTTTTGATATTTTTCAAATATTTTATCTTCAAGCAGTCTTTGAATATGAAATTCAAGTTCTTTTTGAAGTACGGCAGAGGCTGTTCTACCTAAGTTATCAAGAGGTAATTTATATGTTAATTCATCCCCAACTTCAATGCCAGGATCAATCTCTTTTGCCTTAGATAAAATCATATGATTTTCATTTTCTCCATCAGCTCTTTCATCATCATCTTTTACTACTATTACTTTTTGAAAAAGCTCCAAATCTTTTGTTTTTGTATTTATAGATACATCATATTCATATTCTGAGCCATATACTCTTTTTGCAGTATTGTAAAGTGATTTAACGATAACCTCTTTAACATTTTCTTTATCTAGCCCCTTTTCATGTGCTATTGATTCCATAATATCAACAATTTTTTCCATTAATGTTTATACCTTTCTGCCTTTGCTTTGCAATTTGTAAAATATTTGATTTTAACTTTATCTATATTGCAGAATATAATTATACATTAAATCTACTTAATTAGCAATTTATTATCTAAATGCTATAATAATATCAATTAATATTATTAAAGAGGAAAATATGGAATTAAATTTAGCAAAAATTGAACTTGGTGCAAAGATAAAAAAGATAAGTCTTGATAAAATTGAAGAGATTTTAAAAAATGAGGGGCAAAAAATATTTTATTTCGACAAAAGTAATTCACATAAAGATTTAGTGGCTTTGGTTGAACATTTTGAAGAGTTAGGTTATAGTGTTTATTTGCGAGAAGTAAAATATACTTTGGATGAAAATGACTACATATATGAAATACATATACTTTAATATGGATAAAAATGAGTAACAATCAAGATAAAAAACTCTATATTGAAACTATTGGGTGTGCTATGAATGTTCGTGATAGTGAGCATATAATAGCTGAATTAAAAGATAAAGAAGGATATTGCCTAACTGATGATGCAAAACTAGCAGATCTTATACTTATAAATACTTGCAGTGTCAGAGAAAAGCCTGTTCATAAACTTTTCTCAGAAATAGGAGCATTTAATAAGATAAAAAAAGAGGATGCAAAGATAGGTATATGTGGTTGTACTGCCAGCCATCTTGGTGAAGAAATACTAAAAAGAGCTCCCAGTGTCAGTTTTGTACTTGGTGCAAGAAATGTTTCAAAGATTACAAAAGCACTACATGAAGATAAATTTGTTGATGTTGGTATAGACTATGATGAAAGCAAATATGTTTTTGGCGAGTTTAGAAGTTCACCTTATAAAGCGTTTGTCAATATATCTATCGGATGTGATAAGAGTTGTACTTATTGTATAGTACCTCATACTAGAGGCAATGAAGTTTCTATTCCACCATATATCATTATAAATGAAGTAAAAAGAGCAGTTGAAAATGGGGCTAAAGAGATATTTTTACTTGGGCAAAATGTAAATAACTATGGCATAAGATTTAGTGATAAAGATATAAAAAATATTAATTTTTCTGATTTGTTGGAAATGGTTAGTGAAATCGATGGTGTTGAGAGGATAAGGTTTACATCCCCTCATCCATTGCATATGGATGATAAATTTTTAAATGTTTTTGCATCAAATCCTAAAATATGTAAATCTATGCATATGCCTCTTCAAAGTGGATCTAACGAAATACTTAAGCAGATGAAAAGAGGATATTCTAAAGAGTGGTTCATTCAAAGGGCATTGAAGCTTAGAGAAATGGTGAAAGATGTTCATATAAGCACTGATGTCATAGTGGCGTTTCCAGGTGAGAGTGAAAAAGATTTTGAAGATACATTGGATGTTGTTAATAAAGTCAGGTTTGAGCAAATGTTTTCGTTTAAATATTCTCCTAGACCTTTCACAAAAGCAGCTGAATTTTTAAACCAGATACCAGGTGAAGTAGGCAGTGCAAGATTGAAAACTTTACAAGATTTGCATACAAATATAATTGATGAGATAAGTTATCTTCAAAAAGGTAAAAAATCTCAAGTCTTATTTGAAGAACTTAAGCCAGATGGAATGATAGCAGGAAGAAGTGATAATAACTTCATGGTGCAAGTTGCCGGAAGCGAACAATTACTGGGTAAAATAGCCGATGTAGTCATAACCAATCCTAAAAGAATGGTTTTATATGGAGAGTTAGTTGAGTAAAGAGTTTAAAAGAGAGATTATTTCTTTTGTTGCTCCTGTGATCGGATACATAATTATAAAGTTGATATATTTAAGTTGTAAGAAAAAATATTATTTGCCAAAAGATATATTAAAAGATAAGCCTTATATTATAACTTTTTGGCACAGAAAACTTTTAATGCAGCCTTTTATATACAATAAATTAAGAAAAAAACCAAAAGTTGTAACGATGATCAGTGATCATTTTGATGGTGAAGTTTTATCTAAGATGATAAAATTTTTTCATTTTGAATCTATTAGAGGAAGTTCTAGCAAAGGTGCTATAAAAGTTTTAAAAAAAGCTTTTAAAAAAGCAAATGAAGGTTATGATATAGCGATAACTCCTGATGGCCCAAGAGGTCCAAAATACTCAGTGGCAGACGGTATAGTTGCTATTGCACAGAAAAAAGATTTGGATATAATTGTTTGTAATTATAAGGCCAGTTCATTTTGGGAACTTAAAAGTTGGGATAGTTTTATGATACCAAAACCGTTTTCTACTATTTATCTGTTTGCTAAAGAACCTTTGAGTATTAAGAATTTGGATATCCAAAAGGCTAAGATGGTTATAAATGATACTCTTATGGAAAATGAAAAATGATAAAAAAATACTTTTTTTTCATCATACTGTTTTTTTTATTTCTTGGTATTATATACTTTTTTTTATTTAATAATTTGTATAAAATGTCATTGAAAGCAAGAATGTACTATTCAATTGGAGATTACAATAAGGCATATACGCTCTCTCGAGAAGTTTATCTAAAAGATCCTTACAATACAATGTCTCTTACTACAATGAATGGCAGTAAAGTAGCACTGAAATATATAAAATATATAAAAGAGGGCAATAAATACTTACAACAAATAGCATCTATAAGTGGTAATAAAAAAGTATCAAAGCAGCAACTTGCGAAAATAAAAATAATATGTGAAATTATGATTGGAGAATATGACAAATTAAAACCAAATATTTTTTCTGATGAAAAGTTATCATCAAAAGCTTCAAATATATATAAAAAATTTAAGAAGATATATGAAGAACTTTTTTAATAAAGAAATTAAAAGATTCTTACAATACAAAAAAAAAGTAGCCGGTTTTAGTGAAAGTTCTTATAGAACTTATGAATTAAATTTAAAAGAAGCCATAAGATTTATGGGTGTAGAGAAAAATGATTCTTATTTGATTATAAATCTCATGCCTTATCGACTTGAGATTTCTCAGAAAAATAAAAAGACAATTGCTAAAAAAATAAGTATAGTAAGGAGTTTTGTAAGTTTTTTAAAAGATAATGAATATAAAATAAAACTTATTTCTGATGATTTGGTAAAGACTCAAAAAACTCTTCCAAAACCAATAAATTTTATTTATATTCAAGAAGCTTTAAAAAGCTCAAATGAACAAGATCAAATGCTTATACTATTTTTATATGGCTTTGGACTGAGAATTTCGGAGCTTGCAAATCTTAAAAAAAATGATATAAAAGATGACTGGATAAGAGTCAAAGGAAAAGGTGATAAGATAAGAAATGTACCAATATTACCGCTTATAAAAGAAAAAATTGATATATATTTTAAAAAAAATAGTACTTTTATCTATGTTTTTGAAAAAAATGGAAGAAAATTAAGCGAAAATAGTCTAAGATATAAGATTAATAAAATTTTTAAACAAATTGGTATAAAAGCGACTCCTCATCAACTCAGACACTCTTATGCCAGTGATTTGCTTAATAATGGAGGAAGAATTAGTGATATAAGTATGCTTTTGGGACATAGTTCGCTGTCAACTACGGAAATTTATACAAAGTTAGACAGTAAGAATAAGTTAAAAAATTATCAAAAAGCACATCCGCTTTGTCGGTAAAAAGAAAAGGTAAACAGCAGTGAATAAATTAAAAAGAATAATACAAAAAAAATTTTCAAATATTTTTATTGCTATAATTTCCGAGAAAAATGAATATTTACTTACATATATTATCATCAAAAATGAAAATATTATAAAGAAGGATGAAAAAAAATTTTCAATGGATGAAAATAAACAGTTATCTTCTGATATTATTGAATTTATATCGTCATTGCAAAAAAAATATAAATTTGTCTATATATCATATTTATTAGATTCGTTATCTCAGAACTGCTTGCCTACATGTGATGATAAAAAATTAAAGCAGTACAATATAAATCAAAAAGATATAGTAAGTGTTTGCGTGAAAAAAACATGGATGGCTTATGCTTCAAAAACTGACATAAAATGGATCAATCAAAAATTTAAACCAATTGGGCTTGATTTTACTTTTTCTTCATTTTTATTACTTAATAATTTTGCAACTAATGCAAAACAAAGGAATAAAAATACATTGCACATGCAATATATGGAAAATTCATTAACTATTTTGATATTTGATAATAAAAATATAGTTTTTAGTGCATTTTTCAAAATACCATATAAAGAATTTAACTTTGAAGAAGATGAATTAAAGCTTGAAAATGATGAGGATATAACTAGTGGTATTGAACTTGAGAATATAGAATCCGAAGAAGAAGAGTTTGAAGCATTTGTGGATATATCAAAACTTGAAGAAGATAACTTTGATGATGATAATGATATTTTAAGCAGCGCACAAGAAGATATAAAATCTTCTAGCATAGAAGATCTTGAGCTTTATGGACGAGAGGTAATCATATTTAAGTATTTACAATCTGCAATAGAGGAATATTATAAAAGTGACAATTATTCAGTAGCATTTATAGATGATGTAATCATTTATAATGACTCTAATATAAGTAATGATATAATAAATATGATTGAAAATGATCTTTTTTTAAATGTTGAGATTCATAAGATTGATGTGAGGGAAGAGATTATCAATATGTCTATTGAAGAGGTGGATTTTTGAAATACAGTTTTACAAAACCTAAAGAAAAAGAGTTAATAGATGCAGTCACTAAGATGTGGATAGGATTTATTGTATTTGTTGTACTTTTTTTATTAGCATTTGATTTCTTGATAAAATTTAAAATACACTCAATAGACAGTTCAGCAAATGAGTTTGCTCAAAAAACAGAAGTTGCAAAAAAACAAATCAAAAAACTCCAAAAAAATCTCATTTTTTTAAATAAGCAAAGATCTGTTGCTGAAAATATTTTTGCTTCAAATACTATTTTAAAAGACAGTATAAAAAATCTATTTGATTTAGTCCCAAACCAGATAACTTTAAAAAAAGTTATAATGAAGAAAAAATCTCTTACGATTTATGGTGTAACTCCATCAAAAGATACATTTAATTTTTTATTAGGTTCTCCGTTAAAATCTATTTTTCAAAGTAGCAATACTATATTTTATTTAGATAGTGACGGATGGTACAGATTTGTAAGTATAAATAAGATTATTAATGATGAGGATAAACTTTGATATGAAAAATTTAAATATATTGAAACTACTCATTTTCCTATTCATTTTTATAATTACGGTATTTTTCATTATTTTTATTTTTTTGGTTCCTGATATAAAACGATTAAAAATAGCTAAAATAAATCATGATAAAACATACAATAATTATATTTATATTGATAATAATTTAAAGTTAAAGATTAAGGAATTAAAGAATTTAAAATATAAGAATTTAAAAATTACCAGAGCGTTTGATAGTAATTTCAATGAACCAGATTTTATGAAATTTTCAAAAAACTTTTTTCATGATGCTAACTTGATAAAAGAGAAAAAGAAAAATTATAAACAAGATTTTACTGAATATTACTTTAAAACGGTATCTAAAATAAGTAATCCCGCTATATTTTATAAATTTTTAAATGCTTTAAATCATTATGATAATATTATTCAAGCAGATTTTCCTATCGAAATGAAAGCAGTAGGAGATGATATAAATACAACTTTTAGATTAAAAGTTTACACTTTAAAAGATAAAAAAATCAAGATGAAATAAAAACATCAAAAAAAGAAGGTGATATTTTTTCAGTGTATAAGTAGGGTCTTATTTTTTGAGGTATTTTCCTTATCCTGCAAGCTTCTTTAAATTTTTTATCCATTTTTACATTACAAAAAGGCGATATATATATTTTATCTTTTGCGAAAGCCACTACATACTTATTTGATATAACAACATTTTTAACTTTTAGTATTTCATCTCGTTGTGATTTTGAAAGTACATAATCTAACTTTTTAAGTATTATATCGATAGTTCTGATATTTTTTAAGTCATCAGGAAAGTTTTCAAAAATATAAAGTTTTTTAAAGTTTTTTATATTTTCCAATTTAAAAACTCTTTTTTTATCATTTTGCAAGTATTTAAAACTATTTACAATTCCACTTTTATGCTCTTTTAAAAATTTTGCACTGTAAGTCTCTCTAAAATAATTTCTCTTGTAGCTTTTATCTTTGTTTGATTTATCTATGAAATATTTGATAGAGTTTGCTTGAAGAAAATTTTTCAATTCATCTTTTGAGTGCTCTATAAGCGGTCTTATGAGCGTATATTTTTCTCTGATTCTTATCTCATCAAATCCGATTAATTCAATAAGTCCTGCACCTTTTGCAAACTGCATCAAAAACCATTCCAATTTATCATCTAATTGATGAGCTGTTATGAGATTATTGTAATTATTCATATAAATTATTTCTTCAAAAAAGTTATATCTGACTTTTCTGGCATTATGTTCAAAATTTTTATCCTTAATTTTTATATTTTTTAAATAAATAGTTTTATCATACTTTTTGGATAATTCTTTAGCATAAGCGACTTCTTTTTTAGACTCTTCTCTTGTATTGTAGTCAACTATTGCAAGATCAAAATCAATCTTATGGGCAAGTAGTATAAAAAAGAGCGAGCTCGAATCAACTCCACCTGAAAAGGCAAGTAAATTTTTACCTTTTTTTAAATATTGCAAAGATTTTTTTGATATTTCAGGAAGATTTTTGAATTTTTGCAAGCAGTTTATCCCCCACCAATTCTTTTATATAAGCATTATATGTCATCCCTGTTTCTAAATGCTCTATTTCACTTTCATTTATGAGTATTTCTCCGTCAATATCGGGTGCCCATAAAATCTCTCTAGCACCCATAAAAAATTCTCCCTCGCTACTTTCCCCGGTAGTTAGAATATTTATATTTTTTCCTACTCTTTTTTGTAAACTTTTTTTTGTTTTAGTTTCAATAATTTCATTCAATTTTGCTATCCTTTTGGTTACCAAATTGTTTGGAATTTTATTGTTCATTTCATGTGCTTTTGTACCTTCTTCATCTGAGTATGCGAAGATACTGACTCTGTCAAAGTCAAACTCTTCCAAAAATTCTTTCATTTCATTAAAATTTTCTTCACTTTCTCCTGGATGTCCGACTATTATGGAAGTTCTTAAAAAACTATTTTCAGCTTTTCTCATTTTATGAAGTAACTCTTTTATCCTTTTACTTCCTGCTCCTCTTTTCATGATTTTTAAAAGAGAATCACTTATGTGCTGGATTGGCATTTCAAAGTAATTGTGAAATTTTTTTGAATTTATTATTGTATCTATGAGCTCGTCACTTGTTGTACTCGGATAGAGATATAGTATCCTCGCACTTTTTAATTGACTGATTTTTTCTATCTCTTTTATGAGTTTTACAAGTCCGTCTTTTTCGTTAAAATCTCGGAGGTAGGAACTACTGTCTTGGGATATAAATGTAAAATCAAAATAGCCTTTTTGAACTAATTTTTGAACTTCATTTACCACAGTTTTTAAAGAACGGGATTTGAGTACACCTTTGAAGCTTGGAATCGAGCAAAAACTACAACTTTGATTACAACCCTCGCTTAATTTTATATATGCATGAACACTGCTTTTTGTTACTATCCTATCCTCATTTTCTAAAAGATAAGTTTCAGGAGAGAACATGGAATGCTGTTTTTTTATGATTTCATCAATCTTATCATAGTCACCGACTCCTGTAAAAAGATCAACTTCTTTTAATTCTTTTTGTAATTCATCTTTATATCTTTGGGTTAAACATCCGCTGACAACCAATAGTGAATCTTTTTTTCTAAGAGAGTGAAGTTCAAATATGGCATTTAAACTCTCCTCTTTTGCAGCATTTATAAAGCCACATGTATTCACTATAAGCACATCGGCAACTTCTGGTTTGTCAGTTATGTCATAATCTTTCAATCTTCCAAGCATCACTTCACTATCAACTAAATTTTTTGTGCATCCTAAACTAACTAAATGTAATTTTTTATTCAATATTATTCCTTATGGTATTATAGGCGGTTTTATATGTTTTGATAAAAAAGCATATTCTCCACCAAGTCTTGAAACAGGATTGAAAGAAACTCTAAGCTTTTCATCAACTGCCTCATCCTTGATAAACTCTTTTTTTATTTCTAAAATAAGTGGAACTGTTTTACTGTTTCCCATATCAATCTCTTTGTAAAGCTCACAAAAAAATACGATTGGTGAACTACTTACTGCAGGAGGAAAGTCCTGTTGTATATTAAGTGTTTGTATATTGAATGCTTCAGCTTCACTTATGGTGGATTTTAACTCTTTTGAGCTAAAATGCATAAGTTCTAAATCCTCTTCTCTTACCAGGCATAAGGTGCATTTTTTATTCTCTCTTATGTTTTTTAAAGTATCTTTTGGTTTCAAATCACTTTTATGACCTATGGAAACTATCAAAGTAGCAGGATTTGAAGAGAGTCCGGTAAAGTAGCTAAAAGGTGCTATATTGACTGTATCATTTGAATTTTTAGTTACTATCCAGGCTATTGGTCTTGGTATTATGCTACCTGCCATCAGCTTATACCTGTTTGCAATACTTATCTTGTCATAATCAAATAACATAAAATCTCCTTTTTATTATATCCATATATTGTCAATAAGTCTTGTAGCCCCAACATATACAGCGATAAGAATAATAGTATTATTTATCTCAATTTTTTCAATTTTTTCAAAATTTCTATTAACAATTTCAATATACTCAATTCTTACTTCTTTTAATTCATATAAAATCATATTTTTTAAGTTGTTAATATTTCTTTCTCCATTGATTACAAGAGTACTTGCTTTTTTAAGAGATTTTGATATGCATAATGCTTTTTGTTTTTCTATATCTGTCAAATAAATATTTCTACTGCTAAGGGCTAAGCCATTTTCTTCTCTTACTATATCACATTCAACTATATTTGTTCGTATATATAAGCTCTCTACCATCTTTTTTACAAGATATAATTGTTGTGCATCTTTTTTACCAAAGTATGCATTATCCGCCTTTGTTATATTTAATAATTTTAATACTACTTGCAAAACTCCATTAAAATGTCCCGGTCTACGGTAGCCTTCTATTATGTATCCTTTTATACTTGGAGCTAAAAGATGTGGCTCGTCATCGCTGTATATATCTTTGGCAGTAGGTAAAAACAGTATATCAATTCCTGCATAAGAGCATATTTTTTTATCAGCCTCAATCTTTTTTGGATATTTTTTAAAATCTTCACCCTCTAAAAATTGTGTCGGATTTACAAAAATGCTAACAATAGTTATATCATTTTCATCAGTAGATCTTTTTATAAGAGATATGTGTCCATTGTGAAGTGCTCCCATAGTAGGAATAAAACCTATCTTTTTATCTTTTATAGTCGAGATATGCTCTATTAAATTTTTTGTTTTTGTAAAGATCTTCATTAGAGGTATCCTTAAGCATTTTTTTTGTAAAATAATTGTGAATTATAACATAACTTAGGAGATTTTTTGGATAATTACGAATATAACGAGCTAATTAAAAAACTTATAATAAAAATAGAAAATATTGAAAAGATTATAAATCCCAAAAAACTCAAAAATAGAATAAAAGAGATAGAGGAATTAGAAAGTTCTCAAGAATTTTGGAATGATGCAAAAAAAGCCGGAGCTTTACAAAAAGAAAAAAATAGTGCCAAATCAATGCTTGCCAAGTTTGATAAAGCAAAAAATGCACTTAATGATGCGATAGAGCTTTTAGAAATGGCAAATGAAGAAAAAGATGAAGAAACCAAAGAAGCACTCTTTGAAGATGCACCAAAACTTGAAGAGTTTATAACAAAACTTGAAGTCAACATGATGTTAAGTGGCGAGGATGATGATAGAAATGCTATTATTTCTATACATCCTGGAGCCGGAGGAACTGAGAGTCAAGATTGGGCAAATATGGTTTATAGAATGTATCTTAGATGGGCGGAAAGAGAAGAATTCAAGGTTGAAGTGCTTGATTATCAAGTAGCTGAAGAGGCTGGCATAAAAGATGTCAGTTTTATTATAAAAGGTGAGAATGCTTACGGCTATTTGAAAGTGGAAAATGGTATACATAGGTTGGTAAGAATTTCACCGTTTGATTCTAATGCAAAAAGACATACCTCTTTTTGTTCGGTTATGGTAAGTCCTGAGGTTGATGATGATATAAACATAACCATAGAAGATAAAGATATAAGAGTTGATACTTACAGAGCCAGTGGAGCAGGTGGGCAGCATGTAAATAAAACCGACTCTGCTATAAGGATAACTCATGTGCCAACTGGCATCGTCGTGCAGTGTCAAAATGACAGATCTCAACATAAAAACAGAGCAACAGCAGAAAAAATGCTAAAATCAAGACTTTATGAACTTGAGCTTATGAAACAACAATCACAAAAAGATAGTATAGAAAAAAGTGAGATAGGATGGGGGCATCAGATAAGAAGTTATGTTTTAGCTCCATACAGACAAATAAAAGATAATAGAAGCAATGAAGCCTACTCAAATGTTGATGCAATTTTAGATGGCGATATTACAAAAGTTTTAGAAGATGTACTGATTTCACAAAGTGAAAAAAAATAATAAAAAGGATGGTTGATGAAATATACGGTTGAAGCGATGCTTACTCAGTTGGGATATTCATTTAATGAAAGTGTAAAAGTTCAAATGGAAAGAATTATCAAAAATACTAAAGATTTTTTGACAATACAAAAGCATATTGTCCAATTAAGTGATGCACTTAAACCTTTTCAAGCCCACATAGCTATGTCAAACTCAAATGATTATTTAAAGATAAAAAACGAATCAGAAAAAAATAGTATAAAAACAGTTGATAATATTATTCATGATTGGGCACAAAAATATAAAATAGCCCTTAAAAAGGTTGATGGAAAAAATACTTATTATATTTTAGGATTTAAAAGCTGATCTTATGTGCTAAACTTTTCTTTTTATAATAATTTTATTCGGTGTAAAAAGCTCTTTAGCCTTTTTTACAAAAGGGTCATCCAAAATATTCTCTTTTGAAGATTCATTGTCAGGATTTTCAAGGTGCGAGGCCACACAAGATGAGGTTATAGGTTCAGTAAGCATATCTTTTTTTCTTTCTTCTTGTTTGTTTTGTTTGATTTGGATTGTTTCATCTTCACTTTTACTGCAAGGCTGCATAGATATTTTTACATTTATGCCATAAATTTCTTTTACAAGATGTTTTATAACCCCAGATGCAAATCTTAAGGTTTTTTTGCACTCTTGTTTTGTACAACTCTCAAGTGTCAAAATATCATCATCAAAATTTATAAAGCTTACACTCTCTTCAAAACATTTTCCAGTATCATAGTTTCTCTCATATACAGCTTTTTTTAAACTATCAAATTTGTCATCTATTTTTTTACTATTTTGAGCTTTGGTTTTTGAATTTTCTGTGACTTTAGCGGCAAGTTCTTTTTTTGTATCTATGATTGCAGGTGAAGTTTGATCATATTTTATATTGTTTTCAATCGAATTTATAAGTTCGTCTATCGCTTTTAACTTGGTGGCTTCAAGCATTTTAAAAAATAAAAGTGATAAAACAAAACCACTATCAGCATTTAAAAAAAGTAGATTTTTAGCCTCACTTAAAATCCTGAAAAATCTATCATATAGCAGTGTGGAAAATCTTATATCTTCATTAAAAAAGGAGTCTCTAAGATATGCTATCATTTCATCAATTACAACTTCATTTTCATAATTTTCAAGTTCTTTTATGATTTGCAATACTTTTGATTTATTATTTTTTAGTATTGCATCGAATGTATTATCAAGATATTCAGGATCGATTAAGCCTAACATATTTGCTATACTTTTAGCATCTATAAAACCTTTTGTATATATAATAGCTTGATCTAACAGAGTCAAAGTGTCCCTTAAGGAGCCATTGCCAGAGCGGCTAAGCATATCAAGTGCTTCGCTCTCAAACTTTATATCTTCTTTATCTAAAATATATTCCAAATGATGCTTAATATTTTCAGTACTTATTCTTTTAAATCTAAAATGCTGTGTTCTTGAGAGTATGGTTGCTGGAAGTTTCAAAGGATCAGTTGTTGCTAAGATAAATTTTATATACTCCGGCGGCTCTTCTAAAGTCTTTAAAAGTGCATTAAAAGCCTCACGAGTAAGCATATGAACTTCATCAATAATAAAGATTTTGTATTTTGCCATTGTGGGTTTGTATTTTGTTTGTTCTATTAAATCTCTAATATCATCAATTTTTCTACTGCTTGCTGCGTCCATTTCTATGATATCAATATGTCTGTTTTCATTGGCTGCTTTACAGTTTTCGCATACTTCACAGGGGGTCGGAGTTGGTCCATTATCGCAGACTAAAGCTTTTGAGAAGATTCTCGCAGTTGAAGTTTTGCCACTACCTCTTAAGCCTGAAAACAGATAAGCATGAGAGAGCCTTCTTTTACTTAGTGCGCCTGTTAACACTTGTGTGATTGAGTCTTGACCTATAAGTTCATCAAAATTCTTAGGTCGATACTTTAGTGCTAAAACTTCTGACATACTTAACCTCTTTATTTTTTCATATTTTACAATTAGTTAGCTTTTTTATTGATTATGCGATTTACTTAAGCCACTCCTTGGCAATATTTTTTAAATGTTCGGGATTTTCTGTAGCAAAGTATTTTATATTTGTTTTTTCATATTTTGCATTAAAATCAAAATTATTTTTAAGATATTCAACTATCGCATCTCCTGAATGTAATAAAATAGTATCTTTGAAAAACTTTTTATATTCGCTTGAGATAAGCGGGAAATGCGTACATCCCATGATAAGAGCATCAGGTTTTGTTATCTTACTAAAATAATGCTCCATTGCTGCATCCATGATTTTTCCGCTATATATCCTTTCTTCAACTAAGGGAACAAAAAGACCTGTCGCCAATTCTAAGATATTGTTATAGCCTTTATCATTCAAGAGTCTTTTGTATTTACCACTTTTTATAGTTGCATTTGTTCCAGTTATCAATATAGTTGCATTTTTATCTTTAAGCTTGTTTTGCAACGCTATTACACCAGGCTCAATTACCCCGATAACTTCAAATGGAGCTTGTTTTCTAAGCTCATCTATTGCATAAGCACTAACCGTGTTGCAAGCAGTTATTAGTATATCAATATCAAAATTTTTAAAAAATTCCAATGCTTCAAGAGAATATCTTATGATGGTATTTTTATCTTTTGTACCGTAAGGAACTCTAGCAGTATCACCATAGTAGATAATCTCACTAAATTGATGTTCGCTTAGAAGGCTTTTTACCACACTAAGTCCGCCAACTCCGCTATCAAAGATGCCAGCTTTTAAATTGTTTTTAATCATTCATTATGGATAGAAATTCTTCATTGCTTTTTGTTTTTAAAAGTTTTGAGTATAAAAATTTTAAAGCTTCTATCTCTTCCATTTGAGAAATTGCGGTTCTTAATGCCCAAATTCTTGGTAAATCATTTTTATCAATCAATAGTTCTTCTTTTCTTGTACCTGATTTTACAATATCGATTGCTGGATAAATTCTTCTATCTGAAATATGTCTATCAAGTATGATCTCACTATTTCCAGTACCTTTAAATTCTTCAAAGATGACTTCATCCATCCTCGAGCCTGTATCTACAAGTGCAGTTGATATGATAGTAAGGCTTCCACCGTTTTCTATGTTTCTTGCAGCTCCAAAAAATCTTTTTGGTTTATGCAAAGCATTTGCATCAACTCCACCACTTAAAACTTTACCGCTACTTGGAGTTACGGTATTGTAAGCTCTTGCGAGTCTGGTTATAGAATCAAGCAGTATAACCACATCTTTTCCTATTTCAACTCTTCTTTTTGCTTTTTCTATAACAAGTTCAGCCACTCTCACATGATTTGTAGCGGCTAAATCAAAAGTAGAACTGTAAACATCGCCATTAACACTTCTTTGCATATCTGTTACTTCTTCAGGTCTTTCATCAACTAACAGTACTATTAGCTCAATCTCGGGATGATTATGTGTAATACCATGGGCTAATTCTTTCATAAGCTCTGTTTTTCCACTTCTTGGAGGTGCTACTATCAAAGCCCTTTGCCCCTTTCCTATGGGAATAAAAAGATCAAGAACTCTTCCTGTCAGTTTTAATGGATCATATTCTAGTTTAATCTTTTCTGTCGGATACAATGGCGTTAGATTTTCAAAAAGAGGTCTGTTTCTACTCTCTTTCAATGGCAAATAATTTACCGCTTCGATTTTTAAAAGTGCATAGTACCTCTCTTGATCTTTTGGAGGTCTTACCTGTCCTGTTACTATATCACCGGTTCTTAGAGCAAATTTTCGCACCTGGGTGGCACTTACATAAGCATCATTTGCACTATCGCTTAAGTTTTCATCAACTGCTCTTAAAAATCCATACCCGTCATGCATTATCTCTAAAATACCTGTAAAAAGTATATATCCGCCTTGTGTTGTTTGGGACTTTAATATCTCAAACATTATGTCTTGTCGTTTTAATTGATTTGGGTTTTCAATATTTAGATTTTCAGCTATATCTATGAGTTCTGTTATCGTCTTTTTTCTTAACTCTTCTATCTTGTAACCCTCAACAGGAATATGTGTTCTTTTCCCATTATATTTTTTCCCATGATTAGTGGTACCATTTTTTTGTTGTCCATTTTGTTTTGAATTGCTCGAAGTATTCATTCTACCTTCTTTAGTTTTTAGATTAAAAGTATGCAATGCAGGTATAACCAATATATGTATTGATTTGATTGTATATTGCTAAAATTTTGATAAATGTATTTTATAATAAGTTTAAGATTTTGTCAAATTATTTTTTATATAATTGATAAAGTTCTGATTCTTCAATATCAATTCTTGATTTTAATATTTTTTCTATAGCTTCTAACTCTTTTTTAAAAAGTTCGAGATATTGGTTGTTAAACTCAATGCTTTCGTATTTCTTTAAAAAATGTATAATATCTTGATATACTTTTTCGGCAGAGTCAGCCATATTGTTTATAAAATTCTCTTCATTCATATCTTTATAATAGTTTTTTAAGTAAAGATAAAATTGTATTTTTTCACTGTAATTATGGATTTCAAATGTAATTTTGAATGTTTTTATATTTCTTTTTAAAATTTTAAAATTTTTATTTTTAGAGGATTTAATAATTTTTTCAAACTCTTGTTTTAACTGTTTATGATCTTTTTTTAAAACAGATATCAAATAATGATTATATGGAACGCCACTATCGTGTGATAGTTTTACTTTCTCTTTCTTTTTTACTTGATTGTCGGATTTTCCAAATACTTTACTTAAAAAACTCATGTAAAAACCTCCGATAAACTTTTCCTTAGTATACTATATTAAATCTTAAATTACATTACTATGACTTTATTTGTAAATATTCAGCAAAGTTATTCTATAATACTGTAAAAATAATCAGGAAAAAATATTGGCAAATATAGCTTGTGATCATTGTCACTTGGAATTTGATGAAAAAGTGATGATAAAAGATGAAAATAGTGATGAAATTAAATACTTTTGTTGTAAAGGTTGTCAAGGGATTTATCATCTTTTAAGAAGTGAGGGGCTTGATAGTTTTTATGAAAAAGTTGGTAGCATAAAGTTAGAACCGCCAAAAGAGTTAGACAGTGATCTTCACAAATTTGATCTTGAAGGTTTCAAAAATAAATATATCACTCAAAAAGATGGATTTAATGAAGTAAATCTGATAATAGAGGGTATTCATTGTTCAGCTTGTGTATGGTTAAATGAAAAAATTTTACATCAAACACAAGGGGTTGTCGAAGCGACAATAAATTATACTAATAATAAAGCAAAAATTATATGGGATGAAGATAGTGTTAAACTGTCTGAAATTATTAATAAAATTAGAAGTATAGGTTATAATGCTTATCCTTATGATCCAAAACTTCAAGAAGAAAGAGCAAACAAAACAAGAAGAGATTACTATTCGAGGTTGCTAGTAGCAGTTTTTACAACTATGAATATTATGTGGATAGCAATAGCCCAATACACCGGATATTTTACTGGTATTGAAAAAGATATGAAAAATGTGTTAAATATTTCTGAATTTATTTTGGCTACGCCTACTCTTTTTTATACCGGTTGGGTGTATTTTAAAGGGTCATATTTTGCTCTGAAAAATAAATTTGTAAATATGGATGTTTTAGTTGCTACCGGAGCCAGTTTGGCATATATTTACTCTATATATGCGATGATAACCAATACAGGTGAAGTATATTTTGATTCGGTTACTATGATAATTACTTTTGTTTTTGTCGGTAAATATCTTGAAGTTTTGAGTAAAAAAAGAGCTATTGATACTATGGATAATATGATGGGTTCCTTGCCGACAGAGTTAACAGTTGTTGAAAACGGTGAAAAAGATATTGTTGGCATTGAAGAGATTAAAACTGGAGATGTGGTCGAAGTTAAACCAGGAGATAAGATAGTAGTTGATGGTATTATAGTAAATGCAGAAGGAAATTTTGATTTATCAAGTTTAACCGGAGAAAGTGAGCCTGTATTTAAAAAGAGCGGTGATGAGATATTTAGCGGCTCTGTTTGTTTGGATTCTGTTATAAGATATAAGATTGAGAAGGATTTTAAACACTCAATGCTTTCGACAATAATTACCTTGCTTGAAGAGTCTATTTCAAAAAAACCGGCTATTGAAAAATTGGCAGATAAGATATCGGGATACTTTTCATTTGTTGTACTTACTCTATCAATATTAACATTTATAGGATGGTATATTGGCGGAACAGGGTTTGAAAAAGCATTGATAATAAGTATATCTGTTATAGTTATAGCATGTCCTTGTGCACTGGGACTTGCTACTCCTATGGCAGCACTTATAGGTATAAATAGTGCATCAAAAAAAGGTATACTTTTTAAAGAAGCTGAATTTTTAGAAACTATGGCTAAAAGCGATACTATGGTTTTGGATAAAACGGGAACTATTACCGAAGGTAAGCCAAAAGTAGTCAATGCTAAATTTTTAAAAGATTTTGATATAAATCTTTTGTACTCTTTGGTAAAATCTTCCAAACATCCTATAAGTAAAGCTATTGTTAGATATATTAAAGATAAGAGTGATGATTTAAATGAATATTTTTTGAAAAATGTAAAAAACTTAGAAGCTAGAGGTTTAAAAGCTGAGTACGAAAACATAAAACTGTTTGGTGGAAATTTAGAATTGATTAAAGAGTTAAATATACCATTTTGTGGTGATTTTAAAAATACAGTTTTTATTTTTGTTATAAATGATGAAGTTGTTGCTTATTTTGAATTAAAAGATTCTGCTAAAGAAGGAGCTAAAAAAGCAATATCACAAATAAAAAAAATGGGTATGGATGTCATTATGCTAACTGGGGACAATGAACAAGCTAGCAAGGAAATTGCTAAAGAAGTAGGTATAAAAAAAGTGTACCATTCTCTTTTTCCAAAGGGTAAAGCCCAAATGATAGATACATTGCATAAACAAGGTAAGAAAGTCGTTATGGCTGGAGATGGATTAAATGATGCTTTGGCGCTTTCAAGAAGTGATATTGCTATAAGTATGGGCAGTGGAGCTGATGTAAGTGTAGAAGTCAGTGATGTGGTGATACTCAATGATGACATCAAAGGTTTAGCCCAAGCACTAAAAATAAGTAAAAAAAGTTATGCAACCATAAAAGAGAATTTTGCAATTTCTGTTTTATACAATTCTATAACTATCCCTTTGGCGATAAGTGGTCATGTGATGCCTTTTATAGCAGCCTTATCCATGTCTGTCAGTTCGCTTATAGTTGTAGGAAATTCATTTAGAATAAAGAGGTTAAAATGAGTAGTGGGATTATTGCTGTTATGATTGGTGTTTCTACTTTTTTAGGAGCATTGGGTTTATGGGCACTTTTATGGGGTCTTAAAACAGGACAATTTGATGATCAGGAAAAGTTTTTAGATGGTGCCAAATATGATGGAGAGGAAGAACTTATAGATGCGGTTAAAATGGAAGAGAAGAAAAAGAATATACTAAAAAACAGGAAAGATAAGGAGCAAAAAAAATATGCTCCTCCAGATTGAATTAATCTTTAGCTTTTATATATTTTGCTATTGCTTTAAAGTCTGCATCATTGTAGCCGGCAACTTGACCTTTCATGATACCTTTCATAGGACCACCTATGCCTTTTTGATAACCTTCTAATGCTTTTACTATCTCATCAGCTGTCATATTTTTTACAACTTTAGAAACACCAAGTGCCTTTTTTTGAAAATGAGCTCCATGGCATCCCGCACACTTTTGAGTTAGTTTAGCAGCATTTGGAGCTGCCATCAAAGATAATGCACCCGCAGCAATAAATGTAACAATTGCTAATTTTTTCATATAATCTCCTTTAATTTTATTTTGTAATTGTATCAATTTTTTCTTTATGTTAGCTTATTTTTAAAGTAAGCTTTATTATATTATGTGATTATTTATATATTTTTTATTATAATATGATAAAAAGTAGAAGGATGTAGATGAAGAAAATTTCTCTTTTGTTTTTGTTTTGCACTGTTCCTGTATTTTTACTAGCCACAAATACAAAGTGTAACGAAAAAAGTTATATTAATTTTAACAGCGATGCAAACCATTCGATAGATTCATTGAAACAAATCGTACAAACAAATCCAAAAGATGTTCAATGCATAGTGAAACTTGTAAATTTATACTTAAAACAGGGTAAAGTTGCAAAAGGGTTTGCCCTTTTAGTCAAAGCATATCAATTAAATCCTACTTTTATAAAAAATCAAAGAATACATAGAATATTAAAAATAGCTACATATATGACAAAATTGGAACAAAAAGCTAAGCAGGGACAAAATACACATTTTTGGAATCTTTTAGGGTTTAACTATTATAAAATGGGAGTTTTTAAAGAAGCTATAAAAGCATATAAAAATAGCTTAAAGATTGATAATTCTCAAATAGAACCTAAATTGAATCTTGCTATTGCATTATCAAGAATAGGTCAAAAGTATAGGGCACTTGAAGAATTGATGGATGTTATTTCTCAAGATAAAAATAATTTTTTTGCATATTATTATGCGGGTAAGATTTTAAAATATCAAATCGGAGATAAGGATAGGGCCGAAATTTATCTAAAGAAGGCAAAAAAACTTTGTAAAATTGAAAAAAATGCTTTTAGTAAGAAAATGTATAAATTGTATTTAAAAGATTTAAATGAAGAAACTGAAAAATAAAGCAGTATTTTTAGACAGAGATGGTGTTATCAATATTGATACCGGTTATATACATAAAATAAAAGACTTTTCTTTTCAAGAAGGTATTTTTACTCTTTTAAAAAAATTACAAAATTTAGGATATTTGCTAATAGTAGTGACAAATCAATCCGGAATCGGGAGAAAATACTATAAAGAAAGTGATTTTCAAAAATTGACAAATTGGATGATAGAAAAATTTAAAGAAAAAGATATAAAAATAAAAAAAGTTTTTTATTGTCCGCATACTCCGGAAGATAAGTGTGAGTGTCGAAAACCAAATAACGCTATGATTGAAAATGCAGTAAAAGAGTTTAGTGTAGACCCTGTCAATTCATGGATGATTGGCGATAAAGACAGCGATATACAAGCAGCTTTAAAATCAAGTATAAAAAATACTATTTTATTGACATCTGAAAAAAAAAGTATTGCTAAATATAGTGCTAATTCTCTTTATGATATAATAAATATAATAAAAGATTAGGGATAAATTATGAGATATGGTGATATTGATTTTAATAATAAGATAGTTTTGATTACAGGCGGAGCAGGCTTTATCGGTAGCAATTTAGCCTTTTATTTTCAAGAAAACTTTCCAAAATGTAAAGTGGTTATTTTTGACAAATTTAGAACCGATGAGACTTTTAGTAATGGCAATTTAAAAAGTTTTGGGCATTTTAAAAATTTATTGGGTTTTAAAGGTATTGTTATAAGTGGTGACATTACAGATAAGGAAGATTTGAAAAAATTGCAAGATTATAAGTTTGATTTTATATTTCACGAAGCTGCTATAAGTGATACAACTGTGAGTGATCAAAAAGTAATGATTGATACCAATGTAAACGCTTTTGTAGATTTGCTTGATATAGCAAAAAATGCAGGAGCTGCAATGGTGTATGCAAGTTCAGCCGCGACTTATGGTGATAGTAAGATATTTAGCATAGGACATGAACAGCCAAATAATGTTTACGGTTTTTCAAAATTTTTGATGGATAATATTGCCAAAGAGTATATGAAAAAAAGCGATATAAGTATAGTGGGGCTTAGATATTTTAATGTTTACGGAGAGAGAGAATATTTTAAAAACAAAACAGCATCAATGGTTTTACAATTTGGACTTCAACTTTTAAGAGGAGAGAGTGCAAAACTTTTTCAAGGGAGTGACAAAATAAAACGGGATTTTATATATATTGAAGATGCTGTCCAGGCAAATATAAAAGCTTGCAATCCCAGAAAAAGCGGTATATATAATGTAGGAACCGGTGAGGCAAGAAGTTTTCAAGATATCGTAGATACCTTGAAGTTTGAGTTTGGTGTGGAAAAAAAGGATTTATATATCCCAAATCCTTATGTGAAACAATATCAATTTTTTACCGAGGCAGATATCTCAACTTCTAGAGAATTTTTAGAGTATAATCCAAGATTTAGCCTGGAGAAAGGGATAAAATCATATATCCCTGAAATCAAAAAAATATATGAAACTTTTTAGAGAAAGAGTATGAGATGTTTAACAAAAAAGATTTCAAATGTCTAATCTAAAGCTAAAAAATCAAAATCCTCACATATTAGTTGTAGGTGACCTTATGTGTGATCACTATCTTTTTGGTAAAGTTGAGAGGATTTCGCCGGAAGCTCCTGTACAAGTTGTAGAGATAAAAGATGAAAAAACTCTTTTGGGAGGAGCCGGAAATGTTATAAACAACCTTTTAGCACTTGGAGTGAGAGTAAGTGTTGCAAGTGTGGTTGGAGATGATGAAAATGCTATCTGGTTAAAAAATAGGTTGGGCAGCAAGGGTATAGATTTAAGTTTGATTGTTACCCAAAAAGATAGGCATACTTCTAAAAAAACGAGGATTATATCATCAAACCAACAAATAGTTAGATTTGACAAAGAGAGTAAAGATGATATTTCAAGGCAAAGTGAAGATGAAATAATATCAAATTTACGAGATGATTATGATGTTATTTTGCTATCAGATTATGCAAAGGGTGTTTTAACTAAAAGATTGACAAAAAAAATTATAGATTTTGCAAATGAAAAACAAATATCCGTATTTGCAGATCCAAAAGGAAAAGATTACAGTAAATATAATGGTGCAACTTTGATAACTCCCAATAAACTTGAAGCGCAGACAGCAACAGGTTTGTTAATATCTGATGATGAAAGTCTGCAAAAAGTTGGATTAAAGCTCAAAGAAGAGTGTGAACTTAAAAATGTGATTATAACTCTCAGCGAAGAGGGAATGGCAATATTTTCAAAAGGATTTAAAAAAATACCAACAGTTGCAAAAGAAGTGTATGATGTAACAGGTGCCGGAGATACGGTACTTGCGGCTTTGGGATATGGTGTTAGTGTTGGGATGGATTTGATAGAAGCTGCTGAATTGGCAAATTTTGCAGCAGGTGTAGTTGTAGGAAAGGTTGGAAGTGCTACTGCTTCGTTAGCTGAAATAGAAGAGTATAAAAAATCACTCCATAAGGATAACACGGAAGATTTTATAAAAAATTTTGATGAGATTGAAAGTTTGGTTATATCTCTTAAAACAAAAAATAAAAAAATTATTTTTACAAACGGCTGTTTTGACATACTCCACATAGGTCACATTAAATATCTCGAAGTTGCAAAAAAGATGGGAGATATTTTGATAGTGGGAGTCAACAGCGATGAGTCTGTTAAAAGGCTAAAAGGAGAAAACAGACCAGTAAATACTGAGTTTGACAGGGCATATCTGTTATCGGCACTTGAATGTGTTGACTATACTATTATATTTGATGAAGATACCCCATACGAGCTTATAAAAAAAGTAAAACCTGATATTTTGGTAAAGGGCGGTGATTATAAATTTCAGAATGTAGTTGGAAGCGATATAGCCAAAGAAGTGAGATTTGTTGATTTTGTAGATGGAAAGAGTACCACCAATATCATAGAAAAGATAAATAAAAAGTTTGATTGTAAGGATATAAAGTAATGATGGAAATGATAAGTAATGAGATAAAAGAGCATATTGATACGGCAAATAAAACATTAGAGGGTATGCAAAGCTATATTTATACCGCTTGTATAGTCGCTGTTGAGTGCATAAAAAATGATAAGAAAATATTGATATTTGGCAATGGTGGAAGTGCTGCGGATGCCCAACATATAGCTGCTGAATTGACAGGCAGATATAAAACTGAAAGAAGAGGGCTGCCAGCCATTGCTCTTACGACTGATACTTCTGCACTTACGGCGATAGGCAATGATTTTGGATATAGTAATATATTTCAAAGACAAGTGGAAGCTTTGGCAAATGAGGGAGACTTACTAATAGGCATATCAACAAGCGGTAACAGTGAAAATGTACTAAAAGCATTAAGTCTTGGTAGGAAGTTAGGCTGTAGAACCATAGGATTAAGCGGAAAAGGCGGAGGTAAAATGGATGAGGTTTGCGATATAAATATCACGATACCATCAGATAACACACCAAGAATTCAAGAAATGCATATATTAATCGGTCATATTATTTGTCAAACAATCGATGAGCTTTTATCGTAGATATAACATCTTCGGCTGTTATATCTTTCATGCATTTGTGATGTTTTAAAGGGCACTCTCTTTTCATACAAGGCGCACAATCTAAATATTTTGATATGATATATCCATTTGGATTGCTCCATTGTGAAGTTTCCTTATGATTTGTAGGTCCAAAAAGAGCAATAGTAGGCACTTGATAAGCTGCTGCCACATGCATAGGACCGCTGTCGTTAGTGATAAACAAACTAAGCCCGGCTATTTTTTCAATAAGCTCTTTTACAGATGTTTTTCCTGCCAAGTTTATAAAATTTTTTATATTCAAATTCTCTTCTATCTCTTTTGCCATCTCTTTTTCATTTAGACCGCCAAATATGACAATATCATATCCATACTCTTTGGATAATATGTCAGCTACTTTTGCAAACTCTTTTGGATACCATCTTTTAGCACTTCCATAAGTAGCACCGGGGTTTAATCCGACAGTTTTGTTTTTATACTCAAAAGGTTTTTGATAAAGCTTTAGTTTTTTAGGTTTAAAGCCAAGAAGTGAAGCATATTTTTCTACTTGATGTCCATGAAAAACACTTTTTTTGTATTGTAATTTTTCTTTAGCTCTTATAAATTTTAAAAACAGCATACTCATAAATGAGCTTCTAAAACTTATCATCATATCAAATTGACCCAGTTTTTTAGCTATTTTATATAGCCAAAATAGTCTTGTTTTACTCTCTTTACTCTCATCAACTATACTTTTAATACAGTTTGGATGAGCTTTTAAAGCTTCAATTGATATATAAGAGCCAAAAAATGTAAGCTTTGCTTTTGGATATTTTTTGACAAGTTCTTCAATAGTCGCAGTAGCCATAACGGCATCACCAAGCCAAGTAGGGAGCTCAATGAGAATAGTTAAAGGATTAGATAAATTCATTTATAAGTTCTATGGTTTTTTTTGCATTTTTTTCTATAGTAAAATTTTTTGAAATTTCTCTCATGTCCTGTTGAATTTTTTTCAAATATTTATCATCTTTCAAAAGTTTTTCTATTTGTGAAATTATACTAAAATCTTGTGGATTTTTCATAACAAACTCTTTTGGTAAAATCTCACTTGCTCCATTTTGATTGGTGGTAAATGTAATATTTTCAAAGCTCATAGCCTCCAGTACAACATTACTAAATGGTTCATAATGTGTTGGAAATAAAAAAATATCACTTGCAGAGTAAAATATATCCACATCTTTTTTAGGACCAGTAAAAATTGCTTTTTTTTCTAAATTTAAACTATTTGCTAAATTTTTATATTTTTTTATATTTTTCTCTTTTCCTATAATAAAGGCTTTGAAATCCATATCTATTTTCGATATGATTTCTAAAAATTCCTTAACTCCTTTTCTCTTAAACCCACTTCCAACAAACAAAATAATCTTTTCATCATTAATTTTAAATTCTTTTTTTAATTTTTCTTTTGCTTCTTTTTTATTGAAATTTTTTATTTTTATTCCATTATAAATTATATTTATTTTCAGAGGTGATATTTTGTAATTTGAAATTATTTGCTTTTTTACTAAATTTGAATTGGCAATAATTTTTTTTGCATTAATAAAACATCTTTTTTCAATATATAGATAAGTTAAATGAAGAGGATTTAAAGAAAATTTTTTAGTTTTTAAAAATTCTTTATGGACTCCGTCCCCGGCTCTGTAAATATCAGGACAGGTGATTCTATCAAGTGAAAAATAAAATTTATTTTTTTTGCTTTTGCAAACTTGTATATTAAAAAGTATTGCTTTTATCCAAGAAGGCAGCCATTTTGGGAGATTTGAATGAATTATTTCATATTCGATATCTTTTTCTTTTAACTTATTTGTTAGCCTTTCTAAATATCTTTCAGCTCCTCCAAAAGGAGTATGTTTTTGACGAATAAAACTAATTTTTTTCATTTAAAATCTCTTTTGAAAATTCTAAAATTTCTTTTGCTCTATTTTTCCAAGTAAATTGCTTTGATATTTCATAAGCATTTTTAGAAATTTTTAAGAGTTTATCTTCAGGATAAGTAAGAATAGTTTTTATAGTTTCTATATAAGAATTTAAATTGCCTGTTTCAAATAAAAATCCATTTTTTTTATCTTTAATAATCTCTTTTATAGTTGGCATATCTGAAGAAATCACAATGCACGAAGCCGAGAGATATTCATAAAGTTTTATAGGTGTTGAAAAATAACTATAATCAGATTTTGTATTAGGAATAATTGTTAGTTTTGCTTTTTTTAAAATTTCTTTTATTTCTTTTTGTGGTTTATAACCTAAAAATTCAACATTATTTAATTTTAATTTTTTTGTTAAATTTTGAAGTTCTGCAAGACGATTGCCTGAACCAATAATCTTTAGTTTCAATTCAGGTAAATATGTCATAGCTTTAATGGCAAAATCAATACCTTTCCATGGATAAAAATTACCAATATAATATATTTCATCTATTTTTGACAAATCTTTTTTGATATATTCAAATTTAAAGTTACAACCATTATGAATTGTTTTTTTAAGTTTTTTTGATAAATTAAAATATTCAATAAATACTTCTTTCAAAGTATCATTTATAAATACTAATCCATCAGAGTTTTTTATGATAAATTCTTCTAAATATTTTACTTTTGAATTATTTTTTGAAAAAATTTCGTGACATTCAAAAATAATTTTTGAATTTTCGGATTTATTTTCTATCAAAAATTTAGCCATTTTTAAATGTCTTACATAAAAAATATCAAAATTGTACTTTTGTAATATTTTTTTTAGATTGAAATTAAAAATTTTATTTGATCTTATTATGAATTTTTTTGATAATGGTAAAAAATTTAAATTTTGAGAATTTAAGGAATAAAATTCTTTTATATCTTTTTTATTTTGACTCTTTTCATATATTAAGGTTGTATCGCATATAATTGATAATGCACAAGAAGTATTGATTATAGAAATACTTCTAGCATTTTTAGCAGGCAATTTCTCAGGATAAAAATAAGCTATTTTCACTTTTTTCCTTTGGATAGGTAAATATTATAAACAAAGTTAAATAAAAAATAAGATATTTAAAACTCCTATCTTCTACAATACCTCTTACGAAATATTCTCCTATAAACGAAATTATTAGTGCAGATATAAAAAATTTAATTGATAAATCATTTTTGCCTAATAAAATTTTAAAACTTAACCACATTAAATAAAATGATAATAATAAAAATATACTCAACCCTAAAATTCCTTCTTTATAAAAAATTTGTAATAAAAAAGGTTCATCACTCCAATAATGAAATCTATTACCTTTTTCTATTCCATATATTTTAGGTGCTTTATAATCATTTAAAAATTTATTATATTGATAATTTCCTGGACCTCCTATGCCTATTAAGTAATTACCGTGTTTTAAAAATATAGGTAATCTTGTTTCTACTATTTTACCTCTTCCATTTGGACTAATGCCTTGTTTTAATTTTGCTTGTATTAGTGTAGAATTATTGTAAAGATATATAAAAAACATAGTTGATAATAATAATATAAATATTGAAAATGAAACTATTTTCTTGATATATTTTTTTTCAATTAAAGAAATAAAAATAGCCAATAAAATAGTCTCAGCTAATACAGTGATCCATGCTCCTCTAGCACCAGTTAATATCAAATCAAAAAAACCAATTAATAAAAAAATAGATATTAATATTTTAATATATTTGTTTTTAAATATAAAAAAAACTATGAAAATAAATGGATATAATATTTCAAAATAATCTGAAAAATGTCTATCTAATCTAATTGAAAAGTTTAAATTAGGATTATTTTGTATATATTGAAAACT
>Ga0256829_1000693_pt1 | contig 31539 bp, 28 predicted proteins | sample 131447metaG_FD_185979 | JGI IMG/M metagenome (GOLD analysis project Ga0256829, IMG submission 185979) | Hydrothermal vent microbial communities from Lau Basin, Pacific Ocean - 131-447 | ecosystem: Environmental > Aquatic > Marine > Hydrothermal vents | place: Pacific Ocean: Lau Basin | collected... | reverse complement strand
CAATATTGAAGATAGCAGCTGCCCTGGCATCGAGGTCCGAGTTCTCGTTAACAATAGAGGCGTAATTGGCGATTCCTACAGCTCCACCAGAAACACCACTCATCACTAAGGTCTCTTTACTAAAAGCACCATCGCTGCGTTTGTCCAATTCGTGAAACAATAGCATATTCCACAAATTCGCCTTAAGGCCTCCGCCGTAAGAGCCCACAAAGAAAAAATTCCGTTTCCCTCCTGCCGGTATGGCTGCCGTTCGTTGTTGGAAATATTTTTTAGAATCGAGCTGAGGCCGTTCTCGTTTAAGTACGGTCAGTTCGTGTAGGTCGTTAGGGAGTCCTGTGCTGTACACCGCCCAACCTATCAATAACAGCACGGTAACAGGGATCCCATAGCGAAACCATTCCCTGTATTTTTTCTCACTAGTGGCACTGCGCTGATAGAACAGTATGTGCTTAAAACTGATAATGATGATGGAATAGAACAGTATGATGTACAGGAGTATGATCACCAAGGGATTCAACATTTGGGCGATATCGAAACTGAAATTGGCTGCGAGCAAGATCACAAAAGAAGAAACCCCGCTAACCTGCATCAGCAATAAATAACGAATATTATCGCTGAGTTTGCCGAATTGTTTTAAATACCAACGTTTACCAATACCAGGCTTAGTGTGGTACTTGATAAAGAGCTGTCTGCGGGTTTCGTCGAACATCTTTGGGTTGTACTTGTAAAGTGCATCCGAATAGAAAACATATTTAAAATAGGTCCTGCAAAGCTTAAAGTAGATGTATAGAAAGAGCTGTAAACCCAGGGTAATTAGAAATAAAAACACTGTGAGACGTCCCCAGCCTTTAACACTAGCGGCTACGGTAGTGGCCCCTACCATAAACAAACAAAAGGCAAAGTATTTAGGAAAGCGATCCACATAGGTCACCACGGTTTCTACTACCTGCTGCTTCTGAGCAGCGGTACAATTGGGACTCTTAAGCGTTTCTTTCCAGAAGTCGTATTCTTGACCTTTCGCCGCATAGATCACCAAAGACAGAATAAGTAGAAAAACAGTGATCTGCGTAGCGTTGAAGGCTAGGTCGTAAAATCCTTCTGCAACACCTAAGATAATATGGAACATGGCGATGTAGAGTAAGATCCCTAAACTTCGCCTCAGGGAACTCACCAACTTATTGCCAAACGCTATGGCTGGTTTCTCCCCTGGAAGCAAATGGGTACCATAGTAAATGATCCCCCACCCTTTAAAACGATGCCAAGTCTTTGCCATAAAAAGCTTGATCCCGGTTTTATGACCGTATAACCAAATATCAACATAGACGGGAAAGTGGCTGAGTATGATCGCTAAGAAAGTAAGCAGTGCAAAGAGTAGCACGATATTCCAAGGGTTGTTAAAAAGATCTACAATGAGTGTCCCTCCCTGAGGCATGGCCGTGAGCAACAAATAAACAATGGCAATAAAGACGATGCTCAATATGGAACTCTGAAAGAATCTGAACCAAGATCTAAAGTCGGAAAACACAAAGCGTTTTAGGCCCCAATAGCCAAATAAACCTATAGTGAGCGCATATGCTGCTATTTTGGCCTTTACGAAAATGGAGACCACAGCTTTCCAAAAGAACAGATAACCCAGCCCCTCTACAAAGTCGAAAACATAGGCCATAATAGCGCCAAGCACAAAGAGCTGGAATAGTCCAAACTTGGTCTCTTTCAAACGGGCAAAACGCCAATTGTTCATACGCAATACCAGCTTGACCAACAAGAACAAAAAACTCAAGGCCCAAAAGAAGTCAACGATAAAGAAAGCGTTGTACCAGAATATCTTTCCGCTGTTTTGTATGTATTGGGTTATGAGTTCAAAGTTATCGAACTGCCCATGCTGAGGCGCGTAGATGTAATCGTTGAGTCTGAATTTAGCCGTGCAGAAAAGCAACAGCAAAGAAAGCAGTATCCACAGAATGACCAGTGGATTCAATCCCTTAAGAAACCATTTTTGCATACCTATACTATTAGGCGGGGAGGTCAGTCAGAATACCCAATGAAGGTACAAAAAATATTAGACCCCTTACAGCTTAACCTTCAAAACGGTTTCTTCTTTGCTTAAGGCCTCCAAACGGATCAGCTTTACTTCTTGACGCTGGTTGGGGCTTCCAAAATCGAAATAAGTGGTCACCTTCACATAGGTAGGAGCCGCGTTATCTCCAGTCCGTTTTCCTTTATAGGTCATGTTAAACAACCACTCGCCCTTGTCTTGGGCGGTCATAAAGAATTCTTCCAGACCATAACCCAGAGTCTGCTCGTCTGCCCAACGAATAGCGTCTGTCGCCTTATCGTGAGTCCAGGTAAAGAAGCGATTCTGCGGATTAACGATCTGCAGATCGAACTCGGCATCGTAATCGCTCCACTCAAAAATTACGCGAGCTCTGTGCGAAACATTGCTTTTAAAGAAGTCTCGAACTCCAGCGAGTTGTAAGCTACCTTTATGACTAAAAACCAGGTTCTTGTAATCTTTGACATAGGTCTTTTGCAAATTGCCCAATTGTCCGTTTTGAGCCAGTTCTTTGTTGTCTATACCCGTGTAGATGGCTAAAGCCTCATCTGGGCGTCCAGCGGCGGCTAAGGCTAAGGCTAGGTTTCTGTAATGTTGGACTTGCTGCGGATAGGCAGATACCAACTCGCTGTAAATGGCAGCTGCCTGGTCATGCATACCCAGATTTTCGTATTGATAGGCTGTGGCCCGTAGCTCGTTGGCGGATCTGGCGACTAATTTTGCATTGGACAACACCCGAGATACTAATACCGGATTGTTCCAGTCTTTAAAATAGCTCGCTGCATCGATAAAGAAATAAGGCGCATTGCCATAGCGTTCTCTTTGCTCTAAGTAGATATTATAGGCCTCATCGATATTTGAAGCTGCTTGCAAAGCTTTTATGTAAGGCGTATCGGGTAAGGCAGCCATATCTGCAGCAGATCCGGTGTAAGTAGCTGTGGTTCCCAGTGGAATTGCACTGTCTCGCGCTTGTGCCTTGCTTACCGCTGCCGTCTTGGTGGTTACCAAGATAACTCCGTTTCTACCCAAGGTTCCGTATTTATTGGTAGCGGCGAGTCCTTTTAAAACGGTGATGTCTGCAATATTGGCCGGGTCTAACAAGCCACCTTGTCCAAAGATAGAACGGTCGTTTCCGGTACCAATTCCGTTATTCCCGGTGGTAACTCCACTCAAGGCCCCAGGGCTACTTTCTATAGGAACACCATCTACCACGATAAGTCCGGTTTGATCTAGCAAGATGGTCATATTGTTTCCACGTGAGAGGAACTGCGTAATGTCTTGATCTGGTTTTAAATTGATGTTTGAAAACTGCCCCTGTACGGCAGTTTCTAGATTGATGTCCTGCTCGCTGATCTCCTTATCTGTTATGGTCTCTACCGAATAACCCAATCGTTTCTTGGCAACGCGCATATTCCCTGTATTGACCGCATCGTCATCGGACTCCAAGGTTGCTGTAAGCACAACCTCATCGAGTAACTCACTCCCAGCGACCATAAGAACGTCTTTAACACCATTTTCAGGAACACGGGTTAGCAAAGTGTTCTTGCCTACATAACTAAATTCTAAGATCCCGTTTATTTTGGCATTCAAACTGTAGGTGCCATCTGCTGCGCTCAAAGTTCTCGCACCTGTCTCCCTGTTGTAGATAGACACTCCTTCTAGCGGACCCGCACTGTCGGATACACGACCGCTGACCGAACGGATTCCATCGCCTTGAGGAATTTCATTGGTGGTAGCAAAAACATTGAAAAAAGTACCTCCACTGCGCAATGCGAGCCCCTCTAATCCCTTTTGATTGGAATTGGTCACACTGCAGATCACGTTTACCTTGTGTGAGAAATCTTGCGGGAAATCCTGCAGATCTGCACGCCCATTGGTTACCAACATCACCTCTGTGGCAACACCTTTAAACAGATCCTTATAACTTCCGGCTCCGTCGTAAATGCTGTTCTCCAATTCGTCGCGAAGCGCTGTCCAATTGCCTCCCCTAACCTTGTAAACTCCCTCTTGAATAATATCGTTGCTAAAACTCACAAAACGCACATCTACGGCTTTGTTTTGATTGAAGTACGAATCCATAAAACGCAGTTCTGCTTCCAGATCTTTATTGCGCATATCGTAAGAGGTATCGTACAACAGTGTGAGTTGTTTTACTGTTTCTTGTGCCAGTGCACTAAAACCCACTAATAGCGTGAGTAGTGCTAATAGAAGATGTTTTTTCATCTATTTAAAAATTTTTATTTTTTAGATAATCAAGCAAATAAAAATTATTTGCATAGATCAACCGCTTCGCTTTCGCACAAAAATTTTAATTATCCCAGCGGGTATACTAGTAATTAAATTTGTTTGTGCTCATTTCATATCGAGCTCGGTTAGTTGTTTAAGCCTCAGGGTAAAATCAGCAAGTCCTATAAAGATAAATTTTATTCTGTAGACTAACTAAGACCCAGAAAGGCAAGTACGAAATAAAGACATCAGGGCGATGATCTAGTTAATTCCGTTCAAACTTTACGAGAGCATACCTAAAATTTGGGCCATAAAAAAAAGGGCCTCGGCCCTCTTTACAATTAGTTGTTCTTATTGCGACGTTTTTTCTTCTTTTTCTTCTTCTGATCGCCAAAATGCAGCTCTCCAAAACGGGCAACTTGCTCTTCGGTCAGCATGGTGGAAAGATTTCCAGATAGTTTTTCGTTGAGTTTTTTATAGGTCTGTTGTTTTACGTCGTAAGACACCGTTTCGTCTGCCATGACAGCCATCTTCTCTTTTTCGTATTCCACGATATAATTCTTAACAACCGCCTTTTCAAATGCATCCAGTTCGAACTCCGCAGCATAGAGATCCATTTTCTCGTCTATATCCTCTAAGGTGTTCTCAATGGCAATTGAACCCTGCTCTCTGGGAAGCGGTGGCGGAACATATCCACGCTGTCCTCTAGGTATCTGTCCTAAGTTTTGACTAAAGGCTGTTCCTAAGGAACCGAACACAATTAATAGAATGAGCAGTAGATTCTTTGGCTGCATGATGTTTATTTTAGGTTACAAATATCTTAAATTTCAACCAGAAAGGACAAAAACTATACCAAGGATTACTTTTTCTTAGGATAACTTTCAATGAGTGACAAGACTTCTTTACGTCTGATCTTACCGGTCTCGGTATATCTGAATTTTGAAACTCCATAGATCTTCTTCGGACGAGAATACTTAGGCAAGCTATCAAAAAGGCCTTTGTGCACTCCAGAAGCACGGCCGTCAGAAGTTGGGCTTTCCACAACTAGGACTACTCGCTCCCCAAGGACTGGGTCTGGCTCCGCAGCAATAAAGAAAGGTACGTCTAACTGATCTTCTAAGGCGGCTTCAATTTGTTCGGGATAGATCTTTATACCGCCAGAGTTGATCACATTATCTATGCGTCCCAACCATTTGAATTGAGACTCGTCTTTAAACTCCACAAGATCGTTAGTGATCACGGGGTCTGTGGCGATACCTGGCGCGTTGATCACCAAGCATCCTCGAGTGTCTAGAGAAAGCGTAACCTCGGGCAGGGCCTTGTAATAGGCCGAAGCCTGCTCTCCATTGATACGTCTTAAGGCAATATGACTTACTGTTTCTGTCATGCCGTAAGAGACATAAGCGGCTGTTTCCACACTTTGCAAGGCCTCTTCCAATTGAGTAGAAACTACGCCTCCGCCAATGAGCAAAGTACCAACTTTGTCCAAGGCTGCTAGCGAATGCATGGCCTGAGCGGGAACCATGGCCACAAAGTCGTACTCGGAATCGTATTCTGTCAAGGCTTCCATAGACGGAGCTACCACGTGCAGATGCCAACCTAGGGTTAGCGCACGCACGCACATCATCTTTCCGGCTATATAATCCGAAGACAAACACAATAAGGCTTCTGTTTCTGGGCCAAGATTTAGCGCTTCGCCAGTTTTGCGCGCACTGTATACCATAGCGCTCTTGGGCATGCGGATGGCTTTCGGGGTCCCTGTAGATCCGGAAGTTGTAGTGACAATAAAGTCATCATTATTCAACCACTCTTGCAAGAATTTGGACAAGGATACCTCGTGGGCTGCTCCTTGCTGCTCCAAGTTCACGGTAAAATCCAATAGTTCTTCTGCGCTATCAAAGCTGAGACCATTGAGTTTAAAGGCAGGATGTACGGCTATCACGGGGGGAATCTTTTATTAGAGGTAATCTATCGGATCGCGCTCCGGAGGTGGAGGCACCTCTCCGAACAGTCGCCCTGACCAATCTTTCCACTTATACTTGTATGCCATAATGGCGAGAAATATCGGATAGATCACCAAGACAGGAACAAGCACATCAAAACCTGCCGCGGGCTCGGATACATCCAAGAATATCGAATTGGTTTGGAACACGGTCCAATCCGCAGTAACTAAAAGTGCCGCTATTAAATTGTTTCCGGCATGAAACCCTAGAGCGAGTTCCATTCCTTGATCCATCAGTGTAATTATTCCTAAGAATAAGCCCGTACCGATATAATAGACCATTACTATGTTGCCTAGCTTTTCTACCTCCGGATTAAAAAAATGCAAACCTCCGAAAACAAAAGATGTTACAAGTAACGGCAACCAACGGTTCTTGGCCATTATGCCTATTCCTTGCATGAGATAACCTCTAAAGAGATATTCTTCCATACTGGTCTGTAGTGGAATAAAGACTATTGCTATTAGCGCCAAGATAGCGAAGAGTTTGGCGTCGAACTGCAGTACATAATCATCCGGATTACCGTAATAATCCAAAACGGTGAGTACTGTGGTTGTCAGGCCTATAAGTAAGAAGCCGAACATTACCCTGCTCCAATCGATCTTAGAACGGGCCGTTGTAAGACTTACAAATGACTGTTTGTGCACATATTTCACCCAGAGCAGCAAGGCTGCCAATCCGATGGCGAAACTCAGTAGCATAAAGAATAAGGTGCTGTTGGAATCCAGCACGCTGAACATATCAGCCTCCTCGCTCAATTCAAACATACTGCCACCACTGGCAGATTGTTTCATAAAGATCGCGATGATAAAAGGAATGCTCCCGAGTTGAGAGGCTATAAAAACAACGACTACTCCCAAAAGGTAGCGCCACGGTTGGTAAAGGGATTTATACGCCTGTGCTATGTACATAGACTATAATGACTTTAAATTTAAAACATTAAGATTCCATTGGCCTGCCTTGGAATAGTGGATATAACCTGAGTTGACCACCAAAGGCGCTTCTACATTGTTGGTGTAGAGACTGCCTGTTCCCAGACCTTGCGGCAAGATAGTTCTTTTTGAAAAGGTATATTGACAAATAGCATTTAAACCGATATTACTTTCTAAGGCGGAGGTGATCCACCAGGGAATATCAAAATTGGCCGCCGCAGTTATCCACTGATCTGTGGCTGCAAATCCACCGAGCAAACTGGGTTTAAAGATCAGGTATTGTGGCTTTATGGTGGCCAACATTTGCAATTGTTGCTCTGGGTCATGCAAACCGATGAGCTCTTCGTCAAGGGCTATGGGCAAGGGACTAGCAGCACAAAGTGCTGCCATTGCCTCCCACTGCTTGGGCTTTATGGGTTGCTCTATGGAATGGATCTCGTACTCAGACAAGCGCTTGAGTTTTTCTAGCGCTTCTGCAGGGCTAAAAGCTCCATTTGCATCTACTCGGAGTTCAATCGTATTGGCATCAAAACGAGTTCGAATGTGTTTTAAAATATCTATCTCTGCCTGAAAATCGATTGCGCCGATCTTCATTTTGATGCAGTCAAATCCCGCGTCGAGCTTTTGCTCTATTTGCTCACTCATAAACTCAGGGCTTCCCATCCAGATCAGCCCGTTTATTGGAATTGGAGCTTCTTTACGAGTAAAGTCAGAAGGAAAGAGTTCGTAGGGATCTTCGCTACGCAAAGAGGCCAGCGCCGTTTCCAATCCGAAGCGGATCGAAGGAAAATCTAACAAAGCTTCCATAAGCTCTGCTATCGGCTTATCTATGTTTGAACAAAGCCAAGCCAATTTATCTTCGTAATCGGGTCTGTCGTCTATGCTCAACCCACGCAATAAAGCACACTCGCCTATACCCCAATGCGCTCCGTCTCGCAATTGTAAAAAATAAGACTGCTTTTGCGTAAGCACTCCTCGAGAAGTTCCGCTAGGCCGTTTAAAGTTCAGCAAATAAGATTGAAAACTAGCTTTCATTTAAACAGTTAAACTTCCTCCTATGGGGAGCAATTCCAATTGTTTACCAGCCGCCTTAAAGGCAGCAACTGCAGCCTCTTGGTCTATCTCGATATAACCAAAGGTGTCGTAGTGAACACCCAATACTCTATTGCAAGCAACAAAATCACTTGCGTGTACAGCATCTTTGTAGCCCATAGTAAAATTGTCTCCTATAGGCAGCACTGCTAGATCCAGTTTGTATTCTAAGGGAATAAGCTTCATGTCCATGGTCAGGGCTGTATCGCCGGCGATATAAACTGTCTTACCGTCTGCCTCAATGACAAAACCGCCAGGTTCTCCTCCGTAGCTACCATCGGAAAAACCACTAGTATGCACTGCGGCTACATATTTCACGCGCCCGAAGGGAAAGTTCCAGTGCCCTCCGTGATTCATAGGGTGAACCGGAATATCCTTGGCTCCGTAATGCATGGCGATCTCATAATTGGAAACTATGGTCGCCCCAGTGCGTTTGGCCAGTGCTTCTGCGTCCAAAACATGATCTTGATGCGCATGGGTAAGCAAGATAAAATCGGCCTCCAACTGATCCAGGATCGATTTGTCTTCGATAAGCGGATTTCCATTGATAAAAGGGTCAATGACTATATGATGCTCACTGGTCTTTATAGCGAGGGTGTTGTGCCCTAAATACTGTATTTGCATGCCGTAAATGTTTTGAGTTAAAGATACGGACTCTGCCCCTATGAAAGCAAGTTGGCAAGGAGCAAAAGTACAGCATAACCAAAAGTGCTAAGTGCCACTACTTTTAACTGCGGATCCAAACTTTTATGGTCTTTGGTGTTTCTAGCTACAGTCAGATGTTTATTTAGCAACACTATTGCTACCAGCGGTAAAAGGCCCCAGTATCCCGTAGTATCCCAGCTTAAATACTGCGCAACTATGGCGCAGACACTTCCGCCCAAGATCAAAAAACTGTGGTAATTCATGCTGCCTTGCTTGCCCAACTTAACCGCCAGGGTATTCTTACCTGCCTTAGTATCACTTTCGCGGTCTCGCATATTGTTTAGATTGAGTACCGCTGCGCTCCAAAGTCCTATGGAAGCTGCAGCTAAAACTACTGTTAGCTGTATGCTTTGATGGTATAAAAAGTAACCTCCCACTACACTTACAAGACCAAAGAACACGAACACAAATAAATCGCCCAGACCGCGGTAACCGTAAGCCGAATCGCCCACGGTGTATTTTACAGCAGCGATGATAGCGGCGATCCCTAACACGAGAAACGCCAAGGCATAAAGAAGTTTTTCGGCTCCAAAAGCTCGGTAGATCAAGGCTATCGCCAAGATCAAGGTAATGATCGCTGTGAGATACATGCCTTTTTTTAAAGCTGTCGCGCTGAGCGCTCCGCTTTGCATAGCACGTACTGGGCCAACTCGGTCTTCATTATCGGTGCCTTTAACACCGTCGCCGTAGTCGTTAGCAAAGTTGGAAAGTACCTGGAACCCTATAGCCGTAAAAATAGACAGGGTAAAGATCAGTCCATCAAAATGTCCGGAGGGCAGGGTTAAGGCGCCTGCAGCAATAATGCCTGCAATCGATAAGGGTAGCGTTCTCGGGCGGGCTGCACTGATCCAAGCTTTGGGTTTGGCCATCTGAAATTTTTAGTAAAGATACTACTAAATCCCACCTTCTCGCAAAGCCTTTCCTAGTTCCAAATCCTTAACAAACAAAATGAGGATACACGGAAATTATGTACCTTTAAAACGAACAACTTAACTAACTTTTATGAGCGTTTCTAAAAATTACCAAACCGGACTGTTGGTATTACGAGTAGGCCTGTCTGCTTTAATGTTAACCCATGGCATCCCCAAACTAATGAACTTGTTCCAAGGCGATATGAGCTTTGGAGACCCCCTAGGGATCGGTTCGACCCTAAGTTTCATTCTTGTGGTATTTGCTGAGGCGATTTGTCCAATTCTGATCATCTTGGGTCTACGAACTCGACTGGCCGCCATTCCGGTGATCATTACTATGGCCGTAGCCGCCTTTATAGTGCATGGCGACGATCCTTTTAGCTCTATGGAAAAAGCATTGATGTACCTGGTTGGCTTTACCACAATTGCCTTGATGGGTGGCGGTAAATACACCATTAAACAGCTGTTTTAATCTTTGGCCGGACGATTCTTTAAACTTTCTAAACTACAAGCGATGAGCAAAGGCAAAATTGGACGTTACCTCCTATATGCCTTGGGTGAGATCGTTTTGGTTGTAGCCGGAATATTGATCGCCCTAGCTATAAACAATGCTAACGAGCAAAAAAAAGAACGGGATGAACTGCTGGCTATCTTTTCTGATGTTAAGGCAGATCTTGTCATAGACACTACCCTGGTAGGGCGGATCATCCCGTATTATGAAGCCCGAGAAAAATTGGCAGATAGCATTTCTAAAGGTTTCTTTAGCAGAGAAGATTACAAGCGGTGTTTGCCTTGTCATTCCATGATAACTACCTATGTCCCTTTTAAACTCAACGACAAAGGTTACAGTCAGCTGCGCAACTTTAATCAGTCCAATGAGAACAAGGATTCCTTGGCAGTAGAAATTGTGCAGTTCTACAACGGTTTTATAAATATCATAGACGAGATTTCTTCTCGTGTAGAAGAGGATACTTATAGTACGTTAGAGCAATGGAGAAACACCCAGCCTTGGTTTGCCGATATACTCAGTGGCAAGTTGCCAGAGGCCTATTTGGATTATATATCAGAAGACCCTGAATACCGCAATCGGGTGGCGTATTTTAATGTGATAGCCTGTAAAAATCTGTTGCCGGTATTGCGTCAGTATAAAACGCAAGCGGAGGAAGCCCTAAAAAGGCTCGATGAGCGCCTGGTCCCTAATGATCAAAAATCGTGATAAGGAGTTCTTTGAGCAGATCGCCTTGGCTCATGTTGTGCGCCCCTACTCCCTTGCTCTTCATATCCACCGCACGAATGCCTTTAATAATGGCGCTAACGCGTTTCATGGGATAATTTCTCGCCGCTACCTGATAATCTTTGATAAAGTAAGGATTCACTCCTAGTACTTTAGGTGCTGCGGATGGGTCCGGCAAGGCGTGATACTTGAGTAGTTTATTGAAAAAACTGTAGAGCAAGGCCACCGTCATGACCAAAGGATGGTTCTTTGGATTTTGCGCAAAGTGCTGCGCGATACTGTAGGCTTTCTTGATATTGCGCTCGCCTATGGCCTTTTGCAATTCAAAATTGTTGAACTCCTTGCTTATCCCAATATTCTCTTCTATGATCTCTGGACTGATCTCAGTGCCAACAGGCACTATGAGTTGTAATTTTTCCAATTCGTTGTTGATCTTGGAAAGATCGGTCCCGATGAACTCAACAAGCATCTGAGCAGCCTTTGGCGCTATGGTATATCCACGCCCCTTAAGCACCCTGCGGATCCAATCTGGAACTTGATTCTCATACAGTTTTTTACTGGTAAAGAGTTCGCCTTGTTTGCTAAGGGTCTTATACAGTTTTTTGCGCTTGTCTAGAGTTTTGTATTTGTAACAGATCACCAAAACCGTTGTTGGCTGCGGATTCTCTGCGTAGCTTACCAACTGCTCAATAGTGCGCGAAAGGTCTTGCGCCTCTTTTACGATGACCACTTGGCGCTCTGCCATCATAGGAAAACGCTTGGACTGCCCAACAATATCATCAATACTAACATCTCTGCCGTAAAGGATCATTTGGTTAAAGTCGCGTTGAGACTCATCTAGCGCATTGCCCTCTATATAGTCTGCGATCTGATCGATATAATAGGCCTCCTCTCCCATTAAAAAGTAAATGGGTTTAAAATTGCCGTTTCTAATATCGGTCACTATGCGCTTTACGTCTTCCATCTGAAAAAAAAGATGCACCTTTGCTCTATGCAGCAACTGGCATTTCCTCGGTACGAGTTTCGCTTCAAAAATACCAAAAATAAGCCCGGCGTTTTTGATGTGGTAAGAAAAAAATTCGTGGTACTAACCCCAGAGGAATGGGTACGCCAACATTGTGTACGTTACCTCAACGAAGCGCTCCATTACCCTTTGAGTTTGATCAATGTAGAAAAGCAACTGGAAGTGAGCGGATTAAAGAAACGCTACGATGTAGTTGTATTTACTCCGGAGGGGAAAATTCGAATTCTAGTAGAATGCAAAGCCCCTAGCGTGGCAATTACGCAAGAGACCTTTGATCAGATAGCGCGCTATAATCTATCCCTGCAAGCAGACTTACTTATGGTGACCAACGGGCTGGCACATTATTACTGTCAATTGGATTACGAGCACGGACGCTATAATTTCTTAGCAGAGTTGCCACCGTATGCCTAAATTTGCCTTTGTGAAAACTGCGGTCGTCATACTTAATTGGAACGGAAAGTCTTTGCTAGAGACCTATCTACCTTCGGTGATGGCCCACAGCGAAGGAGCACATATCTATGTAGCCGACAATGCCTCCACAGACGATTCTGTCGCTTTTGTAAAAGAAAACTATCCGCAGATCACCATTATACAGAACAAGACCAATAGAGGTTACGCAGGTGGATACAATGAGGCCTTAAAGCAGGTTGCAGAACCGCTATGGGTCTTACTCAATAGCGATGTAGAAGTAACTCCTGCCTGGTTAGAACCCATGCAGGCAGCCTTTAACGCCAATAGCGACTTGGCGGCGGCGCAGCCTAAGATCTTAGATCATAAGAATCCGAAGCAATTCGAATATGCCGGAGCAGCAGGAGGTTTTATAGACAAATACGGCTATCCTTATTGCCGCGGACGTATTTTTGACAGTCTGGAAGAAGATAAGGGGCAATACCAGGAGCCGCTTGATATCTTTTGGGCCAGTGGTGCTTGTTTGTTTATTCGCAAGGACGATTTTATTGCTGCAGGAGGACTTGACGAGCGTTTCTTTGCTCATATGGAAGAGATCGATCTGTGTTGGCGCTTGTTTCACATGGGCAGAACTGTGAAATGCATACCGCAAGCTGTGGTCTATCATTTAGGCGGGGGAACCCTGCCCAGTATGCATCCGCAGAAAACCTACTACAACTTTAGAAATTCGCTTTACTGTTTGGCTAAAAACCTCAAAGGCTTTACCGCAATGCGACGCATCTTTGTACGCATGTTACTAGACGGTGTGGCAGGGCTGCGCTTTTTACTACAAGGTAAATTTGCCCATCTCAGTGCCATCTTGCGCGCACATCTGGATTTCTACAGGAATTACAGCAGCATAAGCAAAAGCAAACCAGCACATTACAGAGACGAAAAATACTACACCCACAGCAGTATTGTATGGAAGTATTTTGTTGCTGGGATTCGTTCTTTTGGGAAGCTTTAACTACCTTTACCTAAAGTATTGTTAAGGATTTTTAGCTAAGCAGCTTATCAACTAATTTTACATCACTAAACCGAGATTTATGAAGAAAATAGCATTAATTGCCGCAATTGCCCTTACTGCGGTTTCCTGTGTTTCTAAAAAGCAATATGCCGAATTAGAAGCGAAACAACGCAACACTGAAGATTTATTGAATTCTGCAACAGTTAAATTAAACAGCTGTTTGGAAGAAAAAGCGGGTCTTACAGCTCGCGCCAACTCTTTAGAATCTCAAGTTGCCTCACTAAACGCCACCAATGGCGATCTGATCAAACAAATTGGAGAGTTCACTACCCTAACCCAACAAGGTGCAGCGAACTTGGAGCGCTCTTTGGAAAGCCTTAAAGAAAAGGATCTGACCATTCGCAAACTGCAAGATGCGGTTACTCGTAGAGATTCTGTGAACCTAGCCTTGGTACAAAGCCTTAAAGGAGTTCTGGGCAACCTGGACGACGAAGACATTGAGGTAAGTGTAGAAAAAGGAGTAGTTTACGTAAACATCTCTGACAAACTATTGTTTAAGAGCGGCAGCTATGCCATTACCGATCGCGCCAAAGAAGTGCTAGGTAAAGTAGCCAAAGTGGTTAACAACAAACCAGACTTTGAGTTCTTGGTAGAAGGACATACCGATACCGACCCAATTAGCCGTAACGGTATTAAAGACAACTGGGACCTGAGTGTACTTAGAGCTACTGCTGTAGTGCGTTTACTACAAGACGATTTTGGAGTAGATCCTAAGCGCATGACCGCAGGAGGACGTTCTGAATATGTGCCAGTTGCCTCTAACGACACTGCAGAAGGTAAGGCCAGAAACAGACGTACACGCATAGTGGTATTGCCTAAGATCGACCAGTTCTACAATATGATAGAAGACGGTCTAAAAGATCCTGCTATCAACGACTAAGAGTTCGTAGAAAGATTTGAGAAACCGCGCCCAAAAGCGCGGTTTTTTATTTTAAAGACTTAACTTTAACAGACACCATCATTTTATTTGCGATATGAGTGAACAAGAATTCGAAACCGTATACTCCGGAACAGAGGTACGTGTCATACTTTTAAAAGGACTTTTAGCTGCCGCGGGCGTTGATGCCATGGTTCAAAACGACTATCAAGCTGGTATAACCGCAGGATTTGGCGGAGGAACCCCTAATACGGTTAGGCTTAAGGTGCATCAAGACGATCTGGAAACTGCTAAAGGCGTTGTAAAAGACTTTATTAATAACCAACATACCGATGAAGCCTAAACTCCTGCTATTGGCGCTAGTATTGAGCTTTACATGGACAAGTAATGCCCAAGAAAACAAAGACTACCCTGCCCTGGTAACGACGCTAGACAGCACCTTAGCGACCCTCTACGGAGTGATCTCGGGAGAAAAGGGAGAAGCCAGAGACTGGGACCTGTTCAAGTATCTGTTTCATCCTAAAGGACAACTGATCTATTCTGTCAAGACCAAAAGTGGTGCTCATGCCCTTACCTATATGAGCCCGCAAGACTATATCGAAAGGTCTGGGCCTTGGTTAGTAGAAAATGGTTTCTTTGAGGTAGAAGTAGCGCGTAAGGAAGATCACTTCGGAAACATTTGTCAGGTATTCAGCACCTACGAATCCTACCGCAGCAAGACAGACGACAAACCCTTTATGCGTGGCATTAACAGCATTCAATTGCAGTTCGATGGAACGCGTTGGTGGATCGTAAACATATACTGGACCCCAGAGACTCCAGACAATCCTATTCCGCAGCAATACTTAAAAACGAATTGATCATGAGAATTACATTCTTGTTAATGGCTCTGATTATTGGGACGACTGTCAACGCCCAAAGCGTCATTGGGGCTTGGGAAAATTACGAGACAAATGCGCAAGGCAAGCAGCTGCGGCATGTGGTGATCTTTGCCGATGGTTATCAGGTATTGACCACTTATGATGCCCAAAGCGGCGCTTTTGTCCATACCAACGGTGGCCTCTGGTCATTGGAGGGTAATACGATGACAGAAACGGTGGAGTTTCATTCGGACGATGCTTCTTCTGTTGGCAAGTCCGTGAGTTTTGAAATTAAATTGACCGATACAAGTTTACAGATCGTTGGAGACGCTCGTGTCTTTAAGCGCATAGACGATGGAACTCCAGGGGCACTGAGCGGCGCTTGGCTTATGTCTGGCAGAAAGCGAAATGGTGAAATGCAAGAGCGCGATACCTCTAGACCTCGGAAGACGATGAAGATCCTCTCAGGGACGCGCTTCCAGTGGATCGCCTACAATACAGAGACGAAACAATTCATGGGAACCGGTGGTGGCTCTTATACCACAGCAAACGGAAAGTATACGGAGAACATAGAATTCTTTTCAAGAGATGTCAATCGGGTTGGTGCGAGTTTGGAATTCGACTTTGAATTGATCGATGGGAAATGGCATCATTCTGGTTTTTCTAGCAAGGGCGACCCCCTTTACGAAGTCTGGTCGCTGCGAGATTAACTATTTATTACCAAAGAATTGGGAATCCGTAGGGATACCTAAGCTCCTAGTAGACGTACCTTTAGAAAAAACTTTAACCATGAGAATTACAACTACACTCTTTGCGCTATTTGCTATGGTTTACTGCGGATTCGCTCAGGATGCGAACATCCTTGAACTAGATCCGAACCAGTCTATGTCTATAACCGGAAAAGGGCCCGGACAAGATGCGACCATTAACCCGTTCATTGCCGAGAACAGCATCATCGTGATCTCCAATATTGGTAAGGGCGTATTCTCCATAAGAGTCCAAAAGGAAGGCGTTATTTTGCAAGAAGTGACCGTAAAACCAGAACAGACCAGAGAACTAATACTTTCTAAAGGTCTTGAGGTCTATTTTGATTCGGAAGAAGAAGCCAAGGTCGCAGTTAGCTATAAGCCCATTAAAAAGTTCTAATAATGAATAACAAACTCTTGGTCGATGAACGCCAAGCCGATCTGGGGAATTTTATGGTGGGAAGGTTGTTGCCTTTCCGCAAAAAAAGACAAGTAGGCCCCTTTACTTTTATTGACCATATGGGCCCTACAAAACTTGGCCCTGGTCGTTATATGGATGTGAATCAACATCCACATATTGGGCTTAGTACACTCACCTATTTGTTTGAAGGACAGATAGAACACCGAGACAGCATTGGGAGTGTTCAGAACATTGCTCCCGGAGATGTTGGCTTTATGACTGCCGGTAAGGGCGTGACCCATACCGAGAGAACACCTCAGCAGCTTAGAGACGGCCGTGAGTTTGCGATGCACGGGTATCAGATCTGGGTGGCCCTACCGCCTGAGCTGGAAGAGATGGAACCTCGCTTCGATTATTTTCCTGCAGCAGAGATACCAACTTGGCAAGAGGGCCCAATTACCTTTAAGTTGGCAGCTGGAGAGGCCTTTGGTAAAAAAGCACCTTTGCAGGGCTTTTCTCCTTTGTTTATGGTCGACGTGTTCAGCTCCGCAGAAACCACACTAAAACTGGCCGGACAGCTATGTGGGGAAGTTGCTTTTGTGATCGTTAAAGGACAGATCAACGTTGATTCTCAAAAAGTGGATGCCGGACAAATGTTGATCAGCAAGACAGATGAACAGTGTGAGATCTGTATGGATGCCAACACCCAATTATTGCTCTTTGGTGGCGAACCTTTAAGGCAAGAACACTTCTTGCTTTGGAACTTTGTTTCTTCTGATAAAGACAAGCTGCAGAAAGCCAAAGCAGCTTGGCAAGCCAAAAAATTTCCACAAGTTCCTGGAGACGATACTTATATTCCAATTCCTGAGCTCAAAAGATAAGCGCTCAGTTTTATCCATTTTTCTGTAGTTTTGGCATGCACTAAACAAGCAAATATGCGCATCCTGAATCTACTCTTAATACTATCCTTAGGGCTAGTTGTTACCGCCGGTTGTAAAGATGAAAAGACCTTAGCAACCAATCCGAAGGAAGATCCAACACGCTTTCCAGATACTGTAAACAGCAGGCTTACCGAAGCGCATAAGCGTATTCCCGGCTCAAAGGTTTATGCCTTACTTCCTGATAATTTCAAATTCATTCGTGCGCAGAATCAAATCCAAAAAGATCAAAATACCTTTATACAGATCGTCGAGACACCTTCTGCGAACTTTGAGAATGCCAAGAAAGCCTTCAGCCGCGAGAATATCGAAGCCGGCGGGTCTAAAGTAGACATTGTGCGATCTATTCGCTTTGGGATCTACGACGGTATTTTTCTAGACGGACCTTCTAATTTACCCACCCAGCGAAAGGCCTCTGTGGTTTTTGGCGATCAAGACTTTGTTTGCCTGATCTTTGGCGAATACCCTAGCGATAGTCCGGAGTCGCGTAATGAGATCTTAAGCATTTTTAAGTCTATGGTGCACGATAAGGACCAGAATCCAGAAGATCTTTCCGGACCATTCTATACCTTTGATCCGAATATCACTGGTTTTAAAGCTGCTGTTCTCAGTAAAACAGTAGACATTTATAACCTCAGCGGAGATCCTGAAGCAGAAAAAGGCCTCCCTACCTCAATGAATTTTGCTCCTATTCCGGTGCTCCCTGTGGAAGCGCAAGAAAAATACTTTGAGCAACTCATTACAGAGAGTCAAGAAGGAAAGCTAAAGATCACGTCTAAAGAAACAGAGCAATTGGTCATTAGTGGCATGCCAGCCACTGTCTTAGAGACCACTGTGAATGCGGATGGAAGAACCGGGGTCTTTTACGCGGCGATCTTAAATGGCCCAAATAGCGCTCTAGTTTTTATTGCCAGTGCCTTTGATCAACCCTTACAACGTTTACCGCAGTTTAAAGCGACCTTGGAGTCGGTTCGATTCAGATAATAATTCAAGTATTTTCTCTATACGTAAATATGGTCCATCGCTTGCGTTTTGCAGCCCTCTTCTAATTTTAGGACTGATTTCCAATACACTACTTGCTCAAGAAGCAGACAGCCTACAGATCAAGTCATACGTAGATAAGATCATCTTAAAAATAAACTTAGACACTCAGAACGAAGAGTTTCTCATCTATTCAGACCAACAAGAGCAGATCGCATTGAGCACCAACAGTAGCCTGCGATTAGACCTCTCGTTAGATTATGAGTTTTTAGGCTTTAGCATTGGGTTTGCTCCGAACTTTTTTAACTCCAATAAGGACGACGCCAGAAAAGGCTCAAGCGAGCTTACCGATATTGGATTTCGCTTTTTTCTAGGCCGATGGACACAAGAACTCACCTACCAAAGCAATGAAGGATTCTACGTTGAGAACACTGCGGATTTTATTGCAGATTGGAATGCCAATAGCGACCCTTACATTCAGTTTCCATATCTAAAACGCACCTACTACGGAGGATCCACAGCTTACGTTTTAAACGATAGGTTTTCTCTCCGAAATATTGTGTACAATACCGAATGGCAACTAAAAAGCGCGGGCAGCTTTGTACCTACTGCGCGATATGGTTACCGACGAATTTCTGCAACCTTAAATCAAACCAGAGAAGTTGAGAACAATTTTGAACTGGACCTTATTGCCGCATACTATTACACATGGGTGATCCACGCCAACTGGTTTATAGCACCGCAACTCTCCCCAGGGATCGGCATACGCTTTAGTAACACTACTCAGGAAAACACAACAGCGCGAGAACGCGACACCCGCTACCCTTTAATACTCGATGGCGGTTTGCAACTCGGATATAGCTCGGAGCGTTTTATCGCTGGAGGACTCCTTAATTTTCAATCGATCTATACCAAAACTGGTTCTGGTAGTTCAGTGATCAACGACCAGGTCTTTGCGCGATTCTTTGTAGGCATCAGATTAGACCCACCAGAATTTATTGCCAAACAGGCCAGACGCATCAATGAGAAATTCGGTCTATAAAAAAAGTGACCTCCGAAGAGGCCACTTTAAAAATTAAGACTCAATAAGGGAGTAACTAGGCCAGATCAAAGCGATCTGCGTTCATTACTTTGGTCCAAGCCGCCACAAAGTCATTTACAAACTTTTGCTCGGCATCGTCTGCAGCATATACTTCTGCCACAGCACGTAGTTCAGTATTCGATCCGAAGATCAAGTCCGCACGTGTACCTGTGAATCGAACTTGTCCGGTTCTGCGATCACGGCCTTCGAACAATTTATCATCGTCAGAAGCAGCGCTCCAAGTGTAGGTCATATCTACCAAGTTCTTAAAGAAGTCGTTGGTCAAATGCCCTACATTGTCTGTGAACACTCCATGCTTAGAACCGTCGTAGTTCGCACCTAAAACACGCATACCACCAACAAGCACAGTCATTTCCGGAATAGATAGTGCCATTAGGTTAGCCTTGTCCACAAGCAGATCTTCTGCTGCAACATCTAGGTTAGGATTCACGTAGTTACGGAAACCATCTCCTAGTGGTTTTAGGTAATTGAACTGCTCAATATCGGTTTGCTCTTGCGTAGCATCTCCTCTACCGCCGTGGAAAGGAACATTGATATTATGTCCTGCATTTCTAGCAGCCTCTTCTACAGCAGCATTACCTGCCAATACAATTAGGTCTGCCATGCTTACATTGCCGCTAAATTCATTCTGAATAGCCTCTAGTACACCCAGAACTTTATTCAGTTCCTCAGGATTGTTCACCGGCCAGCTGCGTTGCGGCTCCAAACGTACTCGAGCTCCATTGGCACCTCCGCGCTTATCGGTGTCTCTGTAAGTAGAAGCAGATGCCCAGGCAGTTCTAACCAATTCAGAAACACTCAAACCAGAAGCCAAGATCATTTTTTTCAAAGAATCCTCGTCGGCACTGCTCAAAGTGTAGCTCGCTGCTGGGATAGGGTCTTGCCAGATCAGCTCTTCCGCCGGAACTTCTGGCCCCAAATAACGAACTTTTGGTCCCATATCACGGTGCGTAAGTTTGTACCAAGCTCTAGCAAAAGCATCCTCAAAGGCTTTGTGATCTTTGTGGAAACGCTTAGAGATCTCCAAATAAGCAGGATCTGTCTTTAAGGCAATATCTGCTGTGGTCATCATAAGCGCTTGCTGTCCGTTAGGATCTCCAGCTGTTGGCGCCATTCTTGCTTTAGACTCCGCTGTTGGCGTCCATTGGTGCGCTCCAGCAGGACTCTTGGTCAATTCCCAATCGTAATTCAACAATACATCAAAATAATCGGCATCCCATTGGGTTGGGTTTGGTGTCCAAGCACCTTCGATACCACTGGTAATAGTATCTTCTAGCACTCCAGACTTATAGGTATTCTTCCATCCGGTGCTCATTTCTTCGATTGAAGCTCCGTGAGGCTCAGGGCCTACGTATTTTCCTGGATCGGCAGCTCCGTGCGCTTTTCCAAAAGTGTGTCCTCCAGCAACCAAGGCTACGGTCTCTTCATCGTTCATAGCCATACGGCCAAAAGTCTCGCGTACATTTGCTGCAGAGCCCATAGGGTCTGGGTTTCCGTTCGGTCCTTCTGGGTTAACGTAGATCCATCCCATCATTACTGCGGCAAGTGGATCTTCTAATTTACCGCCTTCGTAACGGTCTTCATTAGCACCCCATTCGGTTTCACTACCCCAGTAAACATCTTGTTCTGGTTCCCAAATATCTTCTCGTCCTCCAGCAAAACCAAAGGTTGGGAATCCCATTGATTCCAAGGCGACGTTTCCGGCAAGGATCATTAGGTCTGCCCAAGAGATCTTGTTCCCGTATTTCTTTTTGATAGGCCAAAGCAACAAACGCGCTTTGTCCAAGTTCCCGTTATCTGGCCAACTGTTGATTGGCGCAAAACGTTGGTTTCCGGTTCCGGCTCCACCTCTACCATCTCCTACTCTGTAGGTACCGGCACTGTGCCAAGCCATACGGATCATTAGCCCTCCGTAGTGTCCGTAGTCTGCCGGCCACCACTCCTGAGAGTCCGTCATTAACTTTTCGAGGTCTTTCTTTAAGGCGTCGTAGTCTAAGCTCTTAAAGGCCTCCGCATAATTAAAGTCCTCGCCCATAGGGTTAGACTTAGTGGCGTGCTGACGCAGTATGTTCAGCTTTAATTCGTTTGGCCACCAATCGCGGTTCTTCACGCCGCCACCGCCAACAGTGTTCTGCTTTCCGCTAAGAAAAGGACATTTGCTAGCGTCGCTGCTATTCAAGTCTCCTAATTCGTTATTTCCCATTTTTTGATGATTTTGATTGTTTCCTCAAATTTACCATAAGCTCGCCTTATATTTCTATGACCACTATCAGTATTGTTTATATCGGAATAATGGATGGTATAGGTCACCGTAAATCAGATACTAGTAGTTCAACTTGTTCACTGCATTGAGGTTTTTTGTACCTTAGAAAACAACCAACAATACTAACATCCAACCCATGAGAATCTTAAAATTTCTGGTTTTAAGTGCATTGCTCATTCCTTTAAGCACCAATGCACAACGCAAAAGCAAAGCATCAATTCCCACAGTAGCAGACAGTTTATTCCACGGCCTCGAATGGCGCAATATTGGCCCTTTTAGAGGTGGTAGGTCTGTGACCAGCACCGGCGTGGTCGGCGATCCTAACACCTATTATATGGGATCTACCGGGGGCGGAGTCTGGAAAACCACAGATCGTGGAATCACCTGGAACAATATTTCCGATGGCTTTTTTAAGACGGGTTCCGTAGGAGCCATTGCCGTTTCTGAAAGCGACCCTAATGTGGTAGTGGTAGGAATGGGAGAACACGCAGCCCGAGGAGTTATGACCTCTATGGGTGATGGTGTTTATATCTCTCACGATGCAGGAAAGACCTGGAAACATATTGGTCTTGATAATTCACGTCACATCTCTGACGTGATCATTCATCCGCAGAATCCAGATGTGATCTACGTAAGTGCACAAGGAGCACAATACGCTCCCTCCAAACAACGTGGTGTATACCGAACCACTAATGGTGGTGCAAGCTGGGAGCAAGTGTTAAGCGTTGGCAACAAGGTCGGCGCCTCCTCTTTGAGCATGGATATGAATAATCCGCGTATCCTTTATGCCGCCATGTGGGAGCATCAACGCTTTCCTTGGATCATGGAGTCTGGAGGAGCGCAATCCGGACTTTACAAATCTACCGACGGCGGTGACAATTGGGAAAAAATGACCGAGGGCTTGCCTGCGGATTTTGGTAAAGCCGGGATCTCTGTTTCTCGCGCCAATTCAGAACGCGTTTATGCCGTAATAGAAGCAGAAGGCACTAAAGGCGGGGTTTATCGCTCAGACAACGCCGGAAAGAACTGGAAACAGATCAACAAGGACCGTGTGAACATTGCACGCTCTTGGTATTATATGGAGATCTTTGCCGATCCTGTAAATGAAAACGTGGTCTACGTGCTCAATGCACCTGTCATGAAGTCCATTGACGGCGGAAAGACCTTCTCTGGGATAGCTGTGCCGCATGGTGACAACCACCATCTGTGGATCAATCCGCAGGACAATCAAAACATGATCAATTCTAACGACGGGGGAGCCAATATTTCCTTTAATGGCGGTAAAAGTTGGAGTTCACAACGCAATCAGCCCACAGCTCAGTTCTACAGAGTTATAGCAGACAATCAAGTGCCTTATCACATTTACGGTGGACAACAGGATAATTCGGCCATAGGGATTGCAAGCCGAACCAACGATGGTGGAATTGGTTGGAAAGATTGGTATTCTGTCGCCGGAGGGGAAAGTGCCTTTATCGCCTTTGACCCAGACGATCCACAGACCGTTTACGGCGGAACCTATCAGGGAAATCTAAGTAAATGGGACAGAGATGCGCGCTATCAGAAATCGATAAAGCAATATCCGGAACTCGGTTTGAGTATTGCGCCTAAAGACGCCAAATACCGCTACAACTGGAACGCTCCTATTATTACTTCGCCCCACGATCGCTCGATCATCTATCACGTAGGGAATGTTGTGTTTAAGAGTACGGATGGTGGTTTGAGTTGGATGGAGGTAAGTCCCGATCTCACCAAGAACGAAAAAGACAAACACGGCCCTGGCGGGGGTCCGTATACCAACGAGGCCGCGGGTGGAGAAAACTACAACACCATAACATCTTTGGTAGAATCTCAACATGAAGAAGGCGTACTTTATGCCGGAACAGACGACGGCTTACTACACATTACCAAAGACGGCGGCAAGAACTGGACTAACATCACTCCTCCGGGAATCAAAGATGGTATAATCAATAGCATTGATGTATCCGAGCACGATCCGGCGACCGTATATATAGTGGTGATGCGCTATAAATCCATGGATCTTAGTTCGCATGTGTTTAAAACAAACAACTACGGTGCTTCTTGGACTAAAATTGTAAACGGTTTGGACGATCCTAACGGCTTTGCCCGTGTGGTTCGCGCCGACAAGAAACGCAAAGGTTTGCTTTATGCGGGTACCGAGACTGGTATGTATGTCTCCTTTAACGACGGGGCCATGTGGCAACGCTTCGATCTGAACTTGCCTGTTGTGGCTATAAATGATCTTTTTATTCGTCAGAACGATTTGATCGCTGCAACTTCTGGTCGCGCCTTTTGGATCTTGGACGATCTGAGCCCTTTACAACAACTCGATCTAAGTAGTCAAAGCTTTCAAATATTCCAACCGAAAGACAATTACCGACTCTATGGAGGCGTCTCTCGTGCTCCTGGTCAAGGCCGCAACCCGAGAATGGGGATCAACTTTGATTACTACTTGAACGAGGCTATTGATAGCTTGGAATTAAAACTGGAGATCTTGCAAGACAACAAAGTCATTAGAACCCTTAGCAGTAAGCGTCCGCAAGGATACAGATCATGGCCAGGCGGACCTCCACCGCCACAGGTACTGCCTAAAAAGCAAGGTTATAACCGTTTCAGCTGGGGCTTTGATAGAGATCCGATGCCGGGAGTTGACAAGGTTTTTGTTTTTGGTGGTTTATACGGTGGTAGCGTTGCTCCGGGCACTTACACCTTTAGGTTGTCCTATAATGGTAAGGTGAGCGAGACCACAGCAAAATTACTTCCGAATCCGGCGGTGGATGCTAGTGCAGCAGACTGGGCAGCTCAACAAAAAATGTTGATGCAGATTCAAGATGTGATCACAGAAATGCACGAATCTGTGACCAAGATGCGATCGGCCCAAGCGCAGATAACACGCTATGATGAGCTTTTAGCCGAGAACGAATCCGCAGCAGAGCTCCTAGAAAAAGGCAAAGCGATAAGCAAGCGAATTACCCAATGGGAAGAGAATCTGATCCAAGCCAAGCAAAAGACCTTTCAGGACGTAATTAACTTTAACAATAAGCTCAATGCGCAGTTCAACGCCCTTTTCAATTATATCGATCAGGATGATCCGAGACTCACTGCTGGGGCCAAGCTTCGCTTTAGCGATTTGATGTCCGATTGGAAGATATATCAAGACGAGCGGGACGCTATAATCAATACAGAAATGCAGGCCTATAACGCCCTATATAAAACACTCGAGCTACCAGCTATTTTCTTAGATGACTAAGCTGATCTATTGGATACCGCGGATTTTGGGATTGGGCATGGTGTTCTTTTTGAGTTTGTTTGCTTCGGATGCATTTGCAGAGGAGGCTCCCTTAACAGAACAACTCCAAGATTTTGCCTTGCATCTGTTACCAGCATTAGCGGTATTGTTGATCTTACTTATAGCGTGGAAAAGGCAGCGCCTAGGCGGTTTGATATTTACGGTGCTAGGATTTGGCTTGAGCCCGTATCTGTTTATGCTGAACTATAGGATAAACGATTCGATCTGGATCAGTCTCAGTGTTATAGCACTCATTACTTTACCACTTATAGTAATTGGCCTTTTGTTCTTGCGGGAGGCTCAAAAGCAAAAAAGCAGCTCTAATTGAGCTGCTTTTTTTTAATCCCATTGTTTGAGTGTGGAACTGAGTCCCTGATAGAGCGGAACAAAATTACTGCCGGAATTGGGCAGAATAGAAGTATTACCTGTACCGAAGAGCCACTGGGCGCCGGATTTAGCTTTAGACCCGTAATTGTTGGGAGCGTACATGCCCAAATAGCCCTCCCCCGTTGTGGGACTGTCTGCACCTTTGATCACAAAGTGATTGTATTCATCGTCATGCTCCGGAAAAGCCATGCCTACATCTTCAAAAGGCCCGCTGAAGTTTCCTTCCGAGAGCTTTACTTGAACGTTGTTGGAATTGTTCACCCAGCTGTAGTATTTAAAGGCAAACAAATAACTGCCTGTAGGCAATTTCTGCTCATTGACAGTACTGATAGTAACATTCCCTGCCGAAGAGCTTATCGATGTCGGGCTGATCAGGTCGCTGTCTTCTGCCCCACTTTTTGAGGTCATGGCCAGATAATTGGCCAAATCGTTGTACTCACTTTCTAAAATAGGAATCCACTCGCCTGGTTCTGCATCGAGATAGGCGTCTGCAGAAGTGTGCAAAAAGGCCCAAATATCGTCTACATTGTCTATTTCAATGTCTATGTTCAAAGTTTCGGTTTCAGTGCCATTACTGGCCTCTATTGTTCCTGTAATGTTGGTACGCTGTTCGTAATCGTAAACCAACCAATCTGCTACGGTAAGGCCTGCAGTTGTGATTGTAAAAGCGCCAGGTACTGATTCGAAAGTAAGATTGTAGTTCACCTCTCCGCTTAAACTGCTGCTTAAACTTGAGAGTAAAGTTCCACTTGTTGGATATTCCGCTATGGAACGAGCGATGTCGTTTGTGGTTTGCTGCGGATCTGGATCTGTCGTGTCGTCTGAGTTCTCCGAGCTACAAGCCCAAAGTGTGGCGACCATTACCATTGAGATAAATAAAAGATTGCGATTCATGACTTAGAATTTTAGTTATGCGGTTGCCCCTTTTTTTAAGGACAGTACAAACCTAGCTCCGAGCTTGATGAAAATCTAAAAAGTGGCATGGACAAAGTATGGACAGCTCCAAATAAATATGGACAAGACTGCTGTGCTGATCAAGAACGAATCAGCATAAACATTATAATACAACAAACTATAAATCAATTATTTACACAAGCACAATTGTTAGTTTAAATTGATTTGAACCGTGGAAATTGGAAGTCATTTATATGGACTGACGTCTTAGCCGCTATAGATTGCATCCTGATTCTAACTATCTTAGACCTAGCAACTAAGGCTATCATTATGAGCAAAAAACCACTTTTACTTCTCCTTTTTATTCTTCTGAGCAGTACGAACTTCGGACAAAACAATAGCCGGATTGACAGTTTACTCACCGCCTACAATCAGCATAAAGAAGACACCTTAAAACTTAGAACGATCAACAACCTGATCAACTATTATATGTATAGGAATACTCCAGAAGTAAAACCCTATGCAGAAGAGATGCTTTCTCTGGCGCGAAAATTAAAAAACGTCAAAGGGGAATCTTTAGCCTTGTATCAATTAGGAGTGTATCATTACACGATCTTTGAAACTGATTCTGCCAGCAACTACTACAATCAAAGTTTACAGCTTGCCCTAAAAGATGAAGATGTACCCAGAATTTCTTCCAACTACAGAGGCCTGTCTATTATTGAATTTAGTCAAGGGAATCTGTCTGCAGCGGACAGCATTAACGATCTGGATCTTGCCAACTCCATTAAATACGAAGACAGCATAGGTATCGCTCTGGCATATGATTTTAAAGGCACTATAAATCAAAATAAAGGTTATTACGATATTGCTCTTGCCAATGTGCAGCAAGGGTTGAAGTACTTTGAAGCCCTAAAAGATTCTGTCCGGATTGCCGATTGCTACAACCACCTCGCCACCCTAGAGAACAATCTTGGCAATACGCGAAAGGCCATAGACTACAATTTAATAGCCCTAGAAGTCTATCAGCGAGAAAACGATGTCTTTTACGAGGCACAAGCCTTAAATGACATTGGGGTCATGTTTAAGGTCCTGAAAGATTATGAGCAATCCTTGGAGTATCTAAACAAGGCCATAACAATAAGTGAACAAGCCAAAGCCAACGAGGTCTTGATATCTGCACTCACCACCGTTGGCGAGGTCTATGATGAACAAGGCCAGCCGCAACAAGCCATACCCTATTTTGAAAAGGCCATACGCTTGGCAGAAAGCCTTAACTCAAAGCGCAAGATAGCATTGGCCCAAAACAAAATGGCAGAGGCCTATTTGGCCATGCGGCAACCCAGCCAAGCCATGCAATTGGCAGAAGCCTCGCTCGCCTATTCTGTTCCAAACAATACCATTTCATTTCAAAAAGTCTCCCAACGCGTAAAGAGTCAGGCGTATGAGCAACTCGGAAATTATGCTAAAGCCCTAGAACACCATAAGAACTTTAAGGTTTTAAGTGATTCTATCATGAACACAGAGACCTCCGATAATATAGAAAACCTGCGCGCCCAGTTCGATCTGGAGAAAAAAGAAGCGCGTTTGGCGCTGCAGGAACAAGAGATCATTGCCCTAGACGCTCAGGCGGAGTCTGATCAGTTGGCAAAATTGCTCTACGGTTTGGGTCTTGCCGCTGCGGTGATAATTGGTCTTTTGGTGATCTTCGGACTGCGTCAGCGCATGCGAAAGAACAAAATCGAACGCGAGAAACAGGAAGCCATACTACGTCAGGAGATCGAATTCAAAAAGAAGGAACTGGCTAGTCAAACCTTGCATTTGGTGCAGAAAAGCACCTTTATACAAGAACTTAAAGAGAATTTGGAGAAGATCAAAGCCTCTCCGGAACTGTTTAAGATAGAATTTCGAAGACTCATACTTTTACTTAAAAAAGAACGCGCAGAAGATAAAGATTGGGAAGTTTTTAAATCTTACTTCTCCGAAGTACACAACAATTTTGATGATAAGATCCGTAAGATCAACGATACCATAACCGAAAAAGAACTAAGACTAGCTTCATTTTTGCGGATGCATTTAAGTACCAAAGAGATCGCTTCTATGCTTAACGTTTTGCCAGATAGTGTGCTTAAATCCAAATACCGTTTAAAGCAAAAATTGAACCTGGACAAGGATACCGATCTCACCGAATTCCTAAACACCCTATAAAGCGAAAACCCCCGCTCTTAAAGGATTGAGCGGAGGTTTTGCATCAACTAACTAAACAATTAACTGTGGAAATGAAACACTACTCTCCCTGACCTAGTGAGAATCCGCGTGTACCATCGAATTCATACAGGTTCTCGGTTTTGATAACATCAAAACCTTGGGCGTGCAGTTTAGATAAGAGCGCTACCACTTGCTCAAAATCTACTGGTTGATACACTGGGCTTGTACTGGTTGTGGCATCCATAGCCACAAAACGGCACCTCCAGTGATCTGTTTTATAAGTCTCTTTTAATCCTTTAGGGTAGACTTTCACCCCTCGGTTGGTGATCATCTTCAATTTCAATTTAAAGGCATCGATAGCGGCCAACGCATCGCCAATTTGGTTTGGGTCCTCCCCTTTCCAGTCAATAAATACATCAACACCCACCAGCTGCTTTTTACGTGTCTTGCGTACGTAGTCAGGAATCTGAATGGTACCGGCTCCTTCAGAAAGCTTGCTCGTCTTTAGAAATTGTGGTGTTTCTCCTAATCTCTCGATTACAGCTTCTGCAAATTCACTGGTATTTACCAAGCGGGTCGAAGAACCTTCGCGATAAATATCCGCAGTGTGAATACCTGCCTCGATAGTAGATAACAACGCATTTTTGATGCGATCTGCAACCTCGGTTTGACCGAGGTGCGCTAGCATGAGTACCGCACCGTTGATCAGGCCCGATGGATTAGCAATTTTCTTCCCTGCGATATCTGGTGCTGAGCCGTGAATGGCCTCGAACATGGCCACTTCGGTCCCAACGTTGGCAGAACCGGCCATCCCAACAGAGCCGGCGATCTCCGCAGCGATGTCAGAAATGATATCCCCGTAGAGATTAGCGGTCACAATAACGTCATATTGTTCCGGACGGGCAGCCAAGCGAGCAGATCCGATATCAATGATCTGCGAGTTGCTATCAATTTGCGGATACGCTGCAGCGATCTCTTTAAAGACGCGGTGAAAGAGTCCGTCTGTCAATTTCATGATATTGTCTTTTACCATGCAGGTCACTTTCTTGCGACCATAGGCTTTGGCATATTCAAAGGCATAGCGAATGATTCGCTCACAACCTGGTCTTGTGATGAGCTTTAAACACTGCACCACATCGTCGGTTTGTTGGTGTTCTATTCCTGCGTAAAGATCTTCTTCATTCTCGCGAATTATTACTACATCCATGTCGGGATAAGGCGTATGGATGTACGGATGTAACGCACTTACAGGACGCACATTAGCGAAGAGCCCGAGCGACTTTCTAAGGGTCACATTCAAACTCTTATAACCTTTACCTTGTGGCGTGGTGATCGGCGCTTTCAGGATCACCTTGTTCGTCTTGATAGCCTCCCAAGCTTCTGGAGAGATCCCTGAGGTGTTTCCAGCTAAGTACTGCTGTTCTCCGATCTCGATAAAGTCTACCTCGATCTGAGCTCCTGCGGCCTCCATGATCCTTAATGTAGCGTCCATGATCTCGGGTCCAATTCCATCTCCTTTGGCTACGGCAACCTTGGTCTTAACTCCAGCCTGTAGGGTTGTAATGTCTTTTTTAAGCAATTGATTCTGCATAGGTGTTTATTTGTTTGTTGCAAATTTCAGAAATCAATTTCATTTATTTTTATTTATGTTTTTTATAAAATACATAATCAAAGTTAATGTCTTATAAGTAACCTCAGTTACCTTCGACTTGGTAAAAAATGGACTATCTTGTAAGTATTAAATTCAACAGCATGAAACTAACGAGAATTGGATTAAACCGGGAAGCATCGGAATCCACTGCCACCAAACTAAATGTTCTTTTGGCCAATTATCAACTGTTCTATATGAACTCCAGAGGCTTTCACTGGAACATTAAAGGAGATAAATTCTTTGAATTACATCTTAAGTTCGAGGAGCTCTACAACGATTCTTTGATCAAGATCGACGAAATAGCAGAACGCGTGCTAACCCTCGGGTTTACGCCCTTACATACTTATTCGGACTTTATTGCGGTGGCCAGTATCCCAGAGGCTAAGAACATTTCAGACGGAAAAGATGCTATTAAAGCTATTTTAGCGGGATACGAGGTTTTGCTGCCGCTTGAGCGAGAACTGCTCAATATGTCGGCTGAGTCAGATGATGAAGGTACCAATGCCCTTATGAGCGATTATATTCGCGAACAGGAAAAACTGGTTTGGATGTATTCGGCCTACTTGAATCAATAATTTTACGTCCTCATGCTACATAAATTTTGGTTCCTTGGAATTGGCACACTGCTGCTACTCATTACGAGTTGTGGAAATTCTGAACCCCATAAGCTAGCCCTACCACAAGAGGCTGATTCTCTTATTGCTGCGGATTCTGCCAAGACCTGGATGTTGGCCAGTCGCTACAATGGCGGGCACCGCATGAATATGGGCGACTGCTTTCTGCGTTACCGCATCACCTATCATAGGGACAGCACCTTTGCCGATAACAATGGCAGCAGCAGTAGTTGTGGTCCAAGTCTGCACGGAAAATGGAAAGCCTTTCAAAACGAGCACGGTAGTTTCATTAAATGGGAAAGTCCACAATTGCCATCACTGATGCAAATAGAGAACGACTACAAATACTTTAGACTAATAACCCTGAATGCAGACTCTCTGGTGGTCTCTTACAAACACACCCAATACGGAAATCAGGAGCGTACCATAGTAGATTACTACGTGCCGGAGGGCACAAAGGTAGCAGATCGTGATTTTCACAACCGTTGATTGGAACAAAATGACCTCCCTTAGATCTCCAAACTTCCCTTTCCTTCTCGGATAAGCTCAGGTTCGCCAGAAGTAAGGTCTATGATAGTACTGGCTACATTCCCTCCGTAGCCACCATCAATGACCAGATCTACCAGATCCTGCCATTTCTCATAGATAAGTTCCGGATCT
>Ga0256829_1000692_pt1 | contig 31552 bp, 34 predicted proteins | sample 131447metaG_FD_185979 | JGI IMG/M metagenome (GOLD analysis project Ga0256829, IMG submission 185979) | Hydrothermal vent microbial communities from Lau Basin, Pacific Ocean - 131-447 | ecosystem: Environmental > Aquatic > Marine > Hydrothermal vents | place: Pacific Ocean: Lau Basin | collected... | reverse complement strand
AGGGTTTCAACGGCTCTTCAGCCAAGAACTCATCGTACAGTTTACTTCAACCGAAAAGCCTACCTTGAAGGGTTTCAACGGCTCTTCAGCCAAGAACTCATCGTACCCCTCCCTAAAACATTAGGCATGACTTGAGCTTCTGTTTCAACGGCTCTTCAGCCAAGAACTCATCGTACGTCGCAGCAACACAGAACTCGTCGTTTACATCCTGTTTCAACGGCTCTTCAGCCAAGAACTCATCGTACGACGGGCATGTTGAGGTTAAAAAAACCACAAAGTTTCAACGGCTCTTCAGCCAAGAACTCATCGTACTGCTGGTTCAGGCTGAGTTGACGGTTCATGTTTTCGAGTTTCAACGGCTCTTCAGCCAAGAACTCATCGTACGGAATACTTTTCCGCATGGCAGTCACTCATTGAGGTTTCAACGGCTCTTCAGCCAAGAACTCATCGTACGTTTTTGTTTTTTTAGGGTTTCTTATTATTATTTCGTTTCAACGGCTCTTCAGCCAAGAACTCATCGTACGTGTTGTCTGCGAATTCGGTTGGCTATGACGGTAAAGTTTCAACGGCTCTTCAGCCAAGAACTCATCGTACTATGTTATATTTATGCAATGGCTAATTGGTATTATGTTTCAACGGCTCTTCAGCCAAGAACTCATCGTACTCAAGAAACAAAAATAAAAAATAAGGAAAAACGTTTCAACGGCTCTTCAGCCAAGAACTCATCGTACTATACATATACATACTACATAACAAGAATAGTAATGTTTCAACGGCTCTTCAGCCAAGAACTCATCGTACTAGATTTATCAGATAATGAGAGATTTAACTTATCGTTTCAACGGCTCTTCAGCCAAGAACTCATCGTACAGTATTACGGAATATTATAAGAAAACAAACTGGAATGTTTCAACGGCTCTTCAGCCAAGAACTCATCGTACCCTTCGGCGGTGTAGCCTTCTGAAAATGTGAAAAGTTTCAACGGCTCTTCAGCCAAGAACTCATCGTACCTGTTCATGTAAGAGCTATAGATGTAACTATTATTGTTTCAACGGCTCTTCAGCCAAGAACTCATCGTACCATGGATACTTGGATTGAATTCCAAGCAAAAAAGTTTCAACGGCTCTTCAGCCAAGAACTCATCGTACTAAAAATAAAGATTTTATTGTTGTTGATCCTAAAGTTTCAACGGCTCTTCAGCCAAGAACTCATCGTACTCAGAGTGTCAAAATGATTATCTTGGTAGGAATATAGTTTCAACGGCTCTTCAGCCAAGAACTCATCGTACTTCATTCCATGAATGATTGGGTTGATTTCCAAAAACGTTTCAACGGCTCTTCAGCCAAGAACTCATCGTACATTAGTCTTGATTTTATCTATTGCAACGACATGTTAGCATAGCTATCTGGCGACCCACAACTTCTCCACAGGCCATGGAAGGTAAAATTTCACAACCTGCATATAGAAAACAACCTAACCTCTTGATAATTAAGAAGTGGCGAGCCAGATCATGTTTTCCACAAGGTAATACAGCCTGAAACACTATGATATATAGGTTTCTCGTGCTTTATCACCATCAGATGATCACCACTGCGGGAAATGTCGCCAGTTGCAAGCCATCAATGCGATGGGATGCCTTGCGGCAATCACGACATAGCCGGTAAAAGCGCAGCTCATTTTCTTCTTCTAGAATCGATATCAACTGCCTTTGTAGCCGAAGCAGTTCATTGGCACTGGATAAAGCAATTTCAAAGACCGATTCCTGTACGCGTTGACCATGTCGGAGCAGCGACTTTCCCACTTTCAAACGAACATCATCATCAGAAATATCAAAGCAGACCAGGTAGTGAACTTTCATCGCATTCGCCATGCTTCAAATGATACCGTCTTGCCGCCAACCCACAGCTTCACAGCTATGCTCTGATGATGGATGTGATCCAGAATAGGCACAGGCTTACCTCCACCCGCAGCCTGAACAGGTGTATAAAACGCTTCAGATAATTTCGCAAAATAGACTCTTCGTGCCGCTGCAGTCATTCGGCACCCTTTATCGCCAGTCATGGTAAAGTCATCTGGCTTAAGCTTTTGCCGTTGTAACATGGACAGGGCGCATCGCTCAACAATATGACGAAAAGGCTCCATCAAGTCGGATGCCAGGGCTGCATGCCCACTCTTTCTTTGATGGTAAAATCCATGTTCAGGCAATAAGCCATTGACTCGCAGCAGGGCATCAACATGGGCGTAGAGTTGCATATAACCAAGCGAGAGCAATGCATTGAATGGATCTTTGGGTGGTCGCCTGTTTCGCCCATGAAAACCATAAACTTTCGGCACCAGTTCTCGCAGAGCTTCAAAATAATTGCGCGTAGCATTTCCCTCAACTCCATTTAATTGTTCACGGGAATCTACCGTTGTCACTTTACGCAAGCTGACTCCCATGGATTGGTATGCTTGATCCATGATCGGAGACTTTCTTCGCCGCAATGTTTCACGCATATGGCGTATTCTCGCATCCACTATACTTATTGCCGCTTGCAATGCAGACCTGTCATCTGAAAACAAATGCTGTTGAGCAAGCCATAATTCGCCACTGGTAGCGCAATGGGGGTTGAAGATCATGCCTTTGTACTTACCAGATGAGGAAGCCAAGTGAATCGGCACATGATGCGCCAACGCTTCCAGCATTGCTGGCGTGGTGATGTGATGCCGCCCAAACAGAACAATACCCCCCAGATGATTCCATGGCGATTCAAACAAACATTCATCATCTCGCTCAACATGGACACGCCCGGCACGGGTGAACAATACCGATGGTTTACCACAAAATATCAACATCTGGCCCCGCTCTTCATACGGAGATAGCGTAACAGGCATCGTGCTACGAAGCGGCTGTTCTTGCTTGCTCTCATCATCTGCTTCTGCGATTGCGAGCCAACTTTTCGGAGGTGGTTTCCCCGCTCGTTCTGAACGTTTTGCAGAACACTCCACCGCCATCCCATCCACAAACATGAAACCTAGAAAGCGAAACCCATCCGAGAACGGGACTATGTGCGTTTTCTCCTGGTTCAGTTCCAGACCAACATCAAGCAGGGCTTTTTCGGCCAACACGCCGCCTTTCTCAGCAACTTCCTTTGTTTTTGCAACGATCACGAAATCATCAGCAAAACGAATAAGTCTGCAGCCGGCATCGGTGAGATCATGGTCGAAATCATCGAGCATCAAATTAGCCAGAACAGGCGATAGCGGTGAGCCTTGGGGTAAGCCTTGCGAGCGTTCGACCAGTTTACCCTTATACTGAACAGGCGCTTGCATCCAAGCTATGATTGCATTTACAGTGTGTGCATCGCTAAGCAGTGAATACAATCTCGTACGTAATTTATCCCAATTGAGTGTATCAAAGAAACTACGGATATCAGACTCAAACACCCATCGATAACCCTCGCGGTGGAGACGCTGAATAAGATCGCAAACCTGATAGCGGGAGCGTCCGGAGCGATAGCCGTAGCTGCAATGATTCATCATGGTATCCAGAGTCGGGGAAATTATCTGTTGAACTGCCCGCTGCATAACGCGATCAGATAATGGTGGGGCGGCCAGCGGTCTCAATCCGCCATCTGCATCTTCATGAAAAAAACCATGCAGAACTGGTGGCTGGTATTCACCTCGAAGCAACTTTCCTGCACGAGCGAGTAAGCCATGCCTATCCCAATCAAGGTCATGGTCTGCTCTTTTTTCCGACTTAGGATATTCAACCCAATCATTTTCCGATTTGTTTGCAATCGCATGCCAAGCCACTCTAAGGTTGTCTTCACTCATAGCGTATTCCAACCAACCAGTCGCAGGCTGACGGTGGAATGAACATGCTTCATCATTACCGATCAACTGATAACGTCCATTGCCGAACACACGTAGCTGTCCAACACCAAGGTATTGACCTATCACCAGCAGTGCTAGAGATTCATCAGTAAGCAAATCGGGATATTGAATTGTAATCTTTCCGAGCAGGCCGCTCATGGATTGCTTTTTGCTCCGATTATCCGTGTTAGAGGCATTCACCCAGAAGAGGTCAATGTCAGCAGCAACATCTGAAAGAGTTTGCCGAGGCGGTGTGGATACGCCATGATCTTCAGCAAGTTTACGCAAAGTATCATCAACACGGATCAACCATCGCATGTTGTCTTTCAGGTCTGCCACATCACGGCAATAACGAAGCTCGCCTTTGAACTCTTTATGCCTGCTCCGATAAACACGCAAAGGTGATTGTATGCGCAAGCAAATTGTCTGTTGCTGCCTCCAGAAGGCCATTTCATCTTCCAAGAGATGCGCATCCAGAGCCAGGGGAATTTCATTGTTGCTTATTCTTTCGCCACTCGACCAGTGTTCAATGGATTCAAGTTGCCAGTTATCGCGAAATGGCATGGCATTATCCCACTCACTCTGATTGGTCATAATTGCTGCAGGAAGCTGCCCCAGGTATTCCTTTCCTCTCTCACCCATGCCGAAAACGGTGAATCGGTACTCTTCTCCAGCGGCGAATCGCCGGTGCCCTGATTCCAAGGCATCGGATGTCATATATTTACTATATTCTTCCCTGGGTGATCCAAGAACCGTGCGCAACCAGGCAGAGAGCGATCCTTGATGAAAAAAGCCGGGATACGAGGGCTGCGTAAAGCGCATACGAAATGAGAGCGCATATACTGGTAGCAGTGCTTGCCACCATTTCATTTCAACATCAGAAGATACCTGCAAATATCTACTCAATGAGGATCATGATTGAAGATTAAGACCTCACCACTCGCAGGAGAATCGTAGTAGAGTTTAATCGCTTTCCCGTGCAGTGCGTGCGCAATTTTGAGATAAAGCCAGACTGGGCCGGGACCTGTGAGTTTGACCACATTACCTTCGCCTGCTTGCGCTTTGGCTTGTGCGACATAACCGGAGAGTCGTGAGATTTTGGCCGTTTCATTATATAAGTCAGAAATATCTATAGTGATCATGAGTTTGCCTTGTAGGTAATATTATATTCATGAACTTTGTAGTCTCGGGTACTGATATACTGGATACGTTTTCCTTCCCCAAGGCCTATGATTCCGCCCAGTACCCCCGGCATTTTTTGGCCACCAGTAACATCCAGAATAATATCGGCATCTTTGTAGCCTTCGTTCTTTAGTTCGAGGTAAATACCATCGAGCGCATCAAAAAGATGTTTCGCATTTTCAAAGTCCACTCCTGTCGGATTTTGTTTGGTCATCAATATTTTATCCACCGAAATACCCGTAGATTGAGACATAGTTTCTTTGAAACTATCGAAATAACGCCAGGTTCCATCCGGTTTTTTTCCTGATGCGTCTGAAGAAGCTAAAACCACAACCTTTTCAAGATTTTGATCCTTATGTGCCATTATAGCTTCGTGAGACATGCGCCATGATCTCATTTTTTCAGGATTAATTACACTTTCCATACCTTTTCCGGGGGGGCTAAGAAACCAGATAAGTACTTTTGTAGCAGATGGCGGTGAATGCTGAATGATCTCAGGAATGATCATTGGCGTAGAAGAAATTAGTTTCCCAATAATAAGCAGCAGAACAAGTAGCGGTAGCATGCGCCAAAGCGGCTGATTCTCTGGAAATAATAATTCCGATAAGGCATCCGAAAACCATCCAATAGATGCAAATACCAGCACCATAACAAGTGCAAGCCCCGTTGTTGCCGCCCCCCCAAAAGCGCTCCGCAGCGCCTGAACACTCCCAAAAAGTGCAGCCTTACGATTAGAAAACCTTCTCGACATTAGCGTTCCTCCGTTAGGTCAGTTTCATCTGAATCATAAATAGCTTTCGCTCTTTTTGATGCTTTTCCAGGAGGGTGATCCCACCAGCCCTTTTCAGACCAGTTATCCCGGATCAGCTTTAGCACTTGTTGCTTGGTTTTCTTTTCCTCAATCTTATTCCAGGCTTCAGCCAAAGGTTTGCTTCTTAATACGTCGGCTTCGGCCACAGGCTGTTCGCTCATAATTTTCTGGATGGTTTGATCCAGCCATACTTTATCTACAGACGTTGCCCCGCCCTCCTGCTCTGTTATTGGCACTGGTTCGCTAGCTTGCGGCTGTTCTTCCTTGGCGTGGATGCTTCCCGTATACGAGGGCAGTACCAATCTGGCTTTTTTCGCACTCACAAACTCATTAGGGCTAAGCTTCATGTGAGTGAGATTCTTCCCGTTGGCATTACTAGGATTCGCCATTGCCAACAGTTCGACCATCTGAATAGACTGATTCCAGCTCGAACTGCCCACATGGTCATCCATCGAAGTTGTAAAGGCTTTCATGCACTCGTCAAGGGATGGAACCTTTGCCTGGTGGTCATTGGGGTGAATATTTTCATCTCTGATCGCGGCCGATATCTGGCCGAAGCCGAATGGACGCCCCATGCCGATGCTGTGCCTAAGCTTATCCCTGCCGCCCCAAGTGAGCGCCCAAACCAGGGCACCCAACTCAACAGGTTTCAGATTGTGAAACTTGAGCTTCGATACAAACCGGGTCTCCCTTGGCAAAGGATGCAATACGGTCTGCACCCGTTTGTTGTTTCTTTGCTCTGGAGTGAGCGACTGTACTTGGGCATTAGGCCGAACCGGATAACGCTTGAAACCGCGAATGCGGGCATTGTCATCCATATAGGTGCTATATGAGTTCCCCTGAAGTTTACCGGGAACCGATTGCGGTTGTTCCAGATAGTTGGGAAAATAGCTCGACTTGGGACCGTTGAGGATGGTCGGGTTACAACGAACGGGTTTTGGGGAGTCCATGGCAAACGCAGGGGTAAAAGAGGCTCGGCACTTCAGGTTGCCTGCCCCTTTATCCTGATCGGTATAACCGAACAATAATGCAGGCAGGTCATCACCCTTGTCGGCAAGATGCTCGGTTTTGCTGTTCTTAATAACATCATGAATAGAATTCTGGTAGGCTAGCTTGAACATTTGGGCCAATCCAAAATCGGATATCCTCTTTCCATCCTCTAGAAAAAATACTGGAATCTTTTCACCATCCCGAGACTTATTTTTCCAGTACTGCCAATCATCAGAGCTCTCGTGTACTTGAATAAACGCACGCCAAACAGACTTTTCCAGTGTAACCTTGCCACCCAAAGAACCATGAAATATAAATTCCATGTGTTTGCTGCTACCCGGCTGCCCGGTAAAAACCAACCTTCCCTGGGAAGCTCCAGCACTCAGGTTTGCCTTACTGTACTTCAATTGTTTTCCTTGGTGTTGATGAAGCATAACTGGGCCTGGGGAAAAAGTTATCTTAAGACTGTTCCCCCCTTTGAGCCAACTCTCATACTTCCTTTTTGCCGGTGTGGGTCGTGCAAAATGAAGATTGACATCGCCAACAGCTTCCAAATCACTCTGTTCCACTCGTGAGTGAGCACACGGTTCAATGATTGCTTCTCCATTCTCGAATACCAGCCACCCTGATTTTGACTTTGCTTCGTAACATCTATTACCAACTGTTCTTGTGAAATTGCTACCATAGATATCTCTTGCGCCAGCCGACAGGTCACGCGCACCCAGCTTCACATCATCCACAAATCTCATGCGCCCGAAGGCGGCGATTTCCAACACATTACGCAGCATGCCACTCAGGGATGAACCTGGGATCATGTAGCGCCCATCTGGAGCCTTGTGAAAATGTACTTCGCCGGGGGCTTGTGCTGTAGCTGGCTTGTGCTCATTGCCAACCAGAATTGGCTCGTGTGCTGTAATCTCAAACTCCAATTCTCCACACAAGCCATCCCTGAACGGTCTATCATGACTGACTCGTGTTGCCCAATCCGGAATAAATACCTTACTATGCAATGGAACAAAGTTGTAAGGCGCATGAATCAGGTCTGCTGTTACATGGTTTCCGCCACCACGATGATTCTGGTGATTTCGATTTTGTCCATGTCGTGTCATGACCGCACCTCGCCAAACCCGATGAACCTTGCCACAAACGGGGCATATCCAATGTCGGCATCCTTTTTCCAATAGCGGCGATAGTGCAAGGAACCCGGAGCATGACCATTGCCTAGCTGTTTCACGTTATCCCAAAGCACTTTATGCTCTCCTGATTCTGACTCTTCGATGATCGAAATGGTCCATCCTCCATGCCCATCCGGGAGCAACCTGAATGATGTACTCCCTGCAACCGCCTCGGCACTGAGCGGGTAACCAAGATTGTCAGGAAGCGTCTCGATGGGAAGAATTACAATATCATCCTGAAAGCAGACCCATCCAGAATAACCGAGCCAACCGCGAAGAACTTCAAGTAGCCCATCCGGCTTATCAAAACACGTGGAGTTCTTGCTGATGCTAGCGCTATTCATTTCGGGCAGCTTCAGCACATTGGCAACCTTATTATACTCATCCAGCATGAGACACCTCCTCTCCAGTAAACCAGCCGTGACCATGTGCGACACCACCACCGAGAGACAAGTGCCCGGTCATTAAATCTTTAACCGCCAAATCCCAGGCATCTTTAGAAACCTTGTCCAAGCCCTTTGTATTTATCCAGATATTGAGATCAAAGGATTCATCCCAGATCACTTCTTCGCCAAACAACACCTTATTTCGAACACCACCGGTGAACCTGTCTAGGCTTGTATGCATCTGCCAGTGTACCTTCGGCGGATCGGCAATCAGGTAGGCATCTTCAATAAATATCTTGCCAGCTTGGCCCTTTTCTCCATTGCCATTTTTGTCCCGACTGATCTTGGCGCGGCCAAAGAGAGAAACGACCTCAGGGCAATCCTCTCCAGTCACCGCTTGCTTTTCTTTATCCTCACTGAAGGCCCATCGACCAGCCAATCGATTTGCATGAAAAGCAATGCGGTGAGCCAGTGCCCCCTTGACCGAACTGGCAGTTGCCACGGCTATCCGAGGATGAATTGAGGCCTTATCATGTATCCAGCGAATGACCATTTCATGGTGGGGAACATCATCCGGAGCCTTTTGACCCTCGTTGCCCAGTGGTGTGAGAGCTGTTCCACCGATCCGCCAACCAGCTTCGGGTTGCAGTCGAATCGACCTGTACTCCCAACCTTTTGCCATACGATCCTTACCGACATCCTTGCTATCCATACCAGTTACAACGCCCATCAAAACAGGCAAAGCCACATAAGCCTGATATTGATCCGGCTCTCGCAAATCAAAGCTCTTTTCATGCCAGCGAACACAGCGTACATCACCCAGGCCGCCATGCGTCGCGCCTCCTAGCCGCAATCCGGGATGAGAAAACAGCCCACGCACTTTCTCCCACTCGGGATCATTTGCATCCTCGCTGTAAAGGGTGATCTCAAAGCTGAAGCGGGCGCCTGCAGGCACGGCGCTTCGATCAAAGAGTCCGCGCTCATTGGCATCCGACACGCCGCGATCATTTATACGCACCCGTCGACGTAACACCGGAGCTTCAGCGAGAAGTTCAATAAGCAGTGCATCGGAGAGCCGTTCTTCACCGGATTTATCAAGTAGCAAGCCTTCAACTGGCTGGTCAACGCTGTCATGGACACAGCCCCAACTGACATGCAACCTTGATAACAAGCCATCAACACCTTCGGCCATACCAAACAGGTTGTTCTCGCTTCCGTGACTGCTGGCATAGAGATGCCTGAGTACACCAGCCAGAGATGGCCCCGGGATCGTCGGCAATCCATTAGCATCACGTACAATGGAAGTGTCAAACCGCATGCTACTTCGACCTGATGCAATGGAGAGTGGAGAACTTGTTTCCAGAACGAAGCGCGAAATGTTAAGACAGGGCAAATTCACATTCATACGGACTCCTTCTGCTGCGCCATATATTCGGAGGCGCGCTGAGCCAAGGTCGACAAAAGCTGCGGTAAATTATCGACGGGTTCCTCCTCAAACAAGCCTTGCAGCCACACCCTAAAGGTAATGAAATCTCCCGCTCTGTTTTGCCCGGTACAGGTCCAGTCCTCGTTGTTTTTCAATTTGCAGACACCGTCTTCACCAAACAGATGCGTTTTTAGATTTTCAGGATCGGTTTCTTGCATCGCCAACTCACGAATTCTGCCCCATTGACTTTTGCCTGGTCCAACCATCGACTGAGCAGTAAGGCTTGAAGCTGTCTGATAGAGATACCTGAGCTCAGCAAACAGGATATCGGCACGATCCAGAATTTCTCTATTCGAACTTGCGAAGACAGCCTGTTTGATCAGCCAGTGAACCAGAGGATAATCCGGTTTTTTTACAACATCACCTTTTTCTGATTCAACAGTGGGAATGAATTCCGGATGCGGTGTAGATAACAGGCTCGGGCTGATCAGCACCTCACCAAGACCACCCTCCCGAAACATGCCATAGGAGGATGGCAAGCAGTCCGGATCGACCTGATCATCCAGTCTGAAGCAAAGAACACTTCCCGCACAAATCACCTGCCTTTCCAGATCAGGCGCTTTGCGCTTGCCATTGAAGGGCGCATAGCGGCGATTACGCACAAAACTCTTTGCGGCCACAAGCTCTCCTTTTGGCAATCCCATGTCAGAGGGTTCCGGCTTCAATATCGGCTGGCCATATCTCTCAAGAGCCATGTCTGAAAGGAGCCAGAATAAGAAATCCTTACTCTTCGCCCTAAACTCAACCGAAGTTGATTCTGGATTCACAATTTCTGCTAGAACGCGCCCATATTGCGCCGAACGGGATCGACCGAGATGCATCAGACCTGAACAGACATTCTGTATCTTATCAAACAAATCCACAGGGACATCATCATCGGCACTTAATATCGCCATGAATGTCTGACCAGCCAGCAATGCCTCATAGCCAAACAGCTGCGCATTTGCTGCACGTCCGGTTTCAGGATTAATAGCCGTTTTCATGGATAGCGACTTGGCCGGTTTATGTATTAGGCCGTCTGCCGTCACATAACCACTGCGCAACTGCTTTAACTGCAAGCTCATGTCCGGTTCAGAATGAATTGTATTGTATATCCTCTCTGGAAAAATTCTGGAATCGTTCTTCCATTCCGTGGATTTCTCAAAATGCCAGCAGAGCGGCATAGGCAAAGCCATGAGACCATTGCGAGCCACCGGAAGGCCATTACCAAAACGCACTTTCCCTGAGTGAAACAACAGCCATGCATCTGTAAGCGTCAGTTTGGCATATAGTCGGGATGCCGCCCATCCAAGCAGGGTAGAACCAGGTACATAGTCCAGGCTTGTATGGCCGCCCTGCGAGGCTGAGCGCTCGGAAAACACCACGTCGTCCTTCAAGGTTAATTTGATTTGCACCTTACGCATGTTTATTCTCCTTGACGCTGATACGGCACCTGCCAAAGCCTCGACTGCGATTTGCACCTGCACACCGAAGCATTGGAACAGCCGCAGCGATGATCTCCTTCCAATTTCTAATCGGCATATTTTCCGGAACCAGTTCGCTGACTTCTGCCTCCAGCTGCAAAGGGACCGTCACCTGCATACCTCGCAAACTCTTTGGTTTAGCCACTCCAAACTTATTAATGGCTGTTGAGAAATGTTCACGGAAAAGTAATGCGCGATACTTTGCTCCCTCATCACATGCCAGCCAGTCTGCAACATCACTCTCAAGAAACGCTCCACTTACATAGATGCATCCAGGCTGGGTATCCTCTCGGCGCTCTGCCTTACTCCCCTCCCCAACAAATCCATTTGAACCAAACAGAGCCTCGGTTGTCCCCTTGCTGATCAGGTCTGGACAGCTACCCCAATGTTCAAGGCGATAAACAGCATCGCGCAACAGTCCGTGCAACGTTTTCCCAGGCAGATGTGGCAACTTATGCTGATCAACAATAACCAGTGCATCAAGATGATGGCCGCTTCCCCTTCCTGTTCCCGCGTGCCAATATGATAGAAAATCCAGTTTCAGTGTCAGACTGCTCATGCCTCACCTCCAACGGCCTTTAGTGCAAGAATATCTCCCAAAGGTGACTCATATTGATTCATATTCCTGCCATCTGGGATCTTCCGTGCAGGCAGGTCAGGTACAACTTGGTTCCCAAGCAATTGGATCAGGCCAGAATCAAAAATGGGTAATAGATCCGAGTTTTTCATTCCCTCTTCTTTCAGCAGGGTTCGCCAACGGCTATACATCTCGCGAGCCACCTGAGGTGGCTCATGCATGATTCCAAGCAGTTTGCGCATTAACCCCGCCCCGGAACGAACTCCGGTAGAGTCGATCACTTTCTTTAACCCAAGCAAATATTCCAGTTTGGGCAAATCAGATTGAGTTTGGCCAACCTGATAACATCCCAGGGTGCCAATGAATGAGGTGTCCGCCGACTTCCTAGTCATTTCATTTTGCCACACCCACTCTGCATCAGGAATAAAGCTGGTTGCTACACGATGGAAGGAGAGTGCAGAGGCATTGCGTTTCGACATCTCCTTGCTTTGACCGCACAGTTCCTCAGCCAGCGCATATCCCATGGCAAATGGTTGGTTGGACTTCACATAGGCAATACCGGCACAGGCTGTAAGAAAGTCCTGTCGCCAACCCATTTTTTGCACCTTGAGAAACTCGCATACTTCCTTGCTGAACTCCTCAAACGCTTCCAGAAAACACTTGGTAAACGATAATGCCAAATCTCCTCTCACAATGATGGTCAAGTCGTCACCACCTAACACCAGCGGTCTGGCAGGCAGAAATCCATTATGACCAACAGCCGGAATCAAAATATCTACTGTTGCTTTTTGTGCCGCCTGACATGTGGCTGCGCCAAGTTTCGCGGAAAAGGATCTGTATAGTTCCCGGTAGTTATCATCATTTGCATTTGCCTGCAAAATACGCAAAATGTTGCCTAGACCATTGCCATCGGCATGAATAATACCAACGTAGCTATTGTCTCCCTGAAAAGGGAAATCAGCCAGCATATTGACCGGCCAATTAAACTCCCGGACACTAAACTTTTGTGCTAGAGATCTGCCTTTACCAAAGCTTGAATCTCGTTTCCGGAAAGTGGCATTATCGACCCATTCATTTCCGCCCGCTGCGCGTTGAATCACTGCTGCAGGAACCCCTGTTCGCGGGCTGTATCGCGTTAATGGAGAAGCAGATGGAATATCTGGCTGTGGAAAATGGCTGGTTTGTAATTTCTTTAGTGCCTTGCCAGCAGCCTCTCGCTCGGTTTCCGCTTGAGCAACCGTATGTACAAAATGGAGGCCTGGGGCAAAATGCGGCACAACAAGAGACCAGAGATCGCGCAAAGCTTCAGCCTTTTCCTGGTCGTCCATGAATGCCACAAATGCTCCACTGGCACGCCGCGAAAAATTTATGGAATCATGATCTTGCAATTCTACCGCCTTGAGCGCCTGCTGTAGCGGTTCCCCAATAAGCTGATTCACTATCTCACTGGCTCCCACCATATCCTTAAGTTTGCCTGAATTAAGAACGTATTCCTGAATGGATTTGGCCTCAAATGCATAACATATAACCATTGCCCCTCCTTGCAGTCTTTTCCTAATTCGGTTCGATACAAATCGAATTCTTCCACCATCAAGCGATAAGCTGAACTATCTCGTTTGCCTAGGTTTAAAATCAGCGTAACACTCGCATGTGGTTCCATCAAAAAAAGCTTGTTCTGCTACCTCTAGAAGAAAATTAAGAGGTTATGGTAACAGTGATATAATTTGTTACTTACTTCAAGTTTTGGTTACGTAAGTTTTTTTGAATTCACAATGTCCAACGAATATTTACATTTATTATTATGGCTTCCACATACACCTCTAACGCGCATGGATTTTTTTCACCCCGTGATATGAAGCATTATCACAGGGTGGAAAAATCATACAGGAGCGTTGTTTGTTTCATGTTAACTGACGAATTTATGCCTACATTCATCAGATACCTCAACCATACCGATTCTGTCCAAGCCATGCGGATACTCCTGCTTATTAAGTACTGGAGGAGCGCCATGGAAGATTCTGGAAAATTTACTAAACCCCTTGCCCGATTACATGCATTCAATCAACAAATCTCCTACGCTGACACTAGCCAAATATGGGATGCGCCACAAATTACATTTGAGGAAAATATCATCGGTCAGCAGGACATTCGGGAGCCTATGCTCAGCCAATGCGCATTTGAAGAAACGCTGATTCAGAAGCTTGTCACCATGACTCTGGAAGCGATGCCTGCGAGAATGAGTAAAATCAATGTGATGGTATTGATCGATAGTGTGGAGTTCGAAACCGGGTTTCTCGTTGATTCGGTTTCAGAGATTGCCAAATCTTATAATCGTGAGTTTTTTGAAAGCTTCGGTAGCAGAAAGATTAAGGCGGCACAGTTGAAACAGGATCGGCAATTTATTCGGGATCACGGTTCGGTCATCGGGCTGTTAAGTCGCGGAGTGCCGGAGTTTAAGCTCTGTTGTGCTGCGTATTTGAATCGCGGTGAATTTCATCAGGAATCGGTGAATAAGAAATTAATGCGATTGCACAGGTGGCTGCAAAATGAAGGTGAAGTACAACATCAAAATTTCTTTGTCCCTTTGGCGTTGTTGGCCAATAAGCAGTTCCAGCGAAATGCGCGCCGGGAATTAACGCCAGCTATGACCAAACGGTTGTTGGATTGCGATTCGAATACGGCGGAAATTCTTTGCCATGCATATCAACAACTCCCGCGCACACCACTAATCATATAAGGAGATTCATTATGTTACTGGATAGATTTCATACCATCAGACTGAAAAAGAGACTAAGCTATCACGCGATCACGGTAGAAGAATTGTGCGGATTTAATGTCGGCAAGGAAAATCGACAGGACCTGAAAACGATGGAAGCGTTATATGCCACTCCAGCGTATTCTGACTCTGTGTCGGAGTGCGATTTCGACAGCGATAAAAGGCGATCTGAAATATTTACAGAACTAGACGAAAAAAAATATCATCACTATTCACGAAGCGAACTGGAACGGCTTGCTGATCAGGTTCTTGATCCGATGCGTTATGATGCATTGGATCAGCATAGGCATACAAATGGTCGTACGATCTACAATCGGGCGGCAGAAACACAACACGAATATGATTTTATACTCGCGCTTGCCAGTTTGCTGGTGAATGTTCAGCAGACATACCTCTTGACTCGAAACTGGATGGATAAGAAAAAACTGACTTATTTACAGGTCGCGAACCAGCTTGAACAGTATAGTGAGGCGACTATCAGAAGGAGAATCAAGGCGTTGAAATTTAATTTTGATGGTTGGAAGTTTTCAGCCAAAAGCCTGCTTTGTGCGAATGAACTGCCGTACATTTGCAAACTGATCAGTACCATTCAGGATTGCCATCCCAATGCAGGAAGATCCACGATCTATAGACTTCTCAATGATGAGGGATATGATTTTTCAGATGGTAATATTGGGAAAGCCATAAGGCTGTTGCAAGATGCAAAACAGAGGGAATTTTACAAGAATACGATTGGAGCATCATTTTGATATTTTTCGAATTTGTAGGTGGTCAACAATCAAAGGATGTTGAGAAGAAAGAAGTATCAAGTCACCTTAGAATCATTTTGCTTGCTATCAAGCTCCAACACACGGTTAAAAAACTGCCCTCCTCATTGTTTCCCATTGAAGCCATTACACAAGAAAGATTGACGAATTTCTATTGCGATAAACTGCATCTTTCGCCCAAGACAGCGCAACGGGATCTCCATAAAGTGGATCGAATATTCGGTTTGGAAGGTTCCGCAACATCAGGGTATGTGATGGGTCAACGGTTTGATCGATTCTATGACATGTTTGTCTTCTGGATCGAAAAACTGGGCGAACCAAAATCAACCGACCGCCGCATGCATGTGTTGCTGCATGGGCTGATTAAAGCTATCGATGATGGTTTTCGTGATGATCCGATTGCTATCCCCGAATTAGCCAGGGATATCAAAAGGCTATTGGGAAATAAAAATATCAGAGATAGCAAAGAGCCGTTGATGGAACTCTTCTCCAACGATATTATAGCAACATATTTGATGTTACTGGATGATGATGAAAATCAACACTTACTTCGCATCGATAAGAATGCGGACCCTTTGCTATTGCGTCTTAAATCTCGAAGCGAGGTGGGCGATAATGTCGATATTTCGATCAACCTTGCACGTCCTGGCAGAGTCAGGTCGGTATTCGATGATCATACGCGCCATTTGGATTTGGCCATATTGGAGCAGGCACGAAATATTGCCCAGGCGGTTCGCGAGTCTCATGCATGGAGTGATGAATCTGGCAATATGGTGGTGCCCTATATTTTGTTCAGAGAAGGCAGTAATGGGCCACTGTTCCTGACTCTGTGGTATGCCGAAGATAATAGCTTTCGAGATGTTCCAATCGATCAAATATCTGCTGTGCCATCATCAACGCAGGCAAGATTTATTCCCCACGATATGCCTTCCGATCTCTGGCAGCAGTTTACGCAAATGACTGAATGACGATTTTATTTGTCATTATAGCTGTTATTGCTCTATCCATTGCTCTGCATCTTCTTTGGGCATGGCGAAATATTCATAAAAACCCGCATGTTGAACCGGCTCATATTGCGATCCCCGATACTGAGCCCTATTTATCGCAGTTGATCTCGGAAATTTCCAATATCGCCGGGGTCAATTCACCTGCACTTTTTGTCTGCCGGGCTCAACTACCCAATGCATTCGTTGTTGCCACGATCATGCGGGCAGAGATATTTGTTACCGATGAATTGCTGGAAGCAGCCAATGACCGACAGGACAGGCTGAATTATCTTATTCGTGTCATCTGTCACGAAATCGCTCACTTAAAAAATAAGGACTCCATCAGGCTTGGGCTGCTTACCTATATTGCCAACTTGGCTGGTTTTCTGAAATTGCGCATGGTTGAAAATAAATGCAACCAGCTGATTACAAAAATCGAGCAACGGGCTCACCTCACAGCAGATCAACTCTTTGAGGAAGTAACGCTACTTCTCGACGAAAATAGGTGATCGTTTTCCGGAGTCGCAACTGACATCAACAGTTCTGGCTGCTCCTGCATCGTATTTTTTACAGATTTCTTATCATGGCACGAATTCGTTACAGGCTATTATTACTGCACATCACCGTTACAGAAAATCCGGAGAGCGGAGGGGTGAAAGTATGAGTAACAAAAAACTTCAGGAGTATATTGCTGACGATTGTGTCGCACAGAAAACGGTCGCCAATGTCGCAACCAAAGGTGGCGATCCGGTAGCCGGGACAGCATGCGAATTTCACGGCATATCTTTTGTGTGGATCCCTGCCGGTGAATTTCTGATGGGTGGCCCCTATGATGAGATTGGGAGGGATTCAGATGAAGGCCCTGTGCATAAAGTGGCGTTTAAAAGTGGCTTCTGGATGGGGGAATGTACGGTAACCCAAAAGCAATGGTGGAATGTGATGGGTAGTTACCCGAGCGAATGGCAGGAAGTGGAAGTGATCGACAGCAGTCCAGGCGAATGGAAGGGAGATAATCTGCCTGTGATTATGGTAAGCTGGAACGCGGCTCAGGATTTTCTGAAGAGGCTCAATCAACAGAGCGGACAGTCATTTCGACTGCCCTCTGAAGCGGAGTGGGAATACGCCTGCCGGGCAGGAACCACCGGGCCATTCAGCTTTGATCTGCCCATCACAACGGACAAGGCAAATTATGATGGTGGCTTCTCTTATGTCGGCAGCCCTGAAGGCGAATTCAGAGACAGGCCGCTTCCGGTCAGATCATTCCAACCGAACCCATGGGGGCTTTATCAGATGCACGGCAATGTTTCGGAGTGGGTGCAGGATGCCTGGCATCAAAATTATGAGGGTGCACCAAAGGATGGTTCTGCATGGCTTTTAGGCAATGATAATATGCGCGTTTTGCGCGGCGGATCCTGGCGCGATAGTCCGGGATTTTTGCGTTCAGCTCTCCGCTATGGAAATCCTGTCAATGATCGCAGCAGCCATATCGGCTTTCGTCTCATCATCGGCTGTGGCTAATCAGTGATTGGCATGGATTCGTCACAGCTATCTATTACACAATTCGTAAGAGAGAGGTTTTGAACATGACAAAAAACAAAACAATCATGCTGGCACTGTTAGTTGCAGCGACATCATTAAATGCATTTTCTTCAACAGGAACTGAACATCAGGAGGCTAAACAAGCAACAGGACAGAACCAATTGCAGAAGAACATCACAGAAAAGACTGAAGCCATTGCAAGAAAGTACATTGCTAGTCGAGATTTGGCAGCAAAATCAGGCATCAAGGTTGGCCACTATCTGCTGCATGGTAATGGTACGGTGAGTGATGAAAAAACCGGGCTGATGTGGAAGCAGTGCTCTGAGGGCTTAAGCGGGGCATCCTGTAGATCAGGTAAACTGGGCTGGTACACATGGGCTAATGCCTTGCAACAAGCCAAAGAAGTGAATCGTGTTGGATTTGGCGGATACTCAGACTGGCGTTTGCCGACAATTAAAGAGCTGCAATCCATCATGGAGAAGCAACGTCCTACAAAACCAAAGATTGATACAAATGCCTTTCCAAGGTCAGCGACTGCCTGGTATTGGTCAGCTTCTACATGGTCCGGTAATCGCGCTACTGCATGGTCTGTGTTTTTTGGAGGCTATACACTTGCTAGTCTTAAAACCGAAGACTATTGCGTTCGCCTTGTTCGAAATAAAAAATGAACATACATAAAACACTTCACAATATTAACTGGGCACTATTCGCTAGCGTCATAGGTTTTGCTGGCGTGGGGCTGTATATTCTGAATATGCCCGATCAGTCACTGCCTGATATGTGGCAACATCAGTCAGGTTTTGTGATTGCCGGGATGCTGGGGTTTGTGTTTTTTTGTTTTGTACCTTTGAACTATGTACGGCAGGCCAGTTGGCCTCTGTATGCGGTGGCTCTGTTCTTGATGGTACTTATTTGGCGGATTGGGTGGAAATTCGATTTAGGCCTTCTGCATTTGCAGCCCACCGAGATTGCCGAGTGGGCGCTGATTCTTGTACTGGCTCGCTATTTTGCCACCCGCGATGCACTTGGCTGGAAAGGTGTCCCTATCCCCCTATGCTTGTTGGAGTGTCTGTAGTGGTGATCTTCCTGCAGTGTGGTGAGAGAGGTGTCTCTGCTAATGCCTGCCCTTACGATAACCATTGCAGCAGCCCAGTGGCGCGTGTTGCTGACTGATGTGGTTAGCATGATATTATTTTTGTCGTCGTACTGGATAACTTCGCATGCTTATCAGAAAGAACACTCTCTGATCTGGTTTGATCAGCAGTTACTGCTGATGGATGGTTACGGCTTATTGCAACCAATAGGTGAATTTCAGACTCCCCTGAATTCGTATCATAAGTGCAATCGTGATTATCCTTCTGTTTCATTTTCACTATAGGGATGTAGTAATATCCGGCCTGAATTCAAGTCATAAGTGCAATTTCAAAAACTGACTTCATGGTAATGGCTGCTATTAAATCAAATGAAGACCGTGGGGAAGATGAAAGGGGCGAGGCTAAGGAACTTTAGATCATGAGTTATCCGTCAAAAGAACAAGGCTCAAAGCATAGCACTCCGGGAAAGTTAACATTCATTGGTTCCAGTGTTGGATTGGGAGTTGTTATTCTTGCCATGATGTTTTTTCATATCTACGAAAAAAACATTCCTGAATATGAAGGCTATACTGAAGCATCATTTTTGAATTTCATATGGAGGAATAAGGAAAATATTTTTTATCTTGATCTGACGTTCAATGAAGATGAAAGCGAAAGATTGTTTCATTGGAGCAACTCTCAGGGCAAAGAATCTCCACCGTGGATGGGGGTTCATCAAAACAGGGATGTTGATGTTCCTCTTGGAGAGCCGCTGGGAATGGTGTTTAGATTTCAGAATAGTGATGGTAATTTATATCTGAACACCCGATATCCCGGCATGGTGAGCGTTTCCGGTCACTTTAAGGTACATGGCATTTCAGGCCCGAACAGGGGTTTTTATTCGGTGATATTGCGTAGTGTCGCAATAGAAGATATCTGAAATGAGCCCATCCCATGGATTTGAAATAAATAATATAAACGTAGGTGTGTGATGGATAAAACAATTCGCAATGTGGACTGGATACTGCTTGCCTGCCTGGTTGCTTTGGCAATGATCGGTTCGGTTGCCCCTATACTGCAGGACGATCCTCAAATATTGCGCAAATATATCGCTTTCTGGGTCATAGGCATGCTTGGATTTACTGCGCTCTGTTTTGTTCCATTAAAGAATTTAGAGCGTGCAAGCTTGCCCATATACGCAGCTACTCTGCTATTTCTGGATCTGGCATTTTTTATGGCCGATGTACACTGGGGAGCACGCCGATGGATTGATCTGGGGGCTGTCAAATTGCAGCCCGCCGAGTTGATGAAATGGGCTCTTATTGTCGCCTTAGCCGGTTGGTTTGCCTGCCGCGAAGCAAAAGGAAAACTCACAATATCTGTCTCGTTTCTACTGGCTATGCTGCCTGCTACTATCATCTTCATGCAGCCAGATTTTGGCCTATTTCTGGCAATTGTGATTATCTCCTACATCATGATAATTGCTGCGGGGTTATCCAGACGCCTTATTTTTCTGACTTTGGCCGGGGCTGCTGCAACAATGACCCTGCTGTGGAATTTAATGTATGAATATCAAAAGGTGCGTATCTCCGCACTCTTTGACCCTCAGCTTGCCATTGAGTATGGCCTTCAACATGTCCTTCCATTTAATCTGTTGGCCAATGCTTACGACCGTTTCCCTAAGCTTGTCCCTTTTGATACGGGAGGACTATTTGATCTCGGAAAGGTTTCTATGCAACCGGTGGAGTCCGTTTTGAGATGGGGGGATGGGCTAGTTGGAGTAATCGCCTTTACACTGGCGATAAGCGTTTATGCGCTACTTCTTTCCCGAATTCTGATGATTCGATACAGATCTCGGGATCGCTTTGCACGTATCCTAGCCACTGGTATTGCCACACTCTTCACATTTAATGTAGTCGCGAATGTGGGTATGGCATTCTCTTTTTTTCCTGTTCTCACGACACTCGCACCACTTCCTTTTATCGGCTCTGACGGCGCTGCTCTTATCAGCATGGTGGCTGCGATGGGGTTGGTGATGCGAATTGCTATTGAATCAAATGTAAGCAGTGAAAATACTGAGGAATCACCAGAATTGGATGAAACTACGATAAGGCTAAATATTTGATTTAGTTCGATTAGTTAACCGAACACTAGTGAATGGAAATATCAATTGGCATGGATTCGTCACAGTTATCTATACTCCATAAGTGATAGAGAGGTTGTGAACATGACAAAAACAAAAGTTTCCATTCTGGCACTCTTAATCGTGACAACGTTCTCCTATCCTGTGTCATCGCCAGATGCCAAACCGGAAAGTAAACATAAATTCACCGATTCCGAGATCGTTCAAATCATGCGTGATGCCGGTTATAGCTCCGTAAAAAAAACTGAAGATGGTTTTATTTTAATAAAAATAGATGAAAAAAAGTTCGTCATCTACAATTATAAGGGTGGGGATATTCAAGCCTATTATGGGGCAAAAGGGCCAAAAATATCATACAAGGACATCAATACATGGAATAAAAAAAGACGACTTTCACGCGCCTATATAGATTCAAGGGGTGATCCTGTCATCGAGGCCGACCTGTTGTCCGATGGCGGCATGACCGCAAAAAATATCACTGAGTTTTTCAAGGTGTTTGTGGACGTGTCTGTTTCTTCCTTCAGACAGTTCGTCATGCTTCACATGCTATTCAAACATCGTACAACCGTGATTGAGGATGAGCATGTATAAAACAATGCGGAATATGGATTGGGTGCTGTTCGGCAGCATGATAGGATTGGTTGCACTGGGGTTATTCTCACTTCATTTGGTAAGCGATCAGACGCATCCTCAACTATGGCAAAAAGTTGCTAGTTTTATAGTCGCGGGGCTCATTGGATTTGTGCTTTTCTGCTTTGTTCCTGTGAAGTACGTTCGATTCGCCAGTGGGCCGCTGTATGCTGTGATATTGCTGCTGATGGTGCTTGTTTGGAGGATTGGCTGGAAGGTCGATCTGGGTGTATTTGAATTGCAATATGCGGGCATCATGCAATGGCCGTTATTGTTGGTTCTGGCGCGTTATTTAGGTGAAGGCGATGTTCGTGACTGGAAAAGCATTGGCATTGCGATATTGCTGGTGGCAGTGCCTTTGGTGGTAGTCCGCCAGCAGTTTGATGTGGTAACGATGATGGCATTGATGCTGATTATCTTCGTCGCTGCTATAGCGGCTGCGCAATGGCGGGTGCTGGCTGTGGCGATGATTAGCCTGATGCTGCTTCTGCCAGGGTTCTGGTTTTTACAACACCCATATGCGAAAGAGCGAATTACACGTTGGTTATTCGAGCCCTCTGCGACCGTCCAATATGGTTATGACTTTCTGAAATCCACAGGTGATTTCAGAGTTGTGCTGATTGGCTTGGCCATCGTGATGGCCGCGTTACTGATTTGGCGCATGATGATAGTCACCCGTCGATCCCAAAATCGTTTTGCATTCACGCTATCCGCGAGCATTACGTTTATGGCTTCGCTCTATCTGATACAGGAAATTGCACTGCTTTCAAGCTCTGATTTTATTGTCGAAAAACTGGTGTTTTTTATTGTCAGTTATGATGGGCTGGCATGGGCTGGATTGATGGCTGCGATAGGCGTGGTGATGCGTGTCGCCATTGAATCACGCTACCGGGTTGCATGAATAATCGAATTGTTTACGGCCTAATAGCTGCTGTGTTGTTGCTGGCTACGATAATGCTTTTGCAACATAGCTACGAGGCTCAGCCACAAATATTCACCAACACCATAGGCATGAAGTTTGTGCGCATGAATGCAGGCAGTTTTTTCATGGGCAGTTGTGTGCCCGCTGATGATAATTTCAAGGCTTCACCCTGTCCTTCCGGTGCAACGGTTGATCCGTATGCAAGTTTTAGCGAAGGGCCGCAGCATCATGTGCGGATCAGCAAGCCCTTTTATATGGGCATGTATGAGGTGACTGTTGGACAGTTCAAGCAATTTGTCGCCGATGCCGGTCGGGATGATTTATTGAGCGACGAATTTCTGCGCGCCAACAGTCATGGGGATCAGGCAGCGGTACCGAAGGTTTCATGGCGTGATGCCCAGGATTTTATTGATTGGCTGAATCAAAAGGAACCCGGCCAACATTATCGCCTGCCCTCGGAAGCGGAGTGGGAATATACCGCCAGAGCCGGTGGCGATGATATGTACCCGTGGGGCGATGATGAAAACTTGATCGATGTTTATGCCTGGTATTGGAAAAATGCCACGCATGTGGATGGATCATTTGCACATCATGTAGGAAAAAAGAAGCCCAACGCATGGGGGGTGTATGATATGCAGGGCAATGTTTGGGAGTGGATGCAGGATTGCTGGCATGATGACTACCAACACGCGCCTGCCGATGGTGAAGCATGGCTGACCGGGACGTGTGGTTATCGTGTGATCCGAGGAGGCTCATGGGATGATTTTCCAGACTACATGCGTCCGGCTGCCCGTAACTGGATTCCGATCGGCTTTCATCGTCTCGTGCTATTTGGTTTTCGGGTTGTAGCTTCGCATGACATAGAGGGTGAAAAATGACTTCAGAGATTCATAAGTGTTCATATGGTAATTTGGATGAAATATCAGTTGTTGAGCAATCGCTTATCTCCAGAGGCTTTGTTGAGAGCGATGAAGGTCAAAGCCAGAAAAACATCCCGCCGGGTGAATACGTCAAAGTTTCTCTGACAAATGTCAGACATCACCGCAATGGTGAAATACAGTACCGCATAGCCTGGGTTGAGCCTGCGTAATAAAACCTGAGTGATCCAGTTGTGCTAAGTCGGATGCACAAAGCTCCAGTGAAATAGCTTCATGATCGATGGCTTTTCCAATCTTGCTGTATGAAAAATCGATGCCTATGGTTTATTTTATCCAGATCGTGCAATAATGTAGCAGTGATTTCGATCTCTCTGTCCATCTGAGGAAATATCGACAGATCCCGGAGATTCGGGCGCATTTAACGCTGTGGGTTAGCACATCAGGCAGCCCTGAACGTTATGATGATACCACAAGCTGACTGGTGAAAATGGCAGGGCGATTTACTCCTGGGAAGGAGGGCAAAGCTACCGTGATTCTAGCGTATGCCCTCTGTCGCGTTTATTTTGAATTACTTTCTGATTCCTGAATCCTGCTCCCTGAAACCTGTAAACTGCCAATCGTCCTACGGTGAGGGGGATGGCAGCGATGCAATCCCCGGATGGCAAACATTGAAAGGCAAAATCCCAAATCGGACTTGGGGCGTGTATTTCCGTTGGCAATCGAAGGGTGAACAGGGCTTGCATCTTTTCCACATCCCATAGACGTAAGGTCATGTCGCTATCCACCGTTGCCAGTTGCTTGCTATCAGGCGTGTAAATGACACGAAAAACGGTCTGTTCATGACTGACCAGGTGTTGTTCCGGCGCGGCGGTATGGGGTTCAAGTTGATACAGCGAAATATTGGATTGCCTTCGCCCAACGGTTGCCACCTGTGTGCCATCGGGGCTGACCGCTGCCCAGAACAACATGTCCTTCCCCTTCGCCGATTGCCACAGCATCGTGGGCGCGCCATTGTCGTTGAGTTGCCATAGGCGGAGTAAATTGTCTTGTCCTGCTGTCATGATGCGGTGAGGGGGAAGAAATGTAGCTGTGAGAACATCATGCATCTTGAACGCATTTCCTTCACCTGTGGCAACGTCAAATACTCCCAAACTGCCATCTAAGCTTACCGTCGCCAGTTGCCTTCCATCTGGGGAGAATGTTACGTCATAAACAACCCCATCATGGGCTTTAATAGTATGGCATAGATGCAACTGTAGTCCGTGGGACGTGTGTTTAATCCTCCATATTTTCGCTTTACCATCCATGCCTGCGGTGGCCAATAGTGAGCCTTCATGGTTAAAGGAAAGACGGATAATATATGATTCATGTGCATCAAGCTGATCAAATAACTGCTGGCCTGTTGCCGAATACAAACGCAGCGTTCCATTGGCAAATCCTATCGCAATCATCGAGCCATCAGGTGCGATAGCGGTCGATATGGGCGTTGCGCCCAATTCCCAGATCATGCGATTGCCCTGACCTTTGCCATCAGGAATAGACCAACGGCGTACTGTACCATCATTGGCAGCGGTGTAGATCTGTTTGCCCTGTACATCTACCGATACAATCCCTGCTTCATGACCTTGATAGATGCGCTGGACAATGCCGCTGTTCACATCCCATTGGCGTAGCACATTGTCCCGTGATACAGTGAATAAGGAGCGTCCATCTTTGCTATAGCGTACATCAAACACTACGTTATGGTGCCCCTTCAGTGAGCGGATATGCTTGCCTGTATGACTATTCCACAAGATGATCGTGTGATCATAACTTGCCGTGGCAAGCTGATCACCATCGGGGCTGAATGCGACACTCGTCACAGAGCTTGTATGCCCGCTTAATGTATGAATGCAATGGTAATCCTTCATATCCCAGATACGTACCGTGCCATCATACGATGCACTTGCCAGACGAGCGCCATCAGGGTCGGGGGAGAATCTGAGACCATTGGGCTTTCCGACTGCCCGTTCATGCCCTTTTAGCACGGTGATGATTTTCCTGGTCGCGATTGAACGCAGACTAATGTCTCCATCTGCCCCGCCGATCGCAAGCCGTTTACCATTGGGACTGATGGCAAGCGCGAACACTTTCGATGGCATGCGCCATGAATATAGCTGTTCACCTGCTGGTAAGGACCATTGTTTGACGTTCTTGTCCTCACCAGCACTGAAAAACCAACGACCGTGTGGGTCAATAGCAATAGTATTTACGTCGTTATCTCCATGCCCTTGGAGCTTTTTCAACAGCTTGCCAGTTTTAGCATCAAACATCACTAGCGTACCGTGCTCTCCGGCGGCAATCAGCATAGAACCATCGGGTGTAAGCCGTGCGCCGCCAATCAGCGCAGCACCCGCACCGCGATAGACCATGGTCGCTTCGCCACCTGTCATCAGATTCACATAGCCAGTCAGCAGATTGCGTGCATGATGACGAGAATCCGAGATAGCATCATCCAACGATCTGCTTTTCGCCAATATCCTGCGAGCTGCGGTATAATCTTCTACCTTGGCAAGCAGGCTGGCGTGGGTCAGCATGGATTCAAACAGACTCTCCGAGCGTGCTTGCTCAGCCCGTTCAACCTCGCCTTGGGCATTCACACCCCACAGGATTATGCTACCCATAATCATCGTAGCGAGGAATAATATGCCAGTTTTTATGACCATCCGTCGCATCTTCGCTTGCGCTTTGCGTTGCTGTTTCAGTCTCTGTTCAGCCTGACTATTAGCGTCAACAGTCATGGCCATCTCGTTATCGTTGCCATATCGTTATCCTCAAACGATATGGTCAACTCTTCACCAATGGCTTCCTTTTCCAGTAACGCCGCTGCCAGATTGCCAAAAGCTTTCGCACAATGGCATTTGATCGGCCAGTCAATATGCTGTTGTTCAAAATCATCGACTAGAAATGTTATGGGTTGATTCAAGTTAAATATATCCATACTCAGGCTACATGACGAAATCTTGCCAATTTGGTCAGTGATGAAGACGAATAGAATTCAAAGACGGGTTAAGAGTGGTCATGTGGAGGTAACATTAAATGATGAAAAGGCCATCGACAGTATGCCTGTTTAGAGAGAGCCGGACAAAAGCCGAGTTTTAAGTAGATTGTTCCGGTTTGCTTCTTCGAACCAGCAGGAGGATGAAAAATGATTTATTTTATGGGTGTAGAACTCCCTAACGGCAATGAACTAATAGTAAACGCGTGCTCTAGTTGCGGGAAAAAAGCCGATATTTACTATCACCCGGAGCTTCGATGTGGAATAGAAAAATATACCGTTGTATGTGAAGAGTGCTGCAAAGTAATAGAACAGAAAGACAGAATGGCAAAATACCCTGAAATTTTAAAGGTTAAACGTATTTTTTTCAGGAAGGTTGGCGATGAACAGAGGGTCTTTGTGGAAATCGAAGATGGTAGGGTCGGTGAAATTTTTAAAAAAGGCGACGAGCACTTCACCGATTTCTGTCAATTAGAGAGAAAAACATTTATGGATGCAAAGCTTAGGCATTTGGACTACTATTTTTCGGTTAATCCGGCAATAAACTCCGGAGGCCTCGAACAGCTAGGTCGGGTTTTTTTGGGGCTCCAGCCATTGATAACTGAAGTCAAAAATACAAAGTGAAGCAGCTAGCGCCAATTTTTGAATTGAAGACATTTGGGCTACTGCTTTCCGGTTAATTCGTTAATCAACACCGGTCGTTAGCGATGATGTGTAATGCTATTAAGGAAATGGAAGATGCCATTGTATTCGCGAAACGGCATAATGAACATCAGATAATGATGGAAGTCGATGACACTGGAAGCATTGGGCAGAAAATATCGACCTTCTGCCATGATGGCAGTTCAACATTTGATCTCACTGAATATGATCGGTGGTAATTTAACGGTATTTGATCAATGGCAGGTAGAGAATCAAGCCTGAGCAATCATTTTCTGCTGTTGCCCGCCATTTCGATTAGGTGCCCTGTGCAGGCTGTTATCTGAACTCAGTCGATCCGCCAGTTGTAGGGCATGGGCGACAGGATGCCTGGCTTCATGACCCCAGCGTTTGATGGAACGACAGGTGAGGATATGACGCAGGTCGATGGCGAGTGCTGGAAAATCACAGTCCAGTTGCACCAGCGCCGATGCGCACAACTCCAGCGTGATCGCTTCATGGTCAATCGCTTTGCCGAGTTCCGGGCGTGAAAAATCGATGCCGATAGTTTTGATTTTACCCAAGTCGTGCAGCAAGGCGGCGGCGATTCCGAGTTCCCTGTCCTGTTGAGAAAATATCGACAGATCACGAATGATATGAGCGCACTCGACACTGTGAACCAGCAGCCCGCCCTGGAAGTTATGGTGGTATCTCAGGCTGGCCGGTACCTGCAAAAAGGGTAACGCGATATGTTCCTGTGCAAATGTACTGATTAGCAGGCAGCGCAGGCCATCGTGCTGAATATTCAGTACCATCTCCGTAAATGCAGCCAGTGCTTTTGGCACCGGGCACTGTGTCGATGGCAGTGTGGCCAGGCTTTGATCGGGCAATGGATTGATGGGTTCAGCCGACAAAATATCAGCCACATAGATGCCATTGTAATAACGACTCTTTCCGCACAGGTGCAAATGCGTACCACATACCCCGGAGAGCTGTTCGTCCGGCTGTTGCCAGGCATAGGCGATCATGCTGCCGGTTGCATCTTCGATCGTCAGGCGCAAATAGCTTTTGCCGGTTCGTGCGATTCGGTGTTGGCAGGCGCAAAGCCGATACACTCCATCAAACTGCATGGGTGATTGTGATAATTGCACTATGTTTAGTTGTTGCATACTTCATCCTCCTTGCTGTTTGCCATGTGTTTAAGTCTTTGCTCTGCTTCATCAGGATTGATTTCATCCAGGTGTGTTTCCACCCATTGCATCAATGCCTGTTGGTTGTTTTGCGCATGACCGGTTCCAAAATACTGTACAAGGTGATCCCCATCTGGAATGTGCAGCACCTGCATCAAATAGGATGCGATCAGATGTATTTGCTGGCGTTGTCCGATAGATTTTGTCTTTGTGGGTTGAAGCTGTTCAGGCGCTGTGTTCATCAGCTTCCTCCTTTGGCGCACAACTCTGAATCAGAGATTCAAAGGCTGAGCCATCCTGTCGCGTGGCATTGGGGATATAGCGGGAATAGGTCTGAAACAGCATTTGGGTGGATGAGTGACCCAATTGGCGCGCCACCCATTCCGGATTTTCTCCGGCGGCCAGCCATAAGGTCGCCGCTGTATGTCTGGTCTGATAAGGGCGGCGTTTGTCCATTCCTAATCGTTCCAGTGTTGGGTACCAAACCCGCTTGGTTACATTGGCCTGATCCAGCTGTTTGCCGTCACGGTTGCAGAACACAAACTCGCTTATGCTGATGGTTAGCTTTCGCTGCTCCATCAATACATCCCGTACCAGGCTGGACATTTGCACATCACGGTCTGAACCCGGTGTTTTGGTGGTGTCCATTTCACCATAGGTGAATGCTTCGCGCACATAAATCAGGCCGCGTTCAAAATCTACATTTTTCCAACGCAATCCATCGATTTCGCCGGTACGCAGACCCGTGAGGAAACGCACCGTAAAATAGTTGCGGTAGTCTGGACGAATGTTTTCCAGAATTCGCATTACCTCTGCCAGTGAAAATGGGTGCACATCAGGTTTGTTTATCGGCAACCGCTTGATAGATCGAAACGGCGATGGAAATCCATAACGATCCGCCGCCTCATCAAGAATACTTTTAAGCGGCTGCATAATATTGTTGATACGCTTGTTGGAGAGCGTCTTGCCGCTGCGTCCGGGCAAGTCGGCCAATCGCGCCCGGAACTTGAGCACATCGCCCTTGCCGATGGTGTTGATGGCCAACGGTCCAAACGTTGGCAGCAGATGCTTATCCAGCGTGCTGCGCATATTTTTTACGCCGCTGCGCTTCCAGCGAAATGCATTCTCTTCCCACCACTCTTCGACAAACTCGGAGAGCAGTGGTGCGCCATTGAGTTGCTCGGATTCCTTCGCGAATTTCCTGGCATGCGGGCTATTCGGGAATGTCCCGGCATAATCGAAAGTGCCGACTGAAATATCGGATTCGATTTTTTGAAGCAGCTTTTCCAGCCGGCGACGGTTGACGGGGGTATCGTCCAGCAGCGTCTGTTCGCGGCAACGACTTCCCCGATAGCGGAAATCGATAAATAACTTTCCGGTCTCTTTGCGTGGTCGAATGCTACCCATGGATAGAACCACCGGCGGCCAGCGGAATCACCTGCAAGTCGGGTTGCATCGCTTTCATCATCTCCTTCTCAATAGCTTCCCATATGAAAAGGATCTTTCTTCTGCCAAAAGGCCGGATGTAGTGAATGCCCTCTAAAAAAACGGAGTCCTTCAGATGCTCCCTGATATACCTCTCATCGTACTTGATGCGCTCCGATAGCTCTTCAGTAGTTAGAAACTCGCTTGTGCTCTCGCTAGACATAAAGACCTCCTTTGGTTTTTTTAGCCCTACTGTGGTGCATTATGCTGCCACAAAAGACCTTGTCAAGGGTTAAATGCACTACAGGAGGGCTTGCTGTTGTATTGGTTGTTGTTTTGTTGTTGAATAAGGCGTGTTATTGGATTAAATAGTTTGGAGGGTGAGCCATGATCAAATGCCACTTGTCACGATTAATGGGGGAGCGGAAACTTAAGGTTATTGATGTTGCACGTGCGACGGGCTTGCATAGAAATACCGTAAGTGCTTTATACTTCGAACGGGCAAGTCGGGTAGATCTGGCGGCAATTGATGTATTATGTCGTTATTTCGAATGCACGGTCTGTGAATTGTTTGAATACCAACCGGAAGAAACGCCCCTGTAATATGGATATTGCTATAGCAGCGCACAGATATCTGTTTGTGAAATAGCGTACTGATTATCACTTATGGATATGAACGAAGCCGAGACCAGACAACAGATCATCGATCAGAAGCTAAAACTGGCTGGCTGGAATGTCGCTGATCCATCGCAGGTGATTCAAGAGCTGGATATCGTTCTCAATCATGATTCTACTGTAGCTGAGCCGGAACCATCACCCTATACGGGTCATCGCTTTGCTGATTATGCGCTGGTTCAGCGGGGCAAGCCTGTGGCTGTGGTAGAAGCCAAGCGGGCATCCAAAGATGCCGCGTTGGGGCGTGAGCAGGCCATTCAGTATGCCCGGAATATTCAGGATATTCATGGCGGCCCATTGCCGTTTATTTCCTATACCAACGGCTATGACATATATTTTCAGGAGCTGGGATTTTATCCGCCAGTTAAGGTGCACGGGTTTCCTGGCAGGAGTGATCTGGAGTGGCTTGGGCAGCGGCGCGATAGCCGCAGGCCGTTATCCACTGAATTGATCAATACCGACATCGCAGGTCGTGATTATCAGATCGCAGCCATCCGTTCTATTCTGGAGGGCATCGAGGCCAAGCAACAACAGTTTTTGCTAGTGATGGCGACCGGCACCGGCAAGACAAGAACTGCTGCTGCACTGATGGATGTGCTGATGCGTGCACGCTGGGCCAAACGCATTCTTGTCCTGGTGGATCGCATTGCCCTGCGTGATCAGGCACTGGAAGCGTTTAAGGAGCATATTCCCTCAGAGCCCATCTGGCCGCAAGAGGGTGAGAAGGCATTTGCGAAAGACCGGCGAATCTATGTAACTACCTATCCGACCATGCTCAATCTGATTGAAGCGGGAACCACGCCTGAATCCCGTATATCGCCATTTTTCTTTGATGTGGTGATTGCCGATGAGAGTCATCGCAGTATCTATAATATATACAAATCGGTGATGGATTATTTCAACGCCATCAAGCTGGGGCTGACAGCCACCCCTCGCGATCATATCGA
>Ga0256829_1000691_pt1 | contig 31563 bp, 26 predicted proteins | sample 131447metaG_FD_185979 | JGI IMG/M metagenome (GOLD analysis project Ga0256829, IMG submission 185979) | Hydrothermal vent microbial communities from Lau Basin, Pacific Ocean - 131-447 | ecosystem: Environmental > Aquatic > Marine > Hydrothermal vents | place: Pacific Ocean: Lau Basin | collected... | reverse complement strand
CTTTGAGCGAATCGCCGGGTGCTGAAGCGGCAATTCCTGAGCTTGGTCCCCGTCCCGAACTCACAATGGCTGCGATGGGCGAAGGTCATGGCAATCACGGCGCAATGGCCGATGATATGACCGCAGGCATGGACGGTATGCGCCACGAAATGGGCGGTGAGGGCCACGCAAAACATGGCGAAATGTCTGGAATGAATGATGAGCCAAAGGTGCTTGCTTATGACGATCTTCGCGCGCTCACACCTTATACAGATCGACGCGCCCCTGACCGCGAGGTCGAGCTGCGCCTCACGGGAAACATGGAGCGCTACATCTGGTCCATCAATGATTTGAAGTTTGGCGATGCTGGTCCGCTTGAGCTTAACTATGGCGAGCGGGTTCGGATAACCTTCAAGAACGAAACCATGATGGAACATCCGATGCACCTGCATGGATTGTGGATGGACCTTGTTAATGGTGAAGGCGAGATGGCGCCTCGCAAACACACAATCACAATCGCCCCAGGTGAGACGATCTCAGCTGACGTGACGGTTGATGCAACCGGCTCATGGGCATTCCACTGTCACATCCTTCAACACGCAGCGACTGGCATGTTTCGGCAAGTCAACGTCGTTGGCGGCATGCAATAATTCCTCCCAATAAGGATAAGATAAATGAAACCTAAAATCCTGTTCGTAGGCGTGCTCGCGATTGCGACCGCCCTGCCCGCTCTCGCCGCAGAAGGTGACCCGATTTACAATTACACGCTGATAGAAGCCGACATCGCGGAAATCGATGATGAAACGGTCGGCGCCTGGGATGCTCAAGGCTGGGTTGGCGGCGACTATAATCGCTTCTGGTGGAAAACCGAAGGCGAGTTCGCCGATGGCGACTTCGAGGATGCAGAAGTCCAAGCGTTGTATTCACGTTACATTTCCAAATACTGGGACGCCCAGGTTGGCGTGCGATATGATCTGGAGCCCAAAGGCGAAACTTATGGCGTGATCGGCGTGCAAGGCCTTGCGCCCTATTTCTTTGAAGTTGATGCGGCAGCTTTTGTCTCTTCCAGCGGCGACCTGAGCGCCCGGTTCGAAGCGACTGGTGAGCTCCTGTTTACGCAACGCTTGATACTTGAGCCCGGCATCGCGCTGGACTTCTTCGCCGAAGACGATCCAGTTCGGCAGATTGGCTCGGGACTATCGACGGCCGAATATAGCGCGCAGCTGCGCTACGAGTTCACCCGCGAGTTTGCGCCATATATTGAGCTCGCTTACGAGCAGGCCTACGGTGACACTGCCGATTTTCAACGCGCCGAAACTGGCAGTGATGATGACACGGTCTTTAAAGTCGGTGTTCGAACCATGTTTTAGGCGGACAGCGATATAGCGCTAATTCATTGCCATTCTATTTAGACCGCTTCCGCGGATTCAAAACAGGCCCGCGTCGAAAGATGCGGGCCTTATCAATTGAGAGAGATTAGAAAGCCAAAATGGACTAAGCTGCACCATGATCCTGCACGGGGAATTAGCCACTACCGGTCTCCACCATTAGCCGGTTCGAGCCCTGCATAGCGTAGCGACGGGCAAGGATCGGTTCCGGGCTTAGTTGTCTTGGGGTCGCGACTGAACGCGTTCGTTACGCAGTATTCATCGAGTTCGAGCATGGCTTCGTATTGATTGAGAAAGACTTTGCCCGTCATTTCTTCTAGAAAATGCGTGCGCTGCAGCCGGTCCATCACAGGACCTTTGATTTCAGATAAGTGCAGAGTTACGCCTGCATCCTCCAGGCGATGATTGATCGCCTCGAGGCTTTCCAATGCACTGGCATCAATATGGTTTACTGCCGGGCACATCAGAATGAGATGCTTCATATCGGGCCGGTTGGAGAGCATGCAGTAGACTGTGTCCTCCAGAAAGCGAGCGTTGGCAAAATATAGACTTTCGTCAATGCGGACGGTAAGTACGGTATCGGAAATTACCACAGCGTGACGATTCACGTTGCGAAAATGATGGGTTCCCGGCAATTGGCCAACCAGGGCAAAATGCGGGCGGCTGGTATTGTAGAGGTGCAGAAGCAGTGAGAGGACGACGCCGGTCGTCACACCAAGTTCAACACCGAAGAAAAGCGTCACGAAGATGGTCGCCGCCATGGCGGCAAAGTCAGATTTTGAGTATTTCCAGACTTTGATGACTTCCCGAATGTTCACGAGTGACAGAACCGCAACGATGATGGTCGCCGCAAGTACGGCTTGGGGCAGATAGAAAAGATAAGGCGTTAAGAACACTGTCGCGAGCGCGATGCCGCTTGCGGTGAACGCACCTGCTGCAGGTGTTTCGGCCCCCGCGTCGAAGTTGACGGCTGAACGTGCAAGACCGCCCGTCACGGGATAGCCAGACGATACGCCCGCTGAAAAACTCGCTGCGCCAAGGCCGATGAGTTCCTGGTTGGGATCGATCCGCGTTCGGTTTTTGGCTGCCAGGGTTTGACCAACCGAAACCGACTCCACAAAACCGATCAGACTTATGAGTGCAGCAGAACCGAGAAGCTGCATCCATATATCCGCGCTGAAGGCGGGAACGCCGATTACGGGCAAGCTTGTCGGGACACTGCCCAGAATTTTGACGCCTTGCTGGTCGAGTCCCATGATTGCGACCACCAGAATCCCGGCTGCCACAGCGAAGACCGGCCCTGAGCGAGCGATGATCGTCGCAGTCTTATCGCCAAGTCCCATTGATTTCAGAACCGGCTTGAATTGTTTTCGAACCCAGAACAAGAAGACCAACGACGCCCCACCGATATAGAGCGTTGGAAGATTCGTTTCAGGCAGTTTCTCAAAAATTGACTTCAGTATTTCGTAGAGATTATGCCCACCCGCATTCACGCCGAGAATGTGTTTCATCTGAGAAGCGGCGATGATAATGCCTGACGCCGTGATAAAAGCAGAAACCACTGGATGGCTCAGGAAGTTCGCCAGAAACCCCATTCTAAATAGCCCCATCAGCAGCAGGATCATGCCAGACAGTAACGCAAGGATGACCGCGGCCTGAATATACTCAGCGCTGCCTTGCGCGGCGATTTTACCTGCCGCCGCCGCTGTCATAAGCGATAGGATCGCCACTGGCCCAACAGCCAACTGACGTGATGAACCGAAGACTGCATAGACAATCAGCGGAAGGATGGACGCATAAAGCCCTACTTCAGGCGGCAGACCAGCCAAGAGTGCATAAGCCAGCGATTGAGGGATCAGCATGATTGTAACGATCACTGCAGCAACCAAATCACTTACCAAGGTCTCTCCCCGATATTTCGGGGCCCAGTCTAATATCGGGAAGTACCTGGCGATCTTCATATCAAAGCGCGTTGATTGGGATTTTCATGTAGCGAATGCCATTATCCTCCGGCGGCGGCATATCACCTGCACGCATATTTACCTGTACAGATGGCAAAATGAGTTTCGGCATTGACAGCGTAGCGTCTCTTTCATTGCGCATTTTGATGAATGCATCGCGCGAGGTTCCATCTTTCACATGAATATTGAAACGCCTTTGATCTCCAATCGTGGTTTCCCACGTGAACTCGTCACGCCCCGGAGCTTTGTAGTCGTGGCACAGGAACATGCGCGTACTGTCCGGGAAATCGAAGAGCATCTGGATCGAGTCGAAAAGCGTTCCCGCGTCCCCTCCCGGAAAGTCGCAGCGTGCTGTGCCATAGTCAGGCATAAATAGAGTATCACCGACGAACATGGCATCGCCGATTAGATGGGTCATGCAGGCAGGTGTATGACCGGGCGTGGAGAGTGCCCGCGCTTCGATCTTTCCAACTCGGTAACTCTCTCCCGGTTTGAACAGATGATCAAACTGACTGCCATCGGTATGAAAAGATTGGCCTTCATTAAACACCTCACCGAACACCTGCTGAACAATCGGAATCTTATCACCAATCGCAGTTTTGCCACCAAGTTGCTCGCGTATATAAGGCGCGGCGGTTAGGTGGTCGGCATGGACATGAGTGTCGATAATCCACTCGCAGGTCAAATTATTCTGACGAACAAATTCGACGAGTTTGTTGGCTGAATCGGTCTTTGTTCGACCCGATGCCTGATCAAAATCAAGCAGTGAATCAATGACGGCGCATTTTTTTGTTGCCGGATCAGCAACGACATAACTGATCGTATTAGTTGGCAAATCAAAGAAGCCGCTAACGTCGGGAGTGCTCATAGTGAATTTCCTTCAGCATCTTCGTTGGCGGCTGAACCAAGCATGACAGCACAAAGCGTATCGACAATTGCGCGGATGCGATCATCCTTCAGGTGGTAGTAGATTGATTTTGATTGCCGCCGCGTGCCGACGAGATCATCCGCACGCAGTTTTGACAGTTCACGTGAAAGCCGGGGCTGCGGAATGTCGAGCATGTTCTCGATCTCTCCGACAGAAAGTTCACCGTCGCGCAGCTGACAACAAATCATCAAGCGTTCCGGATGAGCAAGGGCCTTCATGAGGCGTGTCGCCTCTTCCGCGAGGGGCAACATATGTTCTGTTTCTAACATCATGAACTTGTTCTCCAAGAGCAGCGTTACTGATACTTTACAAAAACGTCAACTGTATGCACTTTAAATTCAAAGGAGATACAGCATGGAGAATTTTACCCCTCTAAGCGCGTCCATTGGCGGTGCCTTGATCGGACTGTCTGCAGTACTACTGATGGCGTTGAATGGACGGATCGCAGGGATTAGCGGTGTCTTCTCTGGCGCCGTCTTTGCCGAGCGCGGAGACAAAACCTGGCGCTTGATGTTCGTGCTTGGATTGATCGCAGCACCAGCCATGTGGGCGCTGGTGCGAGGGACCGAGCCGCCATTCGAGATCACAGATAGCTGGGCTCTCATTATTGCTGGCGGCTTACTGGTCGGGTTCGGTACGCGGTTGGGATCAGGCTGCACAAGCGGGCATGGCGTGTGCGGGCTATCGCGCTTGTCGCCGCGCTCAATGGCATCGGTTGCGCTCTTCATGGTTGCCGGCATGGTAACGGTCGCTCTCGCAAAATCTGTGTTGGGAGTTTAGCCGTGGGACGTAATATCGCTGCTCTACTCGCCGGTCTGATATTTGGCCTGGGCCTCACCATCAGCGAGATGGTGAACCCGGCAAAGGTGCTCGCGTTCCTCGACGTATTTGGAAACTGGGACCCATCACTCGCTTTTGTAATGGGCGGGGCCCTGCTCGTAACTGCAATTGGCTATCGCTTGGTGTGGATCAGAGATCGACCTGTTTTCGAAGATCGCTTTCAAGTCCTTGCCAATCGCCAGATCGATACTCGGCTCGCTATTGGGGCCGTATTGTTTGGTATCGGTTGGGGACTTGTCGGCCTTTGTCCGGGACCCGCAATATCAGCACTGACGTTTGGTGGTGTGCCTGTTTTTGTTTTCCTTGGAGCGATGGCGACAGGCATGGGGCTCTACGAAGGATTTGACCGACTGACGGCGCGTCCCGACACAGTTTGAAATCTGATCCAAATCTATCAACTTGAGAGAGACGTGTTCTACTATCGGATACACAAATCGGGTGCTAAGCTCAATTCAATGGGTTTATCGAACTTGCTTTCGTCTTTATCGGTTCAAGGCGCAAAAAGAGAAAGTATTAGTACAGCGGTATAGATCTCCCTGAACTCGTTGTTCACAAAAAACTACGGTAGCTTCACGCGAGGCGGAGATTTACGGTACCGAAAGTTTGTGAGTAATCAGGTGCTTCACAACCGCCAGGACAGAGGCGACTTCAAGCTAAGCCGCGCTTTTTATGTTTGCAAAACGTTCTGCTTGACGCTCCTAGGGGTAAACGTGTTCAGCATTGTCGTCCATTCGTTCGCTAATCAGCGTGCCGCCCTCCTCCCTGTCGCCGATGCTATGTTTAGCGTTCAAGTACGCAACGAAACGGTCACCCATGGTGACTGCGTTCAACATCCGGATACTCATCGCAACCGCAAAAGTTAAAATCACAAGCACAAGCGTTGTCGCATTTCAACGCCCAGACCGAGACCTGGGGCGTGGACACCTAAGCCCAACCCACGTTTTTCGTCAAAAGCAAGTGATGAGGCGTCATCGTGCAGCAATGATGGTGCTAGTATGCGGGCTCCTGGAGAGGAGTTAGAAAACCCTCTGAGCAATCCGATGGCCGTAAATAGCGCTTCATGCAAAAACGCGATTGCAATTCATTCGCAATATGATAGCACCAGCCCGTAAGCGATCAATAGGCTCAAAATTATGAACAATCATTTGGCACGACTAATGAGTATAACTGCGATCTCAGCGCTTCTAAACACTCCAGTAGTCGCAGCACAGGATGCTGAAGACGACGTTTCAGTGCAAGACAAAGTCGTCGTGGTCGGTAAGTATCTTTACTCCGATCAAATTAATGCGTTGAAAGCGCCGACACCTATCATCGATGTGCCTCAAAGCCTTACCATCATTACCGCCGACCAGATCTTACAGCAGGGATTTGACAGCATTTCTGACCTGGTCAGCTACACGCCAGGTGTGAATTCATCGCAAGGTGAAGGGCACCGCGATGCCGTTGTATTCCGCGGCGTGCGCTCTACAGCAGACTTTTTCATCGATGGGGTTCGTGATGACGTGTGGTATTATCGTCCGCTGTACAATCTTGATCAGGTGGAAATTCTGCGCGGCGCCAATGCCTTGTTATTTGGCCGCGGCGGCACTGGTGGCCTGATAAACCGGGTGACCAAAAAGGCTGACCTCAACGCGCAATACACCGGTTATCAGGCCAGCGTAGATTCCTTTGGCGCGTTTGCCGCGCAGATCGACAGCAACTTTGTCGTCAGCGACAACGCTGCGATCCGGATCAATGCGATGTATGAGAGTCTCGAGAACCAGCGGGATTTCTATGATGGTGACCGATTTGGCCTGAACCCAACCGCCAAGATCGCGCTGTCGCCAGACACGACCCTGGATCTGTCCTACGAATATATCAATCATGAGCGTTTCATCGATCGCGGCATCCCGACCGGCGCCAATGGCGAGCCGGTTGAGGCGTTCGAGGATATTGTCTTTGGCGATGCCGATCTGAACACAACCGAGCTGGAAGCGCATCTATTGCGGGGCGTCCTGCAGCATCAGTTCAATGATACACTGAAAGGCCGCGTATCGGTCTCCTACAGCGATTATGACAAGCTGTACCAGAACTTCTACGCGTCTTGTTTTGCCGATGACTGTCCGGACCCAACTGATCCGCTGCGGGTCGGCATTGACGGCTATGTCGACACAACCCAGCGCCAGAGTTTCACTCTGACCGGCGACTTGATCGGTGAGTTCGCGACCGGGTCCATCGGCCATACTTTTGTGACCGGCGTGGAATATATCGACACTTCCAATGACAATGACCGTTTCAACGCCTTCTGGTCGGGTTCGTCTGACGATGTTGAATTCTTCCTGGTCGAGCGTCCGCTGAACTTCCGAGGCGGCGTCGGCGTCAATTTCGATGGGGTTGCGACAACCAATGATTTCACCGCTGACCTGAACGACCGTTCGCAAGCCGAAGTGGAAGTCTTCTCGGCCTATGTGAATGATCAGATCGAGGTGAATCCGTATTTCGATATCGTCCTCGGGTTGCGCTTTGACAGTTTCGATTTTGCTGTCGATGTGGTTGATCCCGTCCTGTTTGATACGGGCGTGGTTTCTATCGACTCCCGCTCCAGCACGGATGATCGCGTCTCGCCGCGCGCTGGCGTGATATTCAAGCCTCAAGAAAATGTCTCGCTCTATGCCAGTTATAGTGAAAGCTTCCTGCCACGCTCGGGAGAGCAATTTGCCACGATCAGCGGCGGCGACCCGTTCGATCCGGATGTGTTTGAAACCGCAGAAATCGGTTTGAAATGGGATTTCGTGCCCGGCATGAGCTTCACTGCGGCCTATTTCCAGAACGAGCAGACCCGTGCCGATCGGGACGATACGACGGGCGAGAATTTCGAAGTCCGCGGCCTGGAAATTGATGGCTTTGAGCTTCAACTACGGGGCAATGTTACCGAACAGCTCTTTGTTACCGCCGGCTATAGCTATCTCGATGGCGAGACAGACAATGGTGCCGAGATTCCGCGTGAGCTGCCAGAGAACACGTTCTCGGTCTGGGGCGCATATCAGGTCACAGACAAGCTCGGATTCGGCCTGGGCGCGACCTATCAGGATGAGTCCTTCATCACCGATTTCGATATTGGCACAACAGGCCCGCACCCAACCCTGCCGTCTTACACCCGGATCGATGCGGCGGCTTATTATGACATTTCCGATGATCTGCGCATCCAGCTCAACGTCGAAAATCTCACAGATGAGCTCTATTTCCCGACCTCACACAGCACGCATCAGGCGACAGTTGGGGCGCCGCTAAATGCGAAAATCACGCTGAGCGGGCGGTTCTAGTTAAGAAAAACGCGACTAAATGAATGTTCTAACTTCGTTCTACCAAAGACGCTCGCTCGATCTGCGAGGCGGGGGTCTGACGACGGCCTCCCCTCAGCACGCGTATTTTATTGGTCACCCGCATATTGGCCGTTATTAGGCGTCCGTTCGGGCGAGTTTGTGATGTCGGTGGCATCTCGCACGCGCAGGTACTCGCTCGCAGATAGAATATTCAAACGTATCAGAAACATCGGTTCTGCACCGCCTCCTTGAAGCGCTCGCCGATGTCGTTTTTGCATGATCAGGTAGCGGGCTCTGTGCCGTCATTAGACTTGCCGGAATAAATTTCCGTTCATCGACCATAAAGGCCAAGAACGTTCACCCGATCCTGTTTGCCTCAGCAATCGCAACAACATCCATCGGCGCGCAGTCCTATAAATGCCCGAGCCATGGATGCCGGATGCAGCCGAGCGGCTTTGCTCGGACGATCATCGACATCGCCCCAGCGACGAATAATCTTTGAAGTTCTGGGTTTCCTGTTTTTTTGTTACGCTCCAACTGCTGTCTGCCGCCACTGAGACTTTGTTCGTGCGGCAGTTCGATCTAGGCGGAGAGCGCACGGCCGGATTTGAAGGTCCTCGGATTGGGAACTTCAGCAACAAAGCTTTAATCATTGAGCGACTAGCCGTTTACTAGGTCAACCAATTGGAAAGTGGGACGACCATTTTGGCTCGGGTGATGGCACGCAGCCACGGCCCGAAGAGATCAGAAACTTCAGCTGCTTAGGATATGGCTCCTCGGAACTCGGTGGCCCTTAGAAATTCGAACGCTGTCTCAAGCGGAGAATCCGCGGGTGCACACTCGTCAGTGGCGATTTTCCGGTATAATCAATAGATCGTCCTGACAATGTCGCTTTTCGAGGCAACGTGTCAGGCGAGGACTTCATCAACCTACTCTATAGGCCTAACTCCAGCATTATCCAGAACGATAGCGGCGAAATAAAATTACAATTCGATCATAAGAAAGACGATTATTTCAGCGGGTTGGAGCACACTCATGTCGCGAGACCGAACACTCTGAGAATTGCCCGAGTCAGTCTCGCCGACGTCTTGCTAATGGTAACCTTGTCAACGCGCGAAACCATAGGCGGAAGCGCGACATGAGCGCGTTGGTGTTCGCAGATCGTACTGCCGCGATAGACCAATCAAGCCTTACCTATGAAGAATTCGAATTTTCAGGCGATCAGCTCTCCCAAATTTTAATGATCTAAGGTGAAGCAAATCATGCATCGAATCCATCCAGAATGCCGGCTCTTTGTCGAACAATGTGCACTGTTGTTAGCCAGAAACACGTTCTTTTCCCCCGGCTGAGTAATCGCTAACAGGCAGCCGCGCATACCAGCGGAGCTAAGCCTCCAACGCTATATGTGAGTGAAATGCAGATGAAACAAGACTACTTTATTGTCGTTTGCCTCAATGCCCAAAGCTTTCGATCAGTTTAAATGGTTTAGAAGAAACATTCACCAACAAAACAGTCGATGTGCGATGCATCCAACACGGATTTTCTCTGCAGAATCTTGCGGTAGGTCTCGCACAAGGCATATGCTCAAGTATTCGGAAAATGATGAGCTGTGTGAGTCGGGTCAAGGATATATTTTATCGCTCTACACGTTTGGTTCGGCTCAGTTTTTTTCGAGATGCGCGCGTAATTTGTCTTTGTAAGCAAGCAATCTGAGTGCATTGAACACCACAATTAGCGTCGAGCCTTCATGAATGAGCACAGCCGGACCAATCCCGAGCCCAAAGAGAGTTGCCGGAATCAAGAACGCAACCACTCCCAGACTAGCCCAAAGATTTTGCCGGATAATGCGACTGGTTGCTCGGCTCAAGCCGACGGCAAAGGGCAAGGTCTCAAGATCATCAGCCATAAGGGCGACGTCCGCAGTTTCAAGCGCGACATCCGAGCCCGCCGCTCCCATAGCGACACCGACGGTCGCATGGGCCATGGCAGGCGCATCATTGACGCCATCCCCGACCATAGCAACGCCGCGGCCCTGCTTGATCGACTTGATCTTGGTGACTTTGTCATCGGGCATCAGATCGCCGAAGGCCTCGTCCAGGCCCACGTCTCGCGCGACAGCATTAGCAACATTCTGGTTATCACCTGAAATCATCATGATACGGGTCACGCCAGTTTCACGCAGCTGCTCAATCACGCGTTTTGCTGCTTCACGCGGCGTGTCCATAAGACCGATGGCACCTAGATAGCTTCCGCCATGACGCACAATCATCGTCGTGCGCCCATTGGCTGACAAGGCGTTTACGATTTCGGCTAAATCTGCTGGTACAGGTTCTCCATCTATTTCGTCGAATAAGGCCATCTTGCCGATATATACAATCTGTTGATCATACTTCGCGGATACACCGCGACCGGTAATGCTGGCAAAATCGGTAGCACCGTCGGGAACTGATCCGAGGCGGGTGTTCGCATCGCGCACGACGGCCTCGGCGAGGGGGTGATCACTCAGCGTTTCAACCGCAGCGCTGACCTTGAGCAACGTCTCTTCATCGACATCGCCATAGGGTACAATATCCACTAGGCGTGGCTCGCCCTCCGTCAGTGTGCCTGTTTTGTCAAAGGCGATTGCGTCGAGCCGTCCTAGCGCCTCAAGCGGCGCGCCGCCTTTAATCAACACGCCGCCGCGCGCCGCGCGGGCCACGCCGGAGAGAATGGCGCTTGGGGTTGCAATGGCCAACGCGCAGGGGCTTGCCGCCACCAGGACAGCCATGGCCCGGTAGAAGCTGTCTGCGGGCGTCTCGTCCAGAACTAGAAAGGCCAGTGAGGTAACGACCGCCAGAGCAATGACACACGGCACAAATATACGCTCGAACTTTTTGGTAAAACTCTGCGTTGGTGACTGGCGTGTTTCGGCCTCACTCACCATGGTGACAACACGGGCTAGCGTCGTATCGCCCGACAATTTGGTTACTTCTATATCAAGACTGCCGGACCCGTTGATTGACCCCGCGAAGACGCGGTTTTCGGCCTTTAACGCGTCAGGATTGCCAGCTGCCTTTTCGCGGTCAGCCACAGGTCTTTTGTCAACGGGCGCGCTTTCGCCCGTGATTGGTGCTTGATTAACAACACTTTGACCGCTGATCACAAATCCATCGGCAGGCAGACGTTCGTTAGAACGCACCACAACCACATCACCGATTGCGAGTTTTTCAATCGGGATCGTTTCGGTGGAATCGCCACGCCGAATCAAAGCGTCATCTGGTGCAAGTTCAGACAATGCAGAAATCGCATTACGGGCTCGGTTCATCGCGTAGTTTTCTAGAGCGTGACCAATGGCAAATAGAAAAAGAAGAAAAGCGCCTTCTGCCCACTCACCGAGAATGGCCGCGCCGGTGGCGGCGACCAGCATCAGAAAATCGATCTGAAACTGCCCTTTGAATATTTTTCCCATCGCCTCCCGAAGTGCGAAATAGCCACCAAAAAAATAGGCTCCGAGCAGCAAGCCAAATCCGATCTGGTCAGGGAACACACCAAGTTTGGGGCCAAGCCAGCCTGCCAGCAGGCAGAGACCAGCCAGTCCGGCAAAGATAATTTCCGCGCGCGGGCCTAATAAGCGGCTAATGACATCGCCATGGTCATGTTCGTGACTGTCACTGTCACTGTGGTGATCATGATCTTGGTGTTTTGAAGGTGACATAAGCGTCTCCGAAAGAAGTGATGCCTTGGCGGGTTGCACCGCCAAGGCAGAAAGAGTTATGCCGCTGGAACAGCTTCAGGGCTGTGCGATGTTTCCAGCAGCGAATGATGCGAGTCAGGTTTTGGCGCGAACCACCGATGCAATGCCGGCATCACGAGCAGCGTCAACAGGGTTGAAGAGACAAGCCCGCCTGTGACGACGGTTGCCAGAGGCCGCTGCACTTCCGCGCCGACGCCCGTGGCAAACAGCAAGGGCGCAAGTCCTAGAGCGGTTGTCATCGCCGTCATCAAGACTGGACGCGCCCTTAGACCTGCCGCGTCGATCGCTAACTCATCTCGATCCCGCCCTGCGCGAGCGAAATCGTCCATGAAGCTCACCAGAACCATCCCGTTGCCAAGCGCGATACCAAATAATGCGATGAAACCAACCGTGGCGGGAACCGAGACAGGTAGTCCTGTAATCCAGAGTGCAAGTGCGCCTCCGGTCAACGCCAAGGGGATGTTCAGCAGTATGAGAATTGCCGATTTAAGCCGTCCGAATGTCAGTAGCAGGATCAGCAATACAATGCCGAGCGTGATTGGTATCACAACTGCGAAACGAGCATTGGCCTGTTGCTGCAATTCAAACTGACCGCCCCAGACAACGCGGTAGCCTGCAGGCAAGTCAAGATTGGCGTCGGTCAAAGCTTGCGCCTCCATTACAAAAGACCCGATGTCTCGGCCCCGCACATTGGATTGCACGGTGATAAACCGCTCGCCATCCTCACGCGTGATCTGACGTGGTCCGATAACGGTCTCGATAGTGGCCACGCTTTCCAGCGTGACACGTGCGCCAGTTGGCGATTCCAGCACCAAGCGGCGGATGGCTTCGGCTGTATCGCGGCTCTCTTCATGAAACCGCACGACGATCGGGAATTGCCGAACGCCTTCAAACAGAGCGCCGGCTTCTGCACCGCCGACCGAGGCCCGCAAGGCGTCAAGCGCGTCCTCAACATCGAGACCATACCGTCCCAGGGCGGCGCGATCGACACGCACCACAAGTTGTGGCGCACCTGTAATCTGGTCAGCCTGAACTTCAGCTGCCCCATCGACCTGTTGCAGGATGGCCTGTAGCTCTTGCGACTTTTTCAACAGGACATCACTGTCCGGTCCAAAAATTTTCACGGCAAGTTCTGCGCGTGTCCCCGTCAAAAGTTCATCAACAGACATCGCGATGGGTTGACCGATATTAACGACAATACCGGGTACACCTTCGAGATTTTCCGATATCGCTGTACGCAAGTCCTCCGGCGACAGGCCTTTGCGCCATTCCGACTTCGGATTGAGTTCAACAAAAGCTTCCGCACTATTCGTCGGGTCGGCGTGGGCCCCGACCTCACCGCGGCCAATTCGGGTCACGATAGACTTGATTTCTGGAAAGGCCGTCAGAAGCCTTTTCTCAATGCGCGTAGTCGTTTCCGCCGCTTCTGTTAAAGAGATAGATGGTGCCATGGTCACGCGGAGCAAAACATCACCTTCTTCAAGCGATGGGGTAAATTCAGACCCGAGGCGTGATCCGGCCAGTCCGCCCGCTACAAGGAGGACGGCGGCCAGAGCAATCGCCGCCAAACGCTGGCGAACGAAGAATCCAGCCGCTCGGCTGACCGTGTGGGCAATCCATCCCGGTCGGTCCTCACGCGGCTTCTTGTTCCGGCGCATGACCCCATTGGCGAGCGATGGTGCAATCAGCGCGGCGTAAAACAATGACCCCGTCATGGCGAGCGCAGCAGACGCCGCGAGTGGTCGGAAAGTTTTACCTTCCACGCCTTGCAGCGAGAAAAGCGGCAGGAAGACGACGATAACTACCGCAACAGCGGCAATCAGCGGCGCAATAACTTCCGAAGCCGAGCGCGCTACAACATCTCTTTGATCGACAGACCGATCGCTTTCCCGGAATCCTCGGTCAACATTTTCTGCGATGACGATAGCTCCATCCACCATCATGCCAATGGCAATGGCGACGCCGCCCAGCGACATGAGGTTGGCACTGATACCGAGCCATTGCATCGCGATGAAGGCAAAGCCGACGGAAAAAGGAATAGAGAGGACAACAACGAGGCTTGGACGCCAGCCACCCAGAAAGACAAAAACCACTAGAGCGACGAGGAGCGCACCCTGCCAAAGCGCCGTAGTCACCGTCGCGGCGGCTTTGTTGACCAGTGTTCCCTGATCATAATAGGGCACGGCGTTGACGCCTTCTGGCAGGTTTTTGTTTATTTCCTCAAAGCGTGTCTGAACGCGTGCAATCACATCGGATGTATTTGTGCCATAAAGTTTGAGCACTAGTCCCGCAACCACTTCACCTTCGCCATTGGCGGTGGCAAGACCCTGGCGTACCCCGCCGCCGACAATGATTTCACCGAGGTCACGTACCCGCACGGGGCGGCCATCATCCACGTTGACCACAATCTCTGCCAGATCTTCAACTGATCGCGCCAGCCCGACGCCGCGCACGGTATATTGCTCGGCCCCGATTTCGAGAAATTGTGCGCCTTCGGTCTTATTGCCGCGCTCAAGGGCGGTCATCACATCACCAATCTGGATGTCGTAAGCCAATAGCGCGTCCGGATCGAGCCTGACCTGATACTGCTTTTCATAGCCGCCCAGCGAGAGCACTTCAGTGACGCCGGGCACGGTCTGAAGCTGGTATTTGATGATCCAGTCCTGGATTTCGCGCATCTCTACAAGATCGCGCGCGCCAGTCTCATCGTCGAGACGGAAATAGAGAATAATCCCAAGACCGGTCGAGATCGGCCCCATTTGCGGATCACCAAAGCCATCGGGGATATTGCCGCGCGCTTCAGCGAGGCGCTCACCCACAACCTGACGCGCAAAATAGACATCCGTGCCGTCCTCAAAATAGATGTTGACGACTGACAGCCCAAAGTTCGAGACCGAGCGCATATGGTCCAGTTTTGGCAAGCCGGACATGGCGGTCTCAATGGGATAGGTCACATAGCGTTCTACCTCTTCAGGCGCGAGGCCTTCGGTTTCTGTAAAGACCTGAACGAGTGAGGGTGTCACATCGGGAAAAGCGTCAACGGGCAATGCCTTGAACGCGAATAATCCGCCAAGGGTCATAGCAAGCGCCGCGATGGCGGCAAGCAGCCGCCCTCCGGCGATACGGTGCATTAAGTTTATCATATCAAATGTCCTAGTGGCTGTGGCCGTCGCCAAAGGCGTCTTTTTCGAGTTGAGCCTTGAGGGTGAAGGCACCGTCAGTGACGATGGTCTCACCTGCCATCAGGCCGGAGCGGATTTCCACAAACCCGCCGGATTTGGTGCCTGTCATCACTGCGCGCGGGGCATAGCCACCCTCGACAGGGACGAACACGGAAGGTTTGTCTTCAACCAATTGAATGGCTGCTTCAGGCACGCGCAGAACCTGCTCAGACGTGCCAACGCTTAGATCGGCCGTGACGTATTGACCAGGTCGTAATGTGCCATCCGGATTGTCAACGATCACGCGGGCCGTCGCGGTCCGTGACGTTTCGCTGATGACCGGCAGGACAAAGGCAATCGTGGACTGCGCAAGGATTTCACCGCTGTCGGTTTTTAGTGCGACAGGAGCGCCGACGCGAATACGGGCGATGTCCTGTTTGTATACGGCAATATCCGCCCAGACGACACTATCGTCGACAAGGGTGAAAAGTGGATCAGCGCCTGCATCCCCGGCTGAGACCGTTTCGCCTAGCGTAACCCTCCGGCGCACCACTGTTCCGGCTATCGGCGCGGACAGGTAAGCATTGGCATTATCGCCGTCAGCTGCTGTGGAAATGCGCTCCAGTGCGGCATGACTGACACCTGCGGCATGGAGTTCATTTTCAGCCGCGTCACTATCGGCTTTTGCCGCTTCAAATTCCGCCCGAGCGGCTTGCAAATCGGCTTCCGAAGTAATTTTGTCCGCAAACAGTTTTTCTTCGCGGGCTAGCGCCTGACTGGCGAGGGCTTTGCGCGTTTCAGCGGTGAGCCAAGCGGCTTTCAGACCGGCGAGTTCACGGCTCTTGATCAGCGCCAGCGTATCGCCGCGGGCTACGTGATCCCCCTCGCTCGCATAGAGTTTGCCAATTACGCCGCTGATCTTGGGCGAGACATTGGCAACGCGATCAGCGTCAAAGCGGATTTCGGCCGGAAGGCTGAGAGATTGCGCAATCGCCCCCTCTGCAACAGTTGCCGTTTCAATACCGGCCTCGGTGGCCGCGTCAGGGGTTAGTTTTACAACGTCCCCTTCGGATTCATCATGGTCATCATGGTCATCATGGTCATCATGGCCGTCATGGCCGTCAGGCTCGCTGTCACTTTCCGCATGATCGTCATGATCATCATCTTGATCGGTCTCGTTATGGTCATCATGATCCGCTTTTTCTTCGGCATGATCATCGTGATTAGCGGTCGCGGCCGAGGTTTCGCTTGCGTCCCGATTCGTATCCGGGGTTGCGTTGCCGCACCCCGCCAAAATCACAGCCAGAACCATCATGGTCGTTGGCAAAATAAGTGTCTGTTTCATTGGAAGTCTCCATTAAACGGGGCGGCACCGATCAGGCTTTTGAGACGCATGAGGTCCGCATTAAGGGTACGCCGCGCGTCAATTACGCTGACGCCTGCCTCGATCAGCCCTTTACGGGTATCCAGCGTTGATGTGAGGTCAAACCGGCCCAACGCATATCCTTGAACGGACGCATCGTAGGCGGAACGGGCCGCGGGTAGCGCCTCCTGTTCGAGTAGCGTCAGTCTGGCCTGGGCAGCGCGCACCCGCGCGGCAGCGGCCTGTTGCTGCGACCTTAATCTGGCTTCAACAGCGACGGCACTGATGCGTTCGGCATCTGCGCGAAAACCCGCTGCGCGAGCGGCGTCGCGGTTGCGGTCAAAGAGAGGAATCGGCACGGAGACACCGACCAAGAGCGCATTATCGCCGGTCTCTTCAAATTGGCGAACGCCCGCACTGACCGTGACATCGGGGACACCGGCTGCGCGGGCGGCGTCCTGCTCGGCGTCGCGGGCTGTTGCGCCAGCTTTGGCAGCGGCGAGCACCGGGTGCTCATCAAGCCCGTGCGTCTTTGAGAGTATTTCGGTTTCATCGGGCGATTTGGCGCGAGGTGGCGCGAAAACTGGCGTTGAGCTTCCCCAAAGCGCGGCGAGTTCATACCGCCGCTGATCAATTTCAGCGTTTGCGGCAAGCGCAGTGGCTTTAAGTGCAGCCGCATCTGCCTCGGCGCGTGTGCGCTCCGGTGGGGCTGCAGCGCCTGCCTCAACACGTTTCGCAACGGTTTCAGCCAAAGACACGGCGAGATCCGCCGACTCCCGAGCCAACGCTGCAAGTTCTGTCGCGGCGGTCAGGTCATGATAGAGCAGCGCCGCTTCCAACTCGATCTCTCTCAAAATGACGCGGCATTCGGCGTCGGCGAGCGCTGCGCGTGCACGCGCGGCGCGCTCGCGCTTGGCTCTTTTACCACCGAGCTGGAATGTTTGCTCAATGGTGAGCGTGGTTTCGGTCTGGTCAAACCCGCTGAGCGGTCCGGAGCCGGAAAAATTCTCAATTTCCAGCCCGATTGACGGGTTAAGACGGCGCCCGGCCTGATCGGCTTCGGCAGCGCTGGCGCGCGTTTCCAATGCGGCCCGGCGGACATCCGGGGACGCATGGCGGATTTGCATGAGCGCCATGGTGAGAGTCAGCGGCGCATCGGGCGCGATAGTCGGCGCGCTGCCTGTGGGCCCGTCGCATGGGGCTGCGACCGCTGTGCCTGCAAAGGCAGTCGCGATCAGGACGCAGAGTGCGCCCTTTCTGAATTTTGGCATGGGGTGTTGTTCCTTGTGATAACCTGAATTGACATCAAACCTACGCGCAAAGGCGCAGGCTAAGAGAGTCAGGTTAGGCACGCGGAGGACGATAAAGGCCGTCAGGGCCAGCGCGCGGAACGTGCTGGTCCGCGCCGGGGCGAAGCCCCGATGTTATAGACAAAGCATAAGAGAACGTCAGGCCGTTTACACCCACCATGTGCAGATGGCATGGCCCGCAGCTATGCTTATGGTGTTTATGATCCGGGCGCTGCTCGGAGTCATCACTTCCTGCATCAATTAGTTCGACCGCATGATGCGTTTCAGCGTCTGCGGACATACAGGCAATTTCTTCAGCGTCCACAGGATGAATATCAGCCGCCGCTGCGCCCATACCAAAGGTTGCGCTCAACATGAGCGCAAGCCAAAACCTGGCGGTGCATATGACGGTTACAATTTTCATTCTCTCAAAGATTATCCGATTTCATTGTCAAAATCATTAAATCTATTCATTTATTTAGTGCGGCTCGCCGTCATGACCCGTCTTTATCATAATGTCGTTGCATTTAATGCGTTCCCGAATATCACCCTTGGCATTTCGGGTTATGAAGCGCGTCTCGCTGAGGTCTAGTATCGTCAATTCGACAGGCGCTTTTGATTGTCCGTCGCCGCTGAGCGGAAAATCATTATGGGTCATGGTGAGCGTGTCGACAGTGGCCGTCCACGACCCAAGCGAATGCAGGTCGCCATCCTTTGACATGAAGACTGCAACAACGCCGTCCGACATCAGCAATGTGATCGGAGCGGTTTCGCAGGCCTGGGCCGTGTCGCCGCTCGTCCAGGCGCCTACGATGCCATCGCTAGCCGGTTCGGCAGCGGCGACCTGCGCGACGGTCATCAGAGGTAGCAAGGTCAAGAATCGCATATTTTCTCCATTTGTAGCGCTCTTAATCCCTACAGTGGCTGCAGGGTCAAGTGTTTTTTTCAACCGTAATCGACATTTGGTTTAGCGGTTGGACGCCCCCGCGCGTCGCATGAAGAAATCGCACGCAACCAGCCAAATGACCCCAGAAACTATTGCAGCATCGGCGATATTGAAGGCTGGCCAATGAAAGCCACCGATGTGAAAATCGAGAAAATCCGTAACGGCCCCTCTTTGTAGGCGATCCAGCAAATTGCCTAAAGCACCGCCTATGATCAAACCCAGACCACACGCAATTTGGAACACATCTGTTCGCCACAGCCAGATCACCAGGATAGTGATCACAGTTAATGCTAAAATACTGAGGACCCAAGGATGCGCGCTGCTTATCAGGCCAAAGCTAACACCTTCATTGCGCAGATGAACGAAGTTAAAAAACGGCAGAACCGATATGCTTTCATTAAGCGTTATCATGCGAGTAGCAGCCATCTTCGTTGCTTGGTCGGCTGATACCGCAACAGCGCCAACAACGAATCCTGCTATCCGAATACTCACGCCGCCTCCTGAAGATCGTTTCGGGCATCGCGAATAATCGACCAGGCTGAATGCAGGAACAGGCCTGCAATGCCAATGGCGACCATGAGGTCAGGCCAGGCGCTGCCAAGCCAGGCAACCATTGCAGCCGCCACCACCACGGCCGCATTGCCGATGGCGTCGTTGCGCGAGAACAACCACACCGCGCGTACATTTGCGTCACCCTTGCGATGGGGCAATAACGGCAAGATTGAGACAACATTAACGACGAGCGCGATAAACCCGAATATTCCCATTAAGCCCGCATCTGGTGTTGACTGATCGAAAAGACGCCACGCCGTATTGGCTAGCACACCAAGGCCAAGCAGGCTGAGAAACATCCCTTGTAAAAGCGCCGACCGGGCGCGCCACGCCAGACTCCAGCCAATCGCCAGAACGCCCAGAAAAGTGATGAGCCCATCTCCGACAAAATCTAGGGCGTCTGCTTTCAGCGCCTGCGAGCCGGCCAGAAAACCTGCGATCATTTCGATTACGCCATATCCGACATTTAGAATAATGACGATCCACAGGGCGCGCACATAGCCTGGATCCTTATGCGCGGTGGTGTTGCCGGTATCATCCGGGCCGATCTTCTCGAACCGGTATCCGGTTTTGGCGACCGCTTGCTCCACGTCGGCCAGCTCCGAATCGCGCACTGAAAGCGTCATGATATGCGTTGCGGAAGACACCTTTATGGCATCAAGGGGCACCCCGGCTAATCGAGCGGCTCGCTTGATCTCTGCAGCATCTTTTGCGCAGTCCATGCCAGAAACCCTATATCGAAACGTTGCGGTTGCATCTTCTTCGCGTTCGCCCGGATGGTCTGTCTGGCTCATTTTGTCGCTGTTTTTGTCTATGATCATGATACGCGCTTAACATCTACAGCGACTGTAGGGTCAAGCCTGCGCTTTACAGCGACATTGGACGTTCATGCACATCGGCGATGCACTCGTCATGATCGTTGAGCGTGGATAATATTCGGCAGGTTTCCACCCGGCCACCCTCGCAACAAGAGATCATACGTTTCAGCTCGTTTTCAAGCGCCTTGAGCTGATCGAGCCGTTTGCGCACCTCCGTAAGCTGCGTGCGCGCAATGGCGTCAATGTTTGCACAGTCCTGATCGGGTTGGGCTTGCAACTCCATGAGATTTCGTATGGCTTCCATGGGAAACCCCAGATCGCGCGCATGCCGGATGAATGAAAGGCGCTGGATAGATTCGTCATCATAAAGGCGTTGTCCGCTCTCGCTTCGGTCCGGTGTGCCCATGAGACCGATCGACTCATAATATCGGATTGTTGTGATTTTCACCCCTGTCGCTTTTGACAGGCGCCCGATTGTCGTTCGTGTTTTCCGCTGCGTCATCAATCATTTGCCCCTATAGGCATTGTAGACTTTAGTTACGCGCCATCAAAGCTTATGTCGAGGAACCTTCCACAATAAACACCAGCTCCAATAGAAGGAGTACAGGTTAGTGTTCGCAACCTGATTTACACCACTCCTTAGTCAGGGAATTCTCACGCATGGAAAGGGCGTGGAAATCACGTCGGAGATGTTTGGGACCGTTAAATTTGATAGACTGGCGCAAACCCACCGCCGCTCGTGCGGAAATTCGTCGTCTGCCCCTGATAAAGCCGGGCCGCCAGAAGCAGCGTCGCTCCGGCATACGTATAGAGCCGAACATCATACTTTAGCGTGACGTGTTCCTCACCGACGGTTACGGCGCGCATCGTTGGCGGGACGAGTGCTTGAGCAATATAATCACCCTCAAGAATGGCCGACCAAACCCGTTTGGTCAGCTTATCGCCGCGATATGTCGCTCGGCTGCCAAAACCCGCCGCGGGCTTAAAGAAGTAATTCCGCCGATCCGCCCAAAGCTCATCGGCGGCTTGTTCCGTAACGCGGCGCGTCGTTGGAATGCTGGAAAGTACAGCCTGGTCTGCATCATCCGCGCCGAATGATTCAAGCGACGCTGCATTACTCAGCCAAATGAGATTTCGCTTATTGGCATAAAGCGCATGATGGCGCGGTCCCGGACTCATAACCACTGCATCGTCTAGGAGCGCCTGGCGGAGATGGACATGGCTCGGTTCAGTTAGATCAAAATCTGTCAGCCGATTATAAATCATATCGATTGGCCCTTCACCACTCATAAGGTCGCCGGCTTCATAAGCGAGCGCCTCCGGGGAGAAGATGTGAGTTTCGATACCGTTGCGGATCAACAAGTCCCTGGCGATCAGCATGTCAGGATAGAGATATTGCTCGGTTGGGTTCTCATCGACGATGCCTAGCCTGCGCGGACGCCCTGCCCGTCCTGCCGAGTGCCATTCCATGACAAAGCTCTCGACAAGACGCGCGTCAATTACGTCAGCGCTCGCAAGCCGCGCATCTCCGCACGCATCAGCCTGTTTTGAGGCTGCGCGTTGCAGCTGGCTAACCAAAAAAGCCCCGCCGGCGTTTGTATTGATTTCAATAAGTTTCGGCCCCTCATTAGAGATGTGAAAATCGTAACCCATTAGAAGGCCGCGACTTCCGGCATGAATAGAGTTTACTACATCCTGAGTCCGCGCGAGCGCAGCCTCTTGGAACGTTGGAAGAGAGATCACCGATTCAATCGCGTGGACTTGTGATTGCATCGCCTGCAAGTCAGAGGAAGAGATAAATATCGCCGTGGCGGCAAAGAGGTTGGGGCGGGCCCCGAGCAGCGGCGAGAACTGATCAGTGCCGATGTGTTCGGATATACTTAGATCGAGATCGTCTCTTGAAAGCGTCATACAGAAACAAGACTGGTTGAGCGCAATCAGGTCGCGCGCGCCAGCGAGTTCGCATGTCGAGTTGCAGTCCATACGTTTCTCTCCATTGTCTCTAGGCTTGGCGAAACTTGTAGAGCTCGACCTCAAGATATAGGCGTTCGAGGACCGCGCGAAAGCCCACGAAAAACAGACCAGAATTGAACGTGAGGGTATGCTCTCTGCGGGCCGTATCATTTGGGCTCAACTTATTTCTGAGAACAAGACCAAGCACAAGGAACGCCCCGAATATGGCAGCAGAGTGGACCAACGGGTATGGCGTCATCACTCACGCCGATGAGACTCAGCAACGGTTGCGGAGTATTTTACAAAATTCTGACCGAGGGCTCTTGGCGCTGACTCGCGACGAAGCCTCTAATGTTTTTTCGGCAACGGACAAACTCACGAATGCGGCAATGTGGCTCATCGCACACATGTCCTACGCCCGTCGCGTAGATTTGTCGGGAGCAGAGCTCCAGGCTGAGGATTTCAAAACCAAACCAGAGGGCCATATGGGCGGCTCTCTTAATATGGCGGTTGCGTTTGCAGGCTATTTGGCTGCGAATGCACTGACCGGTCACACGCGTGCTTGGACCCTTGGTCAAGGTCATTGTGTGGCAGCTATTGAGGCGATCAACACTCTGACCGGCGATGTCTCGGACAGTCAGAGAGGTCGTTATGATCGCAGCGAAGCTGGTCTAAACAGGCTCGTTGGTGATTTTTATAGCTACGCTATAACACCGGACGGACGGCCAGGCGTGCCGCTTGGCAGTCATGTTAATCCAAACACCGCTGGAGGACTTTCGGAGGGCGGGTATCTTGGATTTACTAGCCTGCAATATGTACACATGCCCTTGCCGGGCGAACGCCTTGTTGCATTTTTGAGTGACGGTGCATTCGAAGAACAACGCGGATCCGATTGGGCGCCGCGTTGGTGGCGCGCAGGCGATAGCGGATTTGCAGTCCCAGTTATGGTGCTGAATGGACGCCGGATCGAACAACGCACTGAAATTAGCCAGGAAGGCGGACTGGACTGGTTGGTAAAGCACCTGAATTTGAGCGGCTTTGATCCGATTATAATTGATGGGCATGACCCGCTGTCATATGCATGGGGGATTTTAGAAGCCGAAAGCCGGCTCGTTAAACTGCAAGACTCGGCGATCTCTTATCCAGTTCGTTTGCCCTATTTGATTGCGCCCTGCACTAAGGGATTTGGATTTCCCGGAGCCGGCACCAATCGTGCTCATAACCTTCCATTAGAGGGCAATCCACACGCCGATGCTGAAGCCCGAGCGCTGTTTAATGAGGGGGTGCGAGCGCTCTTTACACCCTCTGACGTCTTAGAAGACGCGATCCAGACTCTCAGCGTCCATAAACGGCAGGCTCGCATGCTTGAGAGCAGGAATGGTCTCGCCTCACGCAAGGTTTCTAGCCCCGAAATAACTTCACCCAGGCCCCACACGATCCCCTCCACTGCTCCGAGTTGCGCGATGGATGCGATCGATCAGTGTTTCACCGAAATCGTGCGCACCAATCCTGAGCTGCGGGTCAGAGTCGCAAATCCTGACGAACTTCGCAGCAATCACATGCCATTGACGCTCGAGATGCTTAAACACCGGGTCAACGTCCCCGAAGCCGATACGCCAGAATCTGTAAATGGCGGTGTCATCACCGCATTGAATGAGGAGGCGGTAATTGCAGCGGCTCTTGGCAACAAAGGCGGATTGAACCTTGCCGTTAGCTATGAAGCCTTTGCGATGAAGATGTTAGGTTCGCTTCGCCAAGAAATTATCTTTGCGCGACGTCAAAAGGAGATCGGACAGAAGCCGGGATGGATCAGCGTGCCGGTCATCGCGACGTCGCACACCTGGGAAAACGCAAAGAACGAACAGTCCCACCAAGATCCGACCTTGCCGGAGGCCTTGCTCGGCGAAATGTCAGACACCGCCCGGGTCATTTTCCCCGTCGATGCGAGCAGCGCTTCTGAAGCTTTGAAAGCTATATATAGAGGCCATGGTGAGATTGCTTGTCTTGTAACCCCAAAACAGCCTGTCCCCCGACTTTTTGCGACCTCCGAAGCGGCCCAAGCCGTTGATCTTGGCGCCGCTCACATTGCAGGAAGTGTATCGGATGCTCGTATCCAGTTTGTCGCGATCGGCGCCTATCAGTCGCAGGCAGCCCTCGCCGCCCATAATCGTCTCTCCGAGAAAGGCATTGCGTCATGTGTGACGGTCATCCTGGAGCCAGGCCGTTTCCGGATCGGCCGTGATGCGATAGAGACCGCATTCACCGTGACCGATCCGATCCTGCAGGCACTTTTCCCGCCGCGGCTGAAACGGGTACTTTTTACACATACCCGGCCAGAACCGATGATGGGCCTACTCAGACGAATAGATGAAGGCCCAAAACGCTTTAGCGCCCTCGGCTATTTGTCTCGCGGCGGAACGCTTGATGTTGCGGGCATGCTGTTTGCAAATCGGTCCACCTGGGCGCATGGCGTCGATGCAGCTATGCGCCTCCTTCAAGGGGATACACCGGACTTTTTAACCACGCTCGAACGACGCGCCATTCAGGAGATTGGCGATCCAAGCTGCCTGGCGCTGAATTCGGACGCGGCCCAAACGGAGCGCGCTTCATGACCTTAACCCTTAAAAGCCTCGGGGGCGCTGGGACGGTGACGGGCTCGCGCCATTTGCTTGAATTGAACGGGCAACGGCTCCTGATCGATTGTGGTCTATTTCAGGGCTATAAAGCGTTGCGAGAGCGCAATTGGGCAAATTTTCCGATTGATCCCAAATCGATTGATGCGATTGTCCTCACGCATGCACATATTGATCATAGTGGATATTTGCCAAAACTGGTCCGCGAGGGCTATCGCGGTCCGGTATATTGCTCCCGCGCCACGAGGGACTTGACCGAAATTTTGCTGCGCGACAGTGCGTTTATATCAGAACGCGATGCTGAGCGCGCAAACCGGCTGCGTTATACCCGGCACAATCCCGCAAAACCACTGTATACGACTGCTGATGCAGCTGCGGCAATTGAACAGTTAACTCCGATTGAGTTTCACCAAGATATTCACCTCGCCATCGGAGCTAAGATTCACTTGCGCCGGGCGGGGCATATTCTGGGGGCTTCAACCATTGAGGTCAGTTGGGGAGGGAAAACCGTTGTTTTCTCCGGCGACCTTGGGCGTTACGGTGATCCTTTCATGTTTGATCCGGAGCCGGTGGCACGGGCCGACTATGTAGTCATCGAGTCGACATATGGAGATCGGACACACCCAAAACTCGATCCGATGGGACAATTGGGAGAGGTAATCGGGCGTACGGTCAGACGTGGCGGCACAGTGATTATTCCTGCATTCGCGGTCGGACGCACGCAGCTCATCCTTTATCATATCTGGATGTTGAAGAAGGCGGGCCGACTTCAGAACGTTGCCATTTATCTAGATAGCCCGATGGCAATTAATGCGACTGAGCTTCTGTGCGACCACCTCGATGATCATCGATTCTCTGCGCAAGTCTGCGAAGAAACCTGCGCGATCGCTTCCTATGCGCGTGATGTGGACGCTTCGAAAGCCATAACCAGTGATGTCATGCCAAAAGTGGTGATCGCGGCCAGTGGTATGATCACGGGCGGCCGCGTGCTTCATCACGTTCAGGCATTTGGCGGTGATCGTAAAAACACGATTTTATTTGCCGGATATCAAGCCGCGGGCACACGCGGGGACAAGATTCTCAAAGGCGCAAGCAAAATAAAAATGTTTGGCCACGATGTGCGTATCGGTGCGGAGGTTGCGAGCCTACCCGCCTTGTCTGCCCACGCGGACGCGGACGAGCTAATGACCTGGCTTAAAGGGTTCCAAGATCGGCCGACAAAAGCATTTATTGTTCATGGCGAACCCGAGGCGTCGCAAGCGCTGAACACACGGCTGCACCAAGACCTGAAGTGGCAGAGTGAAGTTGTTGCGATCGACAAGACGTATCAACTTGGAGGGTCGCATTGATGGCGCATGATGATGCCACTCATACTCTATCAACGCTGAGTGCCAGGCGCCTAAAGTGGCATACTCAAGATGATGCGATTGTCCTCATGCGAACCGATTGTCCGGTATGTCGCTCTGAAGGACTGACCTCGCGATCGCGTGTGATGCTCACCTATAATGGCCGCGAAGTCGTTGCGACCTTGCATCAAGTTGAAGATGATTGGTTGGCCCCCACCGAAGCTGGTCTATCCGAGGCAGCTTGGGAACGTCTCGATGCAGAACCCGGCGCGGCTCTTGGAATTCATCACGCTCCGACATTGCCCTCGTTATCTGACGTGCGTCGACGCATGACTGGCAAACGGCTCGAGGCCGTAAGCTTTGAGCGGATAATATCTGACATTGCAGCAGGGCTCTATTCTGATGTTCACACCGCCGCGTTTGTCTCTGCCTGCTCTACTCTGCCTCTTGATTTAGATGAAATCACGTCACTCACGCGAGCGATGGTGGACGTCGGAGAACGCCTGAGCTGGAATTCAGAGATGATTGTCGACAAGCATTGCGTCGGCGGATTGCCAGGAAATCGCACGACACCGATTGTGGTCGCAATCCTTGCGAGCCTTGGATTGACGGTTCCCAAAACTTCGTCGCGCGCGATTACATCACCAGCTGGTACAGCCGATACGATGGAGACGCTCACGAGCGTCGACCTTTCGCTTTCTGATATGAAACGGGTCGTTGAATCAGAAGGCGGATGTCTTGCCTGGGGAGGCGCGGTCCAGCTTAGTCCAGCAGATGATATTCTTATCCGCATTGAACGCGCTTTGGATATCGATGCGGAAGGTCAATTGATTGCGTCAGTCTTGTCGAAGAAAATTGCGGCCGGCGCGACGCATGTCGTTCTCGACCTGCCGTTCGGACCTACAGCGAAACTACGCAGCGTGGTCGCCGCACGCACCCTTGCTCAGCACTTAACCATGGTCGCAGAGGCGTTTGGGTTGAAGACACATTGCATTTTTAGTGACGGCCTTCAGCCGGTGGGACGCGGCGTAGGGCCCGCCCTTGAAGCTTGGGATATCTTGAGAGTATTGCAAGGAAGCAAAAATGCGCCAGCAGATCTTCGCAAGCGCGCGATATCGCTCGCCGGCGCAGCGCTTGAACTTTCAGGAACGACTGAACCGAGTAAGGGAGAAACGGTCGCAGGAAAAGCGCTCGACAATGGCTCTGCATGGGAGAAGTTTCAGCGGATTTGCTCCGCTCAAGGCGGTTTGCGCGAACCTCCGCGTGCCGATCATACCGCGTCAATTAGCGCGCACCGGTCGGGCGTATTACGGGCGATCGACAATCGAAGACTTTCCAGGCTTGCGAAACTCGCTGGCGCGCCGGAACGCCCAGCTGCTGGGTTAATAATCCACAAACGACTGGGTGAAAGCGTCATGCGAGGTGAACCGATTGTAACCGTTCATGCAGAAGCTGCAGGTGAATTGGAGTACGCCCTGGAATATGCGCAGTCCAATTTCGGCATGTTTGGAATAGAGGGCTAAGACCATGACGATTTATATACCGCTTCCAAGCAATGAGGCCATGGCTGCAGAGCTTGCGGACATTACGAATTCTGAACTTGGGATATTAGAGTATCGCAGATTTCCTGATGAAGAGACTTATGTGCGTCTAGGATCGGATGTTTCCGGAAAAGCCGTTGAACTCGTTTGCACGCTCGCTCGACCCGACCCGCAATTGCCGGGCCTCTTGTTCGCCGCATACACTGCGCGCGAACTTGGCGCCTCATCAGTTGGACTCATCGCTCCTTATCTCGCCTATATGCGGCAAGATAAGCGTTTCTCGGATGGCGAAGCGGTGTCTTCGGGTCATTTTGCGAGATTGCTCTCAGGCGCTTTTGACCGAGTTATCACTGTCGACCCTCACCTGCATCGGATTCACAGTCTCGATGATGTATTCTCGATCAATTCAAAAGTTGTTCATGCTGCTCCGGCACTGGCGGACTGGATTAGGACCCATGTCGACAAACCTCTTATTATCGGGCCAGATTCTGAAAGTGAGCAATGGGCGTCTGACGTTGCGGGCCGTGCAAACGCACCGCACCTGGTTCTCTCGAAGATCCGCCATGGTGATCGAAGCGTGGAAGTAACCGCCCCCGGACTTGAAAACTGGACTGGGTATCAACCTGTTTTGGTAGATGACATCGCTTCATCCGGGCGAACAATGATCGAGGCTTCGCGTCACTTCAAGACAGCAGGATTTTCAAAACCAATATGCGTTGTGGTTCACCCTTTAATTGGTGGCGAAGCGTATGAAGAGCTTAAATCGGTATCGACGCGTGTCGTGTCGACAAATGCGGTAAATCACGTGTCGAATGAGATCTCGATTACACCCCTACTGGTTGCGTAGAGAAGCTCTTTTCTGCTTCTGATCGTTCATCATAAGAGCTCGTCAGCACGAGCAGAGTAAGAACGCTGCTCCATATAGAATTCTACTCGCTTCTCATAGCTCGAGGTCGCGGATCGATTTTAGTCAATCAACGAACCATAACTTTGAATTATGGGGCTGTCCGTTTTCAAACGGTTGAGACACTCTGATGCTTTTGGATCAGGAGAGATTGGCTCATCTGGTTTGGTTTAATCAGTAGATCTTGCGTGATGCAAGCGGCGTAGTTTCATGGTCCTCCGTTTGGTTTGGGCGCGTTGCTGCAGGATTTCGTCGCCGCGGCCGAAGTAGACGTCAGCGGGCGTGAGATTGTTCAGGCTCTCGTGGTAGCGGCGATGATTGTAGTGATCGACGAAGGCGTCGATTTCATGGGTGAGGTCACCGGGCAGGAAATAGTTTTCCAAGAGGATGCGGTTTTTGAGCGTCTGGTGCCAGCGCTCGATCTTGCCCTGGGTCTGTGGATGGTAAGGCGCGCCGCGCGTGTGGGTGAAGCCCTCTTCGGCCAGCCAGTCGGCAAATTGCTCTGATACATAGGACGGCCCATTATCCGAGAGGATGCGAGGTCGGTGCCTGACTTTGACCTGGTCGAGCCCAGAGGCCTGTAAGGCAAGGTCCAGCGTTTCCTGCGCATCGATGGAGGCCATGTTGGTGCAAAGCTTCCAGCTGACGATATAGCGCGAGAAATCATCCAGCACCGTGGAGAGGTAATACCAGCCCCAGCCGATCACCTTCAGATAGGTGAAGTCGGTCTGCCACATCTCATTCGGGCGTGTTGTCTTGTCCTTGAACTCATCGGCCGCCTTAATGAGAATGAAGGCGGGGCTGGGGATCAAGTCTTTGGCCTTCAGGATGCGATAGACGCTGGCTTCTGAGATGAAGTAGCGCTTCTCATCGGTGAAGGTCACAGCCAGTTCACGGGGACTGAGGTCGGTGCGGTCTAAGGCCATTTTGACGACTGCCTCACGGACCTCGTCCGGGATCCGGTTCCAGGTCACTTTGGGGCCACAGCGCCGGTCTTCCAGAGCATCGATGCCGCCTTGCTGCCAAGCATCATACCAGCGATAGAAAGTCGGGCGTGACACACCGATCTGTTCCAGCGTGCGTTTGATCGGCTGATGCGATTGCTCGACCAGATGGATGATCTCCAGCTTCTCAGTTGCAGGGTATCTCATATGTCGTCGCCCCCATCCGCAATCACGCTTTTTTTGAGTACGCGGTTTTCCAGAGTGAGATCCGCCACAACCTCTTTGAGGTCGCGCATCTCACGGCGCATCTCCACGACTTCATCGCTGCGCGCTTCGCGTTGGGTGTCGCCCGCCAGGCGTTTCTTGCCGGCCTCCATGAAGTCTTTCGACCAGCTATAATACTGGCTCTGGGCAATGCCCTCCCGGCGACACAGCTCGGCAACCGAATGCTCGCCGCGCATGCCTTCCAGGACAATGCGGATCTTCTCTTCAGCTGAATATTTACGCCGGGTGCGACGCTTTACCGATTTTATGTGCTGCTCGGCACTTTCGGATTTTTTGCTCATCTTCACTCCTTGAGTCAGTTACGATGAGCCAAAAATCCTCCTTAAGCAAAACCACCAAAGTGTCTCACGGTCGCTGAACCGCTACATGCGGCGAGCCCGTGACGGGATGGCGGACAGTTCCTTCGATCATCACACCGGCCTTCAGGAAGCCGAGGATAAGCCGCAGGACCTTTCGGTCGCTGATGCGGCGTCTCACGCGCTCCATCATGACGTGATGATCGATGGCATCAAAGCATCCCTTGATATCGCCCTCGATGACATGGGCGTAGACCGATGGCCCGCGCTTGGTCGGATGAAGGCTTTTCTGGATTTTCGCCAGAGCATCATGGGTGCTTCGTCCTTTGCGGAACCCATAGGAGGTCGGATAGAAATCCGCCTCGAAGATGGGTTCCAGGATCAGCTTCAAAGCCATTTGCACCAATCGGTCGGTGAGCGTTGGAATGCCCAGCGGTCGGAACTTGCCCGGTCTGCCGGGCTTCGGGATGAGCCGTTGCCTGACAGGTTGGGGCGTATAGCTTCCTGTGCGAAGGTTTTCGCGTATCTCAGCGAGAAAGTCCTCCGCGCCGCCGGGACGCTGTTCGACCGTGCGCCGCGTCACCCCGTCAGTTCCCGGCGTCCGGCTGCCGCGATTGCGGGCGAGCCTTTGCCAAGCTTCCGTCAGGGTCCTGCGGTCGCAGACGAGATTGAACAGATCAGCGAACACCTTGTCAGAGTCACTGCTGCTCCACCGATACAGTTTGCGCTGCATGTCGAGGACGAACGTGGTGTTCACCGCGCCGGACATAGGTCCACCTCCTGCCTACATTCTGTATCCACTGCCTCCCTTCGCCATGTGGACGGCTTTCCCGCCCGCGGACTAATATGGAGGCTCCGCCCCTCGCCGACGCGATCGCCGGTCGCTTCGGTCATCCGCTGCCGGCAGGCAGTGGAAGCAAAGGCGAGGTTCTTGGGTTCCGAAACTGATCTCTCGCCCGCTTTAGGCGCCGACTTTACCCCGTGTGAAATCTGGCCGCTGGACCACGCAATCCCATCCAGCGGCTGGCTTGCGGCACGCCGCGCACCTCCAGCCCGCACATCTCCAAAGCGGGCCAACCCTTCACGAGCCCGAAGGCCCTCCCGCCTACTTCCGAGTTGGCGGGGTCCATATTCTGACGAGGCGTCCGCCATCGGTTCGGTTTCCCTCGCCATGGCAGGCTTGCACGCCGGACCGCTCACGGGATCGGAAGTCCCCGCCCGTCCGGCTTCAATGGGTTCTGCTGATTTATGGCTTCCCGGAAGCACCCGGTTTGCCTCACCCATCTGCTTATCGCCGCGTGATGCGTCACACGGCGTGCGGGGTCCTCCACCCCGCGAGATCAGAAACGACTGAATAATCAATGTACTCCTTTCATCAATTAACCCCAACGCACGGAGAAT
>Ga0256829_1000690_pt1 | contig 31604 bp, 30 predicted proteins | sample 131447metaG_FD_185979 | JGI IMG/M metagenome (GOLD analysis project Ga0256829, IMG submission 185979) | Hydrothermal vent microbial communities from Lau Basin, Pacific Ocean - 131-447 | ecosystem: Environmental > Aquatic > Marine > Hydrothermal vents | place: Pacific Ocean: Lau Basin | collected... | reverse complement strand
CATCAACTACCGGAACACCTGAAATTCTATAATTAGCCATAATTTCGTGAGCTTTTGCAATAGGCTCATCAGGTCCGATTTTAACAGGGTCTATAATAATTCCGCTTTCGCTTTTTTTAACTTTTTCTACTTCTTTTGCCTGAGTTTCAATATCCATATTTTTGTGAATTACACCAATTCCGCCAAGTCTAGCTAGTGCAATAGCAGCTCTGGCTTCCGTTACTGTATCCATAGCAGCTGAAACAACAGGAATGTTTAAAGTAACATTTTTTGTAAATCTTGTTTTTAAATCAACTTCTTTTGGTAATACATTTGAGTATTGAGGAACTAATAACACATCTTCAAATGTTAAAGCTTTATATTTTATTCTCATTTTTCTTCCTTTACAATATTTTCAACTATTTTTGCACCGTTAAACAAAGTCTCTTCGTCAAAATGTTTTGCAATAAGCTGCATTCCAATAGGCAGATTTTTACCATCTTTTCCAACAGGCAGTGAAATTGCAGGAACTCCCGCTAAATTTACCCCGATTGTGTAAATATCGCTTAAATACATTTCAAGCGGGTCTTTTTTACTTCCAAATTCAAACGCTGTTGTAGGAGTCACAGGTGTTAAAACTAAATCTGCTTCACTAAAAAGTTTATCAAACTCATTTTTAATTAAATGTCTAACTTTCATTGCTTTTATATAATAAGCATCATAATATCCGCTACTTAATACAAAAGTTCCTAGCATAATTCTTCTTTTAACTTCTTCTCCAAATTGAGTTCTTGTTAATTTATATGTCTCTTTAAGGTCTTTTCCTTCAATTCTGTTTCCATATCTCATTCCGTCAAATCTTGAAAGGTTAGAGCTGGCTTCAGCAGTTGCCACAATATAATAAGTCGCCACATCCATTTTTGAATTCATAAGATTTTTATGAATAATTGTATGACCTTCTTTTTCAAGTTCTTTAATTACATCTAAAATAGCTTTTTTAATGTCTTCATCAGCTTCATCAATATAATTATCAATTACAGCTATTTTAAATTTTTTATTAGTATAAAATTCAATTTTTTTATTCTCAACAGGAGCTGAAGTTGAATCATTTTTATCAAATCCAGCTAAAATATTGTAAAGAATTGCAGCATCTTCTACATTTTGGGTAATAGGTCCTATTTGGTCAAGTGAGCTTGAAAAAGCAGTAAGTCCGTATCTACTAACCCTTCCATATGTAGGCTTCATCCCAACAACTCCACAAAATGCTGCCGGTTGTCTAATAGAACCACCTGTATCACTTCCAAGTGCGGCAATAGCAAGCCCTGCTCCAACAACAGCGGCACTTCCTCCACTACTTCCCCCAGGAACACAATTAGAATTATACGGATTTAAAGTTTTTCCGTATTGACTAGTTTCAGTAGAACTTCCCATTGCAAATTCATCCATATTACATCTACCAAATGGACTAAGCCCTGAATTAAGCATTTTTTCAATTACAGTTGCATTATAAGGACTTACATATCCTCTCAAAATTTTAGAAGAACAGGTGATTTCCCACCCTTTTACATTTATATTGTCTTTAATAGCAACTGGAACACCTTCACCACTTTCAGCTAAATCAGTATCTAAAAACTGCTCAATATATCCGCCTAACTTTTTATTCTCTTTTGCTTTATTGTTTATATCTTTTTTAATTTCTTTAAGCTCTTCACTGCTTAATGTCAAAGCTTTTTTTAATGTTATCATCACTATCCTTTATTATTAAACTTTTTAACCATAAATATATTATAAAACTACCTGTAACTAACAAAAAAACAGTAAAAAAAATCAACCAAGAAGGAATTGGTTTATCCATTAATTACCTTTTCACATCTATCGCATAAACTATTTTCTTTTTTACTCAAATATCTCCAACATCTAGGACATTTATGTAAAGGGGATTTTTTAATTATTACAACAAATCTCTCATCTTCACCTACATGAAATTCATCTAAAACTTCACTTTTCACACTATTACTAATTAAACTTACATTAAAAAATTCATTCATTTCTTCTCTAAGTAATTTATCGTAATTCGTCTCAATTGCAAGTTCAAGAGTATCTTTAATAACTTTTTCTTTTTTAAGTTTATCTACAATTTCATAAAATTTGCTTCTAATTTCAATAATTTCTTCATCAATAGGATTTTTTACACTCACAAGAGGAGTATAAACAAAATCAAAAATATCTTTTGCATCTTCTTTTATAATTTTTGGAGCATTCTCAATCGCTTCATCCATTGTATATGTTAAAACAGGAGCTAAAATAGCCATAAGTTCTTTTGCAATTACTGCCATTGTACTTTGAGAATTTCTTCTTTTTGGTGAATTAAGCGATTCACAATATAATCTGTCTTTACAAACATCCATATAAATTGCACTAAGTTCTGTTACAACAAAATTATTTAAAATTTGCATAGCTTTTGAAAAATCATATTTTCCAAACAGATAAATAACTTCATCAAATATACTTTTTGCCCTAGACAAAATCCATTTATCTATCATTGAAGGATTATCAAGTTTAATCTCTTCTAAATCATTTACATTTGCAAGTAAAAATCTAACAGTATTTCTAAGTTTTCTATACTGCTCACTTACCTGTTTTAATATATTGTCACTTATTTTAATATCTCCCGTATAATCACTAGTAGCAACCCAAAGTCTAAGAATTTCTGTTCCAAATTTTTTACTAACTTCATTTGGAGCAACAACATTCCCCTTAGACTTACTCATCTTCTCACCCTTTTCATCAACAGTAAATCCGTGGGTAAGTATAGATTTATAAGGAGCTTTATTTTCAACGGCAGTTGATACTAAAAGTGAACTTTGAAACCAGCCTCTGTGTTGGTCGCTTCCTTCAAGATACATATTCGCCGGATACTCTCCCGCATCATAATTTCCATTTTTTAATACAGCAAACCATGTAGAACCGCTGTCAAACCATACATCTAAAATATCTTGCACTTTTTCTAAATTAGGTGCCAAATCTTTTTTGGATTCCGGTAAAAGTTCTTCAATACTCATATCATACCAGGCATCTGCACCTTTTACTTTAAAAATTTCATAAATATTTTCTATAATTTCTTCGTCAATAATTAATTCATCTGTTAATTTATTTCTAAAAAATGCAATAGGAACTCCCCAGTCTCTTTGTCTGGAAATACACCAGTCAGGTCTATTCGCAACCATTGTTTTAAGTCTATTTTCCCCTGTTTTTGGAGTAAATTCAACATTTTCTATTTCACTTAAAGCTTTATTTCTTAGCGTATTTCCGTCAACTTCTTTATCCATCGCAATAAAAAACTGCTTAGTCGCCCTAAAAATAATAGGATTATGACATCTCCAGCAATGAGGATAACTATGGCTAAATTTGGAAACTTTAACTAAGTTTTCTCCTAGCATTTCTAAAATTTCAGGCTGTGCATCAAAAATAAATTTTCCTACAAAGTCAGCCGATTTTTCTCCTAAAAGTTTTTCACTCTCTACAATTTTAGAATATTTGCCTTCATCATTTACAGGTTGAATAATATCTTCATATCCGTATTTGAGCCAAACTCTGTAATCATCTTCCCCGTGTCCCGGTGCTGTATGAACACATCCGGTTCCTCCGTCCATTGTTACATGTTCTCCAAGTAAAATAATAGACAATCTGTTATTAAGAGGATTTACAGCTTTAAGTCCTTCAAGTTCTTTTGGGTCAAACTCTTTTATAATTTCTCCGCTTACAACATCCTCTTCTTTCAGTTTCTCATATAAAGGTTTTGCAACAATAAAATTATCACTTGTTAAAACATACTTTTCCTCAGGATTTAAAGAAATACCCATATTTGCAGGAAGTGTCCAAGGAGTTGTAGTCCAGATAATTACTTTAGCGTGTTTAGTATCTAAGGCTTTATTTGATTCTTTACTTAAAGGAAAAGCTACATAAATTGAATAATCTTCTTTTTCTTCATACTCAACTTCAGCTTCAGCAAGAGCCGTTTTATCGTGCATACACCAAAATACAGGCTTGCTTCTTTCTATTAAAAGCCCTTTTTTAGCTATCTCAGCCAATGCTTTATAAATATTTGCTTCAAATGCAAAATCCATTGTTTTATAAGGGTTATTCCAATCAGCTATAATTCCTAAATTTTTAAATTCTTCTTTTTGAATATCTATAAATTTAGCAGCGTGGGCTCTACAAAGCTCTCTTAATTTTGCTTTAGGAAGTGATTCTTTTTTTGCTCTTCCTATCTTTTTTTCAACCTGTTGTTCAATAGGGAGTCCATGACAGTCCCAACCTGGCACATATCGTATATCAAACCCTTGAAAATAGTAATATTTGTTAATAATGTCTTTTAAGATTTTATTAAGTGCGTGTCCTATATGAATATGCCCGTTTGCATAAGGAGGTCCGTCATGAAGGTTAAATTTATCGTTTCCGATTCTCTTTTGTTTCATTCTTTCATAGACATTTGTACTAAACCACTTTTTGTATCTTTTTGGTTCATTTTGAGGTAGATTACCCCGCATAGGGAAGGCAGTTTTAGGAAGTAAAAGAGTGTCTTTATAATCCATTATAAGTTTCCTTTTTTACGGTGTATTATATCAAATATTATTCAATATGTGAGACAAATTTAACAACTTTTGTATCAGGAAAAATTTCTCCTGCTTTATTATCATACTCAAACTGAGATAAAATATCTCTTATAACATTAATTCTTGCTCTTTTTTTATCATTTGCATCCACAATGATCCATGGAGCATAAGGAGTTGAAGTCGCATCAAACATATCTTCTTTTAATTTTTGGTACTTATCGTAATGTTCATAACTTTTCCAATCAAGGCTTGAAAGTTTCCATTTTTTAAGAGGGTCTGTTTCACGAGATTTTAAACGTTTTTTTTGTTCTTCTTTTGAAATATCGAGATAATATTTAAAAAATTTTATTCCTTCATCCACTATAAGCTCTTCAAATCTTGGACACTGCCTCATAAATCTAAGATACTCATCTTTTGTACAAAAATGAAAAACCATCTCTACTCCAGCTCTATTATACCAACTTCTGTTAAATAACACCATTTCTCCACCTGCTGGGAAATGTGGTACATATCTTTGAAAATACCACTGACTTTTTTCTCTATCATTTGGCTTATCAAGGGCCACACTTTTTGCGAATCTTGGATTTAGGTGTTCAAGAATTCTTTTTATCGTGCCATCTTTTCCTGCTGTATCTACTCCTTCAAACAAAATAATCATTTTTTTATTATTATTTTTAAGCCAAGTTTGTAGTTTTACAAGTTCTATTTGAAGTTTTAAAAGCTCTTTTTCATAAAATTTATCTTTTAATTTACCGTTTTTTTTAAATATTTTATCTTTTGGCAAAGAGTATTCAGGCAATAAATTTAAATCTTTTTTACTCATCTTCATTCCTTTTTTAGTATAATTATATCATAAGGAGTTTAAATGGAGATATTATTTATAGGTAAAGAGTGGATTTTTAAAAAACTTTTAAAAAAAGAACTTTTAAAACATATCCAAGCAAAAAGTATTAAATATTTAGAAAGTTTTGAAATAGATTTTGAGCCTAAAGAAGATACATTAATCGTAACATCAAATAAAACATACCCTTTAGTTACAAGAATAATTTCAACAATTCTTAATCAAAACCCTGTAATAAAAGAGAATATTCTAGTTCCAGAAAATGCCAAATATTCAAAAAACAGCTTTTTAGTTAAAATAAATGATTATGAAATAAATGTAATTTTATTTGAAGATATTTTACCCGAAATTTTTCTCATAACTCCACAATATGAAAAAATAAATATTTTTAAGATGGATAAAGATATTGTAAAAATGCTAATAGAACCTATTTTTAATGCTACTAAAACAGATTACACAATGATAGAAAACGAAGGTGGATTTTTAGAGATTTATACAGAACCTTTAAATGAAAAAATAAAAAAAGAGATTTTAAACGCTATTCCTTTTATCGTTTTTGGAGATATTTTTGAACATATCATAAAAAATCTGCCTCCTAAAAAAATAACATTTGCCGAAAGCTGCACAGGCGGGCTTATTGCTTCAAGTTTAACTAAACATTCAGGTTCTAGCAACTGTTTTGACGGAAGTGTTATAACATATTCAAATGAAATAAAACATGAATGGCTAGGAGTAGAAAACTTCACACTTGAAAAATACGGAGCTGTAAGCGAACAGACAGTAAAAGAGATGCTTCTAGGCGCTATTGAAATAAGTAAAGCCGATTATGCCTTAGCCGTAAGCGGAATTGCCGGACCAACAGGTGCTACTCCAAATAAACCGGTTGGAACTGTTTATATAGGAGTTGCAAGTCGTAAAGAATTAAAAGTAGAACTTAATCATTTTAAAGGCGACAGAAATTATGTACAATATCAGGCAATGATGAATGCTATAAGAATGTTTATAACATTTAGTAATTTATATTCAAAAGGAAATTAATGAATCCAATTAATAGAGTTAAAAAAGCCATTGAAGAAATTCAAAAAGGCAATATTATAATAATGATAGATGATGAGGACAGGGAAAATGAAGGAGATTTAGTTTACGCGGGGGTATTTTCTAGCCCTGAGAAAGTTAATTTTTTAGCTAGTAAAGGAAAAGGGCTAATTTGCGTTTCCATTACAGATGAAATTGCAAAAAATTTAAATTTAAACCCAATGGTACCACAAAACAGCGAAAGTTTTTCAACCGCTTTTACAATAAGTGTTGATGCAAAAGAAGCTAAAACAGGTATAAGTGCGTATGAAAGAGATTTAACTATAAAAAAACTAAGCTCACCTACAAGCAAACCGGATAATTTTGTGCGTCCTGGACATATTTTCCCTTTAATAGCCAAAAAAGGAGGCGTTTTAGTTAGAACTGGTCATACAGAAGGAAGTGTAGATATTTGTAAATTAGCAGGAGTTTATACAAGTGCCGTTATTTGTGAGATAATGAATGAAGATGGAACAATGGCAAGAAGAAGTGATTTAGCAAAATTTGCTAAAAAAGAAAAATTAGCTGTTGTTTATATTTCAGACATTGTTGAATATAGACTTCAGTTTGAGAGTTTAGTTGAAATTATTAATAAAGAAGATATCTTTTTTGACGGAGTGAAATTTAAAAAATATACCTTTAAAGACCATTTAGGAAATATTCATTACGCAATAACAAATAAACCAAAAGAAACATCAAATGTGAAATTTTATAAAGTAACAAAAAATACAGACTTTTTACTTAATGATGAGAAAATGAAAGAATATAAAAAAGTAATTGAATATATTAAATATAATAACGGGGCTGTAATTTTTATAGATTCAAATTCAAAAGACAATAAAGAATTCGGAATAGGAGCTCAAATTCTAAAAAAACTTGGAATAAAGAAATTAAATCTTTTATCAAACCACAAAAATGAATTAAACGCCCTAAAAGGATTTGGCATTGAAATTAAAGAATATGTGGAGATAAAATGAAAATAGTTTTGCATAATATGGGCGGGGCTAGAAGTGAAAAAGAATTAAAAGAGTTTCTTTATAATATGTTTATGGATAAAAGAATAATATCTTCTCCGATAAGATTTATTTTAGCCCCTTTAATTTCTAATTTAAGATACAAAAAAGTTTGGAAAAATTATGAAAAAATAGGCGGCAGCAGAATTTATAAGATAACAGAAAATCTTGCTAAAAAAATGAGAAAATTAAGCAATAAAGAAGTAGTTTATGCTTTTAGATATACAAAACCCCATTTAAAAGATATAGTAAAAAATGAAGAGATTATTTTTCTTCCTTTATATCCTCACTACTCTTTTTCAACATATGAAAGCTCACTTGATGAACTAAAAGAGAATAAAATTAGAGCAAAAATAATAAAACCTTTTTATAAAAACCCTAAATTTAATGAAATACTAAAAGAAAATATTTTAAATTCTATAAATAATCCCAAAAAATGGAATTTAATATTCTCAGCCCACGGACTTCCTAAAAAAATGATAGAAAATGGAGATTTATATGAACAGCAAATAAAAGAACACATAGAAATTTTAAAAAAACTTTTGCCTGAGTTTAAATCAATTTCTCTTGCTTTTCAATCAAGATTTGGACCGGGAGAGTGGCTAAAACCTTATTTACATGAATATTTAGAAAATTTTAAAAATGAAAATGTTTTAATATACCCTATTTCATTTATGATAGATAATTCCGAAACTGATTTAGAACTAAAAGTAGAATACAAAGAAGTGGCAAAACACATAGGAATAAAAAATTATAAAGTTGTAGAATGCCCTAATGGAAGTGATAAAGTAGCAAAATTTTTATTAGAGCTTATAAAACAAACGGAGGTCTAAAATGAAAAAATTTCTAATTTTCTTCTTAATAACACTCTCATTTTCATATGAACTTAAAGAATTTGTTACTTGTAAAGAGATTAAAAATCATATCCCTATAAAAATAACAAATCATTTTACAACAAAAGACAAAAAAGCATATGCTTTTGCTTATTTTACAAATATTGAAACAAATAAAACAATAGATTTTATATGGGAAAAATATGCAAATAATAAGTGGAATTTATATGCAGATATTAAACTTCCAATTTTTACAGGTTCTAGATGGAGAACATTTTCTTATATTACAATAAGACCGTTTTTTAAAGGTAAATGGAGAATTGGTTTATTTGATGGGAATAAGACAATAGCTTATAAAGATTTTAATATCTCTTCTTAATTTTTTCTTTATTTATTTTATTCTTTGACACTAAAACTGTATTGGTGGAGGCGTGGGGAATCGAACCCCAGTCCAAAAGCAAAGTACCCTAAGCGTCTACACACTTAGTTTGTTGATTATACTGCTTTGCAAGGCTCAGCAAACAAAGCCTTTTTGCAAAGAGAGATACTTAAGTTTTGGAAAATCCGCCGTATCCATACGGAAAATCCTATCCACACTTTACTCTTCATCCTAGGCTGTGGAAAACCTCAGCAGACGAAGGCGCCCGAATGCTTAATTAAGCAGCAGCTGTTGCTACTGCTGGGCTATAGTTTTTGTTATTTGTTGCGTTTATATTTAGTGAGCCATTTTACCGCTTACTCAGGCGGGTGTGCAGCTTAGGGCTTTTTACCCTTGTCGAAGCCTAGTCACCCCCGTTAAACTCTTTTTAAGAGCTTAGCGCGATTGACTGATAGAATAATATCAAACAAAACTTAAAAAGTCAAGTAATTTTTAAGAAAGCTTTAAGTTTTTATTTAATCAATAAAATTCTAACTTGATTTTTTGTCAAAAATTGTCTATTTATTCCCTTTTTAAAATTTTATCATTTAAAAAATCTAAAAAGTGGGATTTTTGTTTAAATTCTTTATTTATTTCATCTTTATCATAATACTTTTCTATCCATTCCATTAAAGAAAGATTGTTATTCTTACTAAATTCTAAATATTTTTCAAAAAAAAAGTCCATTTTTCCAGCCTGGGAATATTTAATATGTAAATAAGGGAAAAAATTAAGTTCTTTAAGAGCTTTTTTTATAGGAATATTTTTTACAACATGTAAATACAAAACCGCTACAAATCCTGTCCTGTCACTTCCTGCTTTACAATGTATAAGTCCTGGGGTTTTTATGGATTTTAAAATATTTATTAAATTTAATAATTCTTCTTTACTCGCAAATCCTCTTGATTTTAAAGAAACAGAAATAAGCTTAACGTTATATTTTTTTACTATTTCTATTTCATAATTTAAATCTTTTAAATGTTCTTTACCTCTTAAATTTAAAATTGTTTTAATATTGTGTTTTTTTATAATATTTTTAAACTGATTTTTTGTCGGTTGGGCACTTCTATATAAATCTTCATCTACTCTATGAAAATTTAGATAAAGATTACTCAAAAAATAATTTTTATGAAAAAATTCTTTTAACAATTGATTTCTTCTTTTATTATTTTTGCTTTTTCTTTAATTTTTTTAATTTTTTCATTATTAGTTATATCTTCAAGTAAAACACTAACAAAAGCACTTCCAACAATTACTCCATCTACATTTTCGGATTTTTCTTTTGCTGTTTTTTCATTTACTCCAAATCCTATGAAAAGCGGTATATTTGTAACTTCTCTTATATTTTTTATAATTTCGCTTAAATCTTCTTTTTTACTAGCTCCTGTAATTCCTGCATATGCCACAAGATAAATAAATTCTTTTGGATTAGAGAGTATTTTTTTTATTCTACTTTTAGAATCTGTTGGAGCTACAAAAGAAATTAAAGGAAATTTATCTTCATAAAGAGTGGCTTCTTCATAAGGTAAATCAGGAATAATAAATCCTTTTACTCCAAAATTTTTAGCCTTATCTAGCATAAATTCATAGCCTTTATGATAAAAATTATTAAAATATCCCATCCAATAAGTAGGAATATTTTTTGCAATTTTTTCACTTACATCAAATGTATCTTGAAGTTTAAAGCATTTCATTAATGCTTTTTTATTAACTTCTTGAATAACATCACCATCCGCTACAGGATCTGAAAAAGGAATTCCAAGTTCAATTCCATCTACATATTCACTTAATTCATTTATTAAATCAACCGTAAATTTTTTATCAGGATAACCGGTTGTAATGTATGCTATAAGTTTTTTCATTGCTTTCCTTTGGTATAATTATAAAAGATTATGAAATTATAACAAAGGTGTAATATGAAAAACACATTATCTATATTAAATAAAAAAGAAAAACTTACAATGATTACGGCTTATGATGCACTTTTTGCAAAAATGTTTGATGAAATTGCAGATATTATTTTGGTTGGAGATAGTTTGAATATGTCTTTTTTTGGAAAAGGCGATACCCTAAGCGCTACAATAGAGCAGATGATTTATCACACAAAAGCCGTTTGCAACGGTGCAAAAAAAGCATATATTGTTTGCGATATGCCTTTTGGAACATATAATACTTCTGAAATTGCTCTAGAAAATGCCATTAGAATCTATAAGGAGACAAAAGCGGACGCCGTTAAACTTGAAGGAGGAATTGAAAAGGCTGAGATCGTAAAACTTTTAAGCGATAACGCAATAGCGGTTGTGGGGCACATAGGTCTTATGCCTCAATTTAGTAGAAGCGAAGGCGGATATAAAGTAAAAGGAAAAGATGAATCTTCAAAAGAGAAGCTGTTAAAAGATGCAAAAGCTATTGAAAAAGCAGGAGCTGTAATGCTTGTTATTGAAGGCGTTAAAGAAAATGTGGCAAAAGAAATAAGTGAAAGTATCTCTATTCCAACTATTGGAATTGGAGCCGGAAGATATACAAAAGGTCAGGTTTTAGTCTGGTCTGATATGCTAGGATTTTTTGATGAATTTAAACCTAAATTTGTAAGAAGATATTTAAACGGTGCTGAAATAGTAAAAGAAGCGGTCAAAAAATATGTAGAAGATGTAAATAGTGGCAATTTTCCAGCTGATGAGGAGATTTATTAATGCGAATAGTAGAAATAGAAAAAGTTGATTTTGAAGACAGTTTTGAAAAATCACTAAGACCTGCAAATTTAGATGAATATATAGGTCAAAAGCAAATTAAAAAAAATTTAAAAGTATTTATAAAAGCGGCTAAAAAACGATCTGAAACACTTGACCATCTCCTATTTTTCGGACCTCCCGGGCTTGGAAAGACAACTTTAGCAAACATAATAGCCAATGAAATGAATGCAAATCTTAAAACAATATCAGCTCCTATGCTTGAAAAATCGGGAGATTTAGCAGCAATTTTAACAAATCTTGAAGAAGGTGATATTTTATTTATTGACGAGATTCACCGTCTTAAAGCCAGTATTGAAGAAGTTTTATATTCATCAATGGAAGATTTTAGACTTGATATTGTAATTGGTAGCGGACCTGCGGCTCAGACAATAAAACTTGATATTGAAAAATTTACTCTCATAGGAGCTACAACGCGTGCCGGAATGCTTAGCAATCCTCTTAGGGATAGATTTGGAATAAGTTTTAGATTAAATTTTTATACTCAAGAAGAATTAGCTCTTATTGTAAATCTTGCAAGTAAAAAATTAAATACCAAAGTTGAAAAAGAGGCTTCTTTTGAAATAGCAAAACGCTCTCGTGGAACCCCGAGAATTGCTTTAAGACTTCTTAAAAGAGTCAGGGATTTTGCCGAAGTTGAAGAAACCCATATAAGCCATAATTTAGCTAAATACGCACTTGATGAACTTGGCATCAATGAACATGGTTTCGATGAGCTTGATATTAGATTTTTAACACTTCTAGCCGATGCTAAAAAACCTCTTGGTCTTTCAACTATTGCCGCAGCTTTAAGCGAAGATGAAGATACAATAGAAGAAGTAATTGAACCGTTTTTAATAGCAAACGGATATATAGAAAAAACTCCAAAAGGAAGAATTGCCACAAGAAAAAGTTATGATATATTGAGATTTAAATCAGAAGTATTGTTTTAAATATAAAATATAAGGATTAAAATGAAATTTTTAACAGTTTTAACAATTATAATAGGATATTTTGTATATTTAACATATCAGCCATATCTTTTAGATATAGCAATAGCATCACTTATGGCTATTGCATTTGGTAAAATAAATTATATGCTCTCAAAAAAAATCAAAAGTCACTATATCATAGCTTTAATAGATACATTTATATTAGCATTTATGATTTTTGGTCCTTTTTTATATTTCATAATAGAACTTGGCAAATATATAAGCCATTTTGACCCAACTATTCTTAAAAACATAACCATTGAACTTCAAAAGCTATTAGATCATCTTCCTCATATTTTATCTTCTAAAATAGAAGAATATTTAACTTTGGATAATATAAACCAACTTTATAAAAAACTCCTACCTTTTTTGGCAACTCTAACTCAAAAAAGTGCTTTTTTCATAAAAGACGCTTTTTTAATAGTAATATTTTTCTTTTTTGCAATACTTTACGGAAAAGAAATACTTCTGTTTTTTAAAAAAATTATTCCCATGTCTGAAAGACAACTTAAATCAATGTTTTTTAATACAAGTGAAGTGATGAGTGTTGTTTTTTATTCAAGTATTTTAACAGCACTTCTAGAAGGAACTTTATTTGGACTAATAGTAAATTTTTACGGAATGGATTTTTTCTTTTTTTTGGTTATGTATGCATTTTCTTCAATGATTCCTATAATAGGCGGTATTATTATGTGGGGACCTGTTAGTTTATATTTATATACTATCGGAAATACTAAAGGAGCAATTGTTGTTGCTATATATTCCATAATAGTTATATCAATAATTGCAGATACATTTATAAAACCTTTAATTATAGCTTGGATTAAGAAGTTTTTTGAAAGTGAAATGGAAATAAGTTCTCTTCTTATTTTCTTTTCTATCGTTGCCGGACTTTCTTCTTTTGGTTTATGGGGAATTATTTTAGGACCTGCAATCACTACTATGTTTATTTCGGTTTTAAGATTTTATGAGAAGCTCAACTAAATAAGTTAAGTCATAATGGCTAAACTTTTTTTATTTTTTCTATAAATATACTTGACATTAATAAAATAAATTAGTATAATTTCATTGTCAATAAAAACAAAAGAGTGCTAAAAATGAATAAAAGACTTGAATTAATCTTATATAAGCTAATTAAATACTATATAAAGATAAAAGAACCTATAAGTTCGAAGTCTCTAAAAGATTTAGCACATCTTAATATTTCAGCTTCTACCATAAGAGGTTATTTTCAAAATCTCGAAAAAGAAGGAATGCTGAAAAAAGAGCATATAAGCAGTGGATCATATCCAAGTATCAAAGCAATGGAATTATTTTGGAATCGAATGTTGCCAAAAAAATGTGAAATGACTATTGACAAATTAAATAAAGAATGCAAAGAATTTGATATTTTTGCTTATATAAAGATCTCTGAAAATCAATTGTTAAATGAAATTTATAATGTAAAAGATAAATTCATTCTTTTAGAATTTGATAACGATGAAATCGTAATTAAATATCAAAAAGAAATCTTTGATTTATTAAATTCATTTAAAATGATGTACATATCAGATTTAGAAAAAATTTTTATTAAATATAAAATAGATAGTTTATTGGAAAAACTAAAAAAATTTAATAAAAATATTAAAATTAATGAAAAGTTATTATATAATAACTTTAATAACTTAAATTTGAATGATTTAAGTTATATAAATAACATAAAAATTGATTATCAAAATCAGTCAATAATCAAAAAAATTGAATTTTCAAAAGATAATAGTAATTTTGAAATTTATTTAATTGGGAATATATATTCTGACTTTTTAAGTCTTTTTGAAACTATGAAAGGAGGGAAAAATGAGTAAAAAGAAACATGATAAAAATGAAGAAAAAGAAACTCAACAAAATCCAGAAAAAGAGATTTTAAAAGAAAATGAAGAACTTAAAGCTAAACTTGATGAAGCCTTGAGAGCTTATGCAAAATGCGAAAATGATAAAAAAATCTTGCAAAAAGAAGCAGATGCTTATGCAGATTATGCATATGAAAAATTTACAAAAGATCTTTTACCAGTGCTTGATTCTCTTGAACTTGCAATAACACACTCAGGGGATATTGAGGATAAAGCTGAAGCTTTTGATAAATTGCTTGAAGGAGTAAAACTTACTCTTAAAAAAATGATTGATGTATTTAAAAATCACGGAATTGAACCTGTTGAACATAAGGAGTTTAATCCGGAATTTCATCAGGCAATTCAACACGTTCAAAGTGATAAACATAATGAAGGTGCTATAGTTGATATCTATCAAAAAGGATATAAACTTAAAAATAAACTAATTAGACCATCTATGGTTACAATAAATAAAAAATAATTTAAGGAGGACAAAATGGGAAGAGTTATAGGAATTGACTTAGGAACAACAAACAGTGCAATGGCATATTATGATGGAAAAAATGCTAAAATCATTGCAAATAAAGAGGGTAAAAACACTACTCCATCAGTAGTGGCCTTCACAGATAAAGGGGTTTTAGTAGGTGAACCTGCTAAAAGACAGGCTATTACAAACCCTGAGAGAACTATTTATTCTGTAAAAAGAATTATGGGGATGATGTGTAGTGAACCAAAAGCTGCAGAAGCTAGAAAACATGTTCAATATAAAATTGTTGATAAAAACGGAGCATGTGCTGTCGAAGTAGATGGAAAAGTATATACTCCACAAGAAATCAGTGCAAAAATTTTACAAAAATTAAAAAGTGATGCTGAAGAATTTTTCGGTGAAGAAGTAACAGAAGCTGTAATTACAGTACCAGCTTACTTTAATGACAGCCAAAGAAAAGCTACTCAAGAAGCAGGAAAAATTGCAGGTCTTAATGTATTAAGAATTATTAATGAACCAACAGCAGCAGCTCTTGCATACGGGCTTGATAAAAAAGGCGAAGAAAAAGTACTTGTTTATGACCTTGGTGGAGGAACATTTGATGTTACAATTCTTGAAATTGGGGATGGAACATTCCAAGTTCTTTCAACAGACGGTAATGCATTTTTAGGAGGAGATGATTTTGATAACAGAATCGTTGAATGGTTAATTAGTGAATTTAAATCTGAAAATGGAATTGATTTAAGCCAAGACAAAATGGCTCTTCAAAGATTAAAAGATGCGGCAGAAACAGCTAAAAAAGAACTTTCAGGAAAAGATGAAACAGAAATAAACCTGCCATTTATTACAGCAGATGCAACAGGACCAAAACATTTGGTTAAAAAACTAACAAGAGCAAAATTTGAAGCTATGATTGATGATTTATTACAAGAAACTTTAAAACATATCGATACAGCTTTAAATGATGCAGGATTATCTAAAGATGAAATTAATGAAATAGTAATGGTCGGTGGTTCAACAAGAATCCCTAAAGCACAAGAACTTGTAAGTAACTATTTTAACGGTAAAAAATTAAATAAATCAGTTAATCCTGATGAAGTCGTAGCACTTGGTGCTTCAATTCAAGCCGGAGTATTAAAAGGTGATGTAAAAGATGTATTATTACTAGATGTTACTCCTTTAAGCCTTGGTATTGAAACATTAGGTGGAGTGATGACAAAAATTATTGAAAAAGGAACAACTATTCCTGTTAAAAAATCACAAGTTTTCTCAACAGCGGAAGATAATCAAAGTGCAGTTACAATTCATGTTCTTCAAGGTGAAGCAGAACTTGCAAAAGACAATAAATCACTAGGACAATTTAACCTAGAAGGAATTCCACCAGCACCAAGAGGAGTACCTCAAATTGAAGTAACATTTGATATTGATGCAAACGGGGTATTAAATGTAAGCGCAAAAGACAAAACAAGTGGAAAAGAACAAAAAATCACAATTACAGGAAGTTCAACTCTATCTGAAGAAGAAATTGAAAAAATGGTAAGAGAAGCTGAAGAAGCAAATAAAAAAGAAAAAGCAATTATTGAAGCAATTAAATCAAGAAATGAACTTGATGCAGTTGCATATCAAGCTGAAAAATTCATCAAAGACAATAAAGACAAACTTGGTGATGTAAGTGCACTTGAGGCAAAAATTGCAGACGCTAAAAAACTTGTAGAAGAACAAAGCGAAGATAAAGCAAAAATTGATGCTTTAAAAGAAGAAATTAACGCTGAACTTCAAAAAGCGGCTCAAAATATGGCTAAAGCTGGACAAGGTCAAGCTAATGCTGGGCAACAAAACACTAATCAAAATAAAGGCGGAGATGACGACGTTATCGACGCAGAGGTTGAATAATCAACCTCTCTTTTTGATATAATTATAATTACAAATGGGCACACCAAGAGACTGCTAGAAATAGAGGAAAGTCCGGGCTGCAGCAAGACAGAAGTCAGTCTAACAGACTGCCGTCGTAAGACGAGGGAAAGTGCCACAGAAAACAGACCGCTAATTTAGCAAGGGTGAAAAGGTGAGGTAAGAGCTCACCAGAGGATATAGCAATATATCCTGCTAGGTAAACCCACTTCGCAGCAAGGAGGGATGGTAAAGTCTTGCAATTTTACCCTCCGCAAGAGCAATACCGCAAGGTATATGCCTAGATAAATAGTCTCTTAAACAGAACCCGGCTTACAGGTGTGCCTTTTTGTAATTACAACTCATCTTCTAATCAACACATTAATTCATTCACTCATTTATAGTATAATTCCACAAAAAATAGGAGGCTATATTGGATTATTATGAAATCCTAAATGTTAGCAAAACCGCTACACAAATAGAAATAAAAAAAGCTTACAGAAAACTTGCTATGAAATATCATCCTGATAAAAATCCGGGAGACAAGGAAGCAGAAGAAAAATTCAAAGAAATAAATGAAGCATATCAAGTATTAAGTGATGAAGAAAAAAGAAAGATATACGATACATACGGAAAAGAAGGCCTTGAAGGCAGAGGATACAGACCTTCTGGAAACTTTAAAGATATTTTTGATATGTTTAATGAAATGTTTGGAGGTGGATTTTCTAGCGCAGAGAGTGAATACGAAATGCCTTATGATTTAGATAAAGGAATGGAAATAAATCTAAGCTTTGAAGAAGCTGTTTATGGAGTTAGCAAAGAAATCCAAAATGAATATTATGCTTTATGTGAAAGATGTAACGGCACAGGAGCAAAAGAAAAGGAGACCTGCCATACTTGCGGTGGTAGAGGAAGTGTTGTTGTCGGAAATGGATTTATCAGAATGAGCCAAACATGTCCTACATGTGAAGGTAAAGGCTACATAATAAAAGAAAAATGTCCTAAATGCAAAGGAAAAGGCTACTCTATAAAAAAAGAAAAAATTCACATAGATATACCTGCTGGAGTAGATACAGGTATGAGAATGAGGGTTGCAAATAAAGGTAATGAAGGCCCAATGGGCAGAGGAGATTTATATATTTTATTTAATGTTAAACCTTCAAAAATTTTTAAAAGAAAAGGAAATAATCTAATAGTTGAGGTTCCTGTTTTTTTTACAAGTGCCATTCTAGGAGAAAAAATCAATATCCCTACCCTTAAAGGCCATAAAGAAATAGAAATCAAACCTTTTACCAAAGACAAAACCCAAATAATTTTTAAAAATGAAGGGATTGCCGACCCTAACACAGGATTAAAGGGAGATTTATATGCAATTATAAATATTGTATACCCTAAAAAACTTAATGATGAACAAAGAGAATTAATGGAAAAATTACATCAAAGTTTTACAGGAGAGATAAAAGAACATAAATCATTTCTTGAAGAAGCCATTGAAAAAGTAAAAGGCTGGTTTAAGGGTAAATAATTTACCCTAAAAGCCAATTTATCAAAAGATAAGCCGGTTTAAAAATATAATTTGCAATAGGTGTAAAAAGAATAATTAAAAGCAAAATCATTCCATAAGGTTCTATTTTGTTATAAAATCTAACAATTCCACTCCATCCAAACTGCAAAGATAAAAATCTTAAAGCATTTGCCCCATCAAGTGGAGGTATAGGAATAAGGTTAAATACTGCCAAGATAACATTAATCAAAACAGAATAATATAAAAATAAAAATACCATACCACTAAAAATATCTGAAGGCGGATAAAAAAAGCCTATTATACTTGAAGCAATAAGTGCCAAAAAGAAGTTATAAGTAACTCCGGCTAAAGAAACAGCTACAGCTGCCATATATCCCCCGTTTTGTATAACCTTAAACATATTTACAGGCACAGGTTTTGCCCATCCAAAAATTATAGGATCGCTAACACCTGCTAATTTTTGAGAAAAAAATAAAAGCAAAGGAAAAACAATACTGCCAAAAGGGTCTATATGTTTTATTGGATTTATAGTAAGTCTTCCGGCATTTTTAGCCGTGTCATCTCCATAATGCTTAGCAACGGCTCCATGCATTATTTCGTGCCCTATTATAGAAACTCCAAAAGCTAAAACAAGTGCACTAAACTGAATAATAACTTCCACTATTTTCCTTTTTTACATCCGTCGGTTAGATACGGTTTTTTACCCTCTCTTAATTCTTCTTGTATTTCATTAATAGTCTTACCCACTCTATTCCATCTTATTGTACCGTTTTTATTCCAGCTCATATAAATAAACCAAGGTTTCCCGACAATAAGTTTATAAGGAACGGGTCCCCAAAATCTTGAATCGTCACTATGATCTCTGTTATCACCCATCATAAAATATTCCCCTTTAGGAACAATAACAGGGCCATAATTAAATATTTGAGGAAAAGGCGTATTTGAAGGCAAAACTTTTGGATCATGATGAATACCAGGATAAAGTTTCATATAAGGATCTTTTGCCCACAATTCTCCATTTAAGATAACAGTTTTTGCTTCCATTTTTTTTGCAAATTTTATTGTTTTAGCGGTATTATTATCAACTCTTAAATAAAGATGCTTATTTCTAACCATTAGTTCATCTCCTCCAACACCCACACATCTTTTTACAAAATGCATAGAGGGTTTGACAGGATAACGAAAAATTACAATATCCCCTCTTTTAGGACCAGGACCGTCTATTAAATGCCCATCTCCCCTAAAATCAGGCAAGATTGGAATCTCAAGCCAAGGAATATGAGGAATCGGAATTCCATAAGCAAATTTTTTAGCAAACAGAGCATCTCCTGGAAGAAGAGTCCTTTTCATACTCCCGCTTGGAATCACAAATGCTTGAGCTAAAAAGAAAATAACAAGTAAAACAATTACAATAGTTCCGGTCCAACTATTAGACCAGTGATAAAATTTTTTTAATTTATTTTTCATCAAGAACCTTTTTTAACAAAATTTCTTGCGGCTTTAATAGTGTTCTTAAGCAGCATTGCAATAGTCATAGGACCTACACCTCCAGGAACCGGTGTTATAAAAGATGCTTTCTTACTTACATTTTCAAAATCAACATCTCCCACAAGTTTTCCATTTGGAAGCCTGTTTATACCAATATCTATAACAGCCGCACCATCTTTTACCATATCCTCTGTAATTAGATTAGGTTTCCCGACACCTACAATCACAATATCAGCTCTTTTTGTATGTTCTTTTAAGTCTTTTGTGGCAATATGACAAATATCCACTGTAGCCATTTCATTAACCAATAAAGCCCACATAGGCTTACCTACAATATTACTTGCCCCTACAACACAAACATCTTTTCCGTATAAATCAATTTTATACTCTTTAAACATCTCCATAACACCAAGAGGAGTGCATGGGACAAAACTGTCAAGTCCTTCTACTAATCTTCCCATATTATACGGATGAAAACCATCAACATCTTTTGCAGGAGATACTCTTTCAAGTATTTTAGTAGTATCAATATGTTTTGGAAGTGGAAGTTGTATTAAAAGTCCGTGAATATTCGGATTTTCATTAATCATATCTATAGTTGAAAGAAGTTCTTTTTCGCTTATTGTTTCAGGAAATTCGTGAACTACAGAATAGATTCCAACCTCAGCGGAAGTGTTTTTTTTCATTCTTACATAAGTCTGACTAGCAGGGTCATTTCCTACCAAAATAACAGCAAGTCCCGGAGTTAATCCCTCTTTTTTCATTTCATCAACTTCAACCTTAATCTCTTCTCTTATTTTTTGAGAGAGTTTTTTACCGTCTATGATTGTCATTTCTTTTCCTTTGTGGTAAAATATTTTAGAATTTTAACATAAAAGGCTTTTTTTGAGATTAATACTTTTTTTATTACCTCTTTTTTTATTGGCAAAAGAGAATTGGTTTATTACAAAACTTGAATATGGCAAAATGTTATATCACAATCCAAGAGGTATAAGCTGTGCAAAATGCCATGGAGAAAATGCGCAGGGAAAAATAATTGCAAAATATTATATAATAAAAAATAATCAAAAAATCCTAAAAACAATAAAAGCCCCGGATATTACAAATATTAATTTTGAAACTTTCCAAAAAAAACTTTTTCATAAAAAACTCTCCGTTATGCCAAAATATGACTATTTAACTCCCCAAGAAATCAGTGCTATATATCTTTATATCCAATCTTTAAGGAATAAAAAATGATTTTTGAAAATACAAATTTTTTAGAAGAAATTCTAAAAAACAACGATATAAAAAAAGCTCTTGCATATATAAAGCCTATTAAAACTAATTTAGTAACTACCAAAAAAAGAAGTGCTTTAATGGTAAGCGGTCATCAAATAAAACATTTAAACAAAATAGATGAATTAAAAGCAGATATTATTATGCTAAATTTAGAAGACGGAGTTCCTAAAGATAAAAAAGAGATAGCAAGATATTTAATTGCTATTTTTCTTTCAAACTACAAAAATCCAAATAAAGAAATAGTAATAAGGGTAAATCCTTTAAATAAAGGTGGAAAAGAAGATATTAAATTTTTAGAACAATTTAGTTTTAAGGCTTTTAGAATTCCAAAAGTAAATTCCATTGAAGATGTTGATGACGCCTTTTTTTTAACAAATAAAGATTTACACATTTCAGTAGAAACAAAAGAAATTTTTGTAAATCTAAAAGATTTCACACATCCTAAAATAAAAGCTTTCTATATAGGAATATATGATTTATTAAATGAGCTTAATATTTCTCATTCCATTATAAATCCTGAGAATCCTTTTATTCATAAACTTTTAACTGACTTTTCCTTATATTCCAATTACAACTCAATAACACCTATCGGATTTGTATATCAACATTATAAAGATTTAGAAGGTTTTAAAAATTGGTGTCTACTTCAAAAAAATATGGGAATAAAAGGTGTTGGATGTATAACTCCCGCCCAAGTTGAAATAGCAAACAGAATTTTTGATGAAAATATAGAATTTGCAAAAATAATAGTTAAAAGATTTGAAAGAGTTGGTCCTTTTACAATAGACGGGCTTTATGTAGATGAACCTATTTATAAAAATTATTTGCGAATATTACAAAATTAATCTTCTTTTTCCTTCATCATTAAAATATGTTTTCCTCTTTTTGTATCTTGAATATTAGCGGATGTTAAAATTTTTTTTGCTTTTAAATAATCTTTATTTAAAGCATATTTTTCAGCTTTTGAGAGTATTTGATTAAATTTTGTTTTAAGTTCATTATACTCTTTTAAATCTTGTAAATAAGTATATTTTTTTGTCATTTTAAGGGCATTTTTCAAATCTTCATTTTTAATAAATTCTAAAAATTTTAAAGAGTTTTCAACAACTTCACTAAGCTCTTTAGCTTTTATTTCATAACCTTCTATATTTTTTAAAATATCAAGTGCTTTTTTTGCCTTATCAAATTTTTCTTCTTTTATAAATTTTTTAATAAATTTATATAAAAACTCGCCATATTCCATAACTTCCTTATATTCTTTTGTGTTTTTTAAAGCCGGATTTAAATTTATAATTTCAAAAAATTCTTTAAAATTTTTCTCTTCTTTTGCTCTTTTTAATTTCAATACAAACTCAGGATTACTAAATATAGATTCAATATAAATCATTTTTGAAGGAATATCCATAAAAGGCTTCAAAATTATTTTTGCCCTCTCAATTTCATTTTCTGAAATAAATTCAACAGCTTTTTCATAAACAGCATTAAATTTATTTTCTAAATCTTGATAATATTTCGTTTCCTTTAAAAGCGGATATTCTTCAATTATTTTATAAGCTAAAACATAATCATTTCTATTTAAAGCAAATTTTAAGCGTTTTATATTTCTAAAATTTTCAATAACAGTTTCACTTTTTTCTCTAAGTTCCCCAACAGCCATTAATTTATCCAAAACCTTAAGAGCCTGAGCTTCATCTTCTTCAAAGAGTTCTTTTGCTCTTTGAATTGTTAAATCAATCATATAATCTAATTTTTCATACTCTTTTGAAGATTTAAGATAAGGGTTTTTATTTAAATATTCATAAGCTTTTACAAAATCTTCTTTTAAAACAGCATTTAAAAATTCGTCTTTTTCTTCAAATAAATCTTTGTAATAAATTTCACCATTTGACTTAGAAATAAAAAAATAATTATTAAAAACAGCTATTTTATCAATATCATCTGTTTTTAAAAAATCACTATTTTCTATAACAAGTTCTTTTAAATTATAAATTAAGATGTTGTCTTTATTTGCTATAAGCAAAAAATCATTATCAATAAAAAAATCTTTAAATTCTTTATAAAGTTTTATTATGTCTTTATAATCTTCATTATCTTCTCTCCATAAAACAGTAAAACTCAGTTTATCACTGCTTATAAGAAAATTTTTATATTCAATCTTTTCAACAGATTTTAAATGCAAATATCTCTCTTTTTTACTTATATTCATCAAATTATAAAAAATAACTGCTTTATCAAATCCTCCTGCATACAAAAAATTACCTGTTTCATCAAATTCAATATCAGTTATGAAATCTTTGTGTTTTGGGAGTTTTAAGACTAATTTTTTAAGTTCTGTATTATAAACATAAACATCTCCACTAATAGAAGAAAAAGCAAAATATTTATCATCTTTTGAAAAATTAACACTTAAAATATCCTGTTTTTGTTCCATAAACTCTTTTATTAAAGATTTTTTTTCTAAATCCCATAAAAAAAGAATATTTTTAATTCCTATCAATAAAAGTGTAGCACTATTTGAAATTCTTACACTTTTTTCATCAGGTTTATTATACTTTAATGGAATTTCATAAGAATCTATTATTTTTAAATTTTCATCTATATAATAGATTTTATTATGTTCATCAACAATAATTAAATTTTTATTTCTTATACAAAAATAAGAAACTCTTGCTTCTATATTTTTAAAAAGTTTCATTTTTTACCTTTTTTTTATAATTTCTATAATTAAGAATACCCCAAGTAAAAAAGCAAATAAAAATCCTGTAATTCCAAAAATCGATATATTTTTAAAAAGAGGAGGCACCCGTGAGCTTAAAAGCATAGAAGAGCCTATAAGAATTGAAGCTATTACAATAGACAAAGAAAGTCTATTAAAAGATTTTGCAATTGTACTTTGAAATTTTTCAAGTCCAACATGTTCAAATTCTATTTTTAAATTTCCTTTTTTTATTTTATCTATTATAATTTTAAAATCGTCGGGAAAAGAAAAAAAGATATCCCAAAAAGTGTTATTAAACTCTAGCGATTTAAAAAAAACATCTTTAAAAAAAGAAGGATAAACTTTTTTTATAAAAGGTTCTATTTCTCTGGCAGCATTAAAATCTGGATAAAGCTGTTTTCCTACACCCTCCATTGTAATAAGAGATTTTGCAAGAAGATAATTTTCTTCTTTAAAAAAAATTTTATATCTTTGCATAACCTTTAGCATATCTTCCATTAAAGATTTAAGTTCAACTTGTTTTAAAGAAGAATAAAAATAACTTGAAATAATATCAGCCATTTCCTTTTGAAATGAAGAAATATCAATATTATCATTTACTTTCGAAAGTTTTAAAACATACAAAGCCGCTTTTTCTTCTTCTTTTTTAATTACATAATAAATCATTTCAACAAAATTTTTCCAATCTTCCTTACTAAGCCTTCCCATTATTCCAAAATCCAAAAAAACTATTTTCCCGTTATAAATCATCAGATTTCCTGGATGTGGATCGGCATGAAAAAATCTGTGAACAAAAATTTGCTCACAAATTAAATTAAATCCTTTTTTTGTAATTTCTTTTAAAGAATAACCATTTTGTTTAAGTTTTTCAGTTTCTGAAATTTTAATTCCATCTATATATTCCATTGTTAAAACACGTTTTGTACTGTATCTTTCATATAATTTAGGAACTTTTATATTTTTATTGTCTTTAAAATTTATATAAAAACGTTTTAAATTAATAGCTTCTAAATTAAAGTTTAACTCTTTTTTTATTGTTTTTGCAAATTCAAATACTATTTTTTCTAAATCAATGCCATATAAAAGAAATTTATCTCTAAACATTCTTGCAAAATGTTCTAATATAGAAATATCTGCAAATATTTTTTCTTCTATAAAAGGTTTTAATATTTTTACCCCTACATATTCTCCCGTTTTTAATTTAGCTTTATATACCTGTCCTATTGAAGCACTTGCCAAAAGAGTAAATTCATCTTCAAAAATTTCATTTATATTATATTCAAATTCTTCTTCTAAAACCTGTTTCATAACATTAAAAGGTAAAGGAGTCACACTGTCTTGAAGCGTTTCAAACTCTTTTGCAAGCTCTAAAGGGATCAAATCAGGTCTTAAAGAAAGAATCTGAGCAAGTTTAATAAATGTAGGGCCTAACTCTTCTATTGCATTTTTTATTCTTTCGCTTCTTGAAATTTTTGGTTTTTTTTTAAATGGGACGGAAATCCCAAGAATTTCTATAATATCGCCAAAGCCGTATTTGGCCAAAATAAAAATTATCTCTTTTGTTCTTTTTAGCTCATATATTTTATTTTTCATTTTTTAACATATTTTTAAGCTCTTGAAGTTCCTTTTTCATACTTTCAACATCTTCTTTTGTAGCTAGCCCTAATGAATTTAACTCTTTTTTTACCTCTTCTTTAATAAAAGATTTAATTTCATCAACTTTTGTTATAGATTCTTTTTTCATTTCTTCTATTAATTCATTTGCTTCTTTTTCATTAAGCTGACCTCTTTTTTTAGCCTCATTAATAAATTCCTCAACTTTTTCTTTTGCTAAAAATGCACTCCCAACTCCTATTTTAATTAAATCATCTAAATTAAGATTCATTTCCCACTCCTTTTTTTACTATTTTATCAAAATTTTTAAAAAATTTTTCTATTTTAGGTGAAATTACGTAAGAGCAATATGGATTAGAAGGATTATTATAAAAATAGTTTTGATGATAATCTTCCGCTTTATAAAATTTTTCAAGAGGTTTAACTTCTGTAACTACATTAATTCCTTTTTTTTTAAGTTCTTCTATTTTTTTAAGAGCTTTTTGCTTTTGATTTTCATCTAAATATAAAATTATCGAGCGGTATTGTGTACCTATATCATTTCCTTGTCTGTTTAACTGAGTCGGGTCGTGAATTTGAAAAAAAATATTAAGCAATTCATCAAAACTAATTATATTTTCATCATATTCAATTTCTACCACTTCAGCGTGTCCGCTAACTCCTGTACAAACCTGCTCATATGTTGGATTTTTCCTCCTTCCTCCCGCATAACCGCAAGTCACACTTTTTACACCTTTAATTTTTATAAAAATAGCATCTAAACACCAAAAACAGCCCCCGCCAAAAACTGCTTTAGCCATTTATCTCCTTTAAAATTTCATTTGCAATACCCTCTTCATCCACTCTTAAAAATCTTTCAACACTTTTAACATCTCCGTGTGGTATAAATTTGTCCGGGTATTCAAAACTTCTTATATATTTATGAAGTCTATTTTCTTTTGCAAAAGAGCTTAACATCTCACCTATTCCGCCTTTTTTGCCATTATCACTTATAACATACCATTTGTTAGCTTCAATATTTTTTAATAACTCTTCATCAAAAGGTTTTACAAATCTTAAATCAAGAAGTCCTGCTTCAATGCCTTTTTCTTTTAAAATTTTATAAACTTTATAAGCTTTTCCAACCCCGTTTCCATAACCTATTAACATAATATCTTTACTATCTATTAAAATTTCAGCTTTTCCAAGTTCAAATTTTTTATCAGGAAAAACTTTATCTTCAAGCTCAAACTCTCCCCTTGGATATCTAAATGCCGATGGACCTTTATCAAAATGATAAGCAAAACAAACTGCCTTTTTAAGTGTAGAAAAATCTCTTGGGGCAAAAAGCGTCATATTTGGAACTATTCGTAAAAATCCGACATCAAACACACCTTGATGTGTCTCCCCGTCAGCCCCTACTATTCCGGCTCTATCTATAGCAAATCTAACCGGATAATTATCAATACAAATATCGTGGATTATCTGGTCATATCCTCTTTGCAAAAATGTAGAATAAATCGCAACAAACGGCTTAAATCCCTCTTTTGCCATAGGTGCCATAGAAGTTACCGCGTGTTGCTCGGCAATTCCTACATCCCAAAATCTATCAGGAAACTCACTCATAAGCTCTTTCATACCAGTTCCACTAGGCATTGCAGCGGTAACTCCTACAACTTTTTCATCTTCTTTTGCTATTTCTAAAAGCTTTTTAGCAAAAATCTTAGTAGCGGATGTTTTTGATTTTTTTAGACTCTGACCTGTTTTTAAATCAAAAGGTCCAACCCCGTGCCAATGCTCATAATAACCTTCTGCTTGGGTGTAACCTTTTCCTTTTATTGTTTTAGCATGAACAATTACCGGTTTTTTAAGCTCTTTTGCTAGTTTTAAAGTATTTATAATCTCTTCTAAATTATGCCCGTCAATAGGCCCTATATATTCAAGGCCCATCTCTTCAAAAAATATTCCATTAACACTAAACATTTCTTCAAATTTTTTAGCCGCATATTTTAAATCATCAGGTGTTTTTTCTAAAAATTTTTTAAATTTGTCTTTAAAAGACTGATAAAATTTACCCGCTTTTAGTTTTGTAAGATATTTACTAAGTGCCCCTATTGGTTTTCCTATACTCATTTCATTATCATTAAGAATAATTACCACAGGAAGTTTTTTATCTCCAAGTTCATTTAATGCTTCATAAATCATTCCGGCACTCATAGCCCCGTCACCTATTAATACAACAGGTATTCTATCTTCCTTTTTAAGCTTTATAGCTTTTGCAGCCCCTACAGCAACAGATATTGAAGTGGACGAATGCCCTGCACTAAAATAATCATATTTACTTTCACCCGGTCTTGTATATCCACTAATTCCCCCAAATTGTCTTAAGGTATCAAAATTATCCCATCTTCCAGTTAAAAGCTTATGAGCATATGCCTGATGTGAAACATCAAAAATAAAAGGATCTTTTTCTACATCAAAAACATAATGCATACCTATAATTAAATCAACAGCCCCAAGTGTTGAGCTTAAATGTCCACCATGTTTTGAAACAGTATCAAGTATTTTTTCTCTTATTTTTTTAGCTAAATTATTTAATTCATTTATATTCATATTTTTATCTATCATTCTTTACCTTCTAAAATAGATTCTTTTATATTTTCAAATCTGTTTAAAACCTCAGCATCTATATTTCCAATATCACTTATTATAATAACCCCTCCCTCTTTAACCGCTTCATCTGGGATAACTTCTATATTTTTAAACTTATCTTTTAAACTAACTGCATCTTTTGGATTCAATTTTAATTTAATTTTTGTTGCATCTTTGATGTCTTCCATTAAATTTTTAGCTAAAGAATATGCAATTTCACTTGATTCTTTTGAAATTTCTTTTTGAATAACTTCCTTTGCTATATCAAGTGCTACAGAAATCAATTCTTTTTCAACTGAAAGGATCTTTTCTTCAAATGTTTCATTTATTTTATCAATTTTTTGTAAAGAAGTTTCAAGCAAATTCATTTTTTCTTCTAAATTTTGCCTGCACTTATCTTCGCCCTCTTTTAGTCCTTTTTCATATCCTTCATTAAATGCTCTTTGTTTTTCTTCTTCTACTCTTTTATTACACTCATTTATCTGTTCTTCAAATTTTTTTTGTGAATTTACAATATTTGTTGAAAGTTCTTCTATTTTTAAAAGAAGGTTTTCTATTACTTTTTTTTGATCATCATTTTTTTCTTTTTTTTCTATTTTTTCAGGATTAAACTCTGTATGTGATAAACTCTCCTTTTTAAATTCATCATTTTTATCATAATCTTCGTCCATATTTTTAAATTTATAAGGTTTAATTATATGTCTTTCATCATTACTTCCTACAATCTTACTCAATTACCTCTTCCTCCGATCCTACAGAAACTTTACCTTCTTCTGCAAGTTTTTGAACAACTTCTATAACTTTTCTTTGAGAAGCTTCTACTTCTTTTACTTTTACAGGTCCTAAAAACTGCATCTCTTCCTCGAATGCAGCCGCAGCTCTTTGGGACATATTAGCTAAAAATTTTTGTTTAAGTTCTTCAGGAGCACCTTTTAGAGCTATCATTAATGTATTTTTATCAATTTCTTTTAAAATTTCTCTAAGTGCTGTATTGTCAAGTTTAAGAATATCTTCAAATGTAAACATTTTTTCTTTAATCTGATCTGCAAGTTCGTTATTGATTTGTTCAATATGTTTAAGAGTTGATTTTGCCGCTTTTTGACCTAATCTATTGAATATTTCAGCAACAAATCTAACACCTCCAATTTCTACTTTGTATCCTGTAAGTGATTCAAGCTTGGTTTCAAGTATGGCACTGACTTTTTTAATAACCTGAGGAGAAATATCTCCTAGATTACTCATTCTCATTAAAACTTCAGCTCTTACATCATCAGGAAAATAACTAAGCGTCTCAGCTGCACTGGTAGGATCCATATGGGATAAAATAAGAGCTATTGTTTGAGGGTGCTCATTTACAATAAAATCTGCCAATTGTTGAGGTTTTACTTTTTGTAAAAATCCAAAATTTTGTTCACTTTGGAGAGATTTCGACAATTTATCTAAAACTTTTTTAGCCTCTTCAGGACCTAATGCTTTATAAAGAATTTCTTTTGCATATTCAAGACCACCACTTGCAATATATTGATTAGATTGAAATATTGCATAAAATTCTTCCAATACAGCAGCAGCCACAGCTTTATCTATTGTTTTTGCAGTTGCGATATATTTTGAAATATCAGTAATTGCATCTACATCCATATAAGAAAAAAGCTGAGCTGTTAAATCTTCTCCTAACTGAATTAATAAAATTGCAATCTTTTCAGCCATAGAAAGTTCGTCTAAAATTGCCTGCTGCTGAGGAGAAAGTGCCATTTACAATCCTTTATTGTGGGTGTTCTTCTTTTATTAAATTTTCTAAAACTTTTGCTACTTGTTCGGTATTCTCTTCTACACTTTTTGTAATTCTTTCAAGTAAAACTTCATACTTAAGCTCTTCCTCATTTACATTACTTGAAATTCCAAGTTGTTGTTCTACTTTTTCTTTTAATTCTTTTATTTTATCATAAGTTGATTCAACTTCTTCTTCATTTACTTCAACTTCGTGTTTTACAGGCTTTTCTTCTTCTATTTTTACTTCCAACATTTTTTGACTAAAAGGTGTTATCACTTTTTTATAAAAAATAAAAAGAATAATTCCCAAAATAAGATATTTTAAAATATCTTCAAAAGGTCCTAAATAAAATGATATTTGTTGCATAATTTTCCCCATTTTTGATGTGCTTCCACCTTTAGCCCCTGATGTAGCAAATTCAAAAGATGAAACAGTTACACTATCTCCCCTTTTAGGGTTAAAACCTATTGTATTTTCAACAATATTTTTTATATTTGCAAGTTCTATTTTAGTTAAAGGAATAAATTTTTTTTTACCTTTTTCATCTTTATAATGTCCATCAACCACAACTGCTGCTGTTATTCTTTTTATTTTTGCAAGAGGTTCCTTTATATTTTTTATTGTAGTTGAAATTTCATAATTAGTTGTATCTTCACTTTTTGTATATTTTTCTACAACATTATTTTTTTTAAGTCCCTGAACCGGTCCTATATTACTTACAGCCCCTGGAACTCCACCTACAGGTGCTGGCTTCGAGCCTGTTCTGCTTTCATCAACAGTCTGTTCACTTCTTAAAACATTATTTGGATTATAAATAGTAGCTTTTGAATTAACCTCGGAAAAATCATAATCTATATTTACTTTTGCTACTACTTTATTACTGCCACCAACAATGGGTGAAAGAATAGAAATTATTTTATTTTCTAATGCTTTTTCCATTCTTTTTTTATAAATCATTTCCGTTTTTAAAAGTTCATTACTCTTAGTTAATGCATCATTTCCACCAAGAGGATTTCCGTATTGATCAACTATTTTTACATTTGCAGGAGTTAGTTTTGGTACAGCAGCTGAAATTAAATTTTTGATACCTTGTATTTGTTTTGGAGTTAAAGTCATATTTTCTCTTAAAACAAGAAGAACAGAAGCAGTAGGTGGAACTTGTTTGGATACAAAAACAGATTGTTTTGGAATAGCTATACTAACTCTTGAACTTTCAACAGCATCAATAGAATCAATAGTTCTTTCAAGCTCACCTTGGAGTGCTCTTAAATATTTTATTTTTTCCTCAAAAGCAGTAGCACCAAAAGAATTTTTATTAAAAAGTTCAAATCCTACAGTACTAGATTTTGGAAGCCCCTGAGCTGCCACATTAAGTCTTACTTTTTGAACTATATTTTTAGGAACCTCAATAACCCCATTTTGAGGAATAACATAAGGTATTTGTTTTTTATCAAGATACTGTACAATCAAAGCAGCATCTTGGGCTTTTAAATTTTCAAACAAAATAGCATAACCATTTTTTGTTTTATTTGAAGAAGTATTAAAAACTATCAAAAAAGCAAGAAGCGCTATTATTGCTATAATACTTCCAAAAATTACATATTTTTGCTGTTTATTTAATTTATTAAAAAAATTTATTATTTGTTTAAAAACAGCTTCAAAATTCAACTAATTTCTCCTAATATTTTAATTAATTTATTATTTTCTTCTGGTTTTCCTATAGTAATTCTAAGAGCATCAAATCCGTATCCAGCCATATCTCTTACAATTATACCTTTTTTTAAAAGTTCATTTGCAATTTTTGTAGAATTTTTTACATATAAAACAATAAAATT
>Ga0256829_1000689_pt1 | contig 31628 bp, 31 predicted proteins | sample 131447metaG_FD_185979 | JGI IMG/M metagenome (GOLD analysis project Ga0256829, IMG submission 185979) | Hydrothermal vent microbial communities from Lau Basin, Pacific Ocean - 131-447 | ecosystem: Environmental > Aquatic > Marine > Hydrothermal vents | place: Pacific Ocean: Lau Basin | collected... | reverse complement strand
AATAAGTAGCTTGAGTGTAAATTACAAATTTACTTGCAAGCTCTTTAAGTTCTTTTGATATTTTTTCTTGAAGTTCTACATTATAAATATCATCTAAAACATCAGCCATTTTTGTGGCAATAAGTCTGAATTCTTCTTCTTTCATTCCTCTTGCTGTAAGTGCTGGGGAACCAACTCTAATACCGCTTGTTACAAAAGGACTTCTTTTTTCACCAGGAACTGTATTTTTATTTACTGTAATTCCAGCTCTTCCTAGCGCTTCTTCTGCTTCTTTCCCGCTAAATTCTTTATTAAGAAAACTTACTAAGACTAAATGATTATCAGTTCCGCCGCTTACTAAATCATATCCTCTTTCCATTAAAACATCTGCTAAAACTCTTGCATTTGCTTTAACTTGTTTTGCATATGCTTTCCAAGATTCATCAAGATTCATTTTAAATCCTACAGCTTTTGCAGCAACTACATGAACAAGTGGACCGCCTTGAATTCCTGGAAAAATTGCTGAATTTATTTTTTTGGCATAATCAGCATTATTTGTTAAGATAAGTCCACCTCTTGGACCTCTTAGTGTTTTATGAGTTGTTGTTGTTACAATATCACAATGAGGAAATGGATTAGGATGCTCTCCTGCTACTACAAGACCTGCAATATGAGCCACATCCGCCATTAAAATAGCTCCAACTTCATCTGCAATTTCTCTAAATTTAGAAAAATCAATCTCTCTAGGATACGCACTAGCACCGCAAACCAACATTTGAGGTTTTGTAATTTTTGCAATATCTCTTACTCTATCATAATCAATTCTACCTGTTTTTTCATCAATTCCATAAGAAAAACTTCTGTAATGTTTTCCAGAAAAGTTAACTTTAGCACCATGTGTTAAATGCCCACCATTACTTAAATCCATACCAAGTAGTTTTTCATAAGGTTTCATTAAGGCAACATAAACAGCACCATTTGCCTGGCTGCCAGAGTGAGGCTGAACATTTGCGTATTCACACCCAAAAAGTGCCTTAGCTCTATCAATTGCAAGTTGTTCTATCATATCTGCATATTCACATCCACCATAATATCTTTTGTTTGGATAACCTTCTGCATATTTATTTGTAAATACACTACCCATTGCTTCCATAACTTCTGGAAGAGTAAAGTTTTCACTTGCAATCATTTCTAAATGGTCTGTTTGTCTCTCAAGCTCTTTTTCTAAAATATTGTAAACATCAGCGTCATATTTTTTAAGTAAACTCATTTTTTATCTCCTTTGTTTTTTTATTGAATATCATCTTGTTCTTTATTATCTTGTTTTGGTTTCATTGTCGGGAATAAAATCACATCTTTAATAGAGTGAGCATTTGTTAAAAGCATCACAAGCCTATCAATACCTATTCCTTCTCCTGCTGTAGGAGGCATTCCGTATTGAAGAGCTCTTATATAATCATAATCCATATCCATTCCTTCTTCATCGCCTTTTGCTTTTGCTTCTAACTGAGCTTTAAATCTTTCATACTGGTCAAGAGGGTCGTTCAGCTCATTAAATCCATTTGCAATTTCCCTGCCTGCAATAAAAAGCTCAAATCTTTCGGCAAATTCAGGATTTTCATCGCTTCTTCTAGCAAGAGGTGAAATTTCTATAGGAAACTGGGTAATAAATGTCGGATTGATTAATTTACTTTCAACAAATTCATCAAATAATTCAGCCCATAGTTTACCTCTAGAATCAATATGTTCTTCAACCTCAACACCATTTTCTTTTAAATATTTTTTCATTTTTTCAACATCTTCTAAAATATCTTCTGGTACATTACCTATTTTTACAAGTGCTTCTTTATAAGGTATTCTTTCCCATTTATCAAAATCAATAATCATATCTCCATATTCAAGCTGCTTTGGAAGATTTAGTCTTTCAAATAAAAAGTCAAACAGCTTTTGTGTTAAATTCATTAAATCTTCCATTGTATGATACGCCCAGTAAAATTCTATCATAGTAAATTCAGGATTATGGGTATGGTCAATCCCTTCATTTCTAAAATTTCTATTAAGTTCAAATACAGCTTCAAATCCACCTACTATTAATCTTTTTAAGAAAAGTTCCGGTGCAATTCTAAGATTCATATCAATATCAAGAGCATTATGATGTGTCATAAATGGTCTAGCATTAGCTCCTCCTACAATAGTATGAAGCATAGGAGTTTCAACTTCTAAAAATCCGTGTTTAATAAAAAATTCTCTAACTGAACTCACCACAACACTTCTTGTCTTAAATCTATTTTTTGTATCACTATCCATAATCATATCAAGATATCTTTGACGGTATTTTGCTTCAACATCTTGAAGACCATGAAATTTTTCAGGCAAAGGATGAATCGCTTTTGTTAAAATTCTAACGCTTGAAGCATGAATACTAAGTTCTCCTGTTTTAGTAATAAAAGGATATCCAATAACTTCTACAATATCCCCTACTTCAAGAGTTTTTTTAAGAATATTAAATTCATCTCCTAAATCATTTTTACTCATATAAACCTGCAAAATTCCACTTTCATCTTCTATTTTAAAAAATGCAGCTTTTCCCATAAGTCTAAGAAATTTAACTCTTCCTGCAACTATAAATTTTTTTGTTTCATCTCTTTTATCTTCTAAATTTTCAACATCTTTGCTTTTTTCTAAAAATTCAGATATTTTTGTATCTCTTTTAGCAAAATGCCCATATGGATTAATACCCTTTTCTTTTAATCTATCGGCCTTTGCCATTCTTTGTTTTAGATATTCATTTGAAAACATCAATCTCCTTTAAGGTTATTTAGTGCAATTTTAACATTTTTAATGACTTTTATTTATATCATTAAAGTTTAATTTTGAGATATTTATATTTTTTGTTTCATTTTTTATTTTGTTTTCTATATTTTCTTTCATTTTTTGCATATCAAACTTTTTGGGTGAAAAGTTAATTATCTTATCTCCCAATTCCAGCATTATTGGTAAAAGAACACTCTTTTTCTCAAATTCATTCATCTTTTTTCTAATAAATTCTATTTGATAAATAGAAGCTATAATAATACTTATTATTAAAAAAAATTTCAATCCTCCAAACAAAAATCCAAGAAGTTTATCTATAAATCCAAGAGCTGAAATTTTAAGTATTTTTCCAATCAAAAATCCAAGAAAAATACAAAATATCCAAAAAAGAAAAAACACACTTATAAATCCCACTAAATCAATAGCTGATTTATTTGGAATTGTCATTAAATTAGAATTTATATACATCCCCGCTTGATGATAATAAAGTCCGGCAATATAAATTCCGCCTATAATCCCTATAAGACCAAAAGTCTCTTTAATAAAACCATTAAAAAATCCTTTAATAGCTAATAAAAGGGTGATTCCAACAATAATCATATCAATAATTGTCATTTTACCACCTTATATGAATTTTTTTCTTTTTTTGCTCTATAGAGTGCTTCATCAGCTCTTTTAATAATAGTTTCTAAAGTATCTTTTATATGATGCTCTGTAACTCCTATTGAAATACTGGCTGTAATAATATCATTTTTATATTTTAATTTTGTTTTTCTTATTTTATCCAAAATTCTCTCAATAGATTTAATCGCCACATTAATATGTGCCCTATTGAATACAATAACAAATTCATCTCCTCCGTATCTAAAAACATTATCTGAAGTTCTTATAAGTTTTTTAATTATTTGAACTAGTTTTATTAAAACAAAATCCCCAACCAAATGCCCGTATGTATCATTTATTTGTTTAAAATCATCCATATCAACTATAGCAACACATAAATCAAGTTTTTTATTTTGTCCTTTTTTTAAAATTTTATTTAATTTCTCATCCAAAGCTTTTCTATTATAAGCTTTGGTTAAGGGATCTATCAGCAATTCTTTATAAGCTTCATCAAGCTCACCTTCAAGAATTTTAATTTTATTTTCCATTTCATCTAAGCTGTTTATCAAGAAAGATGAAAATTTTATTACAGTTTCTTTTATATCTATTGGGGTATCTGCATTAATTTCTTCAACAACCTCTTTAGATGAAGATCTTATAGAAGTAGATGTTTTTTGCATATTTTCAACAATATTCTTTGTCTTTTCTATAAGCTTTTCATTAAAATTTGGTTCTAAACATAATAACTTTGGATTTAATTCTTCTAAAATTCCTTCTCCTTTTGCTAATAAATCAAATACTTCTTTATAATAAAGAGGATAAGGTGCTTTTTTAGACTTTTCTAATTCATCAATTGATTTTTGTGATATTTTTTTTATTAATTCTTCCATATTCAAACCCTTTTTGATATTATTAATGTATTATACAAAAAAATAAGGAGAAAAAATTGAGACTTACAGTAAAAGAAGCGGTAAATTTAATAAAAAATAAAGATTTAATAACTCTTGGAGAAATGGCTTTAGAAAAAAAACGAAAATTACATCCCAAAAAAATAACAACTTTTATAGTGGACAGAAATATAAATTACACTAATATGTGTTGGATTGACTGTAAATTTTGTGCTTTTTACAGACATAAAAAAGATGAAGATGCTTACATTTTAAGTTTTGAAGAAATAGACAAAAAAATAGATGAACTGATTGAAATAGGAGGTACTCAGATTTTATTTCAAGGAGGAGTTCACCCTAACTTAAAAATAGACTTTTATGAAGATTTAGTGGAACATATTCACAAAAAATATCCTGAAATTACCATTCACGGTTTTTCTGCACCGGAAATTGATTATATTGCAAAAGTTTCAAAAATTTCCATAAAAGAAGTTTTAATACGTCTTAAAGAAAAAGGACTTAGCTCAATTCCAGGAGCCGGAGCTGAAATTTTAAGTGACAGAGTTAGAGATATTATAGCCCCTAAAAAAATAGATACAGCAAAATGGCTAGAAATTCATAAAACAGCTCATAAGATAGGAATGAAAACGACAGCTACTATGATGTTTGGAACGGTTGAAACAATAGAAGAAGTGGTGGAACACTGGAATTTAATAAGAAAGCTACAAGATGAAACGGAAGGGTTTAGAGCTTTTATTATGTGGTCTTTTCAACCATATAACACCTCACTTATGAAAGAAGGAATTGTAAAATCAAAAACTTCCCCAAACAGATACTTAAGATATTTAGCCGTTGCGAGACTCTTTTTAGACAACTTTAAAAATATTCAATCCTCTTGGGTAACACAAGGAAGCTACATAGGCCAGCTTGCCCTAAAATACGGGGCAAATGATTTAGGTTCCACAATGATGGAAGAAAATGTAGTAAAAAGTGCAGGAGCTCAAAATTCTATGAACCAGCAGGAAATGATAAATTTAATAAAAGATGCCGGGGAAATTCCGGCAAAAAGAAATACTGCTTATGAAATTTTAGAAATGTTTGATTAATTTTTCAATATCCAAAAATTTCCACTCTTTTTTTGCCTCTTTTATTTTCTCTTTTTGAAGTTTAATAATTGCTATTTCTTCTTGGTTTCCAAGCATATTCAAAACTTCTCCCTCAGGAGAAAGGGCAAATGATTTTCCATAAAATTCCCATTCTTTATACCTTCCAGTCCTATTTGCCCTTATTACATAAAAATGATTTAAAAAGGCTTTGGTTTTAAATATTTCAAGCCATCTTTTATGAGAATTAAATGTTCCAATACTAGGTATTAAAACCGAGTCAACTTTTTTTTCTTTAAAATATTCCCAAAATTTATTAATATGGGCTTCAAATCCAAACATAACGCCAAATTTAAAGTTTTCTATTTTAAATATCATAGGGCTCATCTTTTTTTTATCAAAAAATTTCTCTTCATTCCAGTGAGAATAAGGCATTAAGGCTTGCTGATAATAATATTTTATATTTTTATCAATTTTAACAATAGTTTTATATTTTTGATTATTTACTATTTTCACAACAGGTGCAATTACTGTCAGATTATAAATATTTGCAAGATGTTTTAGATGTTTTATCTGCTGATTTGACTGGTTTTTGACAAAAGAGATAGGCATTTTTTCTATCTCTTTAAAAAATCTGTTCAAAACATACTCAGGTAAAACAATTAACTTAGCTCCCTCATTTTTAGCATTTTGCATAAAAAAGCTAAGTTTTGCTTTGTCATACGGCAAATTGTCACTTTGAATAATAGCTACTTTCATTTTTGATTTCGCTTATTTGTATATTGATATATTAGTGTATTGTATTTTGATTTTCAATTCTTATTTCTCCATTTCAATTTCTTTTTTTACTCGCAACTTGGAACTTATATTTCCCTTTACTCATTCACTCGGATATTTTCTCAAACTCTAATTTTGCTTCTTCTATCATCTTAGCAGCTTCATTTAAAAGTTTAATACCTTTTTTATAATATTCCATTGAATCATAAAGAGTTATTTCAGGGTCATTTAATTTACCCAAAAGTTCTTTTGCTTCTTTTAATTTTTTTTCAAAATCTTGCATCTAACTTTCCTTTTAAAATATCTTTTATTAAAAAATCAAATTTTTGAGTTTCAACTAAAAAACTGTCATGCCCATAATTGCTGTCTATTTCGTAATATTGACATTTTCCATTAACCCTGTCCATATATTTTTTTATTTCTCTCATTTCTTCAGGATAAAAAAGTGTATCCCCACTAAAACTAATCAAATAAAGTTTATCTTTTATAGCACAAAATGCATCTTCAAGAGAATTAAAGCCTCTACTTATATCAAAAAGAGAAATTGCTTTTAATAGATATATATAACTTAAAGCATCAAACCATTTAGGAAAATTTGCCCCGTTATATTCGAGATACGATTCAACCTGAAATCTGCCAAAAAGCTCAAACATTCCATCAGTCTTGACATACTCTCTTCCAAATTTCTTTTCAAATGTAGCCGGTGATGTATAATTAAGATATCCCATCATTCTAGCAGCCGAGAGACCTTTTAATAATGTCCCAGGTTTATAATTCCCGTTATTAAACTCACTGTCAGCTCTTATTGCTTCTGTCATAGATTTATTAATAGCAATAACATATGGCCTTGTCTGATATGTAGTTGCAATAGGAATAATATATTCTGCAAAGCCTGCATAATCCACTCCAAATCTAAGGGCCTGCATTCCACCCATACTTCCGCCTATTATTGCTTTTATATGTTTTATTCCAAGAGAATCCAATAAAATTTTTTGCGCCTTTATCATATCTTTAATAGTAATTACAGGAAATTTCAGTCTGTATCTTTCACTACTTCCAGGATACAAATGGCTCATAGGCCCAGTTGAACCAAAACAACTGCCTATTACATTTGTTGCTATTACAAAATATTTAGTTGTATCAATAGCTTTTTTTTCACCTATTAAAGAATCCCACCATCCGGGCTTTATATCATTTTCATATTTTCCGGCAGCATGGTGCGAACCGCTAAGGGCGTGTGTTATAAGAATAACATTTGATTTATCTTCGTTAAGCTCTCCATATGTTTCATAAATTATCTGCCAAGGTTCTAAAATTCTCCCACTTTCAAGATATAAAGGCTTTGTAAATTTAGCTATTTTCGTTTCAATATTCATTTTCGCCTTTTTTAGATGAAATTTTATCCTCTTTTATTATATTTTCAAAAATTTGAATTAAAAATAAAATTTTTACAAAGCATTTTTCAAATCTTTAGTTAAATCATCAACATCTTCAAGCCCGATGCTAAGCCTAACAAGACCTTCTGGAACTCCTGCATTAATAAGTTCTTCTTTACTTAACTGCTGATGTGTTGTGCTTGCCGGATGTGTTACAAGAGATTTAGAATCGCTTATATTAGTAACAAGAGAAAATATTTTAAGCCTGCTTACAAACTCTTTTGCCTCATCATAACTTCCAAGCTTAAAACTAACTATCCCACCTGCATATTTAAGATATTTTTTTGCTAATTCATAATTTTCATCACTTTTTAAAAACGGATAATTAATTTTTTTTATTTTTGGATGATTTGATAAAAATTCAACTATTTTTAAAGCACTTTCACTGTGGGCTTTTATTCTTAAATGAAGTGTCTCAAGTCCTAAAATTAAAAGCCAGGAATTAAAAGGAGAAATAACAGCCCCATAATCCCTAAGAAGAGCAAGTCTGGCTCTTGCAATAAAAGGGTTGTCAAATTTTTCATTATAAATAAGTCCGTGATAACTCTCATCTTTTTCGTTAAACTGGGAGTATCTTTTAGTTTTAAGTTTTTCTTTTGCAAAAGGTGCTTCAATCACACATCCGGCTATGGCACTTCCGTTTCCTACAATATATTTACTTGCGCTGTGAACTACGATATCAACTCCAAGTTCTATTGGTTTTACAGAGTAAGGAGTAGCAAGCGTATTATCACAAATAGTTATTACATTATGTTTTTTTGCAATTTGAGTAATTTCTTCAAAATTAGGTACCGTTAAAGCCGGATTAGCAATACTTTCAAAAAGAATTAATTTTGTATTTTCATCTATTAAATTTTCTAAACTTTCAGGCTTTTTAACATCAAAATATTTAGCTACTATACCAAACTGTTTTAGAGTTTGTGTAGATAAAGTAATACTACCCCCGTAAAGTTTATCGGAAATAATAATATTATCCCCATTTTTAACTAAATTGGAAATAGCATAAAAAACCGCCGCCATTCCGCTTGCTGTAGCTAAGGCATCTATTCCTCTTTCAAGTGCCGCTATTCTTTTTTCAAATACTCTAGTTGTAGGATTCCCTATTCTTGTATAAATATTTCCTTCTTCTTCTAAATCAAAAAGTCTTGCCGCGTGGTCTGTATTTTCATATTCATATGCGGTTGTCATATAAATTGGAACCTGCATTGATTTTTCTTTATCTTTTTCATATCCTAAATGAAGCGCTATTGTTGCATCTTTCATAAATCTGCCTTTTTTTGATAAAATCTTCTAAAATTATAGCAAAAGGAAAAAGTTGAAAGACAATATTTTTACAAAACCTATTAAAAAACAATTTGAATTTGATGAAGAAGTAGCTGGTGTTTTTGATGATATGCTTCTTAGAAGTGTCCCTTTTTACAAAGAAAACCTAAATCTTCAAATTAATATACTTAAAAATCTTTTACAAAAAAAAGATAAAGTTATAGATTTAGGAAGTTCAACAGGAACATTTTTAATAGAGCTTAGCAAAAAAATAGAAAATTTAAATTTAATAGGTATAGATTCTTCAAATGCCATGATAAAAAAGGCTAAAGAAAAGGCAAAAGCCTTTAATTCAAACGCAAATTTTATAAAAGCAGACTTTTTAAATTACGATTTATCAAATTCAAAAGCAATAATTGCAAATTATACCATTCAGTTTATAAGACCTCTAAAAAGAGAAAAATTAATTCAAAAAATTTATAATTCCTTAAGAAATGAAGGAATATTTTTAATGAGTGAAAAACTTATAACCGAAAATAAAAAACTAAATAAAATTATGATAGATTTATATTATCAATACAAAAAACAAAAAGGCTACAGCGAATATGAAATAGCAACTAAAAGAGAAGCGCTTGAGAATGTTTTAATACCTTATACAATGCAAGAAAATATAGAAATGCTAAAAAATGCCGGATTTAAGGATATTGATATAATTTTTAGATGGAATAATTTTGCTACTTTTGTAGGTTTTAAATAACTTCTATTCTATCTCGTCCATTTTCTTTAGCTTTGTAAAGTGCTTCATCCACCCTTTTTAAAAGAGTCTCAATATTGTCTTCTTTATTTGCTTCACTCACTCCACAACTAATAGTGAATTTCACTGGATTTTGAATCTTTTTATTATTTTGTAGCTCATTTTTTAATTTATAACATATTTTAACCGCTTCTTCAAGATTAGTATGAGGAAAAATAAACAAAAATTCTTCTCCACCCCATCTTGCAAAAAAATCTGATTTTCTAATATTTTTTTGACAAAAAGATGCTAATTTTTTCAAAACAATATCTCCCTCATTATGCCCATAAGTATCATTTATTTTTTTAAAATAATCTATATCTATCATCGCAATGCTTAAAGATATGTTAAATCTTTTTACTTTATAAAATTCTTCTTTCAATTTTTCATTAAACAATCTTCTATTTGGAACTTTTGTCAAAGTATCATGTTTAGCTTCAAAATTAATTTTTTTTAATAAAAATTTTACATTTTTATTATACAATTTAAAAATATCTTTTAATTTTTTAGAAAAATAAAAAGATACAGCTATTGAGAGCATAAAAACAACTATAATAACAGCAAAAAGAAATAAATTTATATAAGTTATTGACTTTTTAAAATGTTCTTTTTCTTGTTTTATAAAACATTTAATATCTTTATTAAAATAAAGACCACTGCCTATTATTGCATTAAGATTTTTATTATATATAACATAAGAAGTTTTTGTTTCTTTTTTATTTGTAACTGGATTTATCCATATATATTTTACAAATGCCCCATTTTTATGGCTTAATGCCTTTTTAATAATATCTTTTATAAAATATTCACCATTTTTATCTTTTAAATTTATAATATTCTTTCCTATATATTGTTTAAGTGTTGGATTTACAATCAAAATTCCATTAGTTTTTAAAATAAAAAAATAATCATTGTTCCCAAATCTCTTTACACTTATTCTCTGATAAATATTTTTAATTAATCTTTTTTTAATATCTCCAATATATTCTCCTGAACTTATAATCATATTAAATTCGGGAATATATTTAATATAATGTATTTCTAAATATTTCTTATGTAAATTATTTGATTTATAAAAATATGTTTCATAAAATCTATTTTTGCTATTTAAAATCTTTTTATTTCTTTCGTACATACTCTCACCTGATTTAAGTATAATATTTTTTGTATTTTTATCTATAAATTTTTTAATTTTACTCACATAAATTACACCACTTTTTGCATCATAAGCAAAAATATGATTATTTTTACTTAATTTATCCAGATTATTTAAATACTCTATTGCAATTTTTTTCTTATTTGCTATATTTAAATTATTAATACTCAATAATTGCAAATAAATTTCTTCCACTCTCTTTTTTATATATTTTTTTGCTTTTTCATTAGTAAGTTTTAAAGCATTATTAATATCCCCTCTTGATAAAGTTATTACTCTATTTTTAATATATTTTTCTTTTAAATTAACAATATTATGAAGCTCTCTTGAGAGATTTTGCTTTTCGTAAATATATATTACTAAAAGCAATAAAAATGCTGTTAAAATTACAGAAAAAACACTCAATATAATTGGTTGTAGAAAAACTTTTTTTATTAATTCTTTCTCTTTTCGTTCTAAATTTTTTAAATCAAACATATATCAGCTCCTAAAATCAATAGAAATACTTCCTAAAACTTCAAATTTTGCATTAGGATCTATTTCGGAGTGGGACAGAACTACAACATCAAGTCCGAATCTTTCCAAAATTTCCGCTAAAGGTTTTCTTATAAGCGGGTCAACAATTAAAACAACAGGGGCTATACCTTTATTTGTAAGTTCATTTACCGCATTTCCTATCTCTTCAACCAGTTTATTCATTTCGGCAACTGTCAAAAGAAACTGCTTTTGCTCACCTTGTTGTTTTAATTTATTCATTAAAAACTGCTCTGTTTTGGCATCAAATGTTATTAGTTTCAAACTTCCGTCTTCACTCTCATACTGTTTTGTAATTACACGGCTTAGAGCACTTCTTACCTGCTCTGTTATAATATCTATATTTTTTGTATATTCTGCCAAATCAGCAATGGTTTCAAGAATTGTTATCATATCTTTTATAGGAATTTTTTCGTGTAAAAGATTTTTAAGGACTCTTTGGATAAGTCCTATATTAGCAACTTTCATAGTATCTTCTACAATAGCTGGGAAATCTTTTTTTACTCTATCAAGTAATTCTTGAATATCTTGTCTTGTAAGAAGTTCTTCTGCATATTTTTTAATAATTTCATTAATATGAGTCACTATTACCGTTGAAGGGTCAACAACAGTATATCCATCCATTAAAGCCTCTTCTTTTTTATCTTCATCAATCCAAACGGCTTCTATTCCAAAAGCCGGTTCTTTTACTTTTATTCCTTCAATCTCTTCAATTACCATAGGTGTTGCCATTGCAAGATATTTATCAGGAAAAACTTCCCCTTTTGCAACTTCGACACCTTTTAAAAGAATTTGATATTCTGTAGGTTTTAAGTTTAAATTATCTTTTATTCTTATCTGAGGTACTAAAAATCCAAATTCAGATGCCACTTTTTTTCTCATAGCTTTAATCCTATCTAGTAAGTCCCCTCCTTGATTTGGATCTGCAATACTTATAAGCTGATATCCTATATCAAGTTCTAAAAGCTCTACTTTTAACACATCTTCTAAAATTCTATGCTCTGCTTCTGCTTCTTCTTGGGGACTTTTTTTCTTCTCTTCTTTTAGAGTTTCTTTTTGTAAAGATTCTTTTGATTTAGATTTAATTTTCGGTGTTTTTTTGAATCTATTTAAAAAAGATTTAATAGGATCAACACCCTTCTCAGTTTCCATCATTAAATATCCGGCTATTAAAAATATAAGTCCTACAAAAATCATACTACCCGTAGGAAATCCCGGCACAAAAGCAGAAAAAATAATAATGCTTCCTACAATAAGCATAACTTTATAATCTTTTACAAGCTGCTTTATAACACCCTCGGCAAAATTTGTTTCATCTTTTGTAGCACGGGTTATTATAATACCTGTAGCTGTAGAAACCATAAGAGCCGGGAGTTGAGAAACAAGTCCATCACCTATTGTAAGAATAGTATAAGTTGAAGCCGCCTGGGCTAAATCCATATTATGCTGAAAAATTCCTATTAAAAATCCTGCTATAATATTAACAGTGGTAATAATAATCCCAGCAATTGCATCACCTTTTACAAATTTACTGGCCCCATCCATAGCTCCGTAAAAATTTGCTTCTTGAATTAATTCCTGTCTTCTTTTTTTAGCCTCAGCTTCATCAATAAGTCCGGCATTTAAATCCGCATCAATAGCCATCTGTTTTCCAGGCATTGCATCAAGTGTAAATCTAGCAGCAACTTCTGCAACCCTTGTGGAACCTTGCGTAATTACCATAAAATTAATAACAACCAAAATAATAAAAACTATAATTCCTATTACATAATTTCCTCCGACAACAAATTCTCCAAAAGCAGATATAATCTCTGAAACGGAATTAGGACCTTGATAACCGTTACTCAAAATCATTCTGGTAGTGGCAATATTCAAAGAAAGCCTGTAAAGTGTCACTATCAGAATGATTGTAGGAAAAGTGGTAAAATCAGTCGGTTTTGGAATATATAAAGACAAAAGTAAAATCAAAATTGAAACAGATAAAGAGATTGTCAGAAAAAAATCCAAAAATCCATTTGGAAGCGGAACTATAATAATTAACAGAATTGCAAAAACAAATCCTACAACCCCTAAATCTGTAAGTTCACTAAGATATCTAAGGGTATATTTTATTTTACTTACCAGATTTCATCCTTATTGCATCAGCTAATGTATATTTTTGCATAATTTTTAAAAGTTCACTTTCTAACATAGAAAAAAAAGGCATTGTATTACAAACAGAACTTCGGTTTCTAACACAATTAGCTTTATCAGATGAGCAATAAAAAATAAGTGAATTTTTATCTTCCATAGCTTTGAAAACATCTATTATTTTTATATCTTCTGGTTTTTTTATAAGCATAAACCCACCATAAATTCCTTTAAAAGATTTAATAAAATTCTCTTTTGAAAGATTTTGTAAAAGTTTTGCCAAAAAAGGCTTTGGTATATCTGTAAGTTCTGAAAGAGTATTTACATCAACAGGTTTTTTGAATTTAGAAAGTTCAATTAAAGCCTGAAGCGTATAAGCTGTTGATTTGGTAAAAAGCATCTATTCCCTTTTTTTACAAAATTATACTTAATTTATCTTTGTTTTTAAATAATTTGCTTTTTTTTTCAAAACCAGTTATACTTTCACTCATTCATGAAAATGAAAATTTACCAATCAGGAGGCTAAAATGGCTTTAGATTCGGCGAAAAAAAGAGAAATTATCGCTAAATTCGGAAATGATGACAAAGATACTGGAAGTCCTGCGGTTCAAATCGCACTTTTAACTGAAAGAATCAATGAAATAAATGACCATTTACAAACACACAAACACGACCATTCAAGCAGACTTGGTCTACTTAAACTTGTAGGTCAAAGAAAAAGACTTATGAGATACTTAAAAAGAAAAGATCATCAAAAATATCTCCAAGTTATTTCTGAACTTGGTCTAAGAGACAGGGTTTAATCCCCTCTTTTTTCTTTATTTTATCTTATTGTTATTTAATGCTTCTTTTTCTATTTTATCAAGTTTATCTTTATATTTTAAATTATTGGGTAAAATTTTTCCGTGAAATATATCAAATAACTCTTTTTGACGATTTTTATGATTTAAAAGTTTTTTGAAGAATTCAAATGAAATTTTTTCATTCATATCTACACTAAAATTTTCAGCAAAATAATTAATGGCAAAAAACAAATCTTTTGATGTTGATTTAGAAGATGACACAATTTTTAATAAATCTGTAAGAGTAATTTCTTTAGGTTTTTGTATTTTAGGCTTTTTTTGGGCTTTTTTATAAAAATAATATATTAAAACTAAAGAAAGAAAAAAAATAAATGCCAAATAATATATATAAAAAAATATATTTCCCGGCAATAAATTTAAAATAAAATCACTTATATTCTCAATCATTAATCTTTAATCTTGCAAGAACAGACTTTTCATGAGCTGTTAACATCTCCGTATGAGCTAAAATCGCACAATCTTTACCCATATCCTGAATTGCATTATCGCTAAAATAGATAATTGAAGATTTTTTCATAAACACTTCAACATTCAAAGGTGAATAAAATCTGGCACTGCCTCCTGTAGGAAGCGTATGGTTTGGTCCTGCTATATAATCTCCTATAGGTTCAGGAGTATTTTCACCTAGGAAAATTGCTCCTGCGTTTTTAATTTTCGGTAAAAATTCAAACGGATTTTTTGTCATAATTTCAAGATGCTCGGGGGCTATTTTATTCATAAGTTCAACTGCTTCATCCATATCGTTTGTTACAATAATTACACCTCTAGTTTTTATAGATTTTCTGGCAATATCAACTCTATCAAGCTTATTTAAAAATTCTTCTACTTTTATAGCCGTTAAATCTGCCACTTCTTTAAAATCCGTAATCAAAATAGAACTTGCCATTTCATCGTGCTCTGCTTGAGAAAGTAAATCGATAGCCAAATATTCAGGTTTTGCACTATCATCTGCCAAAATCCCAATTTCACTAGGGCCTGCTATCATATCTATATTTACTTCCCCATAAACCAATTTTTTGGCAGTTGCAACAAAAATATTACCTGGACCCGTAATTACATCTACTTTTGGAATAGTGTCGGTTCCATAGGCCATAGCGCCTATTGCACTAGCACCCCCTACTTTAAAAGTTTTTGGCATTCCGCATATATAAAGGGCAGCCAATAAAAGCTCATTTGGCTTATTCTCAATTACAGGAGTTGTAACGATAATTTCTTCAACTCCTGCAACAAGGGCCGGAATTACATTCATAAGTAAAGAGCTTGGATAAAATGCTTTTCCGCCAGGAACATAAACTCCTGCTTTTTCAACCGCAGTTACTTTTTGCCCTAAAATTGTGCCGTTTTTTTCAAAATCCATCCAAGATTTTGGAAGCTGTTTTTTATGATATGCCTTAATTCTGTCAAATGCTAAATGAAGAGCCTTTTTTAAATCACTATTTAAATCTTCATAAGCCTTTTTCATTAAAGCTTTATCTATTTCTAAATCTTCATTAACTTCCGGAGTCCATTTATCAAATTTTGAAATATGGTTAAACAACGCCTTGTTACCATCAATTTTAACTTCATTTATTATATTTTTTACAATTCCTTCAACATTTTCTATATCCATCTTCCCACGAGATAAAATTTCTTCAAACTCTTTTGTGAATCCTGGATTATTTACATCAAGTATCTTCATACTTTACCTTTTTTTAAAGAATTTTATTATAAAATTACAAAAAAAGGAAATTAATGCAATTTAATATTGTGGCTTTATCATTTATTTTAGTCTTAATACCGCTTTTAATATCTTATAAATTTAAAATAGGAATAGAAAAAGAGCTTTTTATAAATTCCATTAGAGCTCTTTTACAACTAACAGCACTTGGATTTATTTTAGGATTTTTATTTAAAATAACAAATTATTTCTGGTATATTCCAATAATAATTTTTATGCTTTTATACTCAGCCTATATTGCAAAAAAAAGAAGTGAATTTTCTTTTAAAGCAGCTTTTTTTTCCATAGGAATTTCCACTGTAATAATTTTATCAATTTTAGTTATTTTAAAAATCATATCTTTAAAACCTTTTGAATTTATCCCGATAGCCGGAATGATTATAGGAAATTCCCTAAATACTTACACTCTTACTATAAACAGACTAAAAAGAGAAATAGAGCTTCAAAAAGAATTAATTGAAGCTTTTATTTCTATTGGAGCCAGTTTAAACAACGCTTACAAAATAATGCAAAAAGAATCAATAAAAGCTGCGTTAATTCCTGTAAATAATATGCTTCAGACAATAGGAGTTGTTGCAATTCCGGGAATCACTACCGGTATGCTTTTAGCAGGTGCAAGTCCTCTTAAAGCAGTAAGTTATCAAATAGTTATTATTTATATGTTAGTAAGTATTAATTTATTTAGCGCTCTTTTTGGAAGTATCTTTTATCTAAGCTCAAAAAGAGCTTACTCTAAGTTATAAACTTTTTTAATATGTAAAGCTTCGTCAAATTCATAGACTCTAGGAACTCCTGTAGCTACTTCAAATTTAGGGATATCTTCATCACTGATTCCGTCAAATTCTTTTACCATACCTCTTATTGTATTACCGTGAGCTGTAATTAAAACATCTTTTCCTTCAACTAAAAGCGGAGCCACTTTTTCATGAAATGCCGCCATTGAACGGATTTGGTTATCTTTAAGAGATTCAGTATTTGGAATAAGTTCTATTGGTAAATTTTTATATTTAGGGTCAAATCTTGGATGTCTTTTATCATCTTCACTAAGCGGTGGAGGCGGAACATCATAACTTCTTCTATAAAGTAAAAATTTCTCTTCCCCGACTTCCGCTTTAACTTCATCTTTATTAAGTCCTGTTAAAGCTCCATAAAATCTTTCGTTAAATCTCCAGTCTTTAAGATGGTCAATATAAAGTAAATCAAGTTCTTCTAAAATAATAATTCCTGTTTTAATAGCTCTTTTTAAATAAGAACTAAAACATATATCAAAAGTAAGCCCGGCATCTTTTAGTCTCTTACCTGCTTTTTTCGCTTCTTCAACCCCTTCTGGTGCTAAAGCAACATCAACCCAACCGGTAAATCTGTTTTGTTTATTCCATTCACTTTTCCCATGTCTAACAAGTACTAATTTTGCCATTATTTCTCCTTTTTTGAAATTTTACCAAATTTTCAGCCCTTGCGCGGTTTTTCCATTCAGCAAGCTTTATTAATGCCAAATTTAAATCAAACTTTTTATTAATCATAGGAAAAATAATCTCACCTTTATTTGCAATAAAAAAATTTTCATCAAAATCTTTATAATCTTTTCTTTGAACAATAATATAAGTTAAATTATTATCCATTACTCTTGGAATAGATTTATCCACACAAACACCTATTTGCTCTCTTATAAAGGTATTTAAAAAATTAAGATAATTTAAAACAACATCTTCATAACTTAGTTTTTCTCCTAAAGAATTAAGAATTTTCAATTCATCAATTTTCAACTCTTTATTATCTTTTTTATCTTCATCCACCCATACCCCAAAATCATACTCTTTTAATTTTTCTTTAAATTTATCAAAATCTTCCTCTATTTCACTAAAAGGAATAGAAAAATTTGATAAAATCTTAATATCAATATCATCTCTAAGGTAATTTGAATAGTCCATTTTTTGCCTTTTTTATGAAATTATACTAAAGGAAGTAAATGAAAAAAATACTTATAACAAATGACGATTCTTTTGAAGCAAAAGGGCTTAAGGTTTTAATAGAAGCTGTTAAAGATTTAGGAGAAATTTATGTAGTAGCTCCAGCACATCCAAAAAGCGCGTGTGCTCATTCTTTAACTATTACAAAACCGCTTAAGTTTATAAAACTAGATAAAAATTTTTATAAACTAGATGACGGAACGCCAAGTGATTGTGTTTATTTATCTTTTGAGGAACTTTTTAACAAAAATAAACCCGATTTAGTCATAAGCGGTATAAATCACGGAGCTAATATGGGAGAAGATATTACCTATTCCGGAACTGCGGGAGGAGCAATGGAAGGGGCTTTGCATTCTATTCCTTCTGTTGCTATTTCTCAGGTGTTAAAAAGCTATGATGAAATTCCAAGTGAATTAAACTGGGAAAATGCAAAAAAAGTAACCAATCAAATAGTTAAAAAAATTATTGATAATAAAATTACAATCCCTCATAGACATATTTTGAATATAAATATTCCTAATACAAAAGAGATAAAAGGAATAAAAGCCACAAAACTAGGATACAGACTCTATGGTAACGACACACACGCCCATTTTAATCCAAGAGGGGAAAAATATTACTGGATAGGACTTCACCCTTTAGCTTTTAAAGAAGAAAAAAATACAGATTTTGATGCCATAAAAAAAGGATTTATTTCTATTACTCCTATTAAACTTGATATGACAGGATATGAAGCATTAGAAAGACTTAAAAATGAGATATGACAGATGCAGAAAACTTTTTAATAAATTCGAAAAACTTCAAAAATTAAGAGTTCTTATTTGCGGTGTCGGGGGTGTTGGAGGACATACGCTTGAGTGTCTTTATAAAAGCGGTGTAAAAAATATTACCGTTATTGATTATGACACTTTCGATATTACCAATCAAAACAGACAAATAGGAAGTGAATTTATAAATGAAAAAAAAGTAGAAGTTTTAGCAAAACTATATCCTGGAATTACTCCTGTTGATATGAAATTAACCTCTGAAAACATAAAAGAGATTAATTTTAATAATTACGATATTATAATTGATGCTATTGATGATATAAAAGCAAAAATAACCCTTATTATTTCAAGCTACCCAAAAATAATATCTTCAATGGGAGCGGCAAAAAGGATTGACCCAACAAAAATAAAAATAGATTCTATCTGGAAAACAGAAATAGACCCATTTGCTAAAAAAATCAGACAGGAACTTAAAAAGTTAAGTTTCAATAAAGATTTTAAAGTAATATATTCAACAGAAAAGCCAATTAATTGCAATATGGGAAGTTTTATAGGGGTAACAGGGACATTTGGATTTGCCATATGTAGTGAAATTTTAAAAAAATTTATTTAGTTTTTAACTTCTTTAATAAAAGATCGCTATTACCGCGTAACTTAAAAATATCATCAAATGACTAAGACCTTCTAAATAATTGGTTTCCCCATCTTCTGTTGTTTTCCATACAAGTAAAATGGTAAGCATTAAAGCTCCTACCTGAAGCGGAGAAAAATTAAGTGTTAATCTTATTCCAACTATTAAAGATAAAAATATTAAAATAGGCACTGTTAATAAAATAGAAACAGTACTTGCTCCCATTGCAATATTTATAACTCTTTGCATTTCGTCATTTTTAGCAGCTCTTATAGCTGTAAAAAGCTCAGGTGCAACTGTTACAAAAGCTATTAAAATCCCTACAAATCCAGCAGTTAAACCAAAACTTTTAAATATTCTAACTCCGTCATCAGCAAATATTTCAGATAAAACACCTATTAATACAAGTAAAAAAAGTAAAAATACTATTAAAAATTTACTGCTTTTTTTATCAAAATAATAATGTCCATCTTCATCTTCTTTTTGATATTTTTTAACTCTGCTCCTTTTTTTAAATTTAAAAAAATGAACATGCGTTCCTGTTTGAAATTTGAAAATAAAAAAGTAATAAATCAAAAGTAATACTGCAATAATTATACTTGCTTTATAAAGTGCCCCCTGGCTTGAATGAAGTGAAATAGCTGTTGGAACTAAAAGCATAGCAGCTGCTACGAAAAGAACCGTTGTGTAACTTGCCGATGTATCCTCATTATGTTCTTGTTCTTTGAAATTAAGTCCTCCTACAAATACGGCAAGTCCTAAAAGCGCATTTAAATCCACCAAAACCGTGGCTACAATACCATTTTTAACAGTTTCTATAACTTCAGGATGATGTTTAGCTTCTAAAACAACCATAAAAAGAATTAAAATTTCAACCAAAACAGCGCTGAAAGTTAAAACTAAACTGCCAAAAGGCTCCCCTAATCTTTCTGCTAAAATTTCTGCAATTTCTGCAATTGTAACAGCCAAAGCCCCAATTCCAATAGCGGCAAACAGTGTAGCTAAAATAGGTAAATCATAATAATGAAAAAATAGAGCAAAAGGCAAAGAGAACATCCCCACAACAATATCCCAATAATCAACAAAAATTTCTTTTGAACTAATCCGCTGTCCGCTCAATTTAACTCCTTAAAAAATGATTTGCTTTTTTTATTAAATAGACATCTGCATAATTTATAAAAAATTCATATGCTTTTTTTGAAGCAATAATTCTATCATACTCTCCTAAAAAAACCTCTATTTTAATATTTTTAGTTTTTTTTATCTTTTCCCAATCAAAAGTAAATAATCTGTATAAATCATCTTCACTACATTTAGTTAATCGTATTTCTTCATCTCCACATTTATCAATTCCGGCTTTTGTTAAAAAATTTTTAATATATAATTTTTTGTCTTTTTTAAAGGCTTTTAAATTCAAATCAATTATTTTTTGATTATAATCAAAAAAAGCAGGTGAAATAAGCTGTAATTTATCCACTTTTTTCTTTGAATTTAAAGTATAACAAAGAGCTTTTTGTGCCCCGTAGCTAAATCCGGCAACTACAAACTCTTTTTCTTCTAAAAATTCTTTAAATAACTTTTTTTCTTCATACAGACAAAAACCGTTAAAATATTTCACTTTTTAACTCTTGCATATCCTGTTTATGGATAACTTCATCTTTTAACATCTTCTCATAAACTTTTTCTATTAATATTTTATTACTTGAATAAAGTGTTTTTGTTTCATTTAGAGCATATTCCAGAACTTTTGCAACCTCACTTTCATCTCCTACAACACTATCACCCATTCCGTAATCTTTTATCATTGTAATAGCAAGTTCTCTTGCCTTTTTTAAATCCTTATGGGCATTTGAATATTTTTCACTAAATTTATCCTCCACTGCGATTCTTCCTGCTAAAAAGGTCTCTATTTTACTCATAAGCTCTGTTTTTGAAACAATCTCTTTATCTTCTTCTTTAAAATCGTCTTTTACAAGAGATATTCTGTCAAAATCAACTCCAAGCCAATCAGCAACTACAACTTTTGCAGATTGATAAAAACTAAGGATTTCTTTTTCTTTATTTGAATATGTATTAAGTCTTTTTTTACCCATTAAAACTTTATCTTTTACTGCATAAAAATCACTTTCTTCAATATATTTTTTATTTTGTTTTAAAGCGCAAATACTTGCTTCATTTACCAAACTAGCAAGTGCAGCCCCTGAAAATCCAACAGTCATTTTTGCTATATTTTCCAAGTTCCCTTTAAAAGGTTTATTTTTAATATGAACTTTAAGAATTTCTAGTCTATCTTTAAGCCCTGGAAGTTCTACAAAAATTCTTCTATCAAATCTTCCTGGTCTAAGCAAAGCATCATCTAAAAGTTCAACTTTATTTGTAGCACCTATTACAATAACTCCCTCACTTCCTTCAAATCCGTCCATTTCTGTTAAAAGTTGATTTAGCGTTGCTTCTCTTTCATCATTTCTTAAATTCCCTCTTGATTTTCCAATAGCATCAATTTCATCTATAAAAATAATACTAGGAGCACTCATTTTTGCTTTTGCAAACAAATCTCTAACTCTTTTTGCTCCAATCCCTACATACATCTGTACAAAACTGCTTCCGCTTTGATAAAAAAACGGCACTCCTGCTTCTCCGGCCAATGCTTTTGCTATTAATGTTTTACCAACACCCGGAGGTCCTACAAGAAGTACTCCTTTTGGTAAATTTATTCCAAAATCCCTGTATTTTGAAGGATTTTTTAAAAAATCAACCACCTCTACAAGCTCTTCTTTTACTTCACTAATACCTGCCACATCATCAAAATTATAATTTGAACTAGTTGGTCTTATTACAAAATCTTTTTCTATTCCTGTATTCATTTCAACCTGTACCTGTTGAGGATTCTGTTGTGGCGGAAGTATTTTTTTTATTAAGAAAATAAAAAAAATAAAAAATCCCAAAACTATCAAAACAGCTATTATTTGAGACATAAGGATTCCTCCTTTTAAGTCTCCACTTTTTAAGCCAGCTGCTATTAAAAGAATAAATAAAATCCCTACAACAAGCACTAAAATTAAAGAATTTTTCTTTTTATTTTGCAACATTTATATCTTCCTTTACTTCATAATTTTTAACTCTCACCCATTCTCCTTTTTGAAAATTGTTAGATAGTTTCATCTTATTGTAATATTCATCATATCCATATAAAAATCCATTTTTTTCATCTTCTATATGAACTAAAAGAGGCTTTTTTTGTTTTCTAAAATTATAGCCATTTTTTTTAACAATCTCTTCTAAAATTTTAGCCCTTTTTTTAGCCACATCTCCTCTTACATCCTGTTTCATAGTCGCACTCAATGTCCCCTCACGCGGAGAATATCTAAAAATATGAATATGAGTTAAAGGATATTTTTTAAAATTTTTTAAAGCTTCTTCCCATATTTCTTCACTCTCTCCCGGATGCCCTACTATATAATCTGTACCTAGGGCTATACCCATATCGGCTAATTTTTCAAAAAGAGGCAGCGTAGAGCTTACTCTATTTCTTCTTTTCATAATTCTAAGCATCCTGTCGCTTGTATGTTGAAGGGCAATATGAAGATGTTTTTCTAATATTCCATTTTGTGTAAGTTCAATTAATTCTTCATCTATTTGACTAGGTTCTAAACTTCCAAGTCTTATTCTTTTAATACCTCTTATATCGCTTAATTTTTTAATAAGCTCACTTAAAGTTGTATTGGTATCTTTTCCATAACTTCCCATATTAATACCCGTTAATACAAACTCTTTTATTCCTTTCTCAGTTAACTCTTTTACTTCATTAATAATTATTTTTTCATCAATACTTCTAGAATGTCCTCTTACACTTGGAATAATACAATAAGCACACTCAAAATCACAACCCTCTTGAATTTTGATAAAAGCCTTAGATTTATGAATTTCTTTTAAAGTCTCTTTATTCTTAAAATCAAAATCCCCTAAATTAATTCCATTAAAATCTAAAAATTTATCAATCTCTTCTTTATATTGATGACCTAAAACCGCACTTACTTTTTTTTCGTTTAAAAGTTTCTCTCCTTGGGTATAAGCCGCACATCCTGTTAGAATTATCTTTTTATTTTGCCATTTATTTATATATTGTCTTAAATCTCTATCAGCAAAATTAGTAACTGTACAGGAATTTACTATTATTAAATCCGCTTCATTTTCATTTTTTACAATATTATTTAATCTGTTTTTCATAAGTTCCGTATCAAAAATATTACTTCTACATCCAAATGTTTTTATAAATATTTTCATTTTAACCTTCTTTTATTGAGAATATAATAAAATACCGGCAGATAAAAGAGATTAAGTATTGTTCCCCATAAAAGTCCAAAACCTAACGCAATAGCAAGGGGCTGCAATATTGCACTCTGTCCGTAAGGAAAAAACATAAGTGTAATTAAACCAAAAAATGTTGTAATAGATGTTAATAAAACAGGTCTTAATCTTCTAGAAGAAAATATAATTATTTCTTCAATGTTTTTTGCTTTTTTTATAAAATCAACCATAACAATCCCATCATTCACAACAACTCCGGCAAGTCCTACAATACCTATCATTCCAAGCATTGTCATATTCATATCCATCAAATAATTTCCTATAAGAACACCTAGGAATGAAAGAGGAATGACAGAAATAACAATAAAAGGAAGTAATACAGAATCAAACATCAAAACAAGTACTAAAAATATTAATAAAATAGCTAAAACAAGAGCTGATTGTAAATCTTTCATAAATGCTTTACTTGTTTTTGCAGCTCCTCCTATTAAAATATCAAGATGTTTAGATTTTATCTTTTTAAGTTCAGGTTTTATTATTTTATAAAAAGCGGCAACCGTTAATATCTTTTTATTAAGACTTGCATATACACTTTTTGCGGCAACTCCATTATATGTATATATTTTTTTAAACGAACGTATTATTTTAAAATCTACAACTTTATCCAATCTCACATATTCATTTGTATTTGGAACATTTATTCTAAATTGTTTTAATTCATTTATATTATTTTTATTTGCATCTTCTAAAACAATTTCAACAATCCCGTCTTTATTAAATGTTTTGGCATACTCTCCTTCCCCAAAAAACGCCCTTAAAACATTATAAATATTTCCTTCATTAATTCCTAGTTTTTCCCCATAAGGGTTTATTTTAAGTTTAATTTCATAAGCACCAAGTTCAGCATCATTGTGAATATTAAAAACACCTTTTATTGTTCTCATTTTCTTTTCCAATAAATGAATAGCCCACAAAATTTCTTTTTGATTTTTACCAGAAATTCCTATAACTATATCACTTTTCACAATTCCAGCCTGTGGAACAATAACATTAAGGTCTTTTATGCCGTTTATATGGACTTTAGCAAGTTTTTGTTTTATTTTTTGTGCCAATTGTTGAGATGTGATATTTCTTGTTTGATGAGCAACTTTAATAGGCTTAAAAAATGGAGCAATATATTTATTATAAATATCTGTAGGCTTTTTATCATATAAATCCACAAATATTTGAAAATAATTTTCTCCTAAATTTGATTCACCTTTATTATTCATTTGCATTCCAACAACAGTAGTAAATCCCTCAACATCTTTACCTAAAAATTTCTTTAAATTATTCTCAATAGGTTTTATGGCTTTTGAAGTTTGATATATGGAAAAATTATCATCAAATTTACCATTTACATATATTTGGGATGCATCAAATGTTGGAAAAAGCTGAAATTTTGAATGCTTAAATCCAAAAGCAATTAAAAATGGAACTACTAAAAGAAAAAATGCCAAACTTACAAATCTATATTTAAATAAAAAATTTAAAACATTTCGATAAAATTTCTGAAACTTCTCCCAAAAAATTTCTTTTTTATCATTTTGAATAACTTTTAATGTCTCTTTCGAATGAAGAGGTAAAAAAACAAAAGCTTCAAAAAGTGAACTTAAAATCAAAATACTAATCATAATAGGTAAAATTTTTATAAAAACTCCTATATCACCTTTTATCATAAGCATAGGTAAAAATGCCAAAACCGTAGTCATAGCAGAAGCCACCACAGGCCAAAAAACTTCTTCAGTCCCTTCAATAGCTGCAGTTACTTTATCTTTCCCCATTTCCATATGACGATAAATATTTTCCCCTACAACAATAGCTTCATCAACAATCATACCAAGGGCAATTAAAGCCCCTAGCATTGATAAAAGATTTAGAGAATAATGAAAATAATCAAGAAAAATAAGTGCTATAGCAAAAGAAGTAGGAAGTCCTAATGTAACAACAAAAGAGATTCTCCAGTTAAGAAAAATCCACATTACAAAAAAGACCAAAATAAGCCCAAAAATTATATTACTGACAACCGTATTAAATCTATTTGCAACCCATTTACTTGTATCTACCGCAATACCAAACTCAACATCAGGATGCTCTTTATGATAATTTTTAAGAATAGTTTTTATCTCTTTGCTAAGTTTTATTGAATCTCCACTACTTCCTTTTGTTACATCAATAGTAATACTTGGAATTCCATCATATTTTCCAATCTCACTAGGCTTTGCATAAGCTTGTTTTATTTTAGCTATATCTTTAATTCTTAGTTTAACTCCTCCTATATCAATAATAGTATTTTCAAAATCTTTTACATTTTGAGGATACATTGAAACAAAATAATGCTTAGTACCGTCAATTTTCCCAATAGGAAAAATAGTATTAACCGAACTAAGAACGTTTATTAAAAGATTTTTATTTAGTCCTAAAGCATCTATTTTTGAATTATTTAAATAAAAATATATATTTTTATCACTTTTACCTATTATATTTATATTGCTTAAATCTCTAAGAGTTGAAAGCTTTTTTTTGACATCATCAGCTACATTTATAAGCTCATTTTTATTTAATGTTTTACTTGCAACAGAAATAAACATCAAAGGAAATGCTTTTTTTGCAATAGTCACTGTTGGAGTATCCATATCACTTGGCAAATCTCTTTTTAAATTTTCAACAACATTTTGAAAATCGCTTACAACTTCCATTTTATTACTATCTGGTTTTAAATTTACTGTAATAACAAAATGTCCATTACTGATAACACTTTCAGTTGATGAAACTTCTTGATAATTTTTTATATCATCTTCTATCTGATATACAGCCATTTTATAAAGTGTCTCAGGAGAAGCCCCCGGATAATTTCCTTGAATTAATATTTTATCAAGTGTAGCAGATGGAAAAAGCTCTTTTGGAACATTTTTATAAGCTAATATTGAAAGTAAAATAACAATTACAAAAAGAGTATGTGTAAATGCAGAACGTTTAATAAAAAATTCAATAAATTTTTTCATAGCCCCTCTTTTTGAAGGGTATTTTATCAAAATCTGTCAATATTAAGTCTATTTTTAAACTTCATTTTTTCTATTTCAGACAAAAGTATGGAATTTTCAGCTTTCAAAGAATAAAATTCATTAAGTTTTTTATTTATTTGAACTGAACTCAAATAAATATGTGAAGCTATATAAATCTTTGGAAATAATAAAGCAAAAGCAAACGCTATTGTAATAATTAGATTTTTTATAATAGAAACCGAAATACTATCAGTTTGTATATATTCACTTACTTCATCTAAAAGTAATGTTTTTTCTTCCATTTTAAACCTTTGTAAATTTAAAACCTCTTAATTTTGCACTTCTGCTTCTTGGATTTTCTTCTAATTCTTCTTTACTTGCACTAAGAGGTTTCTTTGTAAGGATTAATCCTTTTTGATTATTTCCACCACACTCACATCTAAAACTTTCACTCGGACAAATACATTTTTTAGCCCAATCTTTAAACTGATTTTTAACTATTCTATCTTCTAAAGAATGAAAAGTTATTATTTCTACAATTGTACCATTTTTAGCTAAACTTGCAATATTTTCTAAAATATTTTCAAGTTCTTTTAGCTCATTATTTACTTCAATTCTTATTGCCTGAAATATTCTTGCCAAATTTTTTTTATCTTTTATACCTGCACTCATTAAAACCTGAGTTAATTCCATATTTGAATTAAGAGCTCTGTTTTTTATAATAAAATCTGCAATTTTTTTGTATCGTCTCTCTTCTGCGTAGATTTTAAGAATTTTTTCTAATCTATGTCTATCGTAAAAATTAACGACATCATAAGCACTGAGCTTTTGATCTTTATTCATTCTCATATCTAAAACTTCACTATCAAATGTAAATCCACGTTCTTTTTCATCAAGCTGATAAGAACTTACTCCTATATCGGCTAAAATCCCACTTAACTTTATCCCTTTTAGCTCGTTTAAAGCTAAACTTGCCCTTTTATTGATAAATTCAACTCTAGAAGCAAATTTAGCCAGTCTTTTTTTTGCAAATTCCATAGCTTCTATATCCTGGTCTATTCCTATAAGCTTAATATTTGGAAAATTAGTTAAAATCGCTTCACTGTGTCCGCCAAAACCTAGAGTGCAGTCTATAAAATAACCTTCACTTGGCATATTTTTTTTAAAAAGAGTTAACACTTCATTTAATAAAACCGGTATATGAGGAACATTTTTATTTTTCATATTTATTTTTCACTTTTAATTTTTTAGTATAATTGTATCAAAAAAGGCACTTTTTGGTAACAAAAACTATTGTTGATGAGTATTTATTAGTAACAAAAATTTTATTTGAAAAAAATTTTTTAAATATGGGGCTTGGAAGCATATCTTTAAAACTTAAAGCCGATAATATGCTCATAAACAAAAAAAACAGACACATTCTAGAAGATGACTTTTTTAAAAGTGTCCATATCCTAAAAAAAGATATGTCGTGGCAGGAAACTACACCTGATGTAACAATACATTCCAAAATTTACGAGATGATATCAAGCACAAAGGCAATTGCCAATATTTTTCCTATAAACACTATAACTTTTGCCCAGGAACATCACAATATTTTAAAACCTATAGATTTTTTAGGTAAAACCACTTTAGGTAAAATATCGATTATAGAAATTACAAATGAAAAAAACTGGGCGGAAAACCAGGATTTTATTATTGCTAAAAAACTGCTTCAAGAAGATGTTGTTATTATAAAAGGATATGGAGTTTTTATAAAATCAAGAGATATAAGAGAAATTTTAAAAAAAGCAGTTATATTAGAAAACAGTGCAAAAATTTTAATAAATTCAAAAAATTAAGGAGTAATATGTATCTAATTTATGAAAAAGACAATTTAGGAAGAAGTGTTTTTGAGCTTATTTTTAAAAATACAGGAAGTATTTATGCAAAAGACGGTGTAGCAAATATGACAGCTTATATGTTAAATAAAAGAGGAATTTTAAAAAAAGAAGAAAAATTTTATAATGAATTAGAAGAAAAAGCGGTAAATTTAAATATTGCTACTTCTAAGGAATTTACAACAATCTCACTTACATTTTTAAATGAGAAAAAAAATTTTGCAATAAAAAAACTTATAGAACTTTTAACTAACCCTAATTTTAGTGAAGAAGCACTAAACAAAAGTAAAAAAGAGATTCTTGCAAAAAAAAAGCAGTTAAAAAATAATTACGATTATATTGCAAATTCCAATCTATTTAGAACACTTTTTAAAGATACTCCCCTTGAGTATCAAATAATAGGAGATAATATAGAAAATATAAGTTTAGAAGATATAAAAGAGCATTTTAAAACTTATTCAAAAGAAGCGGTAGTTTTTATCAATGGTGGAGAAAAAATAGATATTAACCAGTTTTTAGAAATTCTTCCATCAAAAGAAATGAAAAAAAATATTTTTTTTAAACCAAAACAAGGAAGTATTACTCAAAAAGAAACAGTAGAACAAAGTTATATCTATTTTGCAAGTGAGTATGATATTTCAAATGAAGAGCTTTTTTTAGCAAAAACAGCCACTTTTATTTTAGGTGCTGGGGGATTTGGCAGTAGAATAATGGAAGAAATAAGAGTAAAAAGAGGTTATGCCTATTCAGCTTATGCACAAAATGAGTTTCAAAAATCTTATACAATCCTAAAAGGACATCTTCAAACAAAACTGGAAAATACCGAAGATAGTATAAATTTAGTTAAGAAATTAATTAATGATTTTGTAGATAAAGGTGTTAGCGAAGAAGAATTAAATCAGGCTAAAAATTTCTTAATAGGAAGTGAGCCTTTAAGAAATGAAACACTTTCTCAAAGATTGCTTAGAAAATTTAAAGAGTATTATTTTAAACTACCAAAAGATTATTATACAAAAGAGCTTGAGCTTATAAAAAATATAAAACTTGATGAACTTAATAATTTCATAAAAAAACATCAAGAAATTAAAAATTTAAGTTTTTCTATTGTTACAAATGATAAATGAAGAGAGTGCTAAAAAACTAGGGATTAAAAATCCTATTGAGCTTGCTTCAATTAAGCCAAAAGAGTATGAAGACAATAATTTATATAATTTCCCCATAAATAGACCTCAGGCTTTTGAGGCTCATCTTTTAAATATAAGCCACTCAGGCAAAGTAACAAGAATTAAAATGTATTTAAAAAACCTAAATATGATTGTTTGGGGAGTTTTTTTTGTTTTTAACAAATGGCATAAAGCTACCTTTAAAGCAGGAAATATTTTATATATAAGAGGAGAACTAAAAAACAACCAAATTATACAGCCAAAACCAATAAGTAAAATTGGGGGTATAAATCCAGTTTATTCAAGCAAAATAAATCAAAAAAGCTTAAAATTTTTAATTAAAAAATATGTTACTTTAGAAAATCTTTCAATTCTTCCAAAAAACATTGCTGAGGTTTTATTTTATATGCACTTTCCAAGAAATTTTGAAGATATTGAAGAAAAAAAACTTTTATATACCTTAAAATGGGCTGAAATTTTTAATTATCTTTATAAATTAAAACACAAAAAAACAGCCTATCCTTCATTTTCCGTAAATGCCGATTATAAGGAATTTATAAAAAATCTTCCCTTTAAACTAACAAACGACCAGATAAAAGTAATAAATCAAATAAAAGAGGATTTAAAAAAGCCCATTCAATCAAGAAGAGTAATTATAGGGGATGTTGGAAGCGGAAAAACAATCGTAATGCTTATAACAGCTTTTATGGCTGGCAAAGCTGTCATTATGTGCCCTACTTCTATTTTAGCCGAGCAGATTTATGAAGAAGCAAAAAAATATTTAAATTTTAAAATAACTCTTATTACCCAAAAAAGTAAATTTAACGAAGATGATATAAAAAATTCAAATCTATTAATAGGAACTCACGCTCTTTTATATCAAGATTTACCCGAGGTACAAGTAGTAATGGTTGATGAACAGCATCGATTCGGAACAAATCAAAGGGCAATGTTAGAAAAATTAGTTCAAAAAAACGAAAAAAGAGCCCATTTTTTCCAATTTAGCGCCACCCCAATTCCCAGAACACAGGCTTTAATTCTCAGCAGTTTTGTAAATGTAAGTTTAATAAAAGAGCTTCCCTTTATTAAAGATATTGATACAAAAATAATCTCAAAAGAGGATTTTAAAGATTTAATAATTCATATAAATAATGAAATTAATCAAAACAATCAGGTAATAATTGTTTATCCCTTAGTAGAAGAATCTGAGCATATAAACTATCAAAGCATAGAAGAAGGAAAACATTTTTGGCTTAAAAATTTTGACGGGGTTTATGTAACACACGGAAAAGACAAAAACAAAGAAGAAATTCTAAAAGAATTTAAAGAAAAAGGAAAAATTTTAATTACAACAACCGTTATTGAAGTTGGAATCTCCCTTCCTAAATTAACAACAATTATTATAGTAGGAGCTGAGAGACTTGGTCTTGCTTCATTGCACCAGTTAAGAGGAAGAGTTGGAAGATACGGGCAAAAGGGATACTGCTTTTTATACACAAACGATAAAAACAACAATAGACTTATAGAATTTTCAAAAACACTTGACGGATTTAAAATAGCAGAACTTGATTTAAAATTCAGAAAAGCTGGTGATTTATTAGATGGCAAAAATCAAAGCGGAGAGAGTTTTCAATATTTCGATGAAAGTAAAGATCTAGTAATTTTAGAAGATGTTAAAAATTATAGAGCCCATCAAATTAACTGTGTAAATGATAAACCTCATACTAAAACCTTAAAGATATTTTACTAAAATATCCTGGAAATAGATAATCAATTGCGGATAAATTTCCGACCAGTTTTTAATCCTGTT
>Ga0256829_1000688_pt1 | contig 31644 bp, 18 predicted proteins | sample 131447metaG_FD_185979 | JGI IMG/M metagenome (GOLD analysis project Ga0256829, IMG submission 185979) | Hydrothermal vent microbial communities from Lau Basin, Pacific Ocean - 131-447 | ecosystem: Environmental > Aquatic > Marine > Hydrothermal vents | place: Pacific Ocean: Lau Basin | collected... | reverse complement strand
GAAGGTGAGGCGGAGGCCCTTGGCTTCGGCTTGGGGGGGGTAGTCTCGCTTGAGTTCCTCGAAGATGGACCCGGCGTTGACGTTGCTTGTACGGAGGGTCATGGAGCCCGCTTCGAGTTCGGAGACGGAGAGCATGTCGGAGACGATGCGCTCGAGTCGTCGGGACTCGGAGTTGATCATGTTGAAGGCGTTCGAGCGGAACTCCTCGTCTTCGGCTCCGGCGTCGACGGCTTCTTCGGCGTAGAGGCGGATGTTGGTGAGGGGGGTGCGGAGTTCGTGGGTGGCTTGGGCGATGAAGGCGTTGAGGGATTCATCGGCGTGGCGCTGCTGGGTGACGTCTTCGAGGAGGATGACGACGAGTGTTTCGTCGTCGGTGACGGATCGGGAGCAGGTGGCGCGGAGGTAGGTTGAGCCGTCGGGGGTGCTGAACTCGGCGGTTTCTCTTCGGGGCGCGTCGGGGGCGAGGATGTTGGTCGCGACGATGGTGAGGTCGGCGCTGTGCTCGAGGGAGCCAAGGGGGCGCGAGCGGGCGTTGTCGGGTGTGGTCCCGAGGTAGATGGCCGCGGCGGCGTTGATGAGGCGGATGTTCTGGGTGGAATCGATGACGATGAGCCCGTGTGGGAGGGCTTTGCATGCGGCGTTGCTTGCGTCGTCGGCGACGGTGGTCGCGGCGCTGGTCGCTTGGGTCATGCTCAGGGTGGAGCGGAGTTCGTCGCGTTCGGTGAGGATCCCGTTGAAGGATTTGGCTTCTGGGCCGAGGCGTTCGTGGACGAGGAGCGACGGGGTCTCGGCTTCTCCGGCGGCGTAGCTGGAGAGCGCGGAGCGGATGGCGTAGAGCGCGCCGAGACGCTGGGCTCGGGTGACGAGGGTGCAGAGGACGAGGGAGACGGCGGCGACGGTGGCGATGACGGAGACGAGGGAGAGGGTGGATGCGGCGTGGTCGGCGCGTTTGAGTTCGGAACGGAGGAGGAGTGCGGAGCCCGGCATGTCGTGGACGGAGAGGGGTTCGAGGATGGTGATGCGCGAGGTGGACTCGTCGATGGAGATGCTGGTTTCGAGGGAGGCGGTGCTGGCCGCTTGCGCGAGGGCTTGGGTGTCGTCGATGAGGGGTGTGTTCGCGGCGAGGTTGGAGGAGCTGAGGAGCTCTTGGCCTTCGACGTTGATGGCGGCGTGGAGGAAGAGTCTGGAGGCCTGAGCGTCGAGGAGGAGACGGCGGACCCGGGGGAGATCGTCGTCGGCGAGTGCGAGTTCGATCTGTGATGCGAGGAGCGCGGCGCTCTGGGTGAGGGTTTGGGTTTGCTCTTCCTGAGCGCGCGCGACGATCTCGGATTTGGTGTTGGTTGAGACGACAGCGATCACGATCGCGAGGATGGCGGCGATCGGGATCAGGATCTGCGCGGCGCGGTGGATCCGGTGCGCGTGCGATGCTCGGGATGGCGCGATGAACGCGGGGGTCATGTCGCTCCGTTCGTGTTTGAGGACGTTCGGAGGGTTTGATCGGATGAATCCGGGGGTGAGTCAACCCCGGGGCGCGGATCTCGGGAGGATGTGGGTGGTCACCCCTGGGTGGGAAGGTTTGGTTTGGGAATTAAAGAACCCCCTGATTCCAGGGGGTTTCGAAGGATCTTGAATGGGCGCGGGTGGATTCGAACCACCGAACACTAACGTGAGAGGATTTACAATCCCCGTCCTTTGGCCGCTTGGATACACGCCCTTGTCTGGTCCCGGATGGGTGATCCGGGTGGTGAATGTAGGCAACGGACGGGCGAGATTCCAGTGATCTTGCGCGTCGTGTTTGTTTCAGAGCCACCTGCCGGGATCGAACCGGCGACCTGCAGATTACAAATCAGCCGCTCTACCAGCTGAGCTAAGGTGGCGTGATCTCGGTGGTCCGAGAATCGGTCTATGAAAGGACCCCGCTGGTGTGCGGGGTCCTTCGGGAATGGGCGATACAGGGCTCGAACCTGTGACCTCCAGTGTGTCATACTGGCGCGCTAGCCAACTGCGCCAATCGCCCGATGAGCGTGGATGATACGCTCGGAGTTTGCTTGAGCCAAGTGGATCGGTCAGAAAGGGGGGCTGATTGGGTCAGCTTCCGAGGATGACGATTTCGACCCGGCGGGACTCCTTTTTGGAGCCCTTTTGCTTGGAGGGGCCGAAGGCGGCGGAGTAGATGCGGTCGTTGTCGATTCCCTTGGAGACGAGGTAGGTTTCGACAGCGAGGGCTCGGTTGGCGGAGAGGTTTTCGTTGGTCCCCCACTTCGCTTTGGTTTTCACGAGGGGGTCGGTGTCGGTGTAGCCCTCGACGCGGATTTCGTTGGAGCCGTATTGGGATTTGAGGACGGAGGCGACCCGGTCGAGGGTGGCCTTTGCGTCGTTGCGGAGGGATGCGGAGCCGGAGGCGAAGAGGATGTCGGACTCGACGCCGACGACGACTTCGCCGCGGGCGCGGCGGTTGACGTCCACGCCTTCGATGCCTTCGAACCCGGTTCTGGGGGTGGAGTTGGAGGCGAGTTGGCCTTGGAGCTTGGAGTTTTCGGCGCGGAGCTGCTCGTTTTGATCGGCGTATTGCTGGTTGGCGCTGCTGGCTTGATCGAGGGAGGTTTGGAGGGCGGCGATCCGGTCTCGGAGGTTGGTGTTCTCTTCGATCGCGGCGTCGTAGTCGCGTTGGGAGACGGTTTTACAACCGGTGAGGGCGAGGAGCGCGAGGGCTCCGAGCGTTGCGGCGATGATTCGTGTGTTGCGCATCGGTTTGGCCTCCGTAATGAGATGGCTCTTGGGTGCTTGTTGTCTGGATCACTGTATCCGCTTTGCGCGGGGCTGTGTGCTGTGGGGGTGGGTCAGGGGAGTGGAAGTGGTCCTGTGTGTGAGAAGATGAACCCGAGGGCGTGTTCGACGAGGGGTTTGCAGTAGAGGACGATGAGGGTGGCGATGGCGAGGGATGGGCCGTAGGGCATGGTGCGGGTGAACCTGGCTTTGGAGAGGGCGCCGAGGGCGACGATGGTGAGCGCGACGAAGGCGGCGAGGAGGAAGGCGATGGCGGAGTCGATCCATCCGAGGCAGGCACCGACGGCGGCCATCATGTGGACGTCTCCGAGTCCCATGGCTTCTTTGTTGAAGAGGAGGGATCCGAGGATGCGGACGGCCCAGACGACGGCGCCTCCGATGAGGTAGCCGGCGAGGACGGCGGAGAGGACGGTGAGCCAGAGGGGGGCGTTGATGGGGGCGATGGTTCGGCCGGAGACGATGTCGAAGGTGGATGGGCCGGCGAAGCGGTGGACGAGGGTGATGGCGAGCCAGGACCCGACGAAGGCGAGGAGGGCTGGGGGCGCGAGGAAGGCGAGCTCGCGGACCATTTCACGGCGCGCGTAGGGGTAGGCGATCCATTCGTGGGCGTTGGTTTCCGGGGTGGGCTCGGGTTCGGGGAGTTCGGGGGTTTCGGCTGTGTCGTCGGGCTCGGTCTCGGGTTCGGTGGTGACGGCGGTGTCTTTGCGGTGTTGTTCGAGCCAATCGTCGTAGTCGGCGAAGGAGGGGGTGAGGACTCCGAGCTTAAGGAGGAGGTTGGAGAGGAGGAGCCCGATGGATCCGCCGAGGGCGACTCCGATGAAGCGCCAGTTGTTGGGGTCGGGGGTGGGGATGGTCCAGAGCCATCCGGGCGCGGTGATCCAACGGGCGTTGACGTTGGGGAGGGCCCAGTAGCCCGGGCCGACGGGGATGGGGTCGCCTTTGGCGATGTCGAACCAGAGCGCGTGTCCGGTGTGGAATAGGAGGGCGATGATGGCCGGGACCCAGGTGAGGACGAGGGGGATGGTGTAGGTGCGTGCGTCGATGATGGTCATCGCGACGAGTGAGCTGATGAGGATGAGGATGACGACGAGGGCTGGCCAGGTGTTGGATGGGCCGTTGATGGTCCAGTCGGGGGCGATGGATCCGAGGACGGGGGTTTCGGGGTTGATGATGTAGAAGGAGGCGTAGGTGAAGGCGAACATCAGGGCGACGATGGTTTCGACGATGGGATATTCGGGGGAGATGGGGGCTTTGCAGAATCGGCAGCGCCCTCTGAGGAGGATCCATCCGAGGATGGGGATGTTCTCACGCCAGGTGAGTTTGTGGTTGCACTTGGGGCAGCGGGATTGGGGTCGGACAACATCGAGCCCGAGGGGGAGTCGGTAGACGAGGACGTTGATGAGGGATCCCACGCACGCGCCGAACGCGAAGACGAAGGCGAGCATGGTGAGCTTGGGGAGGAGGATGATGAACCAGTCGGGCATGTGAACCGATCATCGGCGAGTCGGGGCGGATCGCTGGATTACTCGCTGGGATCCGGGTTCTGCTCGGGATTGGTTTCGATGGCGGCGACGCGTTGCTCGGCGCGGGTGAGGATGGCGCGGGCTTGCTTGATGAGGTTCGCGCCTTCTTCGTAGCCCTTGATGGAGCCCTCGAGGTCGAGTTCTCCCGACTCGATCTGTTCGACGAGTTCTTCGAGTCGCTCGATGAGGTCTTCGTAGCGGGGGTCGTCGGCTTTGGTGGGCTTTTTGGCCATGGGTGAGGGTAGAGCTTGGGTTAGAAGAGGTCCATCTGGTCGGGGGACTGGAGACGGGTCCGGGGTTTGGGTTTCTTGGTGGGTTTGATGGGGGTGTTGGCGCCGGCGACGGTGGAGTGGACGACGCCGTCGGGGAGGCGGGTGTTGAGGGTGTCGCCGGGCTTGAGGGCGGAGGCGGAGCGGACGAGGGTGCCTTCGGGGGTGGTGGTGACGGAGTAGCCCCGGTCGAGGACCCGGAGGGGGGAGATTGCGTCGAGTTCGCGCGCGAGGGCGAGGAGGTTGTCGTTGCGCCGGGCGATCCGTGAGGTGACGGAGGCGCGGAGTCTGGAGGTGAGGTCGGTGAGGTGTTGGTCTCGGCGCGCGTGGACGGCTGCGGGTTGGTGCTTTGCGAGGCGGAGGGCGAGTCGGTCGAGGTTGCTCCGGGCGCTGGATCGGGTGGAGTCGATTGCGGCGTGGAGGTGACGCGCGAGGGGGTCGAGTTTGGCTCGCGCGGGGTCCACGAGTTGGGCGGGGTTGGCGAGCGGGCCTCGGGTGGCGAGACGGGTGAGGTGGTCGGCGCGGTTGGTGATGGAGGCGCGTGTTTCTCGGGTGAGTCGGCGCGTGAGCGCGTCGAGTTGTTCGAGGAGGGCGGCGCGGTCGGGGACGAGGCGCATCGCGGCTTGGGTGGGTGTGGCGCAGCGGAGGTCGGCGACGAGCTCGGCGACGGTGGTGTCGGTTTCGTGTCCGATGGCGGCGACGACGGGGATGGCGCAGTCGTGGATGGCCTTTGCGACGGCGCGTTCGTTGAAGGACCAGAGATCTTCGAGGGAGCCCCCTCCTCGGGTGAGGATGATGGCGTCGATCCCGAGCCAATCGTGGTTGGTGCTGACGTACTCGATGGCGCTGGCGATCTCGGTGGTGGCGCGGTCGCCCTGGACTCGGACGTCGTAGATCGCGATGTCTACGGCGGGGCATCGCTTGCGTGCGGTGTCGAGGACGTCCTGGAGCGCGGCGCTGGTTTCGCTCGTGATGACGGCGATGCGCCTGGGGAAGACGGGGAGGGGTTTCTTGATGGAATCGTTGAGCCAGCCCTTGGCTTTGAGTTCGTCCACGAGTTCGCGGAGTTTGCGTTCGAGGGCGCCCGCGCCGACGGGTTGGAGGGAATCGACGATGAGAGAGAGTCGGCCGGAGGGGGCGTAGTAGTCGAGTCGGCCTTTGGCGATGACCTGGTCGCCGTGGGTTGGGACGGTGTTTGAGCGTTTGGCGCTGGAGGCGAAGAGGACGGCGGAGACGCTTGCGTTCTGGTCTTTGAGGGTGAAGTAGTAGTGGGTTCGGTGGGTGACGGCGCTGATTTCGGCGAGGACGAGGACGGGGGCCGGGAAGGATTGTTTGACGGCGGTTTCGATGCGCGACGCGAGCTGGGAGACGGTGATGGGTTTGTCGGCGTTGTCGGACGAAACAGCACCACGCGCGGGGCGCATGGTGCTGGCTTTCTTGCGCTTCATCTTGTCGGGATCGAAGGGGAGTCGGCCGGTCACGTGGACATGCTAGCCGATCCGTTGGGATCCCCCACTGCTGCGGGCGGGATCAGTCGTTGGAGGCGACTTGTTCGGATTCCTCGGCTTCGGCGTTGCGTTTGGCGACACGTTCGGCGAGGTCCGCGCTCACGCCCATGGGGAGGGAGATGCGGATGGGCTCGTCGGAGCTGAGGAGGGTGGAGGCGATGGAGCGGGCGCGGTCGGGGTTCGCGTTGACCTGCTCGCGGGATTTGCCTCTGGGCATGTCGGCGGGGACACGGAAGTATCCGGCGGGTTCGGGGAGTTCGGCGGTGTCTTCGGAGGTGCTGGGAGAGGCGTTGGGGTTGGTGAAGGCGCGGACGCCGTAGAAACCGTTGTCGCGGAGCCAGGCGCGACGGGCGGATTCGAGGGCTTTGAGGAGCTCGTCCACCCGATCGATCCGGTGACGGTTGAAGAGGGTGTGGTCGAGTTCGAGGTTGGCGCCGTTGAAGAGGACCTTGGTGTTGGTCTCGTTTCCACGGGGGAGTTCGATGAAGGGGTCGATGGAGAAGACGGCGTCGAAGGCGCGGACGAGGATGCGGGCGGGGGCGTCTTGGCCTCCGAGTCGTTCGCGGTCGGAATCGGCCCAGGTGATGGAGCCCGAGTCGGATTGGGTGCCGACGATGTCGGTGTGCTCGGAGGGGGTGCGGCGGATCTGGTCGCGCTGGAGGGTGTCGTCGATGTCGAGGAGGGCCGCGTCAACACGGATGACCTCGGTCGATTGGATCGAGGGGGAGTGGTGCTGCGCGAGCGCGGGGGTCGCGATGGACGCGATGAGGGCGGCGATGAGTGTGGATCGCATTTCGGATCTCCTGATGTCTGTGGAGCGGCGCGGGGGACTGGGTGTTGGGGAGCGCGTCGCTCTTGAGGTAAACTACCTCAGGATCAGGACGATGACAGGATTTGATCGGTTTGACCGGCAGAATCGGAGCGCGGGGGGCGTTCTCGGACCCGGCGCGGTCCGATCAGCCGGGGGTCAGACGGTGAGGGCGCCGGGGACGAGCTGGGTGTAGGCATCGATCATGGCGCCCATGTGGGTGGAGACTTTGCGGTGCTCGCGGATGTGCTTCCAGGCGCCTTTGGCGATGGTGCGTGCGTGGTCGGGATCGTTGAGGACGGCGCGGAGTTTGGTGGACCACTGGGTGCGCCGGTGGGTGTGGACGATGTAGGCGGTTTCGTCCTCGATGAGCGCGGAGCACTGCTCGGGGGAGGTCGCGATGACGGCGAGCCCGTGCGCGAGGGCTTCGAGGAGCATGGTGCGTTGCTCGTGGATGGTGTCGGGGGTGACGTAGATGTCGGCGCTGAGCGCGAGTTCGCGGAGGTGCTCGATGTGATCGACGAGGGTGATTTTGTCGAGGATCCCGGCGGTCCGTGCGCGTCCCCAGAGCCCGGCGCGGCGCGCGGCTTCGAGGTTGACGAAGAGGTGGGCGTTGTCGAGTTCGCGGATGGTGTCGGCGACCCCTTCGAAGGCGCTGACGCACTCGGACTTGGAACGTCCCGAGGAGTGGAAGACAACGGAGAGCCCGTTCGAGTTGGAGAGGATGTCCTTCGGGCTCGGGGGTGAGGGGACACCCCAAGGCGCGGTGTGGAGGGGGATCCCGGGCGCGGTGTCCCGCGCGACGTCTTCGATGGAGGGGTCGGGCGCGAGGAAGAGGCACGGGGTTTCTTCGGGCGACGATTGGGTGATGTTTTTGGCGCGGGTGGCGAGCCCGGCGCGCCAGAGCTCAGCGGCGAGGGCGGCGCGTTCGAGGCGCGCGAGTTCGAGCGCGAGGGACCAAGACTGGCCTCCGAAGGCGTGGACGATGTCCCAGCGGGTGTTGGGGTTGTCCTTGCGGAGCTGTCGGGCGATGCTCCCGGCGCGGATGCGGGTGGTGAAGGAAAGCCCTCGGTCGGCGTAGGTGATGACGGGGACGAGGGTGCCCAGCGCCGAGGTACGCATGGCGGCTTCGGGGACGATGAGTCTCGCGTCGAGTCCTTCGTCGAGGAGCGCGCTGGCGATGCGCTCGATGAGGCGCTGCTCGTGGCGGACGAACAAGCGATCGACGATGAGGAGGACGTTCATGGTCCTAGTTTACTGCTTTTGGTCCGCGCAGCGGAACTCGAGCTCGGGGGGGGGTGAGTTGTCGTCCTTGAGGGCTTCGGTGCGCCAGCAGCCGACCCAGTGGTCGTCGGCGATTTTGTGGAGGCAGTAGTCCCCGGCGGGTTCGTTGCGTGCGGCGAGGTCCTTGGGCGCGTCGTTCCAGGGCCACCAGGGGGTGATGCCTTTGTCGGCGCCGGGAAGCTTTTTGAACTCTTCGGGGTTCTTGACGACTTCGTCGATGGTGACGAGGCGGTCGTGGCGTGATCCGATTTTGGGGATGGATGCGAGGAGCCCGCGGGTGTAGGGGTGTCTCGGGTTGTCGAAGAGGTCGTAGACGTTTGCGTATTCGACGACGCGCCCTGCGTACATCACACAGACAACGTCGGAGTTCTCGGCGACGACGCCCAGGTCGTGGGTGATGAGGATGACGGCCATGTCGCGGGTCTGCTTGAGCTCCTGGATGAGCTCGAGGATCTGCGCCTGGATGGTGACGTCGAGAGCGGTTGTGGGTTCGTCGGCGAGGAGGAGGCGCGGCTGGCAGGCGAGGGCCATGGCGATCATGACGCGCTGGCGCATCCCGCCCGAGAACTGGTGGGGGTAGGCCTTCATCCGTCCGTTGGGATCGGGGATGCCGACTGCATCCATCGCTTCGACGGCGATGTCCCAGGCCTGCTTGGTGCTGACGGGTTGGTGGAGGGTGATGGCTTCGATGATCTGGTCCCCGACGGTGTAGACGGGGTTGAGGGAGGTCATCGGTTCCTGGAAGATCATCGCGATCTCGTTGCCGCGAATGGATCGCATTTCCTTCTCGGAGAGTTCGAGGAGGTTGACGAGCTTTCCGTTCTCGAGTCGGTAATCGATGCGTCCTCGGTCGAAGCGCCCGGGGGGACGGGGGATGAGCTGCATGGAGGACATGGAGGTGACGGATTTGCCGCAGCCGGACTCGCCGACGACGGCGAGGGTTTGTCTGGGGTAGACGGACATCTGGACGCCGTCCACGGCTTGGATGCGGGGTCCTGATCCGTTGTCGAAGGAGACGGCGAGGTTGTTGACTTCCATGATGGGTTCATGGATGTTGACCTTGCTCGCTTTGGGCTCGCTCGTTTGTGCGGGTGCTTGGGTCATGGTGTGATCCTTGGCGCGGCGCGTTTAGACGCGGGCTTTCTTGAGCTTGGGGTCGATTGCGTCACGGAGGGCTTCGCCGATGAGGTTGTACGCGAGGACGGTGAGGAAGATGGCGGCGCCGGGGAAGATGGCGAGCCACCAGACGAAGTCGCCGACCTGGTTGGTTGCGTCGGAGAGGAGTCGTCCCCAGGAGGCCTGGTTTGCGGGTCCGAGCCCGAGGAAGGAGAGGACGGCTTCGGCGAGGATGGCGGCGGCGATGGCGAAGGAGGAGTCCACGAGGACGGGGGTGACGCCGTTGGGGAGCATGTGCTTGAAGAGGATGGAGCGGAGGGGGAGCCCGACGGCTTTGGCTGATTGGACGAAGTCCTGGTTGCGGAGTTTGTAGAACTCGGCGCGGACGAATCGGGCGGAGCCCGTCCAGGTGACGCAGCCGATGATGATCATCATGACGTAGGTGTTTCGGGGGAGGACGGCGGCGGCGACGATGAGGAGGAAGAGGACGGGGATGGCCATGAAGATTTCGACGACGCGGTAGAGGAGGAGATCCACCCATCCACCGAAGTAGCCCATGAGGGCGCCGACGGTGACCCCGATGAGGACGGCGAGCCCGGTGGAGACGAGCCCGATGGAGATGGAGAGTCTGCATGCGTGGAGCATCTGGGAGAGGACGTCCTGTCCCAGGGAGTCGGTCCCGATGACGAAGGTGGGGAGCTGTTGCGCGTTGATCCAGTCGATCAGGTCCTTGGCGTTTTCGAGTTGTCCTGAGTCGAAGTCCGCGCGGAGCGCGGTGGTGAACTCGGTGACGTGGACGGGGAGGAGTCGATCGACGGCTTGGATCTCGGAGATCGCGGAGTCGAGGAGTTCGGGGGTGAGGGGGATGTCGGAGAGGGGGACCCGGTTGCCTTCGGTGTCTTTCTGACGGAGGGTGCTGGAGCGTTCGAGGCGTTTGATAGCGGGCGCGAGGAGGTTGGATTTGGGGGGCGCGAGGTCGAGGACGGTGTCGCCTTGCTGGGGGGAGAGTGGGATGAGGGTGTAGACGGCGCTGATCTCCCCTGCTGCTTCTCGTTGTCGGTAGTTGAAGCTCTCGAGGGGGACGGACCAGGTCATCGCGATGACGACGGCGACGACGGCTCCGACGAGGGCGGAGGTTCCGAAGCGGAGGAAGCCCCGGTTGAGGGGGACGAGCCAGAAGAGGAGGAGGACGGCGATCGCGACACAGGTGAGGCTTGCGGCCCAGGGGAACCAGGTGGCTTGTTCCATTTCGCGGATGGTGTCGGAGACATCCCGGCCGGTGACGTATCCACGGATCGCGGTGGCGATGAGGGATGCGAGCATGGCTTGGAGGGAGACGACGACGGCGACGGCGATTCGGGTGGAGCGGTCGATCCCGAGGGGGAGGATGAAGAAGGGGACGGCGGCGATGAGCCCGAGGATGAGGAGGACATCGGTGGCTTTGAGCTGTGCGAAGAGGGGGTAGGTGGTGGAGACGACGTTGCCCGCTTCGTCGAGCTCGCTCATGATCAGGGGGTGACCCGAAGCGAGGAAGGGGGCGAAGATCGCGAAGAAGGCGATGATGGAGATCCAGGTGAGCCCGAAGAGCGCGCCGGGGCGCTTCATGACCTGGGACCATGCTTCACCCCAGAAGCCCTTTGCGGGCTGGTGCCCGATGCCCTGCGCGAGCTGGACGCCGGTGACGGCTTCGGGGTTGAGGGATCGTGTTGTATCTTGCGTTTCAGGCATCAGTCGTACGAGATCCGGGGGTCGGCGAGCGCGTAGAGCACGTCGGCGAGGAGGAGGGCGAGCATGTTGACGACACCGATGATGAAGGCGTTTGCGAGGAGGACTTCTCGGTCACGGAGGAAGATGGCTTCGATGACGAGGGAGCCCATCCCCGGGACGGAGAAGACTTTCTCGACGACGACGGAGCCCGCGAGCATGGCGGGGAAGATGGAGACGAACATCGTGATGATGGGGAGGAGGGAGTTGCGGAAGACGTGGCGGAGGACGATGTCTCTGGAGGGGACGCCCTTGGCCTTTGCGGTGCGGACGTAGTCGGCGTTGAAGTTGTCGAGCATGGCGGCTCGGGTCTGTTTGGAGAGGACGGCGAAGCCCGTGTAGACGAGGGCGGCGACGGGGAGGCAGAGGTGCCAGAGGGTGTCGAGGATGAAGCCCCGGACGAAGTGGCCGTCGTTGAAGGAGGGGAGCCAGGTCATGTCCTGGGCTTCGATGGAGTGGAGCCCGGTGACGGGGAAGGCGCCGAGACCTGATTGGTTGTTGGCGAGGTATCCGAGCATGAGGACACAGGCCCAGACGATGGGGACGGACCAGAGCGCGACGTAGAGCCCGCCGGAGAGGACGTCGAACCAGGAGCCCCGGTGGGTGGCGGCGAGCATGCCCGAGGGGACGGCGATGATGTAGATGATGGGGATCGCGATGAAGTTGAGGAGGAGGGTGATGGGGAGGGCTTCGGCGATAAGCGCGGTGACGGGTCGTCCTCGGGAGAAGGACATCCCGAGGTCGGGCGCGGCGACGGAGAGGGTTCCGGGGATGATGGGGAAGCCCGCTTCACGGAAGGGCTTCGCGTCGAAGACGGCTTTGAGTTCGAGCCGGGCTCGTTCGGCGCTTGCGTAGGCGCTGAGCGCGTTGTCGAGGGATTCGCGGATTTCGGATTCCATCCCGGATTCGGTGAGGGCGCGTTCGACGGCGCGTTTGGGCGCGTCGGTTTTCATCGTCCCGGTCCGTTCGACGTATTTGTCCTGGTCGATTTCGCGGAGGGCGCGGCCGAGGGTTTCGAGGTAGATGGTGCGGGTGCGGATGGAGTCGGCGCGGAGTCTGGTGTAGTGCTGGGAGGCGAGTCGGTAGGCGCGGGTTTGTTCTTCCTGGGTCATCGACTCGTCGAAGACGACGGGATCGGGAGCTTCGACTTCGGGGAGGGTGTCGTTGATGACGTCGTAGCGCGGAGGGGTTTTGAGTTGCTTGGGGGCGCGGACGACTTCTCCTGTGGGCGCGATCTGGTCGCGTTGTCCGAACTTGACGGGGGAGACCCGTCCCAACCAGCGGACGTACTGGATGAGGACGGGGTCGTCGAGCCCGTAGCGGTCTTCGAGATAGGCCTGTTGTTGGGCTTTGGAGGTTCCGGAGTCCATCTGGCCGCCGGAGGATACGTTGAGCGCGGCGCCGATCCCGCCGGGGGACATGGCGATGAGGAGGAAGACCATGAGGGTGAGCCCGATCAGTGTCGGGACCATCAGGATCAGTCGTCTGAGGATGTAGGTTCCCATGGGTGTCGTCCCTTGTGTCGTGGGTGATCGCTCGGGTGGGTGGTGCGATCAGTTGGTCATGGGGGACGATTCTCTGGAGATCCAGAACTCGTGGTATTCGAGCCCGGAGTTGTACTCCTGCATGTTGCGCATGCGCTTGGTGGTGAAGCGGAGCCATGGGGACTCGGAGATGAAGGTGTAGGGCTGCTCCTCGTGGAAGACGGTGTGGAGTTGGTGCCAGACCTTCATGCGTTCATCGACGTTGAGCATGCGGCGGCCTTCCTCGATGAGACGGTCGGCGTCGGGGCTTGACCACTGGATGAAGTTGTCGCCTTGGTTCGCAATAGAGTTGGAGTGCCAGATCTGGTTGGGGTCGGACTCGGGGGCGGACGCTGACCAGGCGAAGGTGATTGCGTCGAAATCGCGCCGGTTGAGGATGTCGGAGAGGACGGACCAGTCGATGGGGCGGAGGTTGCAGCGGATGCCGACGGCGGCGCATGCGTCCTTGATGTAGGTGACCATGCGGAGGGTGCCTTCGGAGCCTTGGCCGAAGGTGAACTCGAAGACGAACTCGTCTCCTCGTTCATTCTCGAGGACGTTGTCGCCGTCGCGATCGATCCAGCCCGCTTCGGCGAGAAGTTCTTTCGCGCGTTCGGGATCGTGGGGGTAGGGCTCGATCTCGGGGTTGGACTGGGGGGTGGATGAGAGGAAGGGGCCGGTGGCGGGACGGGCGAGGCCTTTGGAGATGTCCCGGCGGATCCTGTCCCGGTCGATCAGGTGGGTCATCGCGAGACGGACGCGTTGGTCGTGGAAGGGGGTGAGGGGGCCGTTGTTTCGGGGGCCGCATTGCCACCCGATGAAGGAGTAGCCGCCTCGCATGTTGTACCACTCGCGCATGTCGTGCTGTTCGTTAAAGGATTCGTTGGCGCGTTGTTCATCGAACTGGGAGGGGTTGGGGCGCATCATGTCGCCGCCGCCGTTGGTGTAGTCGGTGAGTCGTGCGAGGGAGTCGGAGATGCACTTGATCCGGACGGAGGCGAGGGGGGTGCGGGGTCCCCAGTAGAGGTCGTTCCGGACGAGGACGATGTCGGAGGGGGGTGTCCATTGGTCGTCGGGGGAGACGCGCGCGAGTTTGTAGGGGCCGGACCCGACGAGGAGCCCGGTGGACTGGTTGAACGCGGCCGGGGATTCGGTCCAGCTCTGGTAGATGTGCTTGGGGGCGATCTTGAAGCCGAAGGCCTGGTCGAAGTTGTCGAAGCGGGGTTCGAAGAAGGTGAACTCGACGACCTTCTCGGAGATGACTTCGATGGACTTGATGGCGTTGTAGACGGAGCGGAAGCGTTCGGCCTCGATTTCCTGGTTGAAGAGGAAGTCTTCGTAGGTCCAGCGGACGTCTTCGGCGGTGACGGGTTCGCCGTCGGAGAAGCGGGCGTTGTCGCGGATCTTGACGCGGAGCCATTCGCCGTTGGGGTCGTACTGCCAGGACTCGGCGAGACGGCCTTGCATTTTCAAGCTGATGGGGTCGTACCAGCCCAGGGATTCCATGACGAGGTCGTTGACCCGGCGGCCGTAGACGTCGGCGTAGAGGAAGGTGGTGATCTTGGGGGGTTGGCCTTCGAAGTATTCGGTGAACTCGCCGCCGTCGCTGAAGCCGTCCTGGTCGTAGGGGTCGGTGGTGAAGCCCCAGGGTCCGGTGGAGTCGATCTCGACCCCTTCGCGCGCCCAATCGGGGAGGTTGGAGCGTTGGGCGGTGCTGGAGGATCCGGAGACGATGACCCCGGATTCGAGTTGTCTGGAGATCTCGTCGAGCTTGGTGCTCAGGTCGTTGGTGTCGAGCTGGCGCTGCATCCGAGCGAGGTTGGACTCGATGTCGTTGAGCTTGGCTTCGGTCTCTTTGAGGTTCTGGAAGGTCCGGTCGTCCTGCATCATGGCGAGGATGACGAGGATCATGGTGATGAGAACAAGCACCATGAGGATGAAGTCTTTGAAACCGAACTTGCTTGGCATGGGAAGGGGCTCCCTGGGGTCAACGGATGATGGCACGAGGCCTTGGGGTCATGGTATGCGGATCGATTCGCACGGGCCCGGTTTGGGGGTCATCGTGCTCGTTTGGGGTCGAAGGCTTCTCGGAGGCCTTCGCCGACGAAGTTCATGGCTAAGAGGGTGAGTCCGAGGAGGGCGCAGGGGAAGAAGAGGAGCCACCAGTGGGATCGGTAGGTGTTGAGTTCCCCGAGCCCTTCGGCGGCGAGGTTGCCCCAGCTGGGGAGGGGAGGTTTCACTCCGATCCCGAGGAAGGAGAGGAAGGATTCCTGGAGGATGGCTTGGGGGACGGCGAGGGTTGCGTAGACGACGATGGGGCCGATGAGGTTGGGGAGGAGGTGTCGTATGAAGATGCGCCTTGAGGGTGAACCGAGGGCTCGGGCGGCTTCGACGAAGGGTTGGTTTTTGAGGGAGAGGACCTGTCCACGGATGACGCGCGCCATGGTGAGCCATGAGACCCCGCCGATGGCGATGAGGAGGGTGAGGACGTCGAGGGTGGTCCGTGTTGAGGTGGAGAGGTTGCGCGCGGGGTAGAGCTGCGCGGCCTGCGCGAGGAGGTCGTTTCGAAGGTCGTCGTTGTTGTCGAGCTCGATACGGGCTTCGGACCTGGTGATCGGGGTCCCCTGCTGCTCGTGCTGCTCGATGACCTGGGTGACGGTCCAGTCCTGTTTGGCTTTGGAGCGCGAGATGTATTCGTTGATGAGCGCGTCGGACGCGACGGCGAGGAGGACGACGAGGAGGATGTAGGGGAGCCCGTAGAGGATGTCCACGATGCGCATCATGATCGCGTCGGTCTTTCCTCCGGCGTAGGCGGCGATGGCGCCGTAGAGGGTTCCGATCCCGACGGAGATGACGGCGGCGCAGATCCCGATGGTGAGAGAGATCCCGCCTCCGGCGAGGAGTCTGATGAAGAGGGATCGTCCGAGCGCATCGGATCCGAGGAAGAAGGACGGGCGTTTGTCTTTGCTCGCGCGGAGGGCTTCGCTCGTGGGGTTTGCGAGGAGTTCGTCGATGGTGGTGTCGAGGTCGGTTGCGAGGGATTGGAGGTCGTCTTCGTTCATCGCGCGGAGGGCGCGTTCGGAGGCGCGTTGGTCGTGCGGGATCCAGGAGGGGGGGAGGCGGCCGGACTTGGGCTGTCCCTGGTCGTAGCGCGCGACGGATTCGTCTTTCGGGGCGCTGAGGGTCCAGGGGAGGGAGCCGAGACAGACGAGGATCATGAGGGAGAGGAAGGCGATCCCGATCATCCCCGCGACGGACCTGGTGAGGGGGTTGTCGCGCTCGCGTTTGGGGGCGCGCATGGCTGGGACGGTCTGCGGGATCGTCTGCTCGTCGTCCATCGGATCCGGGGGCTCCTGTGGGGACACACTGCGCGTGTGCGGGTGTGCTGACAGACTATCACGAACAGCGCGTCCCGTTTGGGACGCGCTGGACGGAAATCGTGATGATGTTGAATCAGGGCGACAGGATTCGAACCTGCGACCTTGTGGTCCCAAACCACACGCTCTACCAAGCTGAGCTACGCCCTGTGGAGGGTGAGTCTAGACGCGCCCGGGTCTGGTGGATCGTGGGATCACATGGGGACTTCACGGAACAGGACGATGCGCGGCGAATCTCCGGGTCGGGTGACGTTGGAACGGTCGATGACCATGAGGAATCGCTTTGCGACGCTCGGGATGAGCGGGTCCTGGGGCTGGAGGTTCTCGACGTCCCCGGGTTGGTAGACGTGCATGACGAACCAGACGGCGAAGTAGTCGGATCGGACGGTGATCGTGTTGAGGATCCCGTTGGCGATCGCGAGTCGTTCGGCTTGGTCGTCAACGGTGATCCCGGTCTGGGTCCCTCCGAAGACCTGGGGGTCGAGGACGACGGCGGTGGGATCGACGGTGCCGTCGAGATTGAGCTCGTCGTAGCTGTACTGCTGGATGTCGAGGTTCGGGACTCGGTTCCTGTGGAGCGCCTGGTCCGGACTGAGTCCGGCGGCGACACCTGCGGCCTCTTCCCCGAGGGTGATTGCGAGGATCTCACCCAGTGAAGCGAACCCGGGGGTTTCACGGAGGGCGTCGATTCCGGAGATGGTTTGGCGATCTCTGTGGTCGCGAGTATCGCCGGCGGTCACGTCGTGGGTGATCTCGTTCACGAGATTCGTCGCGAACCGGTCGGTGTTGTTGGTGTTGTTTGCATCGGTGTTTGTCGAGGGTGCGTAGTTGACGGGGCTGTAGTCATAGTTGAGCTCACGGGTTGCTGGGGGTACCCAGAGCCTGGAGTGTGCGCGGGGGAGGACCCAAGTCCGGTCCCGGTAGCCCTGCATGAGCGCGGCGACATCGGGGGTGACGTTGGAGCTCCCTGCACCTGCCCAAGGACGGGTGAGGTTGGGGAGGTCGTAGTTGCCGTCATCGCCCCACCACTCGGTTTCGGTTCCCGTGCCTGTGGTGTTGTAGTACGCGCTGGTGCTCGGGGAGAGCCCTGGGAGGAGACGGAGGACCTCGACGGGCGCGGTGTTGATGTTGATGGTCCCGGGGACGGGGGTGGTGAGGGGGTCCTGGTTGGTGGCGACATCGAAGGGGCGGACGGCGTCGATGACGGCGAGGGCCATGGGGGCGCCGGTTCCTCGACGGATGTCTTCGTCGTAGGTGAACTCCGGGGGGTTCTCGGAGGAGTTGGCGTTGAGGTACGCGACGTAGTTGTCGATGGCGAGGCGGCCTTCGACGAGGGCTTCGTCGCCGACGATGAAGGTGTCGCTCCAGACGCTTTCGACGGCGTCGGTTGCGGCGGCGGGGTTTTCGTAGCCCAGCGCGATGGCGAGCGCTTCGGGGAGGGTCATCCACTCGTCGGGGTAGTAGCTCGCGTTGTTGTCGATGAGGGAGTTGTCGGGCGCGAAGGCGGGACCGATCCCGAGGGTGAGGAGGAGGTCGGCGAGGCGCGGGGCGTTGTTGAAGCTTGCGGCGTTGGCGAAGAGGTCGGGGCGGAGGTCGGTGGCTCGGGCGGCGCCGTCGCCGTGGAGTGTCAGCCCGTCCGGGTGGTTGATGATGTTGTCCACCATGTTCCGGCCGAACTTGATATTGGGCTGCGAGCCTGTGTCCGGCGCGACCACGTTCCCGATCTCGGATTTGAACTGAGGTTCGGTCGCGGCGGTGACCACGACGGGCGCAGAGTTGAAGAGCTGCCCGAGTGAACGGTGTGTTTCTCGGTCCGTTTGAACCGTGGCGGCTGAGAAGGGATCGTCGGGATCGGCGACATTGATATCGTGGTAGGTCAGATCAGCGATGCTCCCGGCGATCGCTTGCAGATTATCCCAGCTCGGGACAAGGGTCGTATCGGGATTCGTGCGTGACGAGAGGATCCATTCGTGGACCCGGGTCCCGACCCCATCCGGCGTTGGAATCGCGGGATCGCCGAGGCTGCTTGTGTCGTTCCAGTCACGACGACCGACGGAAGCCCAACGGACGATGCTGATGCCGGTGTTGTCGTTGCGGACGTTGGAGGCGATTTCTTGCGGGGTGTTTGGGTAGTCCTCCGGGAATGAGTATGTACCCGGGAACTCGGTGTCGTCCCATGCGCCGGTTGTGGAGAGGGGTTCTGCGAGCGATCGCCCGGTGGAGTTTGCTCCGATCAGCGGAGAGACGACATCGATGCGCATCCGGTCAACGAGCATGTCGTTGTGGAGGAGGTTCTCGCTTGTGGCTGAGGCGTAGTTGGAGTCTCTGGTTTCCTCTCCGGGTGTGACGATCTTGCGCCAGAGACGGACTTCGTTGGGATCGGTTCTTCCGGAGGCGGAGGTGAGCTGGCTGAACGTCCCGTGGGTCGGTGTCGCGCCATCGAGGTAGTCGTAGATGTTCGTTGCACCATCGGCCGGAGGGAGGTACTCACCCGTCTGGGGGTTCATCGGATGGATGAGCACAGGCGTGTTTGACCCCACCGTGAGCTGACGGTTGAACCACTCTTGAGCGGGGCCTGTCCAGCCACGCCCATCGTTTCCATCGAAGAGACTATCTCCATCAATGTCGGTCGAAGTGAATGTCGAAGGGAGTTGGCTGTACGCATCGAGCGCACTCCTCCACTTTGTATCAAGTACCCACTCACTCGTGGCGTTGTCGAACTGGTTATTGGTTACTGCATAGAAGACGCGGGTTTCGCCGGGACCGAGCACAACATTTCGCGCGACGAAGTCTGGGTAGTCGTAGCTGCCCATGGCGGTGTTTACAAGTGGTGTGCCGTTGACTGGTTGTGCTGTGGCGGGGTTCGGGACACCGAGGATCCCGTTGTCCTCTGTGCGGGTATCCGCTGCGTTTGCGAGGGGGGCGTAGTACTGGTTGAACTCGGCGAGTTTGAAGAAATAGCCCTTCCACTCGATGTAGTAATCGAACTGGTAGTTGGCGTTGGTATCGACCTGGTTGGTGTCGGTGTCGAGACGGTGGCGCGTCATTGCGCTGCCGGACGCGAGGGCGACCCCGCTGGCTTGGGCGTTGTCGGAGACGGCGATGGTGTCGCCGCCCAGAGAGATGGAGGTGTCGAAGGGGTTGTGGAGTTGGAAGGCGATGACCTCGGCATAGCAGTCGGGGTTGCTGATCGAGTTGGGTTCGCCGCGGATGGTGAGTTGTTGCTGGAGCGGGAGGATGCCCGGTCGGAGGTTGCGTGGACGCGAGGTCGAGTAATCGGCGTCGCCTCCGGCATTCTCGGATGAGTCGTGGTACACGTAGAACGAGGAAACCTCGGTGATGATGGGCATGGCTTCGACCCCGTAGACGTTGATGGCGCGTCGTTTGGGTGTGGGGAGATGGGGGCTGCCCGTGTTGCCCGGGAGGTTGGTTTCTCCGGGGTCGAAGAAGTTGCCCAGGGCGCGTCCGGGGTAGTCCCGGTAGAAGGGGTCTGCGGGGTCCGAGTCGGTGTCGGTTGTCGGGAAGATGCTGGTGTCTTCGAAGCTGTCGCGTTGGTCGTTATCGACGATGAGGGTCGCGACGGTCGGGGTGGTGTCGCCGTCGGCGAGGTCCTTCATGTTGACGGCGCTGTGGGCGGCGATGCGGAGCGCGAGCTCGGGTCCACGGTGTCCGTAGAAGAGGGTGGCGTAGGGGGTGGCGGTTGCGTTGGAGCGTCGTGTGGAGAGGTCGGTGACGAAGAGCTGGTCCATCGTCAGCGCGGAGGGGAAGCGTGCGCTGTCGAGTTCGGAGGCGAGGGCTCCGGAGTAGACGTTGAAGGCGGTTTGTGCGTTGTTGATGACGCTCGAGATGGAGGGCGCGGCTTCGGCGTTGGTGAGGGCGCTTTCCTGGGCTTCGAGGGTGTTCCCGGTGTAGTTGATGGTGTTGCCCGGGGTGAGGGGGACGGAGCCGCTGAGGGTGGTGAGGAGTCGGCGCGGGGAGAGTGTGAAGAGAGCCATGGACTCTTTGGAGAGGGTCCCGGTGACGTCTCGGTTCTGGAAGGTGTCGAGTGTTTCGATGGCGTAGCGCGGGGGGACTTCGGTGAGCCCGTGGCGCGTGCGGTCGAGTTCGAGGGGGCGGTTGGAGAGGAGGGGTGTGTAGGAGCGTTGGTTGACGTCGAACATCGAGGGGAGGCGCCCGAGGGCGGCTTTCTCGAGTCGGGAGAGGGTGTTGGGATCGTTGAGCCCGTGGAAGGTCAGGAGCTCGGCGAGGTCGTCGTTTGCGTAGAGCGAGACGTTCTCGGTGGGGTTGTTCGGGAGGATGAGGTCGTTGTAGTAGTCACGGCGCTCGACGGCGGTGTCGGTGCCCAGGAAGGTCTGCGCGAGGATCTGGGGGTTGGTCGCGGGGTCGAGCATCCCACCGTAGGCCTCTTGGATTTCGGCGAGGGTCTGGGGGGAGTTGAAGAGGGTGTCGAAGTCGTTGACCATGGGGGTCACGACGGCGGAAGCGGGGTTGGGACGGCGGGTCTCGGGGGGGATCCCGAAGTAGCGTTCGTCGAGGACGCGCGACTCGACGATGGAGCGCTTGATGGCGTTGTATGCGTAGCGTCCGACGGTGAGGGTGTTGGCGGCGGATTCGGTATCGACCCGGTTCGCTGAGGTCGGGCCGATATCGCTGATGTTTTCGTAGCGGGCTTCGTAGTTGAAGTAGTCGGTGTCGAGGAGGTCGTTGCGCCGGGTGCTTGGGGGACGGTGGAAGAACTTGGGTGAGAGCCCGATCTGGCGGTTGGTGGAGTAGTTTTCCGCGGCGTCTTGCATGGTGAGGAGGCGGCGGAGATCGATGTCGGCGGGGGTTGCGCCGAGGGGCGCGCCCATGGTGGGTTCGGGGATCGCGATCTGGTCGGTCGCGGTGTTCACGTTGACCAACGAGGTGAGGTCGATGGCGCGCGCGGCGAAGAAGACACGGGCGCGTCCAGCGTCGTAGAAGCGTTCGATATCGGTGCGTTCGCTCGAGCTCCCGGATTGGGTGTCGCGCGCGGCGACGAGCTCGAACCAGCGGGAGTCGGCCATGCCGTCGCCGTCGGCGTCGGCCCACTGGTAGGCGGGGTAGTCGGGGTCGGCCCAGCTGGAGACGTTGTCGAGTCTGTTGTAGGTGACGAAGGGCTGGTTGAGGGGGAGGAACGCGAAGCGCTGGTTCATGGTCCAGACGGCGGGGACGTTGGTGAGGTCCTCGGTTCCGAGCCCGGCGGCGGCTTTGGGGGTGGGGACGTTGCGTCCGGGGAGCCAGATCCCGGTGCTCTCGGGATCCATCGCGATGAGTTCGGTCAGCGCGCTGTTGGGTTCGCGGAGGTTCCAGAGCGAGAGGTACTCGCTCATGCGTCGGATCTGTCGGCCGTTGCGGTTGACTTGTCCGGTCCCGGGTTCGGCGTTGAAGGACCCGAGGGTGTTGACTTGGGGGAAGCCGTTCGGGGGTTGATTCGGGCGGAGGTTGAAGAGGTTGACGGGGCGGCCGTCGGGTCCGAAGTTGGAGATCTGCGCCCAGTCCCGGTTGTCGAGGAAGCTGGAGGCGTATGCGCCTGCGGCGTAGTCGTCGGCGTTGGTGAGGAGCTTCCCGAAGGGGCGATCGTCGTTGGCCGGGCCGAGCATGGGTTGCCCGGGGTCTCCGAGGTAGGTGGGTGAGGTGGAGGCGAGCCAGGGGTCGGAGGCGACACGGTAATCGTTGATCGCGTTGGGGAGGGAGTCGGTCTGCGTGGGGTCCTGGGTGCCCTCGGGGTTGAAGCGCTCCCAGAGGAGGTTGGTCTCGGAGCGCATGGTGAAGTCGGTGTAGGGCGCGTCGGTGGTTTCGCGCTGCGCGAAGATGGTGTCCTCGTTGAGGGAGGCGCGTTTGGTGACGAGGGCGCTCCGGTCGATCGCGATGACATCGGCGAGGTAGTTCGCGATGGTCTCGGTAGAGTCGGCGGTGGCGTTTCTGGATTCGATGGATCGCGCGACGCGCTGGTCGCCCTGTCCGATGGCGATGTAGATCGCGGCGAAGACGGCGATGATCGCGAGGGTTCCGACGACGATGAGGAGCGCGGAACCACGGCGCTGGGCGCGCAGGATGGACGGGGCTCGGTTGTGCTCGGGATGCGTGACGGGTGTCATGCTCGGCTCCTTGCTCGTGCTTGGGCGCGTGGTTGGGATGCGCCGTGCGAGAGCGGTTGTGGTGCACCTGTGAGGACTTCGGCCTGTCTGTCGCGCGGTGCCCGCGACGCCCCTTGGCCGATGCTTGGTGTGGACGGGTCAGTCGTTTGACGAGTCCGGGATTTCGAATGTGAACACAAAGGTCTCTTCGATGTTCGGGTCGGTCGGATCCGCGAGGGACATGGTGACTCGGATGAATCTGGGCCAGGGCCACTCGATCGGGTTGTTGGAGAGGTCCGGGTTGTCGTACTCGTACCCGAACATGCTGATCTCGATGTTTTCATCGACCGGGCTGTTGATGGGCTGCTCGTCGTGGCCGTGGACGAGCTGGGAGAGGTATGCCTCTCTGGCAACTTCTTCTGGGGTCGGCGAGCCCGGAAGTACCCGCGCGAAGTAGGGTGTTGCGACGGGGATGTCGTTGGTGTCGATGACGCCGTCGGTGTTGGTGTCCTCGGCGTAGCGGGTGAGCCCGTACCAGAGGGGTTGCTTGTACCCGGGGTCGGTGGGGTTGGTGATGTTGCGATCGATGAGTCCGTAGGACCATTCGACGATGAACTCGGTGCAGTTTGGGACGAAGATGGGGGCGCTGATGACTTCCTGGTCGGCTTGCGCGTAAGCGAGGTCACGCTGCGCGTCGGGGTCGTCGGAGTCTCCGAAGAAGTCTTCGGCGTAGAAGAGACGGGGGGGGACGTCCTGGTAGCGGACGCGCGAGAGCTGCTGGGGCTGGGTGCCGTCGGGGGTGTAGGCGAGTGTCCAGACGGAGGGGAGCGCGTCGAGCATCCAGAGGCGCTGCTGGTAGAGCGCGTCGTCCTGGTTCGCGTAGTTCAGGGGTTCGACACGCGCGGGGACGAGGGTCGGGGGGGACGAAGCGGGATCGAGGATGATCTCGCGTCGTGCGAGGTAGTCGTCATGGGAGGTGAAGGCGAGGCCCGTGTAGAACTGCGCGGGTTGGGGGGGCGACGAGAAACGTGCGCCCGGGTCGGCGAAGAGGGAGTTCTGATCGAGATCGGTCGCGGTGGTGAGGAGCTCGCGCACGGAGCCCAGGTCGTCGGTCGCGATGTCGATGAGCCCGGAGGTGCGGTAGGCCGGGGTTCCGTTGAGCGCGATCGGTCCTCCGGACCCGGGGTACTCGCGCATCCATCGGGGCATGGGGGTGCCGAAGGAGGACTGGGAGAGCCCGAACACGCTCGAGGTCCCGAAGATGGATCGGGTTGCGGGTTGGAGGGCGATCTGTCGGTCGGTGTCTTCGAGCCAGTCCCGGTCCTGGAGTCGGCGGATCCCGAAGAGGGCTTGGGGGAGGTCCTGACCCGCGCTCTGGGGCTGGGTGAGGAGGGTGACGTGGCGCAGGAGGGTCCAGTCGGAGGCGTAGCGGTTGGGGTTGAAGGTGCCGTCGGTGGGTTGGAACCCGAGCGCGCCCTTGTGGACTCCGGAATCGAAGTCGGCGGCGCTGTCGAAGTTGGGGTCTTCGACGTTGGGGTTGAAGAACCAGCGGTTGAGGTTGTCGGGGTTGGCGCGGTCCTGGTCTTTGATGAGGCGCTGCTGGCCGTGCCCGTAGTAGATGGCGGCTTGGGTGGCGCGTGCGACGATCCCGGGGGAGAGGGCGCGCCGGGAGGATTCAAAGTCTCCTCGCGAGAAGAACATGATCTCGTCGGCGCGGCGCGAACGTCCGAAGGTCCCGTCGTTGTCGGGGTCGGTTGCGTCGGCGGCGTTGAGCTGGACGTTGCGGTCGTTGGAGTTGGGGTCCGCGCCGGGCGCGTTCTGGTGGACGATGACCATGAACCCGTCCCGGGTGATGCGCTCGAAGTCCTGGCGCATGACGAGTTCGACGCGTGACGCGAAGCGGTTGAGTTCGGCGAGACGTCGGCCTTCGGTGACGGTCTCGCTGATGGAGTTGAAGATGGTGGCGACACCCGCGGCGACGAGGATGAGGATCCCGAGGGTGACCATGATCTCGACGATGGTGAACGCGCGGCGGGTTGTGGAGGCACGGCGGATCATTCGCTGGGCTCCTCGAGGGTCACGACCTGGATCGTGATGGGGGTGCGCGGGGTGAAGACGATCTGGCGGAGCCAGCTCGCTCGATCGGCGCGGGTGTTGGGGAGGTTGTTGTTGACGGCGTAGTTGTCTGCGAGCCCTTGGCCTGGGCCTCCGACGGGTGCGTGGCTCGGCTGGAAGGGGGGATCGACACGGATGACCCGCGCGTCTCCGTTCTGGACGGCGGATTGGAGGGAGCCGTCGAGCTGGGCGTTGTCGATGGGTCCGATGACCCGGCGGACGGTGCCCGTGTTGTCGAGGAGGAGCTGTCCGGGTTGGGTGGCGAAGGCGACGGAGGTGTCGTTGCCTGCCCCGACGTCTTCGATGGCGAGCCAGTCGAGGTGGTCGATGAAGGTCTGGGCTTGGAGGGTCTGGGGGTAGGCGTAGAAGAACATCCCGGTCCCGTTGTCCACGGCGGGTCGGCCCATGGTGTCGAGCGCGACGGGGAGGACGGGGTCGTTCCCGTTCGCGCCCGTTGCGAGGACTTCGGAGAGGGAGGAATCGGAGGGGGCTTTGATGCGCGGGTCGATGCGCCGGACGAAGATCGCGACCTGGGGTCGGTCCGCGCCGGGTTCACGACGCGCGACGAGGTCCCAGACGAACTGGGGGTCGCGCCCGGAGAAGGGTTGGGGGACGAGGCGGTCGCGGACGAGGAGGAACTGCCCGATCTGCTCGATCGCGGGGTTCGTGGTATTGGGTGTGTTGTCTTCCTGATTGACGAACCAGACGCCGGATTCGAGGTCGGAGAAGTTGCTGTAGCGTGGTCCGGGCGCGTTGGGCCAGGTCTGGTAGGTGTCGTCGCCGGCGACTTGGGGGATGACCCATTCGTACATGAACTCGCCGCCGGAGGCTTGGGGTCGATCGCGTCCGAAGTCGTCGTCGGCGTCGAACCAGGACCAGTAGTTGGGGTCGGTGGGAGCGAGGTGTGAGTGGAAGGTGACGGTTTCTGCGGAGCTTCGGATGTTGGCGGCGACGGCGCCGGCGACGGATTCGCCGTAGACGACGTCCTGCGCATCGCGTTGCTGCGCGATGACGACGGGGAAGACGGCGCCGAGCCCGAGGAGCCCGAGCGCGAGGACGAGGATCGCGATGAGGACTTCGGCGAGGGAGAAGGCGCGTCGTGATGCAGAGCGGGGGTGGAGGTTCATCGGAAGATCTCCTGGAGCTCACCCGAGTAGGGCTGGATCAGGTAGAGCCGCGCGACGGGAGAGTCGGATTCTTCGGGGTCATCGCTGAACTGGATGACCCCGTCACCGTTGGTGTCGCCTTCGATCCATTGATTGATGCGTGTGCGGAGGGTGTCGTCGCCGGGGTATGTTTGCCAGAGGGTGTCGTCGATCTCGATGTCGGCTTCGGAGTCGTCCTGGGGGTAGTCGTCGTAGATGGTGCCCGTGATGGGGTTGACCCCTCGTGCGCCGAGATCGCGCGCGAGGACGGTTTCCTCGTAGAGCGCGAGTCGGGAGACACCTTTGACGAGGATGGTGTCATGGGAAGCGTTCCCGATGAGGAGCTCACGGAGGGAGAAGTCCGAGTTGCGGTACGCGTTGTTGTCGCCGTCGAGGTCGCTCGCTTGGATGACCCGGAGGGCCCATCGGTTGATGGAGTCGGCGAGGTCCACGCGCTTCCAGCGGTCGTCGGCGTTGGGTTGGTCGCCGTAGGGTCGTTCCCGGCTCGGACGGGGATCGACGAAGAGCGCGGCGCGGGTGGAGAGGGAGATCTGTCCGGTGCGCCCGTCGAAACGGACCATGAAGGTTTGACGCGGGGTGCGCTGGGGGGAGGGGGGCGCGCCGATGTCCCCGGTGGTGGTGTCTCCCCCGACGTGCTGCGCGTCGAGCGCGTAGAACCCGGTCTCGGGGAAGACCCAGTTGGCTTCCTGCTTGATGGGGTCCATGACGTCGTCTTCGCCGTAGAGGGGGGTGTTGTACCAGATGGAGATGAGGCGTCCGAACTCGTCGCCCTCGGTGAGGGGCTGGACGGGGATGAAGGGGTCGAGCATGGAGCCCGGGGGCGCGTAGCCGCGGATCATCCAGTTCTCGGGGAGTTGGATGGTTTCTCCCGAGGAGTACGGGACGAAGACATCGAGCTCGATATAGGGGGTGTTGAAACCGACCTGTCCGAGCTGGCCGGGGATCCCCCGGAGGAACTCGTTGACCACCCCCACTTTGACTGCGGGGACGAGGCGCATGGAACGGGACTGCGCGTCGTAGACAAAGACGATGGCGCCGTCTTCGCCTTCTCGTCCGGAGAGGGCGATGTCCTGGGCGGATTGGACGGCGTTCTGGAGCGCGTTGACGGCGAGGGAGCGGCGGGAGGAATCGAGGAGGGACTGGAAGGCGGGGACGGCGATGCTCGTGAGGATAAGCCCGATGGTGACGACGACGAGGATCTCGACGACCGTGAAGGCGCGCCGATCGCGCTTGGTGGACGCGGATCGTGCTGTGTGGTGTGCGTGCTTCATGGTGTTATTTCCCGAGCGCGACGACGTTGTCATCCATCGCACGCTTGCGGATCCGGGCGACCTCGGCGGGGTCTCCGTTGGGGTCGCGTTCACCGAGACGGTCAACGAGGAGTTCGATGGGTTCGGTCCCGAAGAGTTTGTCGGGTCCGGCGCCGACGATCGCGAAGCCCGCTTCGCGGAGCGCGATGTCGGACGCGGTGAGGTCGATGAGCTCGTCGTTGAGGGCGCGGTCCTCGTTCTCGAGTTCGATGAGGGCTTCGGGGTCGAGGAGGATCGGGGGGATGTTCATGTCGAGGGTGGTCTCGACGACGAGCCGGTTCGCGGCGTTGTATCGGCCTTGCTCCCAGCGGTAGTAGCGGTATGCGGTTCCGAAGTTGTCTACGAGCGCGATGAGCGCGTCGGACTGGTCGGGGCCGCCGTAGAGGTTGTAGATGTCCTCGACGCTCGGGGGGGAGTCGGGGTCGTACATCGCGACCCCGTGCTCGAGGATATCGAAGGCGCGCGCGTAGCCGTAGCGGAGGGAGATCCCGGATCGGTCGGTATCGACGAGGGACTGGTAGCGGTCTCGGGTGGAACCAACGGGGTATCCGATCCCGACGAATGAACCGTCGGGCTGGGGGCGGACGAAGCCTTCGCCCTGAACGCCGTCCACGTTCCTGGGGAGTGCGCCGGCGAGGTAGTACGCGAGGGCGTAGCGGGAGTAGCGTCGGTCGTCCCAGGCGCTATCGAGGTCCCACGCGCCTCCCGAGGGGAGTTCGACAGCGTCGCTCGCGTTCCCGGAGCGGCGGCGGAGGAAGTTGAATGCGTCGGGGCCCGAGCCCCGGTTCCAGGCGACGATGGTTGCGTAGTCGTAGTTGGCACCAACGACTTCGCGAACGGGGCCATCGATGTAGCCCGCGTCGGGCGAATCGATCTGGAACTGGTTCATCCCGTTGCTGACGAGTTCGCCGTCGTGGACGAGGGGGGGGAGGAAGCCGAACTGTTCGCGGAACTGGATGACGGCTTCGGCGAGGGACTGGGCGGAGCGTTGGGAGGCGGTGCGTCGGGCGCTTCGTGTGGTCCGGCCGAGCGCGGTTGCGAGGAACCCGACGAGGATCACGATGAGGGTGATCGAGATGAGGAGCTCGATGAGCGTGAACGCGCGACGGCGGCGCGGAGCGGCGCGGTGCTGTTCATGCGGGTGCGAGCGTGTCATGGTCATGGGGTCCTTCGCGAGAGCGTGGGGAGCGGGGAGAGTCGGGGGGCTTACTGGAGGGATTCGATCATCTTGACCATGGGGAGGAACATCGCGACGACGATGGTTCCGACCATGCCGCCCAGGAGGACGACCATGAGAGGTTCGAGAAGGGAGACGAGGGATTCGACAGCGACGTCCACTTCCTCGTCGTAGTTGTCGGCGATCTTCATGAGCATGGAGTCCATGTCGCCGGTCTCTTCGCCGACGTCGATCATGTTGACGACGATGGCGTCGCAGGTTTTGGACTCGCGGAGCGGCGCGGCGAAGGTTTCGCCTTCACGGATGGAGTCGTGGACCTTGCGGAGCGCTTTCTCGAAGACGTAGTTGCCCGAGGTCTGTCCCGTGATGGTGACGGCTTCGAGGATGGGGACACCCGCGCCGATGAGCGTCCCGAGGGTCCGGGTGAAGCGTGCGATCGTGGTCTTCCGGATGAGTGTCCCGAAGATGGGGGTCCAGAGGAGGAGGGTGTCGATGACGGCGCGGCCGGGAGGGGTTTTGCGGATGAGCTTGTAGGTGATCCAGAGGACGGGTCCCCCGAAAACGATGAAGATCCAGCCTGGGATCTGCTGTCCGGGGTTGGTCCCGGCGACCCATCCGGAGGTGTTGATGAGCCAGAGGGTGAGCCCGGGGAGCTCGACTTCGAAGTCGGCGAAGATCTCTTGGAACTTCGGGATGATGAGGAGCATGATGGCCGTCAGGATGACGACGGCGATGATGACGACGACGATCGGGTAGACCATCGCGCCCTTGATCTTGCGCTTGAGTCGCTCCGCTTTTTCCATGAACTCGGAGAGTCGCTGGAGGATGATGTCGAGGACACCACCGATTTCGCCGGCGTTGACCATCTTGACGTAGAGCTTGTCGAAGGCCTTGGGCTGCTTCGCCATGGCTTCGGAGAGGGAGGAGCCGCCTTCGACTTCTTCGACGACACCCTGGAGGACGTTCTTGAGGACCCCGGGCTTTTGCTGGGACTCGAGGATCTGGAGCGATCGGAGGAGAGGGAGGCCGGCGTCCTGGAGGGTGGAGAGCTGGCGGGTGAAGAGGGTGAGGGCTTTGGGCTTGACGCCGCCGATGGAGAAGCCGCCGCCCTTCTTCTTTTTCTTCTTGGAGGAGCCCGTGAGGGAGAAGGGGCCTCCTGCGTCAGCTTCTTCGGCGCCCTTGCCCTTCTTTCCGCCGCCCTTCTTTTCCTTCTGGGGCTGGACGGAGGTGGGGAAGTAGCCCTGGGACTTGATGCGTTGGATCGCTTCCTCGGAGCTCGCGGCTTCGACGGTACCCTTCTGGGATTTGCCCGATGCGTTGAGGGCTTGGTAGACAAAGGTGGGCATTGCACTTCTCCAATATCGCGCGGGTGGTGGTGCTCGCGCGGTTCTGCTTTATTCCTCGGCGAGGGTTTCGCGGACGACCTCGTCGATGCTGGTCAGACCTTCGTAGATAGCCATGAGCCCGGACTCGCGGAGGGAGCGCATCCCGCGCTTGCGCGCGTGGTCTCGGAGGACGGCGGTGCTGGCTTCCTTGATGACGAGTTCGCGCATCTCGTCGTCCATGGTCATGATCTCGAAGAGCGCCATTCGGCCCTTGTACCCGCCTCCGACGGCGGAGCTCGCGCCGGGTCGGTAGAACTCGCGTCCCTTGACGTCCTGGGGACGGAGGGAGAGCTCCATGAGCTCCTGTTCCGTCGGGATGTAGGCCTCTTTGTTCGCGTCGAGCTTCCGGACGAGGCGCTGCGCGACGATCCCTTCGATGGTCGCGGTGAGGAGGAAGGGCTCGACCCCGAGATCCACGAGACGGATGATCGAGCTGGGCGCGTCGTTGGTGTGGAGGGTGGTGAGCACCAAGTGACCCGTGAGCGAAGCTTGGACGGCGATCTGCGCCGTTTCGAGGTCGCGGATTTCGCCGACGAGGATGACATCGGGGTCCTGACGGAGAAAGGAACGGAGCGCCTTGGCGAAGGTGAGCCCGACTTCGGTGTTGACCTGGACCTGGCAGAGCCCGTCGATGTCGTATTCGACGGGATCCTCGGCCGTGAGGACCTTGGACTTGATGTCGTTGAGTTCGTCGAGCGCGGCGTAGAGGGTCGTGGTCTTCCCCGAGCCCGTCGGACCCGTGACGATCACGATCCCGTTGGGCTTGTGGATGAGGTGTCGGAAGAGCTCGAGATCGTCGTCGCGGAACCCGACACGATCGAGGGAGAGCTCGACGTTCGAACGGTCGAGGACACGCATCACGACGCTTTCGCCGTAGATCGTGGGGAGGACGGCGACACGGAGGTCCACGGGGTTCCCGCCGACGGTGAGCTCGATACGGCCGTCCTGGGGGAGACGGCGCTCGGCGATATCGAGACCCGCCATGACCTTGATGCGCGAGGTGATCGCGGCGCCGAGGTGCTTGGGAGGGGGGACCATCTCGTAGAGGACGCCGTCGATCCGGTAGCGGATCTTGAACTCGTGCTCGAAGGGCTCGAGGTGAACGTCCGATGCGTGGTCCCGGATCGCTTGGAGGAGGACGAGGTTCAGGAGCTTGATGACCTGGTTGTCCTCGGACGCTTCGAGGACGGCTTCGAGGTCGATGGATTGGTCGGACGCGCCGCCCATCCCGGCGAACTTGTCGTCGGTCGCGAGAGCGCTGACGACCTCTTGCATGGACTCGGACTTGGCGTAGTGCTTCGCGAGGAGTTCGTCGATGACCTTGGGGTCGGCGACGACGGCTTCGACCTTCGCGCCCATGAGGAGGCGGAGGTCATCCACGGCTTGGAAGTTATCCGGGCTTTTGATCGCGACCTTGAGCTGCTTGGACTTGGGGTTGTACTGGATGGGGACGCACTGGTAGGCCTTGGCGTTCTCGGCGGGGATCGCACCGATGGTCTGTTCGTCGAGCTCGACCTTGGAGAGATCGACGTACTCCATCCCGGCTTGGCCTGCGACGGCTTTGTTGACATCGAGTTCGGTGCAGAGCCCGAGTTCGACCATGAGCTCCCCGAGCTTGACCTTGTTGGTGCGTCCCTTCTGGACGGCGAGGGCTTCGTGGACCTGTTCGCGCGTGACAACACCCATTTTGGTGAGCACGCGGCCGATCTTGCGTCCTTTGAGTTCGGAAGGGTCCATGGGTCGCTCCAAGCGAAAGGACGGCGTTTCCGCGCTCGCTCGCGGGTTGCCGTCAGTTCATGTTCGCATGTGTTGGGTGTGCGGCTCGGCGAGAGACCCGAAATTTTAGGCCATTGAGCGATGCGACACCTGGTTTTTGGGCTATATAAACGAGACTGCCCGGGGTGATTAGTCTTCGGGTTCCTTGTCCGCTTCGGGATCGTCGAGTTCGGGACGCCCGATGACCCCGCCGGCTTGGTGCACCTTTGTACGGAGCGTGGTCGGGTCCTTGCACTTGTCGATCATTTCCTCCGCCGCGATCATCCCACGGGAGTAGAGGGACCAGAGGTGGTCATCGAGGAGCTGCATCCCGTACTTCTTTCCGGTCTGGATGGCCGAATCGATGCGGTAGGACTTGTTGTCCCGGATGAGGTTAGCGATGGCCGGGGTAACAACGAGGAACTCATAGGCCGCGACCATGCCTTTGGTGTCCACCCGGCCGAGGAGGACCTGAGAGAGGACACAGATGAGGGCCGTGGAGAGCTGGACCCGGATCTGGTTCTGTTGGTTTTGGGGGAAGGCATCGACGAGACGGTCGATGGTTTTGGCGGCACCGGTGGTGTGGAGGGTCCCGAAGACGAGGTGGCCGGTTTCGGCTGCTCGGACGGCGGCTTCGATGGTTTCGAGGTCGCGCATTTCGCCGACGAGGATGACGTCG